>Ga0209310_1000625_pt1 | contig 36384 bp, 35 predicted proteins | sample AD_UKC030_MetaG_FD_184415 | JGI IMG/M metagenome (GOLD analysis project Ga0209310, IMG submission 184415) | Active sludge microbial communities of municipal wastewater-treating anaerobic digesters from USA - AD_UKC030_MetaG (SPAdes) (version 2) | ecosystem: Engineered > Bioreactor > Anaerobic >...
ATCGCTGTCCACGTGGCGTTGAACTCATCGACGTCGTCACCGCCATCCGCAATGTTTACAGTGGTGGCGGCATGCTGCCGCAGAGTCTGCGCGCCTTTGTCGGTTCTATGTCCGCCCGGGGCAACCCCTGGTCAGGAGAGCAAGACAAACGCAATGATTGGGCCAAGGAGAAATACCCTCTCTATGCTCAGGACAAGGAATATCTGTTCTGGAGCTGCTGTACGGTTTGTTATGATCCGCGCAATATAAGATTAGCCAAAGCTGCCGCTGAGATTCTCAATCTTGCGGGGGTGAACTGGGGGCTGCCGTCCGTGGAGGTCAGCTGCTGCGGTGAAAGCTTGAAAAAGGTCGGCGATCTGGACTTGTTTACCAGACTCAAAAATAACAACCTCGATTATTTTAAAACCCAGGGCGTCACCAAAATAATCACCGTATCACCTCACTGCCTGGTGTCTTTTAAGAAGGATTACGGCGAGGATTATGAAGTTCTCCATTTCAATGAGCTGATGGCCAGGTTGTTGAAGGAAGGCAAATTGACGGCTAAGAAGGATTTCGGCGGCGTCAAGGTTACCTATCACGATCCCTGTTATTTGGGCCGACATGGTGGCATTTATGACGCGCCCCGCGGTGTGCTCAAGTCCATACCGGGGCTTGATTTTATCGAAATGGAACGCAGCCGCGAACAGAGTATGTGCTGTGGCGGTGGCGGCGGCGGACTGTGGATGGAAAAGCTGAAGGGCGAACGCTTGAGCGATTTGAGAATTGAAGAGGCACTGGCCACCGGCGCCGCCATTTTGGCGACGTCCTGCCCGTATTGCATTACCATGTTTGAAGACAGCATCCGGACGCTCAACGTCGACGATCGGATTCAGGTAAAGGATGTCGCGGAGCTTTTCCTGGAGAGTTTGGGAGTTAATATGGATGAGGTCATGGCGGGTGGAGCCGACCTTAACTTTACCTGCAAAATATAAAAAGAATTGCCAGGAAACGGCATCATGATTTTGAAGTAAATAAAACCAGGAGCGTTTATGAGCAGAATTGGTGTGTTTGTTTGCCACTGCGGTTTGAATATAGCCAAGACGGTGCGGGTCAGCGAACTGGCCCAGTTTGCGTCCACACTGCCGGACGTGGTTGTCGCGAAGGATTATAAGTTCATGTGTTCCACGCCCGGTCAGGAAATGATCGCCCATGATATCAAGCAGCATAGACTGGATCGCATCATTGTGACGGCCTGTTCGCCGTTGATGCACGAGCAGACGTTCCGCAAAGTCCTGGCGGCTTCCGGTCTGAATCAGTATCTTTTAACCATCGTCAACATCCGCGAACAGGTGTCCTGGGTCACCCATGACATTGAAGAAGGCACGGCCAAAGCCAAAGCGCTGTTAAACGGTGCGGTTTACCGGTCGCGTCTTCTGGCGCCGCTCACTTCGCGCGTGATAGACGTCAATGACGATGTCATGGTTGTCGGCGGCGGCATTGCCGGGATTCAAGCGTCGCTGGAGTTGGCAAACACGGGCAAAAAAGTCTATCTGGTGGAAAAGAATTCCACCATCGGCGGCCACATGGCGCAGTTTGACAAAACCTTTCCCACCCTGGATTGCTCCGCCTGTATTCTGACGCCCAAGATGGATGCCGTCCTGCAACATAAGAATATTACGCTGATGACCTACTGTGAAGTCAGCGAGGTCAAGGGGTTTATCGGCAACTTTGATGTAACCGTCCGGCAGAAAGCCCGGTATGTCGATCACAGCAAATGTAACGGCTGTCTGGCCTGTACGGAGAAGTGCCCCGGCAAGGGGTTATCCGAATGGGACGAAGGCCTGGTGAATAGAAAGGCTATTCACATTCCCTTCCCGCAGGCAGTTCCGCAAAAACCGGTTATCGATCGAGACGCCTGTACTTTCTTTAAAAAAGGAAAATGCCGTCTGTGCGAAAAAGTCTGTGAGCACAAGGCCATCGATTTCGATCAGCAGGATACTTTTACCACGGTGAAAGTCGGCGCCGTAATTGTGGCAACGGGCTATGATCTGATGGACACCAAACCGCTGATCCAGTATGGTTACGGCAAATATCCAGGGGTCTATAACGCTCTGGAAATCGAAAGGCTCTTTAATTCCACCGGTCCGACCGGCGGCAAGGTAACGCTGCGCGACGGCCGGGAGCCCAAGGCCATAGCCATTTTGCACTGCATCGGCAGCCGCGATAAAAATCATTATGAACATTGCAGCCGCGTCTGCTGTATGTATTCGCTCAAATTCGCGCATCTCTTCAAGGAAAAAACATCCGCCGACGTTTATCAGTTCTATATTGATATGCGGGCCGCGGGCAAAGGCTATGAAGAATTTTACAACCGCATCATCGAAGAAGATGTGAAATTTATCCGCGGCAAAGGCGCGCGTGTATCAAAGAGCGCCGAAGAACCGGACCGTTTGATTGTCGAAGCGGAAGATACGATTACCGGCAAGTTTGTCCAGTTGCCCGTGGACATGGTAGTGCTTTCGCCGGCCATGATTCCGCGGTCGGATACGGAGAGCATCAAACGGCTCTTTAATTTGAGCACAGACAAGTATGGCTTTTTCATGGAACGGCATCCGAAGCTCGCGCCTCTGTCCACCATGTCCGAAGGTATTTTCATTGCCGGGGTTTGTCAAAGTCCGAAAGATATTCCTGATACCGTGGCGCAAGCCAACGGCGCGGCGGCGGAAGCCTTGACGATTGTCGAGAAAGATAAATTGGAATTGGAGGCGACCACCGCAATGGTCAATCCGGCTTCGTGCTGCGGCTGTCAGAACTGCGTGCGCGTCTGTCCCTATGGCGCGCCGGCCTTCAATGAGACAAAGCGCGTTTCAGAAATCAACGAGGCGTTATGCAAAGGCTGCGGTCTTTGCGCGTCCGTCTGTCCGTCCGCGGCGATTATCGCCAGACATTTTACCAATGATCAAGTGCTGGCGGAGATGGAAGGCCTCATGGAATTCTAGGAATTTTAGAAAGGAATTTTTTCATGTCATTTGAACCGAAGATATTGGGTATTGCCTGCAACTGGTGCACCTATACCGGCGCGGATTTGGCCGGAACCACAAGGTTGCAGTATCCGCAGAATCTGAGAGTTGTCCGGGTGATGTGTTCCAGCCGGATCAATCCTTCATTTATATTCCGGGCCTTTCAATTAGGTGCGGACGGCGTCTTGGTCGGCGGCTGCCATCCCGGAGACTGCCATTACAATACCGGCAATCTCTATGCCCGCAGGCGTCTGGCGGTGACCAAAAAGATTCTGGAGTTTTCGGGAATCGAGCCGGAGAGGTTCCGGGTGGAATGGATTTCTGCATCCGAAGGCAACAGGTATGCCGAAGTGGTGACGGAATTTACGGAACAGGTAAAGCAACTGGGCCCCCAGACCAAGTTCAAGATTTCACGATAGCATTGGGAGAAAATATGGCAAGCAGCTTTAAGCAGATTGAAGATAAACTGAAGACCGAGGCGAAAAAGCTTCTGAAGACCGGCCAAGTGAGCGTGGTGCTGGCTTACGGCAAAGGGTATGACGATAATCATCCCATGCCGTATATAGCCAAATTGCCATCCGACGCGGACAATATCGTCTTTAACGAATACTGTACGCATAATTTGGCCCGGTATCTGGTCCGGTATCCGAAGGGAACAAAAATCGCCGTTGCCGTCAAGGCGGCGGACAGCCGTGCTGTGATTCAATTGATTCAGGAAGAAAAAGTCAAGCGGGAAGACCTGATCCTTCTGGGTCTTCCGGCTTATGGCATGAAAAATTCCAAAACAGGGGAGATCATTGACAGCCAGACCACCTGCGGTTTGTACAATCCTGTTTTATACGATACTCTGCTGGGTGAAGAAGTGCACGGGCAACCCGTCGTTTCACCCTATGACGTCTTGGCCCAATATGAGGCAATGGACAAGGATGCGCGTTTTGAATTTTGGAAAAAGGAATTTGATAAATGCATTCGCTGTTACGCCTGCCGCAAAGCTTGTCCGATGTGTTACTGCGATCCCTGCTTTATCGACCAGAATAATCCCCGATGGGGAGAGAAGTCGCCCCAATCCCACGGCAATCTGATGTATCACCTGACGCGGTTTCACCATCTGGCCGGCAGGTGCATTGACTGCGGCGAATGTTCACGCGCCTGCCCGGTGGATATTCCTCTGTATCTGTTTCACAAGAAAGTGGCCAAAGAGTGTGAGGAAATGTTTGGCCAGGCCTCGGGCATGCGTATTGACGACAAGCCCGTCCTGGTGAATTTCCGGGTTGACGATTCCGACAAAATTTTGGAATAAGGAGTTTTCTTGTGTTGAAAAAAACGACCATCGATAAATTACCCGATTTGGCCGCCCATCTTATGGAGCAAGGAACGCTCCTGGCGCCTGTTCAGGAAGCCGCCGGTTTCAATTTCCAGGTCATTGCCGACGCCAAGCAGGTGGATTTGAATTTTCACAATACCGTTCTCAGTCCGAAAGCGGCTTTCTTTCCCCAGATGGAGGACTTTGTCCGATACCAGACTGGCAAATCCATTCTGGAAGCCGTGCCGGTGGAACTGAATTTAAAACCGACGTTTCTTTTCGGCGTTCGTCCCTGCGACGTGAAAAGTTTCACGATCATGGATATTCATTTTTCCGGCACTGGTTTGGTGGACCCTTACTGGCAGAAAAGAAGGCAAGCCGCAACAATCTTCGGTTATGCCTTTGATCTGGACCAGCCCGCTCAGGCGGAAGAATTTTATAAGACGCTGGGCATCGGTGCCGCCGACCCGGATGGCAGCGATGTTTTCATGATCAGAAAGGGCGGGGACCTCTTGCTGAAAGGCGTGACGCTCAAGGGAGAAAAACTACTGACCCAACTGAGCCTTCTGACGGCGGCTTCCGCTGATGAAGAAAAATATTTTGAGGATTACATCATCCGCGGACGCGATTTCAAAACCCGTTTTACCTTTTTGGCGGATAAGAACATTGCCAAGAAATTAGAGGATATTTTTCACGACAGTGATTTCTGGATGAAGGTATCCGGTGCCTGTTTAAGCTGCGGCGTCTGCACCTTTGTCTGCCCCAACTGTTACTGTTTTGATATTTGCGACGAGACACTCTTCAGCCAGGGCATCCGCCGCCGGGTTTGGGACGCCTGCATGTTTACCGACTTTACGCTCGAAGCCAGCGGACACAATCCCCGGACGCAGGTCTTTCAAAAGTTGCGGCAGAAGATCAAGCACAAATATTCCTATCACGTGAGGAAGTACGGCGTGATTTCCTGCGTCGGCTGCGGCCGTTGCACGAAACATTGCCCGGTGAATATCGACATTTTCTCTATCGTGGAAGAAGCGATGAAGGCCTGACGGCTGAGGGACGTTGCCGCGGGAGAATTTTTGAAATATGCAAAAAAATGATTTGAGGAATAATCATGAGTTCTAACAATCCATACATCCCCATGCCCGTTGAGATATCCAACATCACGAATGAAGTGGATACGAACGACATCAAGACCTTCCGTCTGACTTTCCTGAACAAGGAAGACGAAAAAAAATTCAAATACCTGCCCGGTCAATTTGCAGAGCTGTCCATTTACGGCAAGGGGGAAGCGCCTATCGGGATCGCCTCGTCGCCGACTGAAAAGGGCTATGTGGAATTTACCGTTCAGAGAGCCGGCACCATTGTGCCGGGTCTGGTCACGGCTGCGCTGCATAATATGGAGACGGGCGGCAAAATCGGATTGCGGGGCCCGCTGGGACATCCCTGGCCGATTGAGTTTTTGGAGAAAAAGAATATCGTGATTGTCGGCGGCGGATTTGCGTTTACCACTCTGCGCTCGCTGATCAACTACATGCTGCATCCGGATAACCGGTCGCGTTTCGGGAGGATCACGGTGATTTACGGCGCCAGGACGCCCGGTCTGCTTTTGTATAAGGACGAACTGGCTGCTTGGGGAAAACGGGAGGACATTAAAACCATCATCACCGTCGATAAAGGCGATGAAACGTGGACGGGCCGGGAGGGCTTTGTGCCCGCCGTATGCAAGGAAGTGGCGCCGTCTCCCTACAATAAAGTGGCCGTCATTTGCGGCCCGCCGATCATGATAAAATTCACCCTGCCGGTCTTTTTTGATTTGGGCTTTTACAAGGAAAATATTCTGACGTCGCTGGAGATGCGCATGAAATGCGGCATCGGCAAATGCGGCCGTTGCAACGTCGGCTACAAGTACGTTTGTTCGGATGGCCCGGTATTTTCGCTGGCGGAGTTGGAAGAACTGCCCCGCGACTTCTAGGTCATTGTCCGGTAAAGGAAATAGAGGCCGAAACCGATCAGGAACAAGCCTGCGATTAATGAGACCATGCGGGTCATTTGTTCATTGATGATCTTCTTTCCCCAATGCAGGGCAGCCGCCAGAAAAGACACCCACAGAAAACAGCCCAACAGAATAGACAGACAGGATAAGAATGCAGAGAAGTTCGTTTTAATCGATCCCTGCGATACCATGAGCGCTCCGAAGACTCCGGTCCACCAGACGATCGTCATCGGTGAGGAGATTGCCAGCGCGAAGCCCGCAATAAATGCATGCTTGAAGATGCGTCGTTTTCGGGTATCAATACTGATTGCCTTTCTGAAATAATCCCGAACACTCATTACGCCCAGATATATCAGAATAAAACTTCCCGCGATTCCCAGGAAATAAATTATGAACACGTTATTCAGAAAAGCCGTCAATCCGAAAAAAATCAGCGTCAGGTAGGTGGCATCGGCGCATATCGCGCCCATACCTGTGAGAAAAGCCTGCCGGAATCCGGAATTGAGCCCCCGCTTGATGATTTCCACATTGACCGGCCCGATCGGTGCGGCGAGGGTTAAACCCAACAGGATGTTTTGCAGCAGCGTGAATTTTTCCACATCAAGACACTTTACTATTGAATATCTTTTTATTATTGATTTTTTATAACGATTGCTTTAACGTTCGTCAATTATTTTTTAAGGAATAGAATATGAAGTATTCTCAATCACCGCTCCGACATGGATATGCCAATCAGATGCTGGCTATCAATTTGGCATCGGGTGGTATTACAATCGATCCGCTTGATCCGGAAATCCGGGATTTCTTTATAGGCGGCAGGGGTCTGGGGCTTTATTTACTGCATCAGCACGTCACCGCTAAAACGACTGCCTACGATCAGGAAAATCCATTGATCTTTTCGCCGGGGCCGCTAGGCGGTATTCCGCAGTTCCCCGGAACAAGCAAATGCATGGCGATTTCTCTGTCGCCGCTGACCCATATCCCGGGAGTATCCAATTTTGGTGGTCATTTCGGCGCCTATCTGAAGTATGCCGGATTCGATGCGCTAACCATTTCCGGCATTGCCGAGCATAACAGCATGATTGTAATTGACGGATTTAAACAGGAAATCACGATCAGGCCCGTTCCTGCGGCTGATCAGGTCTTCAAACTGGAACATGCCATTGTCGATCAGTTTTTAAGTGAAGGCCGTGAGAAAAAGGACATCACTTTTTTAACCACCGGTATCGGTGCGGCCAATACCACTTTCGGCTGCATCAACAGCCACTATTATGACGCCGCCAAACCGGTTGATGGGATAAAAGGCCTTTTCCGCACCAAGCAGGCAGGACGCACGGGTCTGGGCACTGTCATGAGTCATAAGAATATCACCGCGATAGTCGTTCTGGCTGCTTTTCCTCACGGAAATAATCCTTATGGCGCCGCGAATTGGGACAAAGTGAAAGAAGCGGGACTGAAGCTGCACAGGATCGTTAAAGACGTCGATCCGCAAGCGCTGCAGATGCACTTGAAAGGATCGGCCGGCTTGATTTCTTTTATGAATAAAGATGAGTATCAATCCCTGCCGGTGAATAATTACCAGTATGGTTCGCACCCGAATGCAGGACAAATCTGCGGCAAAACCTATGCGGAGCGCCTTTTTGATCACCGGGGCATGGATGGATGTTTTCCCGGCTGTAATTTACGCTGTACAAAGGGCGGATGGGTCATGCTGACCACGGGTGAACATTGCGGCTGTAAGGTCTGGGTGGATGGACCCGAGTATGAAACCGCCGCCGGTTTCGGATCCAATCTCGGCATGTGGCATCCCGAATTCATCATGGAAGCCAACTGGCATTGTGATAATTACGGCATTGACACCATCACGACGGCCGTCATCATGGCCTTTCTAATGGAATGCTACCAGCGCGGATACCTGATAAAGGAAGACACGGAGGGTTTTATGCTGACCTGGGGCGATGAGCAGGCCGCGTTGCAGTTTATCCACGACCTTGCCCGCCGCAAAACAGCATTGACCAGTACCGCCGGCCTGGGGATGGTGGAATTGATGGCCTGGGTTGCTGAAAAATATGCGGACAGAACCGGAAAGCCCGATCCGATGAAGGAACTGCAGAAGTTTGCCATGCAGACTAAAGGACTGCCTTTTTCTCTCTACCGGACGCATCGTTCCTTATCCATGCAGGCTTCCTACGCGGCGGCCAGCGACATTGGCGCGCATCACGCCGCCGCCTGGCTGGTGAAAGTGGATCTGCTGGGGGCATTTCCCACGTTTGAAGACAAGGCCCGTGCGCTCATCACCTATCCCCGAGTACGTCTGGGCAATGATAATCTCGGATTGTGCAAACTGCCCTGGGTAGATGTTTTTAATCCTGATTCTCTTCAGCGCAAAGACACGGATATCTATATCAATCCGGCATCACAGGAGCTCTATGCGGATTTTTACAACGGCATGCTGGGTACCACACTGACTTGGGAGCAGATTTTTGAGCAGACAGACAGGGATATCAACCTGCAGCGGGTCATGAATGTTCTGTCCTTTGGCGCGTCAACCGGCGATCGCGACTGGATTCCCGATCGGGCCATCGGGCCCACTGAAGATGCTCACTACGATCTTGAAAAAGATTATAATGATAAACAGCTTAGTCCTTTTCTCAATAAGTCGGCTGATGCAATTGCTATGATGAAAACCACCGAAAAACGAGAGGCGCTCATGAAGCACCGCAAGGAAGAATTACGCAAGTTAATACATATTTATTATGCGCAGCGCGGCTGGACGGATAAAGGCATCCCCAAAATTGATACCCTTAAACAAATCGGCCTGTGGAATTTCTTGAGCGAAGAGGCTAGAACAAGAATCATCGCAATGAGCGGGCGGTAGTTTACTGGCGTCATTACCGCAATCATACCATTTGCCATGGTGAGCAAGATTACCAGTTCATAGAACGGATTGTTCATAATATTCTCCTAAGGGGGGATTGAGCAGAATATTTTTCGGCTAATTTATTCCTCAGAGGTTAATAGAACATGACTGATCAAACTAAATCAACTGGCATCAAAAACTGGCCGGCGGACGACCGGCCCAGGGAAAAACTGCTCAAGCGAGGTTCGAGGGCTTTGAGCAATTCGGAACTTCTGGCAATTTTGCTGCGCACAGGTGTTCAGGGTAATAGCGCCATTGATCTGGCGCGCCAGATTATTGATAAGTTCGGAACCTTCCGCAACATGAACCACACAGACATGCGCGAATGGAAAGAATTCAAAGGTCTGGGACCAGCCAAAATCGCGCAGCTTCAGGCCGCTCTGGAAATAGGACGGCGATTCCGTGAAGACGAAGTGTTGAGCGTCAAGCAAAAAATTGCTTCAGCATGCGATGTTGTGACCATTATCATGCCGCAGATGCGTGACCTCAAGACCGAAGTCTTTAAAGTTGTCTATCTCAACAGCAACAATCGAATCATTGATATCAGCAATGCCGCTACAGGCACGGTTAACCATGCCATGCCGATTGTGCGGGAGATCATTCATGCAGCATTGCAAAAATTTGCGGCAGCGCTCATATGCGTCCACAATCACCCCAGTGCCAATGTTATGCCCAGTCCGGAAGATAAGAAGTTTACGCAGGAACTGGCCGCCGCGGGCAAACTCATGGGAATTAAGGTTCTCGATCACGTTATTATCGGCGATGGTAGTTACTTTAGTTTTGCGGATGAAGGACTGATGGGATAGATTGATCGGAGGGGCTGATGGTCGAACTCACATGGCCTTTAACCCGGCCGCCAAAATTTATAGGCTAGATGTTTCGGTATTCCGCTTGGCCTTATTAATCCAGGTGGATATTCAGCGGGACATATGTATAGGGGACTTGAATATAATTGAATATTTTTGTTTCCCAGAATGGCTCCAGGATTTTCCCGATGTTCAACCCGACTCCAACGTAGATTGTTCGTTGGCGACTGTCATGTTCTCCCCTTGAATCATACTCTTCATATCCCCGGGCATAATAGCCTACCTGTAACTCAAAATACTTCAGATGCGTATCCTTAAAAGTATCAAAACCATCCATTTTGAAGGCAATAAGATGTTTCTGCCGTTCGTAGTCCGTAAATATGTCACTTTTATACCTTCCTTTCCGAAAAGGGTCATATTCAATACGAAAATCGATTTTCCTTGCCACTTCCGGATATCTGACCATGATGTAGCCGATAGCAACGCCCAGTATATTGAACAGCTCGTCCTCATAGGAAAAACCATATGAACTGAAAGAGTCACCGATTTCAATCAGAGTCTGTATTCCTAAAGAAGACAGGCATCCTAATTTGATCGCTGGCTCCCGATCATATCCCCAACGTTTGTACTGGTAGGAAAAAAGATGGCTCAGTGCATATGAAAAGTACATATGCCCAGCTTTATCAGCACCCCCTTCCGGAGTATCTTTTCCGAACCACTTTTCTTCCTTGAGATGAGGAGATCGATCTCCGTAATCCCATTCCAGGAGACCCCAGGTCAGAACAGCGGTGCCAACGGCGGCATTCAAAAGGAGAGCTTTATTTTCTTTGGAGAGGTTTTCATGCTCGGCAACATTATTATCTTGTGCTGACAAAGGAATATTTAAAACGAGAAGAAAAATAAAAAGAGCAACAGAGACGAATAGTCGAGCCGAAGGTCTCATATCATATTCCCTAATTTATTGATTAGACCGGTTTCTTTCAATATGTCAGGTTAATATTTGTTTTCTCTGTTTGTTGCCTGGTTTCTTGTAGTATATTACTTCAACCATATATCTGCTGGCAGCCTCGGCCTCACCTGTTGGTTAAACCATATCATATAATCCTTTTTTTTCATATGGGTCAGTCAAGAGTCGAGAGGCAGATGGACGGCAATCAGTGATAATTTCATGCCAAGAATGGATAACGTTCTATTTTACAGCCGTTTCACCAGCTCCTGATTCTGACACAGAATGTTTCTTGACAAGCCAAAACAGCCCCCATATACTTCGGCGTCCTAAAAGTAATGATTTAAATAATAAAAGTATCAAATGGTTTCTCAGGAGGTATGAATATGGAAACAATGCTTCTTAGGGAGGAGAATTACCATGAGCAAGTTCATTGATCTTTCAGTGGCAATTGAAAGCGGGCTGCCGAGCGACCCGCCGATGATGATACCCAAGATCACCTATATTGACCATGCACTTGGGGCTGAAAGTATGAAGGCCTTTTATCCGGGACTAACGTCCAGCGACCTACCGGGCGGGCTCGGTTGGGCACTCGAGATCATGGAAATCTCGACACATGCAGGCACACATATGGATGCACCCTGGCACTTTCACCCCACACAGGATCAAGGGAAACCGGCTCTGACCATCGATAAGTTTCCGCTTGAGTGGGGTGTGGGTAATGGCGTCAAACTTGACTTCTCTGATTTTCCCGACGGCTACAACATCACGATAGAAGACATCAAAACAAAACTTGATAAAATTGGTCATACTCTTCGAGAAGGAGATGTATTTCTGGCGCAAAGCGGGGCAGCGCCTTACTGGGGGACGCCCGAATACCTTGTGAAAGGCAGTGGGTTTAGCCGGGAATCAACGCTCTGGATTCTTGACCAAGGCGTGCATGTTGTCGGAACGGACGGCTGGAGTTGGGACAGGCCGCTTTCTTTCCAGGCTCAAGAATTTGTTCAGACAAAGAATGCTGCAATTATCTGGGAAGGCCATTATGCAGGTATTGAAAAGGGTTATTTCCAGATTGAAAAGCTCACAAATTTAGACTTGCTGCCGTCATCAGGTTTCAAATTCTACTGCTTCCCGGTTAAAATAAAGGGGGCAAGTGCAGGGTGGATAAGGGCAGTGGCCGAGATTGTGTGATAATCAGCAGGTGTGTTTAATCTTGATAACCTGTTGGATAAATATATTAATCGCAAGAACATGCGGATTGATTCCGCGAAGGAGGTTACTATGGAATTAGCCGACGCAGTCAGAGGAAGAAGAAGTATTCGTAAATTTCAACCGCAGGATGTCCCGAAAAGTGTCATTACGGAGATTTTGGAAATGGCGCGCTGGTCGCCGTCCTGGGGAAATACGCAGCCCTGGACTTTATATGTGTTAACCGGTGAACCGCTGGCAGAGTTCAAAAAAATGAATCTCCGGCAGACGCTGACCGGCGCGGCAATTGCCTCCGATGTTCCCATGCTGGAGAAGTGGCCTGATGCCATGAAAGCGCGGTATAACGAGTTGGGTAAAGTTGTTTTAAGTGTGCAGGACATCAAAAGAGAAGATAAGGAAGGTCGCGAAAAATACTATAAGGATATGGTTTCCGTCTTTGACGCCCCGTGCCTTATTCTGGCCTGTATTTCCCGTGATAATCTCGTCGAATACCAGATGCTGGACGTTGGCCTTATCGCCCAGACAATCTGCCTGGCCGCTCACGACAAGGGTTTGGGCACCTGTCTGTTGGCGGCAGCCGCACGGTATCCCGCGGAGATTAGAAAGATAGCAGCCATTCCCGATGATAAAAAAATTGTTGTGGGGATCGCTTTGGGCTATCCTGATCCTTCAGTTCCTCTGAATAATTTTGAACGCAGCAGAGCGAAGCTCGATGAGATTGTCTATTGGGTAGAATAGGCGATGGATTTTGAAATGACGGAATAGAAGAGGGTAGAAATAACGGAATAAACATTCTATCAATTCATGCCGCAAGTAAAACCAAGATAGAAAAGTTATGACAAAGCTGTATTCCAGCCTGTGGGATTAATGGCCAAGAGAAAACTGAAAGAAGAAGACGGGCCTGCAATTCCTGCAGATGCTGCAACGGTAATGCTCCTGAGGCCTTGTCTGGACAGAGGTGTCCGAGACATCGAAGTGCTTCTGGTGCTGCGAAATCGCAGAAGCAGTTTTGTTCCCGGCTATCATGTATTCCCCGGCGGTGTTCTTGATCCCGAAGATTACGAACCGGGTATGGAACGCTTTATCCGTTGCATCGACAGGAAACAGGCTGCCCGGCTTCTTCCCGATATGTCTCATCCTGAAAAAGCTTTGGGCACCTGGGTTGCTGCCATCCGCGAGACGTTTGAGGAGGTGGGGCTGCTGCTCGCCCGGAATAAAGACGGCTCGTCCGTTACCATCGGCACAGACGAGGAACGTCAGAGGCTTGGCTTTTATAGGAAGGCGCTCATCAAAGGAGAAATGAAATTTTCTCAGATGCTGGAAGCGGAAGACTTTGTTCTTTTCGGGGATGATCTGCATTACTTTTCTCACTGGATTACACCGGAATATTTGCCGCTGCGCTATGATGTGCGTTTTTTTATGGCCCGGGCTCCGGCCGGGCAGTTCGCTGTCTGCGACGGCGTGGAACTGACAAATCTCAGCTGGCTTCGGCCTGCCGTGGCGATTGCGGATTACGAGATGGGCCAGATCGGGATGGTCCTGCCCCAAATCATTACGCTTGAGGAGCTCTCCCGTTTTAAAATGGTTGAGGAAGCCATCGTGTCTGCGCGGGAGCGACACGTTCCCACCATACTGACCAAGATAATTCAGCTTGACGGTAGGGATGTGGAAGTCATGCCCGACGGAAGTGTTTTTGAAAACCGTCCGCCGGTTTACCCTCAGTCTGGCCATAAGAAGTAAGCAGAACTGGCTTTTAATGATGAAAACGGTTCTATCTGCACGTGTCAATATTTTTCATTGCCACGGCCTCCTGAAATAAAACAAGGATCCCATGCAGGATTTCACGGAAGGCAACATTGCCAGACAGGTCATCGATTTCACGTTACCGATCATGCTCGGCAATGTGTTGATGTCCGTTTATGGCATCATCAACATGATTTGGGTTGGCCGGTTACTGGGTCATGAGGCCGTGGCCGCCGTTGCGGCCTCCCTCCCGATTATCTTGCTGATGCCCGCTTTTCTTATCGGACTGGGTATGGCCACCAACGTCCTGATTGCCCAGGCATTCGGCCGCAAGGATATGGTGTTGCTGAAAAAAATCCTGTCGAATTCTTTTTTCTCCTCTATCCTGTTCTGTTTGCTCATTTCCATTATCGCCCTTTTGTTCCGCCACCAGTTGCTTGCCTGGGTGCAAGCGCCGAAGGAAATTGAGAGCATGGCCCTCTCCTATCTGACCATCATCATGGCCACACTGGTATTCCAGTTCTTTATCAATTGGATGAACGGAATGCTACGGGGGCTGGGTGACGCCAGAACGGTGGTGAAAATCCTGATAATGCTTACGTTGTTCAACGTTGTTTTTGTTCCGCTGTTTATTTCGGGGATAGGCCCTCTGCCGCCTCTGGGTGTAGCCGGCGCGGCCTGGGGCACAGCGCTGGCGGCCGTGGCGACCTGTATTATCGGCTATATTTACCTGTTGCGCTTTAATCCTTACATTAATATGCGGAACTGGGATTACAGTATCGACTGGCGCATCATCCGTGAGGTCTTTGTTATCGGCGTTCCCGCATCGCTGCAAATGATTGTCGTTTCACTGGCCGGCGTTATAATCATCGCGTTGGTCAACCGGTACGGAACTGTGGTGACGGCGGCTTTCGGGATTGGCATGCAGATTGATATGCTGGCAACGATTCCTTTCATATCTATCGGGATGGCAGCGACCACGATAGCCGGACAGAACCTGGGCGCGCAAAAACTGGATCGCGTTTTTCTGACACTTCGGATATCTATTTATTTCGGTCTGGTCATTGGTCTGATCTGTACTGCCATTCTGTTGCTGTTTCCTCATTACATCGGTGCAATTTTCCTGAAAGAATCGGCAGAAAGTACCAAAGTACTGAATATTGTCCGCGAGTACTATCATTGGATAGCGTTTATTTTCCCCTGCTTTGCAGTTATATTTGCCATCCAGGGGGTGCTCCGCAGCGCAGGTGACACGATGGCTTTACTGGCTCTCTCGTTTATTGCCATGTTCGTCCTCCGCATTCCTCTAGCCTACGCACTGGCCGGTCCCGGCGGCTTTAAGCAGGACGGCATCTGGATGGCTATGCTGATGAGCAGCGCATTCGCGGTCGGTTTGAACTGGCTTTACTTCAAGAAGGGTCCTTGGACGAAAAAACGGCTGCTAGGAAAGCAAAAATCTTGACAGTATAATATCACGTTTTAGAACAGCAGTTTGTAGGCGAAGTAATGGCTGCCATTATCGCTTTTTGCGGAAGATCAGTTTCAGCGGGACTTTGTCGAAGCCGAATTCATCGCGAATCGAATTCATCAGGAAGCGCTCATACGAAAAGTGGACGCCTTTGGCGTGAGAGACAAAGAAAATAAAGGTAGGCGGTTTAATGCCGGTTTGTGTTGCGTAAGAGATGCTCATGGATCGGTTCTGAAAGCGTGCCATCGGATTTCTCCGGACGGATCTTTCCACCAGATCATTTAAGGGTGATGTGCCCACCCTTTTTGTATATTGGCTGTAAACATCGTTGATGAGTTCAAATATTTTCGGCGCGCGCTGTCCGGTTAGCGCTGAAATAAAAAGAATGGGTGCGAAATCCATGAACTTGATTTTATCCTTGATGTCCTCGACGAATTTGCCGACAGTGGCGTTATCCTTTTCAATTTTATCCCATTTATTTACCACAATGATGCAGGCTTTGCCACGCTCATAGGCGAGACCTACGATTTTGGCGTCCTGCTCGGTCATGCCTTCTTCCGCGTCAATCAACACCAATGCGATATCGCAGCGGTTGATTGTTTTGAGCGCCTGGATGACGCTGTATTTTTCCAGTGTCAGGCTGATCTTGTTTTTCCTTCGGATACCCGCCGTGTCAATCAGCAGATAATGTCGGCCGTGTACCTTGATGGTCGTGTCAATGGCGTCTCGTGTAGTGCCGGGCGTAGGATTGGCAATACTTCTTTGGCTGCCGGAAATCAGATTGATGAGCGATGATTTGCCGACATTGGGTTTGCCGACAATTGCCACCGCGATCGGTTCATCCGCATTATCTTTACTTTCAGTTGCGGGTGGAAAACCGTTCGTCAGATCAGCCAGTAATTCATCCATGCCCAATCCGTGTTGAGCGGAGATCGGATAAAAGGTATCGATACCCAGACGATAGAATTCAGAGAGCAGTTCTTCATGGCGCTCACCGTCCACTTTGTTCGCGGCGTAAAATACATTTTTACCCTTACCGCGCAATTGACGGGCTATTTCAAGGTCCGTCGGGGTGAGGCCATCTTTGCCGTCCATCAAAAGAATAATGACGTCCGCATCTTCAATAGCCAAATTCGTTTGCTCGCGCATCTGGATCAAAATACGTTCTTCCGTGATCGGTTCGAATCCACCGGTGTCAATCAGGGTGAAAGCTTTATCGTGCCAAACGCAGTCCATGTAGTTGCGGTCGCGCGTCGCGCCCGGTTCGTCGATGACGATGGCCTTCTGCTTTCCCGCGATGCGATTGAAGAGCGTTGATTTGCCCACATTGGGGCGGCCGACGATGGCGATAACGGGTTTTGCCTGCATGGAAACCTCTATTTGATAAGTCCAAACTCACGTAACATTCGGTCGGAACTGGTCCAGTCTTTCTTGACGCGCACAAACAATTCCAGAAAAACCTTTGCACCGAAAAGATTTTCCATTGACAGCCGCGCCTGTGTCCCGATTTTTTTCAGCAGGGCGCCTTTCTTGCCGATCATGATCGCTTTTTGCGATTCTTTTTCGACAGAAATCGTTGCGCTGATGCGAATTAGATTTTTTTTCTCGTCTTCCTTAAAAGCATCAATGTTTACTGCCGATGCATAGGGGACTTCCTGCTTTGTTAAATGCAGAATCTGTTCCCGGATAAACTCTCCCGCGATAAACCGTTCGGTGGCATCGGTTGCGATATCGTCGGGGAACAGTCGCGGACCCTCGGGCAGTATCTCTTTCAGGGAGGTCAGCAACTCTTTGAGTCCTTCTTTTTTTAATGCGCAGATCGGAAAAATGCCGGTGAAGTCATAAAGTTTGCTATACTGATCGATCAGCGGCAGTAAAGAAGGTTTTTCTATCCGATCAATTTTGTTAATGGCCAGCAATACCGGTGCCTTGGCACCGGCCAGCGTTTCAATCAAAAAAAGATCGTGTGGGCCGATGAGGGCGTCGGCTTCAACCATCATCAGCAATACGTCAGCGTCACCAATGGTATCCCGGGCCGCTTGCACCATTGCGCGGTTGAGCGGCGTTTTTGGTTTGTGCATTCCCGGTGTGTCCAGAAAAATCAATTGCGCGTCAGGGAAATTCTTAATGCCCGTGATACGGTTTCGCGTCGTTTGTGGTTTGTCGGCGACAATGGAAATTTTGTCACCGATTATCGCGTTGAAAAAAGTTGATTTGCCCACATTGGGGCGGCCTAAGATGGCTATAAAACCGGATTTAAACACAAAGATTCTCCAATGATTTACATGAGTCCTGGAATATCGAGAGAAAAAGATTTCCCTGATTCGGTGGTCATCAATAGGTGCCCATTAAGGCCATTACCGTGAGAGTCTATAACGATCTGGGCATCTGGGTAAAGCTTTTTTATTGCTTCAATGTTACGGTTATTAAAACCGCGAAAATTCGACAGGTCGCGTTCGGCAATTTGAAAGTGCAATTTCCGGACATGGTTCGGAATATCGCGAAGCAATTTCAAAGTGGCTGAATAAAAAATGGCCGAATAGACCAGGCTACCAAAAGACGGATGGAACGGCCCTGCCAGCACGGCGCCTTCTTGCTTCATCTCCGGTGTCGTCTGCAAACCGAAACGAATGATGCGAATGCCTTCCGGCACGAGTTTTTCCCATGCCAGACAGCACCACTCCACCGACTCGTCAAGGCTGAGCGGTTGATAACGCCCCTCGCGAAATTCATCGGCCAGCGGTGTATCCTGAAAAACCAGCACGGGATGGATGCGGGCGGTATCCGGCTGAAGTTCAACGGTGCGTGCAAGTGTTTCCATAAAGATTTCCCGAGTGTCGCGTGGCAGGCCGGCCATCAGGTGCAGGCCGGTTTTGAAGCCGTGCGACTTGAGCAATGTTATTGCCTTGACGGTGACTTGAGCATTATGACCGCGTCCGGCAAAATGAAGGACTTCATCGTTGAAGGACTGAGCACCGAGTTCAATAGTCCGAACGCCATGTCTGTGTAAAAAAATAAGTTGGTTGTCGTCAAGGTAATCCGGTCTTGTGGAAATCCGGATTGAGTCCACCTGTCCTTTTTGAATATACGTATCGGCCCAAGACAAGAGCCGCTTTTGATAGTCAGGTGGAAGTCCGGTAAAATTGCCTCCGTAAAAAGCGATCTCTATACCACCCAGTTTGTCTTTGTTCCAACGGAGATAGGAGGCCACTTCTCCATCAAAAACATTTTTTGTAATATCGTGCGTGAAATTGCCGGCGGCAATCTTCTGATTGCAGAAGATGCAGTGTTGCGGGCATCCGCTGCTCATGATGAAAATCGGAATAATCAGTGGTTTCTCTGTCTTGTGGGGTTTAGGTGCCGTTTCCATTTTGCAGACTTTCCCAGGCTTTTTGCGCCGCATGTTTTTGGGCGTCTTTTTTGCTTTTTCCCCGGCCGATTTGCCGGATGTCAACACCGACAGCTATTTCGACTTCAAAGGTTTTGTCATGATCAGGGCCGCTTGAAGTAATCATGGTGTAAATTGGTGCGGATTTGTATTTTTTCTGACAATATTCCTGCAAGGCTGTCTTATAGTCGAAGCATTGAGCGTTAAGTACCTCATCATTCATCACAGGCTTCATGAGCCGCTTGAGCAGCGTTCTGGTTTTACTGAAGTTAGAATCGAGGTAAATGGCGGCAATGACCGCTTCAAGCGCGTTGGCCAGAAGCGATTCTTTAGCGCGTCCACCGGAGTGTTCTTCTCCCCGGCCCAAAAGCAGGCAATCCCCCAGGCCAAGTTTTGACGCCAGATCCGCCAGGGGTTTTTCATTGACCAGTAAAGAACGGATTTTAGAAAGAGTGCCTTCATCGAAATCGGTATGCTTTTTCATCAGCAGATCGCTCACACAAAGCCCCAAAACTGCGTCACCCAGAAATTCCAGTCGTTCATTATCGCTTGCGCCCAATTGAGGATTCTCGTTGATATAAGACCGATGCGTCAGAGCAGTCGAAAGCAGATCCATATTCCGGAAAGTATAATGCAGTTTTTCCTGAAGAGCCGTTAATCGTTTTAATCTGTCGTTATCCATGAATAACCCTGCCACTCAGCTTACCCTCCCGATAATCTTCGGTTCTGACCATAACAATTTTATTTACTAAAGATGCGGGGTGTTTGTCCAGTAATACCGGAAGGTAATTATGCGAGAAGCCTTTGGGCAGTCCGGTTTTTTTGTCCTTGGCCTGTTCCACCAGTACCGGCAGTGTTTTACCCAGAAACCTTAGAGAAAATGTTTCTCTTTTTTTTATACCCAATTCCCGCAGGATCGTGGCGCGTTCTTTTTTTGTTTTTTCCGGAACCTTGGGCTGGATGGAGAGCGCAGCCGTTCCAGGTCTTTCCGAATATGGGAAGACGTGCAGATAGGCTACAGGTAAATCTGCAAGCAGTTTATGCGTGTTGTCGAATTCCTTTTCGCCTTCTCCGGGGAATCCGACCATGACATCTATCCCGATAGCAATATCTTCTACCGTCTTTACCACTTTTTCAATGAGCGCACGGTAGAATGTATTATCGTATCGACGTTTCATCATTTTCAAAATGGAATCATCACCGCTTTGCAGCGGAATATGCAAATGCGGACATAGGTTGTCGTGTCGGCCAAAAAGATGAACTAACTCGTCCGATATTTCGTTGGGTTCGACGGAGCTGAGCCGGAACCTCACCCGGGGATTTTTTGATAACAAAGTCTCAAGTGTCCGGGCCAGGTTAGTCTGAGGTTGCAGATCATGCCCGTAATATCCAAGATGGATGCCGGTGAGAACAATTTCCTGATAGCCCTGCAAGGTGAAGTCCCGCACACCGGCAAGCACAACGGGAAAAGGCAGACTGCGGCTTTTCCCTCGAGCGAAAGGCACGATGCAATAACTGCAAAACGCATCGCAACCATCCTGGATTTTGAAAAAAGCGCGGGTGCGTCCCGCTAGCACAGACGCAGCGGTGACAGGAAATTGCTTTTGCAGAAAAATATCATCGGCATAGATCCGATGTGAATTCTGGACGGGATTGCTCAGCAGCTCGGGGATCCGATGTTTCTGATCATTACCCACGACAAGGGTGACGCCGTCGATGCCGGCCAGTGCCTGGGACTGTGTTTGCGCGTAGCAGCCGGTAACGATGATGCGGGCCCAGGGATTGACACGCAACGCCCTTCGAATGAGCTGGCGCGCCTGAAAGTCCGCAGAAGCTGTGACCGTGCAGGTGTTAATGATATAGGCGTCGGCAAAAGCATTAAACCGTACCAGCGTAAAATTTGCAGATTGCAGGTCCCTGACCAATACCGCCGTGTCACACTGATTGACCTTGCAGCCCAAGGTGGCGATGCCGACTTTCAATATTTTCCTTTCGCTGTTCAATGGCTCTTTATTCTCTTCCTCATCTTTGATCCGGCCTTTATCTATGAGGCAACTGGTCCTTTGTCAAGACAAACAAAAAATGGATTTTATGTTGAAAATGAGCTAAATTCTCGCCTAACCAACATGGGAAGGGAGATTTGATCATGGAATCTGTTTCAGCTTATTTTGCGGCACACCCGGCAGCCTTTACGCTAATGATGATTTTTGTCGTTATTATGATTCTGTATTTCATCTTAAAGAAATTTATTAAATTAACGATTGTTCTTCTTTTTATCATTTTGCTGGTCGGCGGGATTAATCTTTTCAAAGACCCCGCAACCATGCCTGAAAAAATTAAGAAATCTGTTGAAACACTGAAATCTGGCGGAGAACAGATCGTGGATAAGGTCAGCAATTTATGGCGGGATACCAAGGATCTGGCCGGCAAAGCAAAAAAAGTTCCCGGTGATATCGACAAAATGCTGGATACAGCCGACAAAGATGTCCAAAAAAATTTCAAGAAATGAACTTTCCTATGTAATAAAAAGATCATTCGTCGAAAAATTCGGGTCGGTGGTCAGATTGACGCCCATGCGCCTGAGCCCCGCCTCATCGCCGGGTGTCGGAATATGGGTCATATGAACTTCACAGTTTTGCAATTCCTTTAATTTTTCCAGGGCCAGTTCCGCCGCCGGATTGGTGGTCGCGCTGATGGCGAGCGCAATGAGTGCCTCTTCCAGGTCAAGGCTGACATTTTTTTCATCCAGAATTTCAGTTTTTAGTTTGCGGATCGAGTCGGTGATGTTGGGCGGCAATAGTTTTATTTTATTAGGAATATCAGCCAGATGCTTGATCGCATGTATCACTACACTGGATGCTGCATGCATTAAGGGAGAATTACTGCCGGTAATAATTGAGCCGTCGGCGAGTTCGATGGCCGCACCGCAGAAGATGCCTTCATTTCCTCTATTGCGTTCCACCGCTTCCTGTGCCGCCTGACGTGCCGGCAGCACTACACGCCTGTCTTCCGGTTTTAGATTAAAATCATTAAGAAATAATTCAACGCGTTGTACGGTCTCTTTATCGGAAAATCCCATGGCATATTCGCAGCGGTAACGGAAATACCGGCGGATGATCTCCTGCTTGGATGCTTCTTTGGTAATGTCGTCATTGGTAATGGCAAATCCCGCGCGGTTGACGCCCATGTCGGTGGGTGACTTATAAAAGGAGGCTTCACCGGTGATCTTTTCCAGAATTCTTTTTAAGACCGGAAAAACTTCCACATCTCGGTTGTAATTGACACAGGCTTCTCCGTAGGCTTCTAGATGAAAAGGATCGATTTGGTTGAAATCGCGAATATCGGCGGTAGCGGCTTCGTACGCGACGTTGGCCGGATGTTTCAGCGGCAGATTCCAGATCGGAAAAGTTTCAAACTTGGCATAGCCTGATTTGACGCCTCTTTTGTAGTCGTGGTAAAGCTGCGAAAGGCAGGTGGCCAGTTTTCCGCTGCCCGGTCCCGGTCCCGTGACAATCACCAGCGGTTTGTCTGTGGGGATATGCTCATTGACGCCGTAGCCTTCATCACTGACGATTAAATCCACATTGGTTGGATAGCCCTTTGTGAAGCGGTGCGTAAAGACCCGTATGCCCCGGCGCTCCAACTTGTTCTTGAACAAGACGGCAGAAGGCTGATTTTCAAAACGTGTAATGACGACGCCCATCACGTTAATATTCCAGCCACGCAGATCATCAATGAGTTTCATCGCGTCTGCGTCATAAGTGATGCCGAAATCCGCGCGGATTTTTTTTCGTTCAATGTCGCCTGCGTAAATGCAAAGCAAAATATTTGCGCTGTCTTTCAGCTCTTTGATAAGACGCATCTTGACATTGGGATCATAGCCGGGCAGCACACGGGCTGCGTGATAATCATAGAGCAGTTTGCCGCCGAATTCCAGGTAGAGCTTATTGTTGAATCTTTCAACACGCTTTAATATTGATTCAGTCTGTTGTGTAATATATTTTTCATTATCGAATCCATTGTTGCCTGTGTTCATGCGAATTGATTGCTCCTCCTTGGGGTTGTACAATTGTTTTCGTCTAGGGCGAAAATGTTCGTATATAATACAATGATGTATTTTAATTAATACGGTTTTGTTCCATATATCAATTAAGATTTTTTATCCAAGAAAAAATGGTTCAATCATCTGAAGCAGAGAGGAAATCTACGGACATGGATAAATGGGGAAGCTCAACTGGTTGATGAGGTTATCATTATTACATTAAATTGATTTCCATCGCGCGGACTGGGCAGGCGGAGACGCAAAGTTCACAGCCGTTGCATTTTTCAGGATCAAACAAGACTTTTTGTGTCTGTTTTTCAAAACATAAGGCGCCGGTTGGGCAAAATCCTGTGCATGCGCCGCAGTGGACACATTTATCGATAATCTGAAACACGCTTTTGGCAAGAGGCTCAACTTTCAGTCCCATTTCTTTCAGAAAACGGATGCCGCGGTCGAAATCTTCTTTTTGACCGGAGAGTTCCAATACAATCACGCCTTCACGACGTGGAAAGATTCTTGCTTTGAGAATATTAAAGACAAGGTTGTGTTTTTGGGCCAGCAGATAGATGATTGGCTGCTGGACGATTTCTGGGGTATAGCGAATAACTATTTTTTTTGAGTACATAGCCTAAAAAGTGATAAACCTCCGATTTTGCGGCATGTTAAGAGATGCAACGCATAATGTCAAGGCAATAGTTGCGCTATGTCCATGATTTTGCATATTTCAGTGATCGAGCAGGAGTTAAGACTGGCCTTCCTTTGGTTTTTTTTGGGTATCGGAGGAAAGTGGATCAAATAAGGACCTGAAAGGCGCAAGGCCAGTCATTGCCTGGGGATTCATCTTGGAATAATTTTCGCCGTACTCAAGCCACTTTTTGAATTGGTCATCAGCCATATTACGGAATAGAAGATAATTGCGAATGGTCTGCTCAAGATATTTCTCGAAAAAATCCGTGAGCACATTTTCGCCATACTGAATAATCAGGTAGAGCAGGGGAGGCGGTAACAGGAATTTCTTTTTGCGTGCCTCTTCCAAAACAATTTGCGTCAGAATTGCCGGGGTGACGTCTTCACCTGTTTTAGCGTCCGTTACTTGAACCTGACGGCCCTGACGGATGATTTCCGTCACGTAATCAAGCGTAACGTATATACTTTTTTCAGTGTCGTAAAGTCTGCGGTTGGTGTATTTTTTTAATAGCAGGATGTTTTTATCCATAGTACATTCCTTTTTCTTTTCTTATCCAATTATTATAAATATTGCAACATAAAATTATTGTTTGCATTCTCAATAAGGATTATTAATTGCCATAAATAATTGTAATTACTGTAATAAGTAAAATGAAATGCTATCCAGGTCATGAATAAAAAATATTGCATTGCAACAATTTATTATTGACAAAGAAAAGATACTGGTTATAATTAGCTCAACACAAAAGAAAAGGAGATGGCGGACGTGAATCCCACAACCATGATTGAACACATTCTGGATTTCAATAAAAAAGCCTTTGACTATGGTTTTAACGCTCTGATTACAGTTCAGGAACGTACCGAAAAGATAATTATCGATTTCTGGGGAAATTCCGAATATTTTCCTGAAGAGGGTAAAAAAATTTTCGGAGATTGGTTTCAGAGCTATAAAAAAGGGTTGGATGAGGTCAAAACGAGTGTGGATTGCCGTTTAAAATTTGTTGAAGAATATCTCCAGAACGCTGCAATCAGATGGAATCGTCGTTCAATCCTGTGGTCAAGCAAACACAGACAGTTAGCGCTGCAACTGATTGGACAACGAAAAAGTTTGCCGTGGATGGAAAGAAGGTAACTCATCGCGAGTCGCTGGTTAAGGAAGCCAAGATGAATCGTAATAAAATAGACAAACAATAACAAACAACAACAAAAAAGAAGAAGGAGGAGGAAAAAATGGAACCCAAGAAGATTGCAAAACAAATGGTGGATTTTAACAAAGCAGCTTTTGATAATTCATTCGAAGCTATGGCTGTTATTCAGGAACAGACCGAGAAAATGGTAACGGCAATGATGCAGCAGACGGCCTTTTTCCCAGAGGAAGGCAAGAAGTTGATCAATGATTGGATGAAAACCTATAAGAAAGGCCGTGAGGAATTCAAGGCCGCTGCGGATGAGAATTTTAAAAAAGTTGAAGCATATTTTTCTGCAAAGTAAAATAATAATTGAAAAAAAACGCCGCGGTTTACCGCGGCGTTTTTTTTTCGTTCCAGTAATAAAAGTAATTACGATTTTGCTGCTTTGGGCGGGCTGACGAGTCCCTCGCCTTCAAGCACCATTACGTCGTCCTGATTTTTGCAGGTGGTTTTTAGGCGGACACGGTTTTTTTCACTGTTCAATTCCAGGATTTCAACGCGTGCCGTGATGGTGTCGCCGATGCGCACTGGTGCGAGAAAACTTAAATCCTGTTTCATGTAAATAGTTCCGGGACCAGGCAACTGATTAGCGATAATGGCGGAAATGAATCCCGCAGTCAGCATTCCATGTGCGATGCGAGTTTTGAAAAAAGTATTTTTCGCGTAGGCTTCGTTGACATGTGCCGGATTGAAATCGCCAGTGATGCCTGCGTATAAATAAATATCCGTTTCTGTTACTGTTTTTGCAAATTCTGCAACATCACCAACTCGAAGCCGGTCAATACTTTTTCCTGTAATCATAGAAAATACCTCCTTGTCTTGAAGGAGAAAAGCTGCACCCTGTGGATGTCAGGCTAGAACCAGCTCTTGTGGCTCCAGATATTCTCTTTCAAATCTTTGATGTCATCTTGCATAACCATGTACTCGCAGGCATTGTGAATGGCCAGGCCACCTTGGTAGGCCAGAGCCGTTACCAACTGGATTTCATCTTCCGTGAAAGTTCTTTGCCGACCGCTGTAAACAATGAGGACGCCGATTACATTGTCCTTGGCCCTAATTGGAACATACAGCATGGAAACAATGCCTTCTGCTTTTTTTTCTTTTTTGTACTGGATTCCCGTATCCTTAAAAACATTTTGAATGGCGATGGTTTTTCCTTTGAGGGCTTCCGCAATATTTTTATCCGCCAGGATGGGGCCTTTATTCATATATTTTTCGCTTAAGCCGAAACTGGCCACCGATTTCAAGGTGCGCTTGTCATCATCCAACAGTCTTACCGATGCCGCCTTGAGATCCAGGGATTCAACCATATCCTGGGTCATAGCCTGCAAAATGGTTTTGACGTCAAGGCTTTCCGAGATGCTTGCGGCCAGTTTCAGGAAGATCTTGGTGTTATTTCGCAATCTCCGGATCAGATGAGCAATTTCAATTGCGGAGCCTCCTTGCTCAGCCAGAATGGACAGAAAATCGATTTCATCTTTGGTGAACTTGCGGATGCTTTTGGTATAAAGGCTCAGGATACCCAGCATACGGTTTTTATCCATTACCGGCACGGACAAGATCGAACCAATTCCTTCCGCTTTCTTGGCTTTACGGTTGGTCAGCCGTTTATCCGTTGTGGCGTCCCTAAAATACATGTAACCGTCTTTCAACAATTGCGGACTGATTTTAACGGCGTGTGCCGGACCCGCGTGTATGTATTTTTTGGAAAGTCCCAGCTGGGCCACCGCGGCATTCTGTATGGAATCTTCCGAATCATCATCTCTCCGGAAAATGACGGCTGCCTTGGCATTCAGAGTTTTCACCGCCGTGGATACAATCAGGTGCAACATTTTGGATTGATCTTCCGTTGTGCCTATTTCTCTGCTTAGTTCGCTCAAAGCTCGAAAATAACTTTTTTCAGATGACATATTCCCCTCTCTCTTTTATATAGCTTCAGAAATTTTTTGGATGAGTGATAACTTGTTTTTTCTGGACGGCGCCTGGCGGGTGATATTCGGCTTGCGCGCCACTTTTTTCATCACACTTGCTTTTTTTACCGCAGGATTTTTATTAACGTTTAGTCTTTGCAATTGTGATTCGCGTTTGACCTGCGGTTCTTGTTTAATCTCTTCCCGGTCGCGTTCTTTAAGCCATTGCGCGATTTTAGGCGCGAACTGTCTCTGGAATTTGGAGCTGACGTAAATGCCGATATGTCCGGTTTCTAAACAGACATCTTCTGTGTCTTTGCTGCCGGAGGCTTTCGTCAATTGATTACATGCCTGGGGCGGTACCAGGTGGTCATATTCGCCGAAAAAGTTCAGAAGCGGCATAGTCAGTTTTTTTAAATCCACGAGTTTGCCGCCTAGAAACATTTTGCTCTGAATCAACAGGTTGTTCTTGTAGCAGTCATCGACGAATTGGCGAAACGTTTCTCCGGGAACGTCGGGACTGTCGAAAATCCAGCGTTCCATCCGCACAAAATTTTCCACAAAATCTTTGTTGTCCATATTTTCCATAAAGCCGACATATTTGTCGATCATCAGACGGGCCGGATTGAGCAGGAGAAAACCAAAATTCATCAGATCACCGGGAATATTACCGAAGGTCCGTATCATCCGGTCCGTGTCGATGTCCTTCATCCAGACATGCAAAAGTCCCTTATCCGTATCAAAGTTTGTCGGCGTGACGGTGGTGATTAAATTTTTAATTTTCTCCGGATGCTGCGCTGAATACATGACGCAGAATGAGCCGCCCATGCAAATGCCCATCAGGTTGATTTTGGGGATAGCGTGTTTTTTGCGGATGAAATCGACGATGTTGTTTAGGTAACCGTTGACATGATCATCAATGGTCAGGAAACGATCCTTGCGCGTAGGGTAGCCCCAGTCCACCATGTACAGGTCAATGCCTTCCTGCAAAAATGTTTTCACCACGCTTCGATCCGGCTGCAGATCCAGCATGGTTTCACGGTTGATCAGCGCGTAAACCACCAGCAGGGGAGTCTTTAACTTGTTTTCCGCATTTTCATTGCGAAAGTAATGTTTTACACGGACCCGGTCTTCTTCATAGACAATTTCATAAGGTGTTGAGCCGAGTTCATAATTGAGCTCGCCCAGCAAAACGTCGGAAGCTTTGGAAGTGCGCTTTTGAGCCTTTTCCGCGTCCTCGGCCATTCGCTCCAGTATCAGGTCTATAGGAATTCTTGTTGAATTCATGAAAAAATATTCCTTCCAAAAATCTTCGGTTCATGCCTGCCACACTGGATAAGGGCGGCTACTTTACAACAGTCAGAGTATTGGATGAAATACCGACTTGCTTTTCCAGTTCTTTCACTCGCTTTTTGAGCAGGTGGAATTCCTTGTAAAGGTCGTCCATGTCCCTTTGTGTCACAACAGGCATCAATTGGAGAAAATCGCGCAGGGCATCATTTTTGGCAATGAGGAAATCCTCCAACTTATTGAGTGTCCGATGCAGCGTGTCTGTGTATTCTTTGGATTTGAACAGATTCATATAGTGGCCTTCCAGAATCTTCAGCCACATTCCGTAACTTTCTTTTGTCTGGCTGGGGAAATTGCCTTCCTCCGCCATCTGCTGTAGTTTTTCCTGAAGCACTTTGAATGACTTTTCCAGTGGCAGATACAAGATGGAAAGAAATTCGGCTAACGTCGTTTCAAAGAGATTGTGCTTATCCAGCATCTCATTAAACCGTTCCTGATAAAAACGCGTCAGGCCCAGAGGCGGAATTTTCAGGTATTGACGTAGCTCTTTTTCATAAACATCGGTTAGGGCTCTAAAGACTTCCTGATCCAGATTGTCAAAGTTATAGGCTTCCGTGCGCTTGCCGATGTTACCCGCCTTTTCCAAGAGATGGTTTTGTATTTGCATCGCCGCGTCAAATCCGGATCTGGCCATTTTCAGAACAATTTCCGGCAGGGCATTGACAGAACTGGCAGCTGCCGTGGCGGATTCTGGTTCGCCCATCATTCGGGTGAAAGATTTGAGCAGATTTATATTTGTTTCTATCTGCTGTGTGAAGCGGTTATGCGCAACAGTTTGTGTCCTAAATGCGGAATTCGAATTGGTGGGCATTGCGTTTGCCAGGTTAAGCCACATATCCGAGGCCGTCTTCATCCAGTCGACAATAGAGTGTTCATTGAAAGGAGATGATTTGTCGTCGTCCGCCATAGTCCACCTCTTATTTGGTAAAACAACCGCCATATCGGCAATAGAGTTGAATAAGTCAAACTAAAGAATAGAACAAGTACCAACGATTCTAAAACGCTGACGGATGACGGTCGGGGATTGTAATGGCGTTGTTGATAAACTATAATCCTGACGATAGTCATACCAGCAAAAGTGGTTTTCTTGTAATATAGAAGACAATGTTTGTCAATATGTTTTGGAGCATGGAAGAGGAAGCTTTCCCAGGATGACGATAGAAAAGGACGCAAGAATTAGAAGATTTCCGATTGTGTCTTTTGATTACTCTGTGGGAGGTAGGACATTGATTAGACTATTGACGAGGCCATTATTTCTCACTCTTTTGGTTTATCTGAACAAAGTAATTTCGGCCAATCCAGTTGTGGAAAGACGCTATTCAGTGGGTGGTCATCATCTACCAAATGATGTTCCAGATGGTCGAATGTTTTCTCGGCAATCTTCTTAACGGCATAAGGATTGACAACGTCGTCTCGTGTGCCGTGGTAGATGATCACCGGGAGTTGCAGTTTTTGATTTACCGTGTTTTCAAATCCTTCTAAAATCAGCGCGGGGGCTAGCAGAATCAGCTTTTTTACACGCGGTTCGTCGTCCAACGCAAAGCGAGCCGCCATCAGGCCGCCAAAGCTTGATCCCACAAGGATCAGATTATCTTTGCCCTTCAGAACCCTTTTCAGTTTACGCATACGGGTCTCAAAATCGCCCGCGTAATCTTCAATAATCATTTCTGGAAACAATTTTCGGAAATGTTGCGCTTTGTTTCCCTGAGATGTGCTTTCCAGACCGTGAATAAAAACAAGCGTGTACTTCATTGTTTTAACCTCAGATATTTTTCTGGACATAGTTAATTTGATATTGCCGGGATTATGCCATTGTGTTACACCTTGCGCAACAGTATTTTCAAAAAGGAGATAAAAAAATGGCTTTGGTATTACCTTTTAAGGCGGTTCGTCCGGTGGCGAAATATGCGTCGCAGGTTGCAGCGTTGCCGTACGATGTGATGACCCGGGAAGAGGGACAGAAGGCGGTGGCAGACCGTCCGCTCAACTTTATGCACGTGGAAAAATCGGAAATTGACATGCCGAACGGTACGAGACCTGACGATCTCCGAATTTACGAAACGGCCAAGAGCAATTTCGGAAAATTAAGAGAAGAGGGCATCCTGAAGCAGGATGAAATTCCCTTTTATTATGTCTATCGTCAGCAGATGGGAGCCCAGATACAGACCGGCATTGTCGGGGTCATGAGTGCCGCCGAGTATGATCAAGGAAAGATTAAGAAGCATGAGCTGACGCGTCAAGACAAAGAAGAAGACCGCATTCGCCATGTTGATACGGTTAATGCGCAGACCGGTCCCGTGTTTATCAGCTACATGGCACGTCCCCGTATTAACGCGATTGTGGAAAAAATTGTTGCAGGATTATCGGAATATGATTTTACCGCCGAAGATGGTGTGACCCATACCGCCTGGGTGGTAGCCGATGCCGCCGAGATTGAAGCGATCAAGGTCGAGTTCGCACAGGTTGACGCCCTTTATATCGCCGACGGGCACCACCGCGCCGCCGCCGGCTCCACCGTTGCACGCAATCGCCGCAAATCGGGTGTAACTCAGGAATCAGATATGGTGATGGCGGTATTTTTCCCGCACAATCAATTGAGGGTTATGGATTATAACCGGGCTGTGAAAGATTTGCATGGTTTGACGGCTGATCAGTTTTTGGGAAAGATCAGCGCTAAATTTACCGTTACGAATAATTTTGCCGCAAAATCACCGCAGCGTCTGCATGATTTCGGTATGTATTTGGGCGGCCACTGGTATTGTATCACCATCAAAGACGGCGTCTATGACGCCAAGGATCCGGTGGCCAGTTTGGACGCTGCCATTTTACAGGATCATCTGCTAGCGCCTGTTTTGGGCATTGCCGATCCGCGTACTGACGACCGGATAAAATTTATCGGCGGTATTCGGGGTATGGCGGAACTCGAAAAGCTGGTGAATCAGGATGGTTTTGCCGTGGCGTTTTCGCTCTATCCCACAACGATGGAGCAGATTATGAAAGTTGCCGATGCCGGCGCGATCATGCCACCCAAGTCCACCTGGTTTGAGCCCAAGCTGCGCAGCGGTCTGTTTGTTCACGCCCTATAACAAGGAGGATATGATGAAAAAGATTCAATTGTATGGTCTTATATTGCTTGTTCTGATGACGGCTTTCAATATTTCAGGTTGTGCCACAACAGGGATTTACTCCGTCGATATAGCATATGAAGCGGAAAATGCTGTTGTTCCATCCTATCTGAAACCGGATCAAAAAACCTTGCAGTCAATTATCGGGGTGGCCGAATTTACCGACATGCGTAAGATAGACGATCCGCTAGTGATTGGACGTGTCATTGAAAAAAACGGTACAAAGGTGCTGGTTCTACCGAAATACAACCGGCCAACAAATGCTGTTGCCCAGGGGATCAGGCAGTATTTGAGAAAAGCCGGATATAATGTATCCGGTATTGGCGAAAAATGGGATTTGCGTGAAGGAACGATTGCGCAGGTCGGCAACAGCAAAATTCTGATCGGCGGCGCGATTGAAGAGATGGAAATCAACTGTCGCCGGGCGTTTCCCACCAATTCTTACACAACAAAAATAAAGCTGACCATTTACCTGGCGGATACGGTCAATAAAAGGATATTGCACCGCTCAACCGTGGAAGCCACAACATCGCTCGAGCATGTATCTTTCTCAGAGGACCGGATGGGAAATCAGGCCAGCATGGCGCTGGGAGACGGGATCGAAAAAATATTTGAAAAGCGGGAACTCGCTCAAGCCATTCAGGAAGCTCTCAAGCATTAAGCACGAGGTTGGACAGAGGAAGGCTCAGACACTCAGCGATCACCAGTGGTGAGAAAAGCAGCGCTTTTTACAGTGTTGCCGAAAAGTATGCCGCAATACTTGCCCGCGACGGTGTGAAGCTGATTGTTTTGCCGTCAGCCGGTGCGGTGGAAAACCTTCAACGCTTGAATGATCCAATGTTTAAAGTGGATATTGGATTTGTGCAGGCAGGTCTGGCCAGGGGACAAAATATAGAAAAACTGATATCATCCACCAACGTGAACCATTCATGAGTAAATTTATTGATCGGGCAAAGCTTGAAATAGCTTATTACAGAGCATTGATCGCCCATCCGGAAACCCCTAAACTTGCCCGTTGGCTGGTTGGTGGCGCTCTGGCCTACTTGCTGTCGCCGGTTGATCTGATTCCGGACTGGATTCCGGTTCTTGGATACCTAGACGATTTGCTGATCGTTCCGGCTTTAATCTATACGGCGCTGATGATCATACCGGCGACCGTGAAAAAAGAGTGCAGAGAGATGTTAAATTTAAAGGGAGGCGCCTAAATGATCAAAACTTCCGCAACGCAAAAGGATATGCAAATGGCCAAACGATGCGTCACATGTCCCGTATGCTCGCACGCAAGAAAGAAACAGCACGGGATCGCTTTCTGGTTTGTCAAGAATATTGAGAATGGTAGATGCCCATACTGCTCGGCTTATGAAAGGGTTTATGGGAAAAAGGCCCATGAAGCCTAAGGCGCATAAGCCAAGTCTAATCTTTAAAATTATTGGCGGCAAGCAATGTTTCAACATCCTTGTTGCGGGCTCTCTTTCTTGTTAGTTTTGTTCTTCTCGCTGGGCGCAGCAACATCCGTTCTCGGTTTCTAAAGATACCTGATTATCGAAACCACACCCTGTATTGTGTAGTCAAGATTTCCTTGACGGATAAGACTGCGTTACCTATACTGCGTTTCACAAGAAAGAAGTTCTTGTCAAAAACTCTTCAGTGGTCCCATATTTGGAACATGCGGGACCTTTTTGCGATCCTTTTCCTGTTATATTGAAGTGACGGGTGGGCTCGTTTGAGCGTGAGGTAACCGAATGGCCGGGTGACGTGCTCATCTATTCAGGTTGCCCGGCTGTGGGAGACAGAGGGAGTGTAACGGAGGAGCGGTCATGTATGAAGTGAAGGAAGACCATCTCGAAAAATTTAAAAAACTCTACCCGGAAAAATTCATCTCCGAAGAAGAGCTGTTTGGACGCATACGCCGCGGCAATTCAATCTTCGTCGGTACCGCCTGCGGCGAGCCACAGCATCTTCTAGCTTCGCTTGTCAGCTACGTGGAGAGCGCGTCGCACACAATCTACGGAACTCAGATCCTTCATATTTGGACCCTTGGCGTGGCCCCTTACGCCAAAAAGAAGTTCAAGATGAATTTCCGCCACAACTCGTTCTTCATAAGTGACAGCTCCCGTCAATCAATAAACGAGGGGATGGCTGATTACACACCGGTCTTTCTTTCTGAAATACCATCGCTTTTCCGCAGCGGAATTATTAGCATCGATGTTGCGCTGGTGCAGCTCTCTCCACCCGACGCCGACGGGCTCATGAGCCTGGGTGTAAGTGTGGACATCGTGAAGTCTGCCATCGAGCAGGCTCGTCTCGTCGTTGCGCAGGTGAACTCTCATATGCCCCGCGTTCGTGGTGACTCGTTTGTGGACATCCATGACGTTGACGTCATTATCCCCTACGACGAACCGATCCTGGAATACACTACCGATCCCCCCGGTGAGGTCACGGAGAAGATCGGGGGATATGTAGCGCGCATCGTACAGGACGGCGACACCATTCAGGTAGGTTATGGTACCATGCCCAATGCCATCCTCACACACCTTTCGGGCAAGCGGGACCTTGGCGTGCACACGGAGCTTCTCTCCGACGGCATCATAGATCTCATGAAGAAGGGCGTGGTGACCAACGCGAAAAAATCCCTGGACCGCAAAAAGACCGTTGCCTCATTCTGCATGGGGAGCCGCGATACTTACAAGTTCTTGAACAAAAATCCGGCGTTCGACTTCCGGCCAATTGACTATACCAACAGCCTCTTTGTCATCGGGCGACAGGCCAACATGACCGCCATCAACTCCGCGCTGGAGATAGACCTCACAGGGCAGGCTACTGCGGAATCGATCGGAGAGATCTTTTACAGTGGTGTGGGCGGACAGGCTGATTTCATGCGGGGTTCGGCGCTTGCGCCGGGTGGCAAGTCCATCCTGGCCATGCGTTCCACCTCCACCGACGAGTCCCGTTCGCGGATCGTCCCGTCCCTGTCCGGCGGCGCCTCCACCACGCTTATTCGCGGAGACGTGCATTATGTCGTGACGGAATATGGGACAGCCTATCTGCACGGGAAGAATATCCGTGAGCGCGCCATGGCCCTCATCTCCATCGCACACCCCAAGTTCCGTTCCTGGCTGATCGAGAAGGCACGCGGACGAGGCCTCATTTACCGAGATCAGGCGTTCATTCCCGGTGCGGCGGGTAACTATCCCGAGCATTTGGAAACCTACCGCTCAACGAGGACCGGCCTGCCGCTCTTTCTTCGCCCGGTGAAAATCAGCGATGAAGATTTTATAAAAGGTTTCCTCTACTCACTCTCCGATAAAAGCATCTACACGCGGTTCTTCGCTAACATGATACACATGCCACATAACATCCTTCAGAAATACGTTGTCATCGATTACTCGAAGGAGGTATTGATGCTCGCCATAATCGAGCGGCAGGGCGTGGAAGAGATAGCGGGCATCGGTCAGTACATTATAGATAAAGATACCCACACGGCAGCAGCCGCTTTCCTGGTGGGAGACACCTGGCAGAACCGCGGTATCGGCATCGTGCTTCTAGAATACCTCACCGAAATCGCAAAGAAGGACGGGCTCCTGGGCTTCTCGGCCACGGTTCTGGCGGAGAACAAGGCCATGCTTCACCTCTTCGAAAGCATGGATTTTCAAATGGAAAAAAAGTTAGAAAGCGGTGTGTACGAGTTCACCATGGGTTTCCAAAAAAGGGAGCAATGATCGCCATAGCAGCTAGCGAGTCCACATCACCGATGGGGTGAAAAGAGGACGTTCTATTTAATCTTCACATTTTTCATGTTTCGTTCAACCTGGTTGAACATTTCATGGAAGAGAAGACGTAGAAAGATCTTTTATCAGCTGTGGCATCCAACGACACAATCATTAAATAATCTTAAATATCAATTAATTACTGTTATTTTTCTTACATCTTTCAATTTTGGCACGCAAATTTCATTAGTGATAAGGCAAATAAACAAACTACCCTCAGGAGGTAACAGATCATGAAAAAGACATTAGGAACCATCGTAGCGGCGGCGGCAGTAGTTCTTTTAACAGCAACCTTTGGTTTTGCGGAGTATGCAGCAGCGGGAGCGACGAATTTCCCGTATTTTCAATTGGGATGTTTGATAGTGGGCGGACTGATTTTAGTCAGCCTGAAGCGGAAGTATAACAAGATGTACACGGCGGAAGTTGTTGGCGCCTTTGCCCTTTACACCATTTTGATGGCGCTGTTTACCAACCCTGTTATTGATGCAGTGAAGAACATTGTAACCTGATTAGAAGTGGTAAAGAAGTAGCCGCTACAACAACAAACATGATCTGTAAATATTGCCCCCTCAGTTCTCTCAGACTGAGGGGGTTTTTTACTTGACAAAAGCTTGTGCAGTTGTTAGGTTCCCCCGACGCTTGGATCCGAAAGGACTGGGACGGGAAGGAAAACTTAAAATAGATATTAAGCCTCTCGTCTCGTTGCGAGGGGCTTTTTTTAATGGAAAAAATAAGAGTTATCGAATCCATCAAAGAAATGCAGTCATACTGTGAAGGCTTAAGGCTTTCCGGTAAGAGGATATCGTTTGTCCCGACGATGGGCTATTTTCATGAAGGGCATCTGTCGCTGATGAAAGAAGCCCGCAAGACAGCGGATTATGTTGTTGTCAGCATCTATGTTAACCCTACCCAGTTTGGGCCTAAAGAAGATTTTTCAAAATATCCACGAGATTTCGAACGAGACGTCCAAATGGCCCAAAGTGTCGGCGTCGATGTTATCTTTTTCCCTTCCAATCAGGAAATGTATCCCGGCGCATATCAAACCTATGTCGATGTAGAGAAAGTAACGCAAAATCTATGCGGTATGTCCAGGCCGGGGCATTTTCGCGGCGTCACCACGGTCTGCTGCAAGTTATTTAATATCGTTAAGCCTCACAGCGCTATCTTTGGTAAAAAAGACTTTCAGCAACTGGCGGCCATCAAACGCATGGTTGCCGACCTAAACCTGGATCTGGAGATCATCGGTTTACCGACGTTTAGAGAACCGGATGGCTTGGCGATGAGTTCGCGTAATGTTTACCTGAGTAAAGAGGAACGTTTATCAGCCCTGACGCTGGTCGGCGCGCTCAAACTGGCTCAAAAGCTTTACGCTGAAGGCGAAAGAAATGCGGTAAAGATCATCAAACAGGCGGAAAGACTCATTAAAAGCGTAGAATTTACCGATATCGATTATATAAAAATAGGTGATACGGCAACTCTTGAAGATGTGCATGAAATCAAGGGGGAGGTCGTAATGGCATTGGCCGTAAAAGTAGGGA
>Ga0209310_1000629_pt1 | contig 36236 bp, 31 predicted proteins | sample AD_UKC030_MetaG_FD_184415 | JGI IMG/M metagenome (GOLD analysis project Ga0209310, IMG submission 184415) | Active sludge microbial communities of municipal wastewater-treating anaerobic digesters from USA - AD_UKC030_MetaG (SPAdes) (version 2) | ecosystem: Engineered > Bioreactor > Anaerobic >...
GTAGGTCGCGAGGCTAGTGTCCGGGAGGACGGAATGGTCCGAATGATAGATGTACCCCCGGTAGGGCATGGCGGCTTCCATCTTGACACGAATCTCGTCGCGAATCTGGTCGAGGTCATTTGTAGCCAGAATCCGGGCGTCAATGCCACCGCAGAAACTCAAGCGATCGCCGAACCTCGGGGCGAGCTCACGGAGGTCCATGTTCGCCTTCACCTCGAGGGGGTTGATCACATTGACGCCGGCACTGATCAGATCATCAAGCACCATCCGCAGATCGCCATCGGAATGATACAGCACCGGCATGCCCCGCCGGTGAAACTCATCCATCATCCGCTTGTGGTAAGGGTACAGGAACTCCCGGTAGTGCTTGGGACTCATGAAGGGGCCGGTGTTGTACGCCATGTCCCCGTACACAAAGGCCCCGTCGCAGACCATGCCTTCCGCCTCGGTGAGTTCCAGCATCTGCACGGCTACTTCGGTGTAGGTCCCAAAGATATCGTGGATCCACTCCGGCTGCTTCATCATCGAGCGAAGCATGATCTCATGGCCGAGCACGTCCTTGATCATCTCGAACGGCTCGACGGTCGCATAAAGCAGGAAGCGGTTCTGCTCGCGTCCGCGACGATAGAGCGGCTTGAACTCGTCCCAGCGCACCCGGTGCTTGCCAGCCGTGATCAGGTGCTTGACCTCAGCCCACCTCTCAGGCGTGTTGATGCCGAACTCGATGTGCTCCGGCGTACCCATCTTGTGCTTCCACCAGCGAAGTACCGCCCAGTTGCCGTCCCGCTGGGAGATCCACTCGTCGGTCTCTTCGAGGACCTCTGGGGGCGTGAACCGCAGCCGGTAGTCCGGCCAGGCCACCTCGCAAAGGTCCATGTCGAAGTACTCCCACAGGGTACATGACTCCGCCGCGGGCGATTTGCCCCAGGCCGTGCTCTGGCCGGTGCCGTCGTCGCCGTCGCGTGGCAAAGGAATGTCCTGCCGAAACCGGGCCTCAGTCTCAAACCAGAACTTGTCGTAGATGGGCACCCGGTCGGGCTGTTGGTGGGCCAGGACGCGGGCAACTCGTTCCTTTGAGGTCATGGGCACGACAGCATCCTCACCGGCCTGGTTCGAGGGCGGCCGACTCCGCCAACTCCCGGCCGGCAAGCATACCAAATCCCCCCGGAGGAGGAAACGACGAACTGGTATCCGCTTCCCATCGCCGGGCGTCAGGTGGCTGGAAGGCTCACAGACCGCAACTCGGATCCGCGGGAACGCCCGGCCCGCTCAGGCAGCGCTGAAACACCCCGAAGTCGTCCTGATCCACATCGCCGTCGCCGTCGGCGTCTGTCATCAGACACTCGATGGTCGCCTGCGGGATGGCCGGCCCGCTTGTGCAGCCCAGGAAGGTGGCCAGGTCATCGGCATCCACATCGGTATCGCGATCGAAGTCGAAGTTGTTGAGCACCGGATCGGAAATGCGGAGGAAGCCACTGCCCGTCAGCGAGGGGTCGAACACGACATTCCGGTTCCAGAACAGGTTCATGCCCAGGATACCACCGATTTCACCCCCGTCGGGCGACGAAATGTCGATCTCCACGAAGGGTACATGCGAGAACTCCAACGCCCCGCCCAAGGCATTGATCCGCACATAGTCGATGTAGTAGCCGTTCATGGTGCACAGGCCGCCGATACCCTGCACATCCACCGTGAAGTCCGGTGTGGCTGGAAGGCTGAGGTTCGCGGTCATCGCCGGCGTCATGATGCAGGTCTGGGCGCCGGTATCGATCATGAAACGCATGGTCTGCAGCGGATTGGTGGGGCTGGGAGTCCCGTGAAGTACTCCCATCTGTCCAAAAAAGGCCCCACCGAATGGGATGGCCCCATCGCCGCTGCTGAGCACAGTGGGTAACCAGGGTTGGTTCGGCCCCAGCGGGTTCACGAGGATGTCCGGGTAGAAACTCGACGTCGTCACCAGTCCCCCGTATCCGCTGGCCGTCATCGCAATCTTCCGAGGATACACGGGCGCGGAGGGGCTGCCTTGCGGGAGGATGAGGACCTCGGGGCTGGCGTACGTCTGATCGCCGACAGTGACACGTCGCGGCTGGTCTACCCGGATCGAAGTCGTGAAGAAGCCGACGAAATCGTTGCCAATCACCGTCGGCAGGACCGGGCCGCTGCCACAGACCTCGTACGGCCCAACCACCGCGGCCACGTTCCCATGCCCCACCAGCTGGGTGACATCCAGCTGTCCATCGGCCTGGATGGCACCAAGCCCGTTGGCGAAGATGCCGATGGGCATACTCACCGGAGCCTCCGACGCACCACAGGCTCCTCCAAGTAAGGTGGGGTAGTCGGACAGATAGGAGCCGGTGACACCCAGTATCTCGGAGTCACAGTAGCCGATCAGATCGACCACTGAGCCGCTGTCGAAGATCCCGATCACGTAGTTGGTCTCGGCCGGCTGATTCAGAGCGGTCCCGCTGTATTCGGTCCTCACGAGGTGAGCATAGCTCTCATCGTTGGACGCCTTGTAGTCAGTCACGGAAATCGCCACCCGCGGCGAGAAACCGTCGATGGGCACGCGCGGATAGGGCCAACTGCTGACTTGGCTTGTCGCCGTCGTCTGCAGGGTCGCACTTTCCGCCGCGGCCGCCGCAGGCCGGTCCAGAGGGGTGTGTATCGCCACCGCCCGCATGCCCCCGCCCAGGTGAAGGCTCATGTTGACGTTAGCAGGCTGCTGGGCCTTGTCCTGGGCGCCCGCCGCTGGCACGGAAACAGCCAGGAGCAGGGTCGCACTCAACAGCCGCCCCACCGGGAAGGTCGTGTGCTTATTCATAACCGCTTGCCCGTTCCGTCGATAAGATTCCACATGTTCTCCGCGGGCGCGAGGTGGAATGCCTCGTTCCCCATCTTATTGTAGCGTCAAAGGGATGATAATTCTTGCCCAGCCGCCCCGAGCGTGCCCTGAGGGCCGGCCGGCCAAGCGAGTCAGGATTCTGTGCGTTTGTCCGAGAGGCGGTATAATCCCGTTATGGGACCTCCGGACCGGCGACGGCGAAGCGGTGCTCCAGGAGATGCACGATCGTGACCACGACCGATTCGACCATTCAACCTCTGCTTGAGCGTCTGGATCGCCTTCGGGCCAATATCGACCGCGTCTTTCTCGGCAAACCCGGCACGGTGACCCAGGTCCTGGTGGGCCTGATCAGCCGGGGCCACCTGCTCATCGAGGATGTACCCGGCGTCGGTAAGACGGTGCTCGCCCGGACACTTGCCAAGAGCCTGGCCCTGTCCTTCAACCGAGTACAGCTCACGCCCGACCTGCTCCCCTCAGATATCATCGGGGTCAGCGTCTACGACGCCAAGACCGGTAGCTTCGAGTTCAAGCGTGGCCCGATTTTCGCAAACGTCATTCTTGCAGACGAGATCAACCGGACCACCCCTCGGACCCAATCCGCCCTCCTGGAGGCCATGAGTGAGAGTCAGGTCAGCGTCGACGGCAGGACCATGCGCCTGGAACAGCCGTTCCTGGTCATTGCCACGCAGAACCCTTTCGAGTTCGAGGGCACGTACTTCCTTCCGGAGAACCAGCTTGATCGATTCGCCCTGCGAATACGCATTGGCTACCCCAGTCGCGAGGTCGAAAGCCGGATCGTTCGAGAGGATCCCAGCAAGGTGGCCATCGAGAGTATCGAAGCGGTCATGTCCCGGGATGGTTTGATCGAGATCCAGAACCGGGTACCCGAGATCCACGTCGAGGATCGGCTGGTTTCCTACGCCCTGGACCTCGTCGAACGGACCCGCACCCACGAGCACCTCGACGTCGGCGTCTCACCCCGCGGAACGATCGCTCTGATCCGCGCCGCCCAGGCCGCGGCCATCCTCGCCGGCCGCACTTACGTGGTCCCGGACGATATCAAGGCCATGTTCCTGCCGGTGTGCGCCCACCGAGTGGTCAGCAAGAGCTACCTCCACGACGGCCACATGGTCGTTGCCGATCAGGTTCTGAGCGAAATCCTGGCCAATACCCCCGTCCCGGAGTGAGGGGATCATCCCGATCCGTCCCCCTCAGCCTCCCATCTCCGTCTCGGCCGCGGCGGTCAGGTTGTTCTCCTGAACTTGCCGCCACCCTCGTTCACCAGCTTGGTGAAACCCTTGGCCTTGAGATTCCTGTCGCTGAGCATGCTGCGCGTGGACTGCTTGGTCGACACCTGGCATAGGGAAACAACCCGCTGGACGGGGCTGCCGCACGATGGGCACGCCGTGAGCGGACTATCGCCCATGAACTGAGTGACTTCGAATCGCTCGCGGCAGCGCGGACAGGAGGCTCGTTTCTCGCAGGCCTGATACTCGTACGTGGGCATCTTCATCGACTCCCGATGCTCGAAATGAGACCCGACTCCAACAAACCTATGACCATCCAATACCGTCTATTATAGAGTGATTCCATGACCTGCAAGCGTCTATCCACTATCGTGCCTGTCGTCACCTGGAGCCTTACCGGCTGCATCCAGCCCGAGGTTGCGCCCCAAGAACAACTGGATCGCGGATATGTGATACTCCTGCCCGGCGTCGAGGGCGGCGCCTGGCACCTCACCGACACCATTCGCGGCCTGCGGGACGGCGGCGTGGACCATGCCATCCAACCCGTCGGCTGGGGCCGACCCCTTGATGTACTGACTAACCTCACCGATTTTCCCGCCAACAAGGAGTGGGCGAGGAGGATCGCGGAGCTGACCGTTCATTACCGGGCCGAGCACCCCGCCCCTCCGATCACAGTGGTCGGCTTCAGCGGCGGCGGCGGTCTGGCCGTTCTCGCGGCCGAAGCCCTTCCTGAGCACGTCAAGCTGGATGGGCTGATCCTGGTCGGCGCCGCCCTCTCGCCAGATTACGACCTGTCCAAGCCACTGGCCCACGTCCGCGGCACGCTGGTGAACTTCTACAGCGAGTTGGACTGGTTACCCCTGGGCGTGGGCACCGCCTGGTTTGGCACAATCGACCGGAAGTACACGGTGTCCGCGGGACACGTCGGCTTCCGCACGCCGGACCATCGGCTCCTGGCAAACGACCGGGTTGAACAAGTGGCGTGGCGGCCAGACTGGATCCGCCTGGGCCACGGCGGAGGGCATGTCGGATGGCTCTGGCGAGCATGGGCTCGCGAAACACTCGCTCCCTGCATCCGAGCCGCAGCCGAGTCAAGACTCGCTGCCGCCGGCTGAGGGGAAGGCCGGGCAGTTCGCCGCACACGCAGCGATCCGCGCAGCTCCTTCATGCGCAGTCATCCTGGAACCGGCTCATCGAGGCCCGCCGCAAAAGCCCGAGCTCGTCGACCGAGCCACCACGGATCCACACGTGGAAGGCGCAGCCCGCCCGAACCATCTCCAGGACACGTCCACGAACCTCATCGATCCTGCGGCGGACGTCGGCCGCACCGTAGGCATGAAGAAAATCCACCGCCCCCCTGCCACCACGAGCGCGCAACTCGACATCGAAGCAGGCGGGACCGTCACCTTACCCCAGGATGGTCTGGCACAAATCGGCGAGCGTCAGACTAAGCATCCGCACGCATTCCTGGGAAAATCGTCCCCGCGGCACAGCCTCGTCCATTGGCGGTCTCATGTCAAAAGGCGCAGGTTAGACCCCCATCAACCGTCAGCACGTGCCCGTTGACGTAGCTCGACTCCTCGGAGGCCAGGAACAGAATCGCCGCGGCGACCTCTTCCGGACGACCCGCCCGGGCCATGGGAATGCGGCGACGCCTGACGTACTGCTCTATGAAGAACTCGGTCTCCAACTCGCAGACGCCGTCGGCCCAGGACATGGGCGTATCCACGAATCCCGGGGCAACCGCGTTCGTCCGGATGTTGTGGGGGGCAAGTTCCACGGTCATACAGCGAGTGAACTGATTGACCGCCGCCTTGGCCGCCCCATAGCTGGATGCGCCCGCCTCGGCCTGCGTGCCATGGATGCTGGTGACGTTCACGATCCGGCCGGCAATGCCTTTGGCGATCATCAGCCGAGCCGCTTCCCGACTGAAACGAACGCAACCGAACAGGATCACGTCCAGCATCTGTCGCCAGGCATCGAAATCCACCTCGATGAACGAAACGGCCCTCATGAACGCCGCGTTGTTGACCAGTACGTCCAGCCGACCGAAACGCTCGTCGGCAGTACGGACCGCCTCCTCGGAGACCTTCTGCTCCCGAACATCTCCTGGCACCACCGACACCCGGGCCGACTGCCCGATTCGGGCGACGACCTCATCGAGCTTCTCCCGTCGACGCCCGACAAGCACCAGCGACGCCCCCTCCCTGGCGAATCGGACAGCCGTCGCTGCGCCAATACCCGTGCCCGCCCCAGTGATAATCGCAACCTGATCCTTGAGCAAAGACATGTGAGGCTCCAAGCTTAACGGTCAGACTGCAGACCTGAGCATCCGCCACACCGGCGATCCGTCATCATGCCATCTAGGCCATATTCGCCACGTAATCGGGCTTGCCCCGCACGTCAAGCCGGATGCGATACAACGACCCACCCATATTGGGCGCACCGAAGTCGTATCCCGGCGGAGCGCAGTTGCTCTTCCACGATGCGCCGGCCGTTGTCACGTACAGATCGTTCAGATCGCTGCCGCCAAACGCCAAGCTGGATACCTGCCGGACTGGCATCGGAATGCGTCGTTCGACCTTCCCATCCGGGTCGTAGCGAACAACCTGTGATCCATACCACTGTGCACTCCAGACAAAGCCCTCGGCATCCACTGTCAGACCGTCAGGAATGCCCTCGTCCTTGGGCACCTGGGCGAGCACCCGTCGCTTGGTCGCGTCACCGGTGACTGGGTCGACCTCATAGGCGTAGATCCGCCGTACGCTCGAATCGCTATAGTACAGCGTGCGGTTGTCGGGGCTGAAACCGAGACCGTTGCTCAGTTCGATTCCTTCATCCACGACCCTGATCGAGCCGTCGGCCTCAATGAGATACAGCCCACCTGCCTTCTCCATCCGATCGCCCACCCAATAGAGCGTCCCCGCGTAGATCCGCCCCATCGAGTCGGCCACCATGTCATTGAAGGCCAGTTTCTCCCCACCATGCTCCGATACAAGGGTGCGGCAGTCGCCTTGCTCCCGCCAGAGGTGAAGACCCGTTGCCCCGCACAGAACCAGCCTGCCATCGCGATTCACGACGATCCCGCTGACGCTCAGATCCCGACTGATGATCCGGGCAGCGCCCCCGCGAACGTCCATCTCAAAGACCAGAGACGAATCGATATCGACCCACAGGATCCGGTTGCGGCTCGGATCCCAGACCGGGGCCTCGCCGCACTTGTTGTTGTCCGCGGCCACGACGTCAATATGGTATGCCATCGGGTACGCTCCTGTGACACCGATGAAGCGAACAAAACCAGAATAATAGCCGAGCCATTCGATCAGACGCAACCAAGGCCCCCGGCGGCCTTGAATCGGCAAACCCCACGGTTAAACTCCCTGGCGGATAGACCGGGTATGACTTCCTTTGACTGCTCCGGGAGCAACCAGATGCTGGCGGCCGTCGGCCAAGTCGGAACAATCGACTACGCGATCATCGCAATCTACTTCGTCCTGACGCTGGGTATCGGGTTCTGGTCGGCTCGGAAAAGCCCCGAATCGTCACGAGGTTTCTTTCTCGCGGAGAAGTCGCTGCCGTGGTGGGTTGTCGGTCTCACCATGGTCGCAGCCAGCATCAGCGCCGAACAGATGCTTGGCGAAGTGGCCTACGCGCGGGATGCAGGCCTAGTGGTCTCCAACTGGGACCTGGGTGTGTTCCCCTCCCTGGCGCTCATGATCTTCGTCTTCCTGCCGCTCTACCTCCGGGCCGGCATCGCCACGATACCGGAATACCTGGAACGCCGCTATGACAAGACCGTCCGACTCATGTTCGCCGTCTACACGGTCTTCAACAACGCCTTCGTGGCCCTGGTCATGGTCATGGCCTTGGGCACCAAGGCCCTTGAGGCCTTCTTGGGCCTGCCTCCTGTATACGGGGCACTGGCTCTGGCCACGGTGACCGGCCTGTACACCGTATACGGCGGCATGTCGTCGGTCGCCTGGACGGACACCTTCCAGTGCATCCTCCTCCTGGCTGGCGGGCTGCTGGTATTCGCGGTCGGCCTGTCCCACGTGCCCGGAGGCTGGCACGGCCTTCTCGAGCGCATGGACCACGCGCAATCAGGTCACCTGCTCAGAGGCCTCCACGATCCATTTGTTCCCTGGCCCGGCCTCCTCGTGCTCATGCTGTCCACGAACGTCTGGTACTGCTGCACCAATCAGTTCTACGTCCAGTCCTGTCTTGGCGCCAAGGACCAGCGGCACGGCCGGCTCGGCATCCTGCTCACCGCCTTCCTGGCCCCCATACTGACCCTGTGTTTCGCGTTTCCCGGCTATATCGCCAACGACCTGACCCGACTGGGAATCCTCTTGCCGCTGGAGGACGCCAACACCACCTATCCACTCCTGGTCAGCCGTTTCCTCGGGCCGGGCTTTCGCGGTTTCCTTGCAGCCGCCGTCCTGGGCGCCATCATGTCCACGGTGAGCTCGATCGTGAACGCCACGGCCAGCGTGTACACGATGGACATCTACAAGCGCTGGCAGCGACCACGGGCTTCTGACGCAGAGATGGTTCGAACCGGGCGACTCGCAGGATTCGCCACACTGCTCATCGCGACTCCCCTCTCCCAGCTGGTAATCGATCGCCAGTACATCTTCACCTACTCTCAGAACGTCTGGTGCGTTCTGGCCATCCCGATCACCCTGGTCTTCATCTTGGGCGCCTTGTGGAGACGGGCCACCAGCCGGGCTGCGACCGCCACCTTCCTCTTCGTGCTGCCGTTCGTAGCCGTACCCTTCCTGTTCGGCAACACGACCGATAACTACCTTCGGTTCCAACTCGCCGCACACAGCCCTGTCTTCGTCATTCACATGTTCAACTTCGCCTGCCTGCTCCTATTGGCTGCCCTGGCCTTCATGCTCATCACCAGCCTGCTCACCAGTGCAGCTGATCCGGCGGCTGTCACTCCCTACGTCTGGCGACCGGCCCTCTGCCGCCCGGCCGAAGATTTGACACCCTGCCCCTGGTATTGGAGCGTAGGCTTCTGGAGCATTGTCGCCGGTTTCATGTTTGTGACTATCTACGTGATCTACCGGTAGACAAGGGTCTCGTCCGCAAACCCCTTGTTTCGCTTCGCGGCGACAGTCGGCCTGCGCTGGGCGTGGTCACACACTCCTGAGGCCGAGCATCTTGAGCATCGTCCGGACGGCGTTGCCGACGGTCATCGGCGCCGGGTCCGTTCCGTTGTGATGGAGAACAATGATCGTCTGATCGTCTTCCAGAGGCGCGCCGCCTCGCCACCAGTCAATCCGTTCGACCAGCTGCTGCCCGAGCTGCCGAGCATCCGACGGGACGAGTTCCCCTAGAAGCCGCATAAGGCCTTCCTCGTCGAGAAACTCGCCGAGCGGATTGCGAGCCTCGATCAGGGCATCGGTGTACACGAGCACGAAGTCATCCTTGTCAAGTCGGACCGTGTACTGGTGGTAGTCCGTCCTCTCGATAATGCCCAAAGGCAGATTGGACACCCGCGCGAGGCGATACGTTCCCTTGGCCTCCCGAATAGACGGACCGACGTCGGGCGTTCCCGGGTCCAACAGAATCCACCGTGCCAACCGGGTGCTGTACCAGATCGGTCGGGGATGCCCGCCGTTGCAGATGATAAGGTGGTCTGTGGGGGCAAAGTAGGTGAGCAGGATAATCGTGGCGAAGTAATCGCTGCCTGCTTGGACAATGAACTCCTGGTTGACGGCCTGTGCAAAGCGAGTCTGGTCGAGCAGGTTGATGTGCTTTCGCATTAGCTGGCGCAGCTTCTGAGCGATGTCATCCATCACCGGCCCATGGCCGGAGACGTCCGCGACCGCAAGGCGGGTCACACGCCCTGACCCACACATCGAGAAGTAGTGGATGTCACCGCCCGTGGCTCCCTCACAAGGGCGGCTATCCAACCAGATGTCCATCCCCGGCGACGAAAGATGGTTGTGGACTGCATGGTTCCCGCCGATAATCTCCATGCACTGCAGCCCGTGTACCTCGGGCTGACGCGGGAGTTCCGGCAATGTGGAAGATGTCGACATGGCTCGGGATCATAATCACTCTGTCAACGGCTTGCCAAACGCCCGCTCAGCCTCTCATGGCAGCGCCGCCCGTTCCGGAGGCCGCAACCGCGAGCCGACCGCGCAGCCCCGCCGGGCCCTGGCCAGGCTTCGCACGATCTCGGCATTTCGGCGAACAGACCCAAGAGTACATCTTCGAGCCCGGGGTCAAGATCCACATCAACGCCCCGGACCCGGCAACAATCGACCCCGCCAAGCCCGCCTCGCTGGTGCTGTACTGCCTACCCAACGGGAACACCACTCCCCAGACCATCGGTCGGCGAATGGCACCAGGCGTCGACTGGCACTTCGACATCCAGCATATCGGGGCCCAGGTCCGGCGCCTGCGTGAGATCGACACAGGCCAAACCTGGATTGCGGCGTACCTTGAGGCCGATGGCCGGAGCTGGCCAGCATGGAAGACCAAGCACCCGGACTTCCCCAAAACCCTCCCCGCCGTCGTGGCCGGCATCCGCGACAGGGTCCGCCTGCCCAGGGTGTCCATCGCCCTCTCCGGCCACAGCGGGGGCGGCAGTTTCATCTTCGGCTACCTCGACAGCGTCAATCGCATCCCTGACGAGATCAGCCGCATCGCCTTCCTGGATGCCAACTACGGCTTCACAGATGGCCGCCAATACGCCGAGAAAATCCTTGAATGGCTCAAGCGAAGCCGGCACCATTACCTCAACGTCGTCGCCTATGATGACCGGGATGTGGTCCTCAACGGGAGGAACATCGTCGGGCCCGACGGAGGGACCTACCGCAAAACGCTCCGCATGTTGGAGAGGCTCGGTAAAGACATCGAGTTCACCGACACCAGGACCGACGCCTATGGTCGGCATCGCGGCCTGAACGGCCAAGTCGAGATGATCCTGCACGAAAACCCCGCCCGCAAGATCCTGCACACCGCCCTGGTAGGAGAGATGAGCGGTTTCATCCACGTCATGACGTCCGGAACCGATCTCGAAGGCAAGGTGGCAACGTTCAGGGGCCCGGTGACTTACGACAAGTGGATCCAGCCGGACTGAGAACCCTCGCGAGGCCAACCACCGCCCGGACTCGCCAGAGGAACACCAGCGTCAGCAGAATCATTCCGGTCATCACTACCGCCGTCCAGTTCACTGAACGACTGGCTTCCTTGGCTACCTCGGCCACCGGGACCGCTGCAGATGCCGCCAGATCCTGTGTACCCTCGATAAACGGCTTGGGATCGTCAAGGAACGCCCCGAGCACGGCCGCAACCGCCAACGCTCCTTTGTGCCGCCAAATGAAATCAGCCGCCCCATCGCCGTAACGCTCGATGACAGCCAGAATCCGACCAATTTGACCCATCCGGGTCAGATCGCCGTCGTCGGCCATCATCTTGATCCGACGGGCGTTGCGGGAATCCACGGCCTTGAGCGCCCGAGCCGCCGGACCCTCCAACTCACGAACGAGCGGCGCGGCGATCCCCTTGTGACGGATCATCGCCTCTGCCGCATCATCGCCGAACCGCAAGAACAGTGCCGTACGCTCCGCGTCCCGCAGAACCCACATCGCCTCCTGCCCTCGGGCCGCCATCAGCCGCAAGGCAGGGCCCGCATGCTCACCAGCTTCCTCTGCTACCCGCAGAGCCTGGGGCCCCACCCGCTTGAATGCGACAATCGCGTCATCGCCGTGCTTGGCGGCCAAAGACGTCAGACGTGCCGACAACCGTTCCGCGGATTCTGCCGCCACCTCGGCGGCGAACTTGCCCGTCGCATATTCGATAGCTTCTTGGATCGTCTTGCCCTTGCCCGCGCAGGCCTCACGTGCCTGGAAACCCAGGAACGCCGCGCAAGGCATCGTCACGATAAGGAGGAGAGAAACAGGCTTCCGCTGCCGGGTTGTCCCCATCGAAAGACAACCTCCGTCGTGCTGAGGGTCAAAGCGGCGTGGGTCGGATCGAGGAGGCGTTCACCCTACCGGCCAGGCTCTCCGCGCCATCGCCTCAGGTCGCCTGCGGTGCAACCTCGAATCACCGACCCATGCCACCCAACGCCAGTGGTGTTCTGTAAGCACTTATACGCAGCACCCCGGACGCGGATGCAGCCGCGAAGAGTACCCATCACGGCCAGACCTGAACTCGCCGGTCGAAGGACATGTAATCGTCTGCCCCTGCCGCTCGAATGCGAGTGGCATTCCGAGGATCAACGTGCTGATTGATGACCTCGTCCGGGCTCACGATATCCCCGTTGTCCAACCGGAACCTGTCGACCTGATCGGGTGCAATCTTCTCGATACTCCCCGTCTTCTCGTTGACATAACCGTGATTCTCGGTCAGCGTGTCGTACATCATCTCATTGATCGCCGAGTTCGTGCTGACCCGGTTATCGAAAATCTCCTTGTCTAACCGATTCATGTCCGCGTAAAACCGCCGCAGTGTGTTGGCCTGTGCCTCGTTGGCCTTCATGACCTCACGAATCCACCACATGGTGTAAGTGAAACTACTCCCCACACGCTCCAGCATAGGCGACAGGTCGGCGAACCTCTCCGCCGGCGCTTCGTAGCCGCGGATACCCGTCATCCAGATCCCGGCCGGCCCCCGCAGCGGAGCCTGCACAATGAGCGCCCCCATGCCGATCGTGGCCACACAGCGCATCTCGCGCCCCCGAACTTCCCGGCGACCGATGAACTCATACGCGTGGATGGTCATGCGCCCGCCTACTGTCTGCACGGTCTGGATGGGCAACTCGAAGATCTTGCTGAACAGATCGCGAATCTCATCTAGACTCTGCTGGCGCGTGACCTGCAGACCCGGAAGCGCCAGCGTCATGGCCTGTCGAATAGCCTGCTCGTCCGACGTGAAATTGGCCAGGGTGAAGCCCTTGTTCTGCCACAACGGCAACAGCTGCTGGTCAATCTGGCCGGAGAGGGCATCCGTGATCCAGTTCGACGAGAAGAACTTCGGCGACACCATGAATGCCCGGGCACTGGGGACACTCGGGCAGACCGCCTCCCAATCGATGTCCTGGTTGGCCGTACCGTTAGCCTCGCTGGTCCGAACCTGCCAGCCCTGGGGAATCCGCAGTTCGATGGCCGCTGACCGGTACGGCTGCAGCCGTACCCGCGACCCTGTATACCGATAACTGCCTAGAATGCGATAGAACGTCGGCTTCAGATCGCCCAGCTGCTCATCCGGCGTCAGGAAGCCCATCACGAAACCGGTACCCGTGCGGCCAACGACCGCCCGATAACTGCCCGAGATCGGCGTCCGGCCGATCTGACCGCTCAGATCACGCTGTACGCAGTCGGTGGCTGGTTTGCCGGTCGTCTCGGTACGCAAGGTTGGTATCGCCTTGCGGAGCATCTCGTCGAAACCGTCGGCCAGATCCTCCGGCCGCCCCTTCGCCTTCAGCACCATGGGAACGAAAAAAGCCCCTGCCTTGGTGATCTCGTCCGGCTCGATGCACAGGGCAACATCGCCGCGTACCCGCGGAGTCCAGCCAGGCGGCACCGCAACCTGCGAGCCGAACAGCTCGTCATTCATCATCTTCCAGTCGCGGGGCAACTTGCCCCCCGGCGGAGGCGTCGTCTCCCTGGAAGACCTCTCCGCCGCGTCCGATGCTCTCTTCGTCCCCCCGTCGTGAAGCTTGCCGGGCAGAGTCTCTTTTTCGCCTGGCGCCGCGTCTACTGCCGCCCCACCGGCGTCTGACTTCACCGGCGGGGCCCTGTCCTCGGCCTCCTCAGTCCGCCCGGGTTTCTTCCTGACGCCCCGGGTCCATTTGATGGGTTCAAACGTGCGATCCGTAGAGTAGGTCCCGCCCCCGCTCAGGGTGACCGCCTGTCCATCCACCCCCTGTGTCTGCATCGACTTGATGTCGATCTCCCCGTCGACCTTGACCCTGATCACCACACCGGCATCGATGGCGAAGACCAACTCCCCTTTCGCAGTCATGCTGAAGGGAATGTCATTCTGCATGACGCCGTCCTGCTTCCAGTCGATGGCCAGTACGGCCACGTCGAACTCGTAAGTCACGGGCTCACCGCCACCTTGAGCCTTGAACATCGCGTTGCGGGCGTCGGGAACCTCCATCGTGCCGATCCGCTTGCACGTCAGTCTCAAGTCCATGCTGCCTTCGCCCTTCACGTCGAAAGCGCTCTTGAGCTTGGCCAAGGCCTCCCGCGACGGTTCCGCCGTCTGCCCCACTCTCATGGCCCTGGCCGGCAGGATATCAATCAAGCTATCCTCGGCAAGCATATTCATCAGCGCCGGCGGTACTTCGCCGTTCAGCGCCTCGACCTTGACCGGCTCTTTGCGGCGATCCAACTTCACGGTCACCGGCTTCTCCAGCCGCGGCGAGGACCGCATTTGGCCACTCTCCGGATCCGTCGCCTGCATGACATACTCGCTGACGATCTTGCGAACCTCGACCGGATAGCCCTTCTCCGCAACCAGTACCTCCTCAATAGAGTTCATGCCCGACTTCTGGCTCATGGGGATGGTCTGCCCTGTCGACAGGGTTAGCTTGATATCCACGGCCGACTTCTGCATGAGCCGCCCGGCATCGCCCTGGCGACAGTCGTAACGGAGTTGAACAGCCTTGTCCGTGCCGGTTAGGGTAGACGGTACTCCGACCGTGCTGAACGTGAACTCCATTGCCGCCGCCGGTGTGCCGCCACTTGCAGTGACGAACTTCTTGGACTCCCCGGTGTTGATACCCACCCGATACGTCGTCTTGGCCGCGAGCACAATCGGAACCACAAACGTCCGTGCATCTCTCCACTTCGGTTCGCCAATCATCTTCAGCCGAGGCCCCTCAGGCGGCGTCATGATCGACGCCTGCCCGTCTTTCATCGGCTCGCTGAACACGATCGTCAGATCGTACGTCCCCGCCTCCAGATCGGCAGCCCCGTTCACCGGATCCGTCCTGACTACCCGTGGGCCCTCGGCCTTGACCGGCTTGCCACTGCCGGTCCTGAACCGGAGCGTATGTGGCTCGGCCGCAGTCTCATCCGCGGCCGATTTGAAACCTTGACGCGTCTTGCTGTTGATGCCCAGACCGTAGGCCGTGTCGGCCTGCAACTTGACTTTCACAACGCAGGTCTTGTCGTCGCGAAACGAGATCGGGCTGTCTCCCGCCAATTCAGGAAATGTCTCATCCCCCGCCTGAACAACAGACCAGCTGTTCTGCTTGACGGGCATGTCGAAGACCACCACGATCTCGGTCGTAGCCGGATCGACATCCTTCGCTCCGTCCGGCGGCGAAGTCTTGACCACCCTGGGCGCAGTACCGGCGATCGCCACCGACACAAACACTCCCCAAAGCGGGATAGATCCAAGCCACCTCATCATTGCTCTCCAGAGAGACCGTCCGTCAGGAAATCCCCGGCCATAGGTAGGAGTTTAACCCACCCCAGGCCATCCCTCCAAGCGAAAGCCTGCCTCGGCCAAGGCTTCTCGCGTATCCGCCCCCAAGCATTGCCTATCCAAACCTGCCTGTTGACGAATGACCATTGATTGGATAGTATGTCCACCAACGTCCATAGCGATCCGTGTTTGTCACGATAAGGGGTCTCGGTCCATGCAGTTGACCGTGCGGGATGCCGCTAGAATCCTAAGTGTCTCTGAAAAAACGATTTACCGTTGGATCAACCAGGGCAGCGTCCCCGCCTACAAGGTCAACGAGCAGTATCGGTTCAACCGGGCGGAGTTGCTGGAATGGGCGACATCCCGACGAATCAATGTGTCCGTCGAGATCCTCCACGAGCCGGAAAGCAGCTCGGTCCCCCTACCCACGCTCCTGGGCGCGCTCAGGGCCGGCGGAATCGTCTACCGGTTGGGGGGAACCGACAAGGCGTCCGTGTTGAAGTCCCTGGTCGAGTACATGCGGGTGCCGGAGGAAGTCGACCGAGAGTTCCTCTACCGCGTACTCCTGGCCCGCGAGGCCCTCGGTTCGACCGGCGTCGGCGAAGGTATCGCCATCCCACACGTCCGAAACCCGATCGTCCTCCATGTACCCCAACCCATGATCACCCTCTGCTTCCTTGAGCAACCGATCGACTTTCAGGCCTTTGACGGCCAGCCCGTCGACACGTTGTTCTCCCTGATCAGTCCAACCGTTCGTGCTCACCTGCACCTCCTGTCCCGACTGTCGTTCGCCCTCCGGGACACTACCTTCAAGGAAACCATCAGGACGCAGCGTTCTCGCGACGAGATTATCCGCGAAGTCGAACGCGTGGAAAGGTCCTTTGTGCCCGTCGATGCTGCCGCGGCAAAGAACCCGGAGAACCCGTAATCCATGCCTCTTCTACTGACAGCGATCGGTCTGCTGATGGTGGGCGGCTTGGCGGCACTGTGTCTCTCCCGTGACTCGAGGCGGGCGACGATTGCCGGAGCGGGCACGGCCATCGGCGGATGCCTGATCGGCTTCGTGCAGGCCCTGGCAGCGCTTGGCGGCGGATCCCTCGCAACGCTCCGATGGCCTTGGAGCGTGCCCTACGGCTCGTTCTTCGTCCAGGTCGACGCGGTCTCCGCGTTCTTCCTGGTAACCATCTTCGCGGTGTGCGGCCTCGCGGCAGTGTACGGCATCGGGTACATGCGGTCGTTTCGTGAACGCAGGTCATCCGGTCCGCCGTGGTTCTTCTTCAATCTGCTGGTAGCAGGAATGGCCCTGGTCGTCATGGCCCGCAACGGCGTGTTGTTTCTGATGGCCTGGGAGATCATGTCTCTGGCGTCGTTCTTCCTCGTGACCCTGGAAGACGAGCGAGAGGAGGTGCGCCGGGCGGGGTGGACCTATCTGGTGGCCACGCACATCGGAACGGCGTTCCTGCTGGCCTTGTTCGTACTGCTGGGGCGTGATTCGGGTTCATTGGACTTCGACGGCTTCATCACGGCATCGGGTGTGGCTCACCCAAGCGCGAACCTGCTGTTCATTCTGGCCCTGGTCGGCTTTGGCACCAAGGGGGGCATCATGCCGCTGCACGTTTGGCTGCCGGAAGCCCACCCAGCCGCGCCGAGCCACGTGTCCGCGATCATGTCTGGGGTCATGATCAAGACCGGGATCTACGGGCTACTAAGGACGCTCACGTTTCTGGGCCCTCCGCCGGCTTGGTGGGGCTACCTCCTGGTCGGCATCGGCCTGATCTCGGGAGTCCTCGGCGTCCTCTTCGCCCTGGCCCAGCACGACCTCAAGCGACTGCTGGCGTATCACAGCGTCGAGAACATCGGGATCATCGTGCTGGGCCTCGGGCTGGGACTGCTCGGCCTGAGCTGGCATTCGACACCACTGGCCGTCCTCGGCTTCGGCGGCGGCCTGTTGCACGTGCTGAATCACGCGGTTTTCAAGAGCCTTCTCTTCCTGGGCGCCGGCTCTGTCCTTCACAGTACCGGCACGCGCGAGATCGACGGACTGGGTGGCTTGCTCAAGCCAATGCCCTGGACCGGCGCGGTCTTCCTGATCGGGGCTGCGGCGATTTCCGGCCTGCCCCCCTTGAACGGCTTCGCCAGCGAGTTCCTGATCTACTTGGGGGCATTTCGCGGCATCCAATCCCTGTCCAGCCCGCAACTGCCCGCCCTGCTCGCCGCGATCGCCGGCCTGGCTCTCATCGGGGGGCTGGCCGCGGCCTGCTTCACCAAGGCGTTCGGCACCGTCTTTCTGGGCGAACCCCGAACCGAGCACGCACACCATGCACACGAATGCGGGCCAGCCATGCGCTGGCCAATGGTCATCCTCGCAGCCGCCTGCGGGCTGATCGGCCTCCTCTCCCCTTTCGTCGTGATGGCCATGGCGCCGGTCATCGAATCGGCCTGCGGCCTGCCGGCCATCGCGGTCGAGCGGAGCATCGTTCTCACCAAGCCGGCCCTCGATGCCGTCGTGGTGGCCGGAATGGTGGCCGCCCTGCTGCTCTTGGTCTTGAACTGGATCCGAAACCGACTGCTGGCCACTCGACCGGTGACCCGCAGCGTCACCTGGGACTGCGGCTACGCCCGGCCAACCGCCAGGATGCAGTACACCGCATCCTCCTTCGCCCAGCCGCTGATTCAGGTGTTTCACGTGTTCCTGAGGACGAGGACGCTGCTGAAGAAACCTCTCAGCTATTTCCCTTCAGAAGCATCGCTCGCGACGCACACTCCCGACATTTGCGAAGACAAGCTCTACCGGCCGGCGTTCCTGGGAACGGCGAAAGCCCTTTCCAGACTTCGATGGCTCCAACACGGGCGGGTACAGGTCTACATCCTGTACATCGCCATCACCTTGTTGGCCCTGCTGGTGTGGAGGCTCGGCTGAACCATGGACCTCGCCTCCGTGATCCACCCGCTGCTGGCTCTCACCTTGGCCCCGCTCATGCTCGGGGTCATCAACCGGGTCAAAGCCTGCGTTGCCGGCCGCAGCGGACCTTCGGTCTTTCAGACCTACCGCGACCTGCGGAAGCTCCTGGCCAAAGGCGCGGTCTACAGCAAGACGACCACCTGGGTCTTCAGAGCGGCACCTCCCGTCACCCTCGCGGCGATTCTCGTGACTGTCCTGCTGTTACCTCTGGGCAGCACCGCGGCCCTCGTGGCGTTCCCCGGCGATCTGGTGCTGTTGGCCTATCTGCTGGGACTGGCGCGGTTCTTCATCGTGATCGGAGCGCTGGATACCGGATCCAGCTTCGAGGGCATGGGAGCCAGCCGGGAGGTGCAGTTCTCCGCCTTGGCCGAGCCCGTGCTCTTGCTCGCCCTGGCCGCCCTCGCTCGCGAAACCGGCAGCGCCTCGCTCTCTGAGATCTACGCGGGCATCACGGCAACCGTCTGGGCACAGGCCGGAGCGTCGCTGGCGATGGTGATCGCTGCCCTGCTGGCCGTCTTCCTCGCAGAAAACGCTCGCATCCCGGTGGACGATCCGAATACCCACCTGGAACTAACCATGATCCACGAGGTCATGGTGCTGGACAACAGCGGGCCGGATCTTGCCTTCATCGTTTACGGAGCCTCGGTGAAGTTGTGGGTGCTCGGCTCGCTGCTCGTAGGACTGATGACGCCGGTGCGAAGCGAACACGTGTGGCTGGACACTCCAGTCTTCCTGTTAGGCATGTTCATCCTGGCCGTGCTCACCGGGATCATCGAGTCCACGATGGCCAGGCTGCGTCTGCTTCGTGTGCCGCAGATGCTCGTGGGGGGCGGGGCACTGGCCGTATTCGCCCTCGTTCTGGTATTGAGGTGAGATAGTGGCAGCCTGGACTGATCTGTTGCTGATCCTGATCGCTCTGACCAACCTGGCCATGACCGGCCTGAGTTCGCTGGGAACCTGCATCCGCGTCATGGCGATCCAGGGGGTGATGCTGGGCTTCGTCACCATCGGCGTACGACACGATGCCGTCTCGGCGCACATCCTCATCCTGGTCGTGGGAGTGATAGTCATCAAGGGACTGGTCTTCCCGCGACTGCTCCTCCGAGGCGTGCGCGAGGCCAACGTCCGCCGCGAAGTCGAGCCCTTCATCGGATTCACCATGTCGCTGCTGATCGGCACGCTCGGGCTGCCGGCGGCAATCTGGCTGGGATCGCGCCTGCCCGCCATCGACCCGACGGTTTCGCCCCTCGTCGTCCCCGTCGCGTTTCACGCCATCCTGATCGGATTGTTCCTAATCGTCAGCCGAAAGAAAGCTGTGACCCAGGTGCTCGGGTACCTGGGACTCGAAAACGGTATCTACATCTTTGGTATTGCACTGGTCAAGGAGGCAACGATCCTGATCGACTTGGGCGTTCTGCTTGACATCTTCGTGGCGGTGTTCGTCATGGGCATCGCGATCTTCCACATCAGCCGGGAGTTCGATCACATCGATACCGACCGCCTGTCCACGCTCAAGGAATGACCTCATGATCGCGGCGCTGTTTCTCATTCCATCCTTGGCCGGTCTGACCGCCTTCTTCATCCGATCCGACACCACTCGTCGGACCCTGCTGATGACCACGGCCATCGGTCACACGATCCTGACGACGGCAGCCTGGTGGGTCAAGGAAGAGGTTCATGCCGAGGCATGGTTAGCCCTGGATGCCCTCGGCCTGCTGTTCCTGAGCATCACCAGCCTGCTTTTCCTGGTCACGGCCGTCTACTGTCTGGGCTACCTGGGTCGCGAACCGCGCGGATCGCATCACGACATCGAGGAGGGCTTCCTGATCTCCAACGCTCCGGAGGCCGTCTTCACCGGCTGCCTGCTGGTATTCCTGGGCATGATGTCGCTGGTGTGCGTGAGCGCCCATTTCGGGCTGATCTGGGTCGCGGTCGAGGCCACCACACTGGCCAGCGCCCCGCTGATCTACTTCCACCGCCATCATCGGTCACTCGAGGCGACATGGAAGTACCTGCTGATCTGCTCGGTCGGCATTGCCCTTGCCTTGCTGGGCAATTTCTTCCTGGCCGTGGCCGCCGCCACCCCGGACGGAAGCACCATGCCGCTTGTGGTCCAGAACCTCATGGGCCACGGGGATTCGCTTCACGGCGCGTGGCTCAGGGCAGCCTTCGTGTTCCTGATCGTGGGATACGGAACCAAGATGGGCCTCGCCCCGCTGCACACCTGGCTGCCCGACGCCCATAGCGAGTCACCTTCGGTCGTCTCGGCCCTTCTGTCCGGCGCCCTGCTCAACTGTGCGTTCCTCAGCATCCTCCGGGCCCAGCAGGTGCTCTCCGCGGCCGGCTGCGCCGCGTTCGGGCAGGACCTTCTTCTCCTCCTCGGACTCGTATCCATCGCAGTAGCGGCAGTGTTCATCGTCGGGCAAGCCGACTACAAACGCATGCTGGCCTACTCCAGCGTGGAGCACGTGGGAATCCTGGCCCTGGGCGTCGGCCTCGGTGGAGCGGGTGCGTTTGGAGCCATGCTCCATGCGGTCAACCACTCGTTGACCAAGGCCATGCTCTTCCTCGTGGCGGGCAACATCCTCGCGGTGTACGGCACGAAGTCCAGCGGGGACGTCCGTGGCGTGCTCCGCGTACTCCCTGTCTCCGGACTGCTCTGGGTCACGGGTTTCCTGGCCATCACCGGGTCACCTCCCTTCGGCATCTTCCTCAGCGAGTTCACCGTCCTGAAGGCGGCACTGGACCAGGGCCGCCCCGGCGTTGCAGCACTGTACCTGGCCCTGCTGGCCGTCATCTTCGTCGGCATGGCCTCGGTCTTCCTCAAAATGGCCCAGGGCGAGGCGTCGGGACCGTTCAAGCGCAAGGAAACGACCGAGTCCTGGTCATCGACCCTGCCGCCCGTCACTCTCGCACTCGTGGTGCTGATGCTTGGCGTTCACGTCCCTGCATGGCTAAGTCAACTACTCCATCAGGCAGCACAGGCCCTGGGAGGATCATGATGGCGGGCGCGACGTACCTCACCTTAGGCAACGGCGAAGTGGCCGATCTCGGCGCGGTGCCGGTCCTCAGCATGACCGAGTTCCGCGACACGGTCATCAGCGGAATTGCCCGTGATGGGCGTCTGGCGGCCTTCTTTGGCCATCCCTTGCCCGGCGAATCCGTTCGACTCTACGCGATCATCGCCCAGGGCGACATGGGCGTGCTCGAAGTATCGTCGGCCGACGCGACCGCCAGCTACCCGGCCCTGACACCCGACTGCCCGTCCGCCCACTGGTTTGAACGCGAAATCGCCGAACAATGGGGCCTCAGACCCGAGGGACACCCCTGGCTCAAGCCGATCCGGTTCCACGCCTCTCGGTGTCCAAGCCACGATGCCTGGAACCGGCCAGCCAATGCCACCATCGAGCCGTGCGTCACTGGGTACTTCCAGGTCAGCGGCGAGGAGGTCCACGAGGTCGCGGTCGGCCCGGTCCACGCCGGAATCATCGAGCCCGGCCACTTCCGCTTCCAGTGTCATGGGGAAACCGTCCATCACCTCGAGATCTCGCTGGGCTACCAGCACCGGGGCGTGGAACAGGGCCTGATCGGCGGGCCGGGACCACGAACCATGCCATTCCTGGAGACGCTGGCAGGGGATACCTCAATCGGCCACGCCAGCGCGGGCTGCGAGGCGATCGAGGCCCTGGCCGGCTGCCAGGTCCCCGCGCGAGCCCAGGCCATCCGCGGTATCGCCCTCGAACTGGAACGTCTGGCTAACCATACCGGCGATCTGGGGGCCCTGGCCGGTGACGTCGGCTACCTCCCGACGGCATCGTACTGCGGCCGTATCCGCGGCGATTTCCTGAACATGACCGCCCTGATCTGCGGCAGTCGATTCGGACGCGGTGTCGTCCGGCCGGGTGGCGTGCTCTTCGACCTGGACCAGCCCCGGGCAAATCAACTGGTCGAGCGGCTGGAGGCGGCCATGGAAGACCTGGCCAATGCCGTCGATCTGCTTTGGGAGACCCCTTCGGTCATGAGCCGATTCCAGGAAACCGGAACCGTGTCGCGCCTCGCGGCCGAGGAGCTCGGCTTGGTCGGCGTAGCGGCGCGGGCCTGCGGACTCGAACGCGACGTGCGGCAGGAACTCCCCAGTGGCATCTTCCGATTTGCCCAGATTCCCATCTCGACCGCCGAGAGCGGCGACGTGTTCGGCCGGGCCTTCGTCCGGTGGCTGGAGATCCAACGGTCACTGGGCTTCCTGCTCGGCCAACTCAAAGCCCTGCCGGAAAGCGCGATCCGCCGCCAGATCGGCCCGCTGACTCCCTCATCGCTTACCGTCACGCTAACCGAGGGATGGCGCGGGGAAATCTGCCACGCGGCCATCACCGACTCGCAGGGCCGACTCGCAGGCTACAAAGTCGTCGACCCGTCCTTCCACAACTGGTTCGGTTTGGCGATGGCCCTGCGAAATCAGCAGGTTTCGGATTTCCCGCTGTGCAACAAGAGCTTCAACCTGTCCTACTGCGGACATGATCTGTAGAGGCACTGATGATCAAAGCCCTCATCGCACGACTGAAACAGGGGCACCGGACGGTCGCCTTCCCCCGCGCCGAACCGGTCCTGCCGGATCGTTTTCGAGGACGCCCCGAATTGAACGCCGCCAAATGCCCATCGCCCTGTGACGCCTGTGTCCGATCCTGCCCCACTGGGGCAATCCGAGTCGGCTCGACCGGCCCGGAACTGGACATGGGACGGTGCCTGTTCTGCACCGAGTGCACGCAGGCCTGCCCGACCGGCGCCGTGACCTTCGGCCGCGATTACAGCTTGGCCACTCGGCGCCGGGAAGACTTGATCCTGGCCGGGAGGACGTTCAAACCGGCGGAGGCCCTGGGCGAGCAGGTCCGGCGGCTCTTCGGGCGGTCACTCAGACTCCGCCAGGTGAGCGCAGGGGGATGTAACGCTTGTGAGGCCGATCTCAACGTGCTCAATACCGTGGTTTTCGACCTGGGCCGCTTCGGCATCCAATTCGTGGCCTCGCCCCGGCACGCCGACGGGCTGGTCATTACCGGGCCGGTCACGGAGAACATGAAAACCGCTGTCCTCAAGACGTACGAGGCAACACCGGCACCCAAGTTCGTCATCGCCGTCGGAGCCTGCGCCATCTCCGGGGGGCCTTATGTCGATCGACCCGAGAGCTCCAACGGCGCCGCCGGGCTGCTTCCGATCGACCTGTTCATTCCCGGCTGCCCACCCCACCCGGTGACGATCCTGGACGGGCTACTCCGCTTCCTGGGCCAGCGGGAGGGATGATCCGGCCGGCGGAACGAACGGCCCCGTCGGCCGGTCTCCCCGCCCCGGAAGGGCGCGTCGCCGGACCCGTTGCCCTGGACATCCGGTCCCGTTAAAATCACCGCGTCCGAGACTTACGGAGGATCGGCGCCAAGGGTCCTGTTGAAAGGTAAGCTCGAAACCATGGTACTGCCCCGGTTGAACAAGTTCGTGCGTCGGATAGTCGTTCCCGCGATCCTGGCCTTGGCTCTGCCCATGGCGGCAGGTTGCTACAGCAGCAGCGATGACGAGTTCGACGAGTTCATCAACAACATCGCCGGTGGCGAGCCGCTTCCGCAACTCGACCCCGCGACGGTCACCATCCGGGTCATCAACGAATCCGGATACGACAGCATGTTCGAGTATCTGGTCGACGGCGTATCTCAAACCATCACCTGCACAAAGGAGCAGAAGCTCTGCGAGGAGTTCTGCAATCCTTGTCCCACCAAGATCGAACCGGTCAGTCAGTCCCTTCTCGACCCGACGACCGGCGGTTTTGTGGGCGGCATCGACTTCACCGGCCGCCTCGAGTACACCTTCGAGCTCGGTGATGACTTCGAGTGCGGCAACATCCTCCTCTTCCAGTTCGAGGGGACACAAATCACCGCAGGCGTCTACTGACCGGCAGCGACGCTGGCCACCTGGAGCCGCCGCCCAGTCCTCGACCGTCCAAACGCGATGTCCGGTGGCTGGGTGCGAATCCTGGTGCCCAGGCGCGTTCCGCTGTTGATCCGGACACTACCGCGCGCTCACCGGGGCGATCCTCGCGGGCGGGATCTGTCCTGAAACGCGGCCGGCCCCCGCGATTCATACCATCACTGGGCACTCCCCTGGCCGGCGCAAGGCGCAGGAAACCCCCGCAGCGGCAAATGCCGCCATCAGACCCGAGAGTCAGACTCGAATCGGAGAAGGTCAGCGAACCGGCGGGCAAGTGCCGCTGCCGGATGTACCTGTACGAACCGCCAGGCGAGCCAGACCGGGAACGGCGCAGTCGCTCTGGTCGTAGATCGTGTACTGGAACGTCTCACCGGAGGGAACGTCCTCCGGGCTTCGCGGTACGTTAATCGTGCCAAGGTCAACCATCGTGCACCGATAGCGAGGCGCATCGCGAATCTCAGGGGCGGCGGGCAGCGTCCCCACCCGGCCGAGGGCTATGCCGAAAGTCTTGATGTCTCCATCCTGGATCTGTACCAGAACGGACTCGCGTGGAGCCAGGGTGCGAATGTCACTCCCCTGAATCGGATAGAGGTTGGTGGGCAAGCCCGCGGGGGGCGTAAACAAATCCACCCGCGAAATCTGGAACTCGCCGAGGTTGTAGCCGGGGCATTCCTCGGAGGCCCGCTGGGGAGTCCCGCCGACGACGATACTCGGATTCCACGTGCAGTAGTCCAACTGAAGATCGTAGCCGTTGTGGACATACAGGGAAAACTCGACGATGATGCACGCACTGTTCACCACCGACAGGCAAACGAAGCCATCGACGCAATCGGGCACCTGAGTACCCACATTCAAACGGCTCGATGTCACCGAAAGGTAGAACGGATCAGAGGGCGCGGGGCAACTCGTGCCGATAAGCACGGGTACCACTAGCGCCACCGCCAGCCCGCAGGCGATCAGACATCGACGACGCATAAAGAGGCTCCTTTACAGGCCGGGAAGGCAAACGCACCGGCCATCAGAATCCCAGTGCCGCAAGCAATGACCACAATCGCCCAAATGGGTCGGCGCGGCTGAGGCCAGTCTCCAGCTGAGAACTGCCGTCGATTTTACCGGCGTCCACACGGATATACGCCGGGCTGCGACTGTCCGCCGCGATCTGGAAGATGATCGTGTCGCCCTCATTGTAGTCCACACCCGCCTGCAGCGCAGACCGACCGAAAATCACCCCCGTGCTGCTGCCATCCGGGAAATTGGCCACGATCAGCGGCGCATTCGGGAAGTCGAGGTCTCCCAGGCCAATTCGGAGCACGGGCCACTGAACCAGCGTCCCGGTGTCGTGGCCTTCGGGGGTCAGACCGCGGACCGTGTAGCTGTAGGTCGGCAGGGAACCATCATCCCACACGATCGGCACGTCCAGTGTCGCAGTGGTCTCGTTTACCACCCGCACCATGACGAAGGGAGTGTCGCCCGGCGCCGTTGGGTAATAGACACCCCCTACCGCAGAGTTGAGGAACTCCGGGTTCAGGCAGCCGCACAGCGGGGCCAGCACCATCGGGGCGAACAACAGGCATCCGTAATGTCGAACATGATCCTTCATACCTCAATAGACCTCCACGGCGGCCTGCAGATTCGGCGGTGTGCCCACGACGGTGATCGTCACCAGCTTGCCACAGCTCAACTCGACGCCATCCACCAGCGGCGGGAGCGAGGACGCAAACTGCTGAACGGCTCCGCCGGTAGGAAGACCCGCCAGAATCTGAACCAGCCTGATCGAGTAGATGTCGCAATCCTGCACGGCGAAAGCTCGATCCGCCGGGTTAGCGGTGCTGCTGTCGAAGGGCTGGACCGGAATGGTCAGATCGACCACGCCACCATTCAGCTTGGTGACCTGGACCTGGGCGGCCACAATCGCCGGTGACCGATTCATAACGGCAATCACAATGGTGCCCTCGGGAGCTGGGATGCCAATCGTCGAATTCGGCAACACCGTGCCGAGCAGATCCGGGTTGATGACGCCGCAACCCGGAGCGAGCAGAAGCCCGATTCCCGCGAGCACGACACCCGCGGCCGCTCGCCGGACGGCGTTTGTGCAATGGTACTCCATCCCAGTCCGTCCTCCACAAGGGAGTTAGCCGATCGTGTCCAGACCCCTACCTCCTTGCCGAGCGGGGCCCTTCCCATTTCGCGGTGATGATACGGGATACCAAGTGGGTCTAGCAAGTCACCCGATCAGGAAAAGGGCACAATAAAGCCGCCCCACAAGCCCCAAGATCGGCCACGAATAGGGCAAATACCCCATCGAAAGGTGGTATGCCACCGGCAAGCGGCACCGCAGAAGGTGACGCTCGATCCATCCGTCCTCAGTCCGACGCCCCCTGCTCCAGGCCGCCCGCAGGCATGGGGTACGCACCACCCCGAAACAGAACGGACGTGACTACCCCTATCAGGACATTTTGTCACCTTTTTCTGAATCGACACTAGCACTGCCACTTTAATCGCGATACAATCATGGCGTCGATGTTCAACCTGTGTTTTAGCAGAAAGGATAGGGTTGCCGATGGCGGTCCGACATCACATCAAAGTCCTGGTGGTCGATGACGACCCCCAGGTGTGCAAAACCGTAGGCAAGATCCTCCAGGAGAACAACTACCAGGTCCAGACCTACACCCAGCCCCGACAGGCACTGCAAGCCGTGCGCAAGACGCCGTTCGATATCGCCCTCATCGACATCAAGATGCCCGATGTCAACGGCGTCGAGCTGGTCGAGAAGATCCGCGGCGAGGACGACCGTGTGGCCGCCTTGGTCATGACCGCGTTCCCGGATGTCCAGAGCGCTGCCGAAACCATGCGTCTGGGCGCCCGCGACTACATCACCAAGCCCTTCAGTGCCGAACAACTCCTGGCGGCCATCGAACGGATCGCTCAGGAACTAGGCCTCATCTACACCAACGAACACGAGCTGAACCGCTTGATCGGGCAGAGGATTCGCCAGGAACGCCTCAAGCAGAGCCTCACCCTGCGGCAGCTGTCCGAGCGGTCCGAACTGACCACCTCGCAGCTGTCCCAGGTCGAGCTGGGCAAGAATGCCGCGAGCGTGTGGGCGCTGGCCAGAATCAGCGGGGCACTCGGTAAGCAGCTTTGCGAGCTCATCGGCGGCCTGTAATCTCAACCTCATGGCAAGAAAACCGAAGACCCAGAAGCAGGAAGGGACGCCTGTCGGAGCCCTCGAACTGGCCGTCCAGGCGGCCCGCATCGCCCGTGGTGACAACGCCGAGAACGTCGTCGTTCTCGATCTGCGCGAACTGAGCTCGATCGCGGACTACTTCGTCATCGCCACGGCCACCTCCGACCGGCAGATGCGAGCCATCGCCGATCATGTGGAAGGCTTCGCACGATCGGTCGGTGAGAAGCCCTACCGCACAAGCGGCTACGAATCCTCGAGCTGGCTGCTGGCCGACTACATCGACGTGGTCATCCACCTGTTCAGCCCGGAAAAACGCGGCTACTACGAACTGGACATCCTCTGGGGCGATGCGCCGCGCGTGAAGTGGGAAGACCCGAAGGCTTTGTAGACGCCGACGGGACCTGCGAAATGAGAACACGATTGACGTCCGTGAATCGCCTGGTTCGCGGATTTCGTCATTGTGCGAGGACACGTGCGGCAACGAGACTGGGTCCAGTGGTTCGCGTCGCTGGACGGAAAGCCCTTCGTGCCGACCATGCTGGCAGCGGCCGCGGGCACGGTAATGCCGGGCATCGTTGTATTCCGCCTGATTCAGAGTCTGAGGACCTACGCCGACCTCAGCGAAGGCGAAGTCACAGCCTGCTGCGTCATTGCGGCCCTGGCCCTCTCCACTCCTTCCACCTTCCTTTTCGCTGCAGGCCTGCAACTGCCCCCCCGCCCCGATGGGGATACCCGCTGCCGCAAGTGCAACTACGTCCTGCGAGGCATCAGCGAGCTGCGATGCCCTGAGTGCGGAGAGAGGATTTGCCGGTTAGTTTAACCCGCCGAGACGGGCGAGCGATCCGCCGTTCACCGCGTGACCGATGCCCCCGTCGACTCCGGTGCAAATCCGTGTCGCAGTGTATTCTCACTAACGGTGCGAGGTTCCATAAACTGCAGCAAATAGTCGGGCCCGCCGGCCTTACTGCCGATGCCGCTCATCTTGTAGCCGCCGAACGGCTGGCGATCGACTAGGGCTCCGGTGATGTTCCGGTTGAGATAGAGATTGCCAACCCCGAAGCTCCGTCGGGCCAGCTCCAGATGGCGCGGGCTACGTGAGTAGACCCCGCCGGTCAAGGCATAGTCGACACCGTTGGCGATCTCCAGAGCCTCCTCGAACGAGGAGGCGTTCATCACCGCCAGGACCGGTCCGAAGATCTCCTCTTGAGCAATGGCGGCCTTCGCCGGGACGTCGATGAAGATGGCCGGCGGCACGAACGTCCCCTGGTCAGCCAGCTTGCCCAGATCCGCCAGATAGGCCAGCTTCGATTCCTGCCGGCCGCGCTCGATATACCCGGCGATCTTGGTCCGGCTGGCGTCGTCAATCACCGGGCCAACCAGCGTGGCCGGCTCGTCCGCCGGACCGATCACCATGCTCCGAGCGGCGTCAACCAGCCGTTGAACAAACGTCTCGCGGACAGCGTCGTGAACAATGACTCGACTGCACGCTGAGCACTTCTGCCCTGAGTACCCAAACGCGGAGGCGATTGTCCCGACGACAGCCTCGTCCAGATCAGCATCGGCATCGACGATGATCGCGTTCTTACCACCCATCTCAGCGATCACCCGCTTGAGAAACGGCTGGCCGGGCCGGCGCTTGGCTGCCTGCTCGTGCATCCAGCAACCGACCTCACGCGAACCTGTGAACACGATCAGATTCACGTCCGGATGCTCCACCAGGCGAGCCCCGACAGCCTTGCCGGGACCGGGCAGGTAGTTGACCACCCCCGGCGGAGCGCCGGCCTCGGTGAAGATGTCCATCAGCTTGGCGGCAATCACCGAGGACTGCCCGGCCGGCTTCATCACCGCTGAGTTACCGGCCGCCACCGCCGCTGCGGTCATGCCGGTCAGGATGGCCAGCGGGAAATTCCACGGCGAAATCACCGCGACCACGCCCAGCGGCTGGTGGGCGTAGAGATTGTCCTCGCCCGGAAAGTTGCGCCGCCGCGGCCGTGATGAGATCCGTTCGATCTCATCGGCGTAGTAGTTGCAGAAATCAATGGCTTCGGCAACGTCGCCGTCCGCCTCGCGCCAGGCCTTGCCAACCTCGTAGATAATCCAGGCATCCAGCTCGAATCGCCGCTGCCGCATGATCGCCGCCACCCGCCGCAGCAGCGCCGCCCGTTGAGCGTGGACGGCCGCGCTTCCCTCGCGGAGCACCGCTTCCAGCCAGTAGGCCTTGAATGCTGCTCTGGCGGCCGCCACCGCCTGATCCGCCTGCTCAATACTCGCCTGGCATACCTGCCCCACGACCTCGCTAATCCGAGATGGATTGAGCGAGGCCAACTTCTGAGCCGTGGTGATCTTCTGGCCAGCAATGACCAGCGGACAGGTGCCGCCAAACGCATCATGCACTCGGGCCAGGGTCTGGCTCATCGCCTCGCGGGCATCTGCACGGCTGAAATCGGTGTGCGGCTCGAAGGTGAACGCATTCATAGGCTCGTCCTCGTCGGAATCGACCGACAACGGTTCGGGTAACGGGGCACTGGCGAGACGGACTTCGTCAGGATCGGCCAGTATCTGCTCCGCCGGCTTACGCTCGCGGAAACTCCCTTTCAGGAACGATTCGTTCGCCGTGTTCTCCAGAAGGCGGCGGATCAAGTACGCCATACCCGGAATCAACTCGCCAAATGGTGCGTAGATCCGCAGGGTGTAGCCCATCCCGGTCACCGCGACCTTCAGGGGATCCCCCATGCCGAAGAGCATCTGGACTTCAAATGACCGCGGCGAAGCCCCGATGGACTCGGCGTAGGCCATGGCCGCCGCCAGGCTCCGAATGTTGTGGCTGGCAAAGGCCGGACGCATCATCTGCCGATGATCGAGAAGCCGGCGGGCCATGAGCTCGTACTGAGCATCGCTCCGCCATTTCTGAGTCAGGACGGGAATCGGCCAGCCACGCTGGATCGCAGTGAAAACCTCATAGTCCCAGTACGCCCCCTTGACCAGGCGGACCGTGATCGGCGTACCCCGCCTGTTCACCCAGTCCAGCAGCCGATCAAGATCCCCAGCACCATCCTGCAGATATGCCTGGAGCACGATCCCCAGATCCGCAAAATCCCCGAACTCGGGGTCGGTCATGATTCGGCGGAAGATCTCCAGAGTCAGATCTCGATACCGGTATTGTTCGAGATCGATGTTCACGATCGCCCCGTGCTTGCGGGCCGAACGCAGAATCGGCCGCAGACGTCCAAGCACCGCGCTCGCGCTGCGCTCGGGATCGATGGGATCAAAGCACGGATCCAAGCCGGTGAGTTTCAGCGACAGGTTGACCCGAGGCATCAGCCCCGAATCACTTCGGTCAACCACCTCTGCCGGCTCCCAACCACGAGCCGCCGGCCCCAGGGAGTCCAGAAGCCGCAGGTACTGCTCGGCATACCGATCGGCCTGAGCGTCACTGGTCGTCGCCTCCCCGAGGGTGTCGATGGTAAACGCCATCCCCCGACGGCGAAGAGCAAGCACCGTTTGAATCGCCTCCTCCGGGGTGTGACCCGCAATGAAGGAACGAGCCATCGTGGTCGCTCCCCACTCGGTCAAGGCCGCCAGCAGCCGGCGACTCCAGCCCATGCCAACAGCCGCCTTCAGGACCGGACGGGCCGGCCAGGGCAACGGAACCTTACCGTCCAGCAGATACTCGCTCATCTGGCGGGCCACGGCCCGATCGTCCGTCAGGCAGGGAAGAACATCGGTGAACCGAAACAGCTGCAGCTTGCGGACCGGATCAGCCGTCGCCCAGTCGAGCATGCGGTCCATCCACCACTGCAGCCGCAGCACGGACGGCTCGGCGCTGCGAGCTCGGCTGAGGATCTCGGCTCCGATCTGGCGGATTCGCTGCTCGAGCGCAGGCCGCTGAGTCATCGGGTCACACCTCAAAGGCAACAAGCCGCCAGGATTGTCCGCTTCCCGAACCGCCCCGGCAAGAGCCGCAGACATCAGCCCGCCGAATCCGCGAGCTCCCGGCGCTTGAACCGGCTCCCAATTGAGGTATCCTGTCCGGCTTGGGGCAACAAGATCGGCCGAACAGGCAACGGCCGTCGAGATCCCCGACTGGAGGAGGTTCCTATGGCCAAATCCAAATATGCCCCTGCGCTGTTTGAGGTCATCAACTCCCAGCGGAAGGACAGCGAGCGGCTCGCGGTACCCAAGTGGTTCAAGCGAGCCCAGATGGCGGCTCAGGTCGTCAGCGAACGCTCCTCCCCGGAGACAGGCCGCTCAACCGCGACCTCCGGCCCTGAGGGCGGGGACATCCCCAGGCCGGTTGAAGGCAGACCCGCCCCCGACACCGCGGCGTCCAGCGAACCCTCGGGCGCCGCCACCTCAGAACGACCCACCATCGCCTGGCACGGCAAGCTCCCCTTGATTCAGCTGAGCGCCGACGGTATCGCCATGTTCTTCAACCCCATGAACGTAGCCGTGACCGCTGGGCTCCTGGTCCTTGCCCTTTTTGTGAGCTTCCTGGCCGGCATGGCCGTGCAATCCAGGTCCAAGAGCGTGCCCGTCGACCCCAACGGCGTCCAGGCTCTCCAGGGCCAACCCAGGACACCAGGCGTCCTCGGAGGCTCGGACGCCTCGTCCAGGAGCCCCAGCAGGTCTCTTGCAGAGCGGTCTCCAACCTCCGCGCCCTCGGGTGGCGAGCCGCGCGGACCCGCCGGGGCTGCCGGAGCGGCCGACCCCTCCCGGCATGAAGCCGGTGTCAACGTTATCCTGATCGAGACATTCAAGCCGGACGATAAGAAATCAGGTGAGTGCGTACAATCCTGGCTCGCCAGCGAATACGGGCTGGAGACCCGGCTGGACCGGTCCAGCAAGGGTTGGCGCCTGCTGACCACCAAGGGCTTTGACTACCGGGAGGCAAATGCGGAGAAGGCAGCGCGGGATTTCTGCGAAAGCGTCAAGGGCGTCGGGGAACAGTGCGCCAAGGAGTTGAGCCGCAAGAAGCTGCCCGTCTACCGCCTCAACTCGCCCATGCCGCTCCGGGCCGACAAGTAGCATGACGGCGGGACTGGTGGTATACTGCAAGGCTCGGCTTACGCCTCTGCCTCGGCGGGCCAGGACGGCTCGCCGGTCGATGGTCGGTGCCCGTGGGCAGGCGTAGGGGTTCGGAGTGCAAACGGGGCCCGACGAAAGCGACCGCAGGAGACGCCTGACCATGTCGATCGATCGTTCGCTCAAGACCGCCGGCAACCTGGCCCGACATCGCAATGTCCTCACCCGGGCCGAGAGAATCTCCAAGTTGAAGGACAAGGAGGCCTGGAAGGACGGCGGCAGCGTGTTCGGTCTCCCCAAAGTGGCCCACCGAAACGTCAAGGTCGGCAAGAAGGAGAAGAAGAAGGAAGAGGCCGCTACCCCGGGTAAGGAAGGCGAGGCTCCGCCCGCAGCGGCCGCTCCCGCGAAAAAGTAGCCGCGATATCAGCAACAGACGGGGATGTCCATGCCATGGCAAATCTGACTCCGGAACGCCTCTTGTCCCAGCGAAGTCGCTCTGTGGATGCATCCGGCATCCGCAAAGTCTTCGATTTGGGCGCCAAGCTCAAGGACCCGATCAACTTCTCCATCGGGCAGCCTGACTACGATGTGCCCCCCGCCGTCCGACAGGCGGCCATCGACGCGATTCAGAGCCGAAGGAACGGTTACACCGTGACCCAGGGGATCGCTCCGCTTTGCGAACGGCTGGCAGCTGACCTGAAAGCCGAGTGCGGCGTAACCTCCCCCATCCTGGTCACCTCAGGCGTGTCCGGCGGCATCCTGCTGGCCCTCATGGCCGTGCTCAACCCCGGCGATGAGGTGGTCATCGGCGATCCCTATTTCGTCATCTACAAGCACGCGGTCAAGCTTGTCGGCGGTATCCCTGTCATGGTTGACACCTATCCGACATTCGGCTTTGACCTCCAGCGGTACGAGGCGGCCATCACCCCTCGGACCAAGATGATCGTGCTGGCCACGCCCAGCAACCCCACCGGCGTGGTCCTCGCCGAGGCCGCCCTCCGCCAGGCCGCCGACCTCGCCACCCGGCATAACCTCCTTCTTCTCGTCGACGAGATCTACAATCGGCTGGTCTATGATACCCCGTCACCCTGCGCCGCGAGCTTCGCCCCCGATCGCACACTGCTCCTGCGTGGTTTCGGCAAGAGCTACGGCATGACCGGCTGGCGACTCGGCTATGCGACCGGACCAAAGTTCCTCATCGACGAGATGACCAAGCTCCAGCAGTACACCTTCGTGTGTGCTCCCAGCATGGTACAGTACGCCGGCCTGGCAGCCCTCGACGCCGATATCTCCGGACATGTCGACGACTATCGACGCAAACGCGATCTGGCCGCTAAACACCTCGCGCCCGCGTTCGAGTTCGCGCCGCCAGGAGGCGGCTTCTACATCTTCCCCAAGGTACCGGAGCGATTCGCCAACGCGACTGAATTCGCAACCAACGCCATCGAGCGCAACGTGCTGATCATTCCAGGCGGGGTTTTCAGCGAACGTGATACGCACTTCCGCCTGAGCTATGCGACCTCCAACGAGAAAATCGTCAAGGGCTGCGAGATTCTCTGTGCCCTGGCCAGCGGAGAATAGAACCCCCAGGTTTTGTCGTTCCGTATCACCGGGCTCGAAAACAGCAGCGGCCTCGACGCAGACTTGTCAGACCCGCCAGGGCCGGTTGCTGATCAGCTGAGGGAACTGGCCAGGGCCGTGTTTGATCGTCCGTCCGGCCAGGGTGCGGCACGCCGGTGGCACTGCCCACCTGTCCCGGCGCGGCGTCGCCCCTGCTTTTCCCTCGTATGATGGCAGAGCTATGGCCCAAGAACCGTTGGACGACGAAATGCCCCTCAGCGACGAGATCGCCGAGATCCGTCCTGACATCGACAGCGACGAGGCACGCCACGTGACCCTGTACATCCGGCGCCGCCTGCCCGGCCGCAGACTGGACAAGTACCTCCACTCTCGCTTCCCCCATCTGTCCCGAACCATGGTCCAGCGGCTGATGAAGCACGGAGCCATTACCGTCAACGGCAACCCCACCAAGGCCAGCTACGAGCCAAACGGCGGCGACCGCGTCGATCTGATCATCCCCCCACCCGAACCCTACGACCTCATCCCCGAACCCATCCCCCTCGACGTCATCTATGAAGACGACCACATCCTCGCCCTCAACAAGCAGAAGGGAATCATCGTTCACCCGTCCAGAACAACGCAGACCGGCACACTGGCCAACGGCCTGGCCCACTACGCCGGCAGCCTCAGCCACGGCGATGATCCCTTCCGGCCCGGCATCATCCACCGGCTGGACAAGAACACCACCGGCGTCCTTCTCGTCGCCAAACACGACGAGGCCCACTGGCGGCTGTCCCTCCAGTTCGAGCGCCGAACTGTCCGCAAGACCTACCTCGGCGTGGTGGAGGGCTATCCCCATCTCGACGGCGACGTCATCGACGCCCCACTGAGTTCACACCAGACGATCCGAGACCGCTACATCGTCCCGACCGCTCACCCCAAGTTCCTCAGTCGCCTGGTCAAAGAAGCCATCACCGAATACGAAATCGTCGAACGGTTCCGCGGATACGCTCTGGTCCACCTGCATCCTCGCACCGGCCGAACCCACCAGCTCCGCGTCCACATGTCCTACATCGGGCACCCCATGGCCGGGGACACCTTCTACGGCGGACACCACGTATCCGAGCTCAGCCTGACCGGCCAGGGAAGCGACACACCAATCACATCCCAGCAGGCCCTCCACGCCTACCGGATCCGCTTCAAACACCCTATCTGGGAGACCATCATGGAGCTGGAGGCCCCGCCACCTCCGGAACTGGCCCACCTCATCCGTCTACTCAGGGAGTACCGTAAGCTCTGACGAGATCAAAACTTAGCATCACCCTATCTCCCCAGCTCGTGCCTCCGGCTGGCCAGCCCCCGAGGATGAGGGCTGCCGGGCGCGACGCGAACGCAGCGGATAGGTCCTGTCCCGTTCTTGAGGCACACCGATTCAATCCGGCAAGAACCGCAGCGATGGGGCATTCCCCCGATTTTTCCCTGGCTTTTTGGTTTCCCCAACAACCGCAGCCGGCTATAATGCAGTCGGTTGCTTCCCCCTTTCGTTGTCGGTGCCCCTTCGGGGTACAGGACAACCAAGCTATCCGCAGGGGCTGGCCGCCCATGAGCGATTCCCGGCCGACCCCGGCTGGGACCACGCCAACCCTTGCGATGGCTCGCCAACGGCCCCGGTTCCCCCTGCCGGGGCCTGCTTTTTTTGAGCGCCTTTCACCTCCGTCTACAGGTGACCACGCCCTCGTCAACCTGTCCAGATCCAATGTCGGGCGCAAAAAAGGGTCAGAAGCCATTATTCCGCTTTCCCGGTCACCTTCCGTGGCCGGCCGACCGGGCGGAGGCTGCTTTCCAGGCCCAACTTGACCGCCGTACGCCGCGTCCAGGCCTCGTCGCCGTACGGCTTTCCGCGTCGCAGGCAGGCGTGTAGCCGGTCCAGTTCCTTCTCGCTCTGCGGCTCATTGACCCGTCGACGCCAGCCACGCGGCCGATCCACAGGCCAATCATCCAGCAGGGCCACACCCTTGTCCAGCTTCCGCTCTCGGCAGGCCAGCG
>Ga0209310_1000633_pt1 | contig 36091 bp, 19 predicted proteins | sample AD_UKC030_MetaG_FD_184415 | JGI IMG/M metagenome (GOLD analysis project Ga0209310, IMG submission 184415) | Active sludge microbial communities of municipal wastewater-treating anaerobic digesters from USA - AD_UKC030_MetaG (SPAdes) (version 2) | ecosystem: Engineered > Bioreactor > Anaerobic >...
TAGCGAGGGCAATTATGCGGACGTCAGTTCGAGCGGAACGAGTTGGTCGCATACGCAGTCGGGGGTTACGGGGCATCGGCGGTTTCATTTCTTCTCAGTCAGCAAGTCCAAGCGGTGCTCCTTTCAGGACAATGGGGCGAGTGGGGGGTGGAACTGGGGTGATGGCGGGCCGGGGAACTACATGGATGTGTATGTGGACAACGTCGCTCCCCAGAATCCGAGTTTCAGCAGTGTGACGGTGGCCAGCACCAGCCAGATTAACCTGGCCTGGGCGATTCCGCAGGACCAGGGGGTGGGGATAGGGGCCGGCGCAACCGAGGCGGCGGACGAAGCGTCGGCCACCTCCAGCAATCATTACCGGCGGGGGGATGTGGGGGTGCAGGTATATCGGGATGCCTCGCCGATCTACACCTGGGGGACGGACACGTCGAAGAATGACACGGGGTTGACGGCCAACACGGCCTACACCTACACGATTGAAGCGCGGGATAACACGAGCCAGGGCCGGGGCGCGTGGGCCAACACGACGGGCCAGAAGGATTCCCAGGTCGTCTGGACCTTGTCGGTGCCCCCGACAACCAATAACGTGACGCGGGATGTTTCATTCTTTTGCGCTCCGGGCACGATTGTGAATTGGACGGCGGTGGGAGGCTTTGGCGCCGGCAAAGTCCAGTATTACCGTTATGTTTGGAATCAGTCGCCCACGCATAATTGGGCGGACAACGAGGCGTTATGGTCATCCGGGACGCTCAACACGACCCCGACAGCCGGGGGAAATTGGTATCTGCATGTCAAGGGTTACAACGGTGCGAACGTAGGGAATGGCACGCTGGATCACCAGGTAATCGTTTCCAACGGCACGGAGAAATGGATCGGTGGCGACGGGCCATGGGATACCGTTACGATGGGGCTTTGGCAGGACACCACGCCAAACGCGGTGACGTATTGCGACGGGCATGATGTGCTTTTCGATGATAGCGCTTGCGGTGAGCAGCTTAATCAGGAACTTCAGAAGAGCATGGCCAGGGCCGCGGCCAAAGCCAGCAGCGCCCTTCCCGGCGAAGCGCAGGTTTCCAACTCGGCGCAACTGGCCAAACTGAACGATCGCCCTCTGACTCTGCCGCCGCCCGAAGCTTACTCCGATAATACTGCCAAGCCCAATGCGCCGGCTTTGAGCGATTTGGGCCCGGTAGCGGCGGAGCCAACAATGCCGGCCCTTTCCGATGCGACCTTTGGCTTGTTGGCCGATACTGGCGATGCCCTTCCCAACGGCGGTCAGCCTTCGACCGGCGTCGTTGTCAAGCCCGCCCCAGGGGCTTTTGACGCGGCCTCCCTTCCGGCCCCGAGCCCGAAAGCAAATCCGGAAATACCGCCAGCCAGCCAACCGGCTGGGGAAGCAAGCGTATCCCCGATAGCCGATGGCGTTGCGAACGGAGACAGCTCTGACGTTGAAAGCCTTCCGCCAACCGCCCTGTCCAGCCCCGTTCAACCAAAAATCAATGATCCAATCGCGCTGCTGGAATCGTTGGCAACCTCTGGGCCCGCCAACGAGAGCGGCCAGCCATTTATATTGGGCGTGCTGCCGGGAACCAAAGTCCTGACGCTGGAAACCGCGGGGGACACCACGACTGTGGAGTTCTCACCGGACATCCTCGGCCGCGAAGAGCTCGGCACGAAACTGGATGAAGCCCGCCTGACCATGATTTTTAACCAAGTCAGAATCGCGCTGCGACAGTGTGGTTTTGAAACCAGCATCCGGCTGCAAACCGGGGGGAAACTCCTGAGCAGTTATTTGCCGCCGGTTAAACCGGTTGAACCCGGGCCGGCACCGAAATCGGCCACCCCGACAACGAAGGCAAATAATCTGGGAGGAAGAAATATTTGCCTTGGGCCCAGCCACGGCCGGTACTGGAACGGAAGCGGATGGTATTGGCAACGGACTGATCCCTGCGGATATGGGGAAGCCGTGCTGGAAGACTGCAACTCCATAAGGCTCATGCAGTTCCTTTATCAATATCTTACGCAGGACGGAGCCACCGTCCATGTCGCCCGCGAGTTGAACGAAAGCAACTGCTGCAACGGCTACGAGGGGCAGCCGTGGTGGAAGATGGCTGCCTATTCGTGGCTGCGGGCCAACGGCCTCCCGTGTTCTGTCTGGGGCAGTTCCTCCGGCAACTGTGGCGCGGAAACCGCCACCAGCAGGCTCAACGACGATATCCGGGCGCGGCCGCTCTTTGCCGATTACCGCGGTTCAGACATCTATATCGCCCACCATACCAACGCCGGGGGCGGCACCGGTACGGAGACCTACCGGGATACGGCAATGGAGCATCCGGCGCATGTGACGGCCAGCTACAACCTGGCTTTAGCCATTCATAACAACACGATAGACGCGATCCGCGACATGTATGACGGTAGCTGGGCCAACCGGGGGGTGAAAGACTCCGCCGGCGGCTTTGGTGAAATCCGCATTCCGAACCGCCCGGCGTGCCTTATTGAGCTCGCCTTCCATGATAAATGCAGTGTGGACGCGCTTTACCTGAAGGACGACTTCTTCCGCTCCGTTGCGGAGTGGGGACTCTACAAGGGGATCTGCTCGTATTTCGGCACCACCCCGGGATGGGATAAGTATTCCGATGAATACGTGAGCGACACGATTCCCTCAACGATGAACGCGGGCCAGAACTATACGGTCAGCGTGACTTTCCGCAACCGCGGCGTGCTTTGGCGCGAAGCGCGGGCCTTCCGCCTGGGCGCGGTCGGGGACAGCGATCCGTTCACTGCGACCACCCGCCATACCATCTCGGGCGATGTGCGCCCCGGAAATACTTACACGTTCACTTTCACGATGACCGCGCCGCTCACTCCCGGCACCTATACGACCGACTGGCGAATGGTCCGCGATGGCGTCACTTGGTTTGGCGCGACGCATAGCGAGCAAGTGACGGTCGTCAGCCTCGCCACGCCGCCGAGCATCACGTCCCAACCCGTCAGCCAAACAGTGACCCAGGGGGGCACGGCTACGTTCAGCGTGGTGGCCACCGGCACCGCGCCGCTGACCTACCAGTGGCGGCTCAATGGCACTGCCATCGCGGGGGCAACGCAGAGCAGTTATACAAAGAGCAATGTGCAACCGGCGGACGGCGGCAACTACTCGGTGGTGGTCTCCAACAGCGGCGGCAACGCGACCAGCGCCAATGCCCTGCTGACGGTCATAGTGCCGCCAAGCATCACAACCCAGCCCGCCAGCCAGGCGGTGAACCAGGGGAGCACGGCTACGTTCAGCGTGGTGGCCACCGGCACGACCCCGCTGGCTTATCAATGGCGATTCAACGGCAACGCCATCGCGGGGGCAACGCAGAGCAGCTACTCGAAAGGCAATGCGCAACCGGCGGACGGCGGCAACTACTCGGTGGTGATCACCAATAGCGGCGGCAGCGTCACCAGCGCCAATGCCCTGCTGACGATTATTGTGCCGCCCAGCATCTTAACCCAGCCCGCCAACCAGACGGTAAACCTGGGAGGCACGGCTTCGTTCAGCGTGGTGGCCTCCGGCACGGCGCCGCTGACCTACCAGTGGCGGTTCAATGGCACGGACATCATCGGGGCCACGCTCGACAATTACACGAAGAACGGAGTGCTGCGCACCGATGCGGGCGGCTATTCGGTGGAGGTGGCGAATGCCGCTGGTTCCGTGGTCAGCGCCAATGCGCTGCTGTCGGTCAGTTGCCTGGGAAGCTCAAACTTCATCACCCTGAACGGCACCGTAATCCCGAAGAGCGTGACCAATAACTCGACCAGCGACTACACGATTTCCGGCACGGGCAGGATTTCCGGGCTCGGCGGAGTAACCAAGCTGGGCAGCGGCACGCTGACCCTGCGCACCACCAATGATTACAGCGGCGCGACCACGGTAAGTGACGGCAAACTGCTGGTGAACGGCGCGATCGGCAACGGACCGGTGCTGGTGGATGGCACGGGCATCCTGGGCGGCAACGGGGCGGTCGGCGGCAACGTCACGGTGGCAAACGGCGGGTTGCTCTCGCCGGGGGCGCAGGGCATCGGCACGCTCACCGTGAGCGGCGACGTGACGTTCCAAAGCGGGAGCCAGATGGGCGTGGAAGTGGATCGCAATGGCGGCAACCCGCAGGCGGACAAGGTGGCGGGGATTGGCGCGCTCACGCAAGGGGGAACCTTATACGTGACGAACAAAGGGGACGCGTTGCAGGTTGGGGATCAGTTTACACTGTTCAGCGCGGCGAGCTATGGAGGGGAATTTGCGGAAATCAGCCCGGTCAATCCCAACGACGAGCCGGATGACAATGAGCAGGAATTGGCCTGGGACAAGCCCTTGCTCAAAACGAACGGCATCCTGCGGGTCCATCATGTGCCTTTTGCGACCAACCGGGTCTTTTATCGAGCGGTCGGCGTGTCGCTGAAGATCCGGCTCAATACGCTGTTCCCGAGCCTCGATCCGGTGGATGGGGATACGGTGACGCTGGCGAGCCATACGCCCGGATTGCAAGGCGCGGGGATAAGCAATAATGCCACGACGCTGTTCTACTACCCGGCGAACCACAATAACGATTCGCTGGAATATACGGTGTCAGATGGGCGGGGAGGCGTGCGGAAGCGGGAAATAAAAATATATGTGACCAACTACGTGCAGGCGCTCGCGATTACCGAGCAAAACGGCAGCAACTACTTAAGTTTCTACGGGATTCCGGGCTACGAATATGTTATCCAGCGTTCGCCTGACTTAACCAACCCCAACAGTTGGTCGGATATCGCAACGCAAGCCTGCGGCACTAACGGCCTGTATATCTTCGTGGAAGCTCCGCCTTACAGTCCGGTCTATTACCGGGCGCGCACGCCGTAAGCGGGGTAGCGGGAAACGGAAATAGGCTATAGCCGGGGAAGAACCGGCGGCACTGAGCTTGCCCGCCAAGGCCGGCAGGCTTTGCCGCACGGTGGCGGCGGCCGTTGGCGCGCATCGCGCCGGCCGCCCGCACCCGCAAGGCGGCGTTGTCCTCAGGGTCAACCGGCCACCTTGAAGCAATAGACGCTTCCATTTCAGCCTACCCAGCCCGAAAAGCGGTATTGGGTTTGGAAAAACCTTTCCCCTCTCATCTACCAAAGATTCGGTGCCGACAACAAAGGCCCCCGCCCACCACCGCCAACCCCTCAAAATTGCCCTTGCGCAAATACCCCCCGCCCGCCAGCCTTCCCCAAAATCCTCGGAGTGGTGGTGGCTGGGACTTCCAGTCCAAGGAGTGGCGGGAAGCCGAGTCGCTCTCCGGGGCAATAACGGAAAGGTAATTAACTATGAAAATACTATCTGCTCCGCGCACGGGCAGTCTGGGCGCGGAAACCTATTACCAATCCCCCTTCGGCGTGTGCGCCCGGCGGCGCACCGTTCCCCGGGACCGACCCTCGGAGCGCAAGGCAGCCGCACGGTCATATTTCGGGATCTCCTCGCGGGAGTGGGGCCTCAAGCTCAGCGAAGCGCAGCGCGAGCGCTGGAACGCCGCAGCATTGCACGTCCCCAGCCGGCCCTGGATGGGGCAGTATTCGCACTTAAGTGGGCAACAGTTTTGCGTCCAGATCAACAGCACCCTGCGGGGGCTGGGTCTGGCGCCGGTGGAGGAACCGCCCGCCCCGGTGGTCTTCGGCCCCAATCCGGTCACCGGGCTGGAGATCGTCAATGACGCGGAAGACGGAGTTCGGCTGCGGCTGAATGTCGGGGCCACCCATGAAGACATTATGGTCTTTGGGCAGCCGCCGTGCAGCGCGGGCCGGATGAAACCCCGCCGTGCCTATTACCTGGGCCTGTTGGGCCCAAGCCAGAACGGGCAAAGCGACATCACGGACCTCTATACCGCCCGGTTTGGGCGACCCGCCCCGGGGCAGAAGGTGTTTATCGTCGTGGTTCAGACCCGGAACGGCTGGAAAGGCCAAAGCCAGGTTCACAACGCCATCGTTCCGCCGCCGCCGATCTTGAAATCTCAGCAAGCGGCTGAAACGGCAAGGGTTAAGAAATCGAAGCCCGCCACCGCCCCAGCCTCCACCGCCGCCCGCAAGGCCGTTCCTTCTCCGTCCTTTCGAGCTATGTACAAGGGGAGTACATCGGAAGCCCGGCAGGAGCACACGGAGAATAAGCATGAGTCCCCTTTGAGCCTCCTTTGTACACCCGTTGTACACGGCCTAATGGGAGCGTTAGGCTGGCTGGGGCGGGTGGGGCGGGTTTGGGCGCGGGCCTGAGCCGGAATGGAAGGATGGACGACTCGCGAACGATGTAAAAGGACGTTCCAAGGCGGGAGGGAGAGGACGAGAGCGTTCGGCAATGGCAGAACGGGGGGTCGGGTGTTGTCGCGCGCCGTGGTTTTTGGGTGGGATGGGATCGCGATTGGCGGGGACATTCCCCTACCCGGGCGGAGGTTGCCGAATTGAGGCTGCTTGCGTTGCCCTCATCGCGGGCGGCGTATTTGCGCGATTGGGGCGCGACCGTTGCAAAGTTGCGTTCCGGTCAGAGCAGTCCGCGGCCGAAAGCGTGCTGCTGTGAGGGGGGCGCGTGGTCTCCCGGGGTTCTATTTTTTTCGGTTTAGGCTTTACACCAGCCCGGGGCGGGACAAAGTCATTGGCATGAGGAATCTGTGGCGATGGATTGCGTTTGCCTGGTTGTCCGGATTGGCGACTCTGCCGGCTTCGGCGGCCTTCAGTTCGATTTATGTTCTCGGAGATGGAGTTTGCACCACGACGGCGTCCCCTTCGCCGCCGAGTCTTTTTTACGGCAATCGCTTTTGCAACGGCCGCGTGTGGGTCGAGGTGCTGGCCCAGCGGCAGGGGCTGACCTTGCCCACCAGCCAGAATCAATCCTACTTCGGCCACACCAGCACCAACTTGCTGGCCCTGGTCAGCGGCCATTCCTTCACGCTGCCGCCCGCGGCGACGAACTGGCTGTTTGTGGTATGGGTCTGTGATGCGGATTTTGTCGGCGATATTGAAAATGTGCCCTTCAACTCGAGCACCTGGGATAAATACGTCAACGCTTCCCTGACCAACCATTTTCGGGCGGTCACGAATCTCTATGCCAAGGGCGCGCGCACCGTAATCATGCCGAACGCGGTGGATATCACCATGGTTCCGAACTACTACGAGCGCCCGAACAAGGCCTTTATCCGGCAGAAGGTGATTAACTTCAACACCGGGCTGGCCAGCGCCGTCGCCAGCCAGATCAAGGCCAAATGCCCCCTCATCACTCTTTATATTCCCGATTTTTTCGCCTTGTTCGACAGCATGCTGGCCACCCCCGCCACTTACGGGCTCAGCAATCCCAGCCCCGGGTGCTATGCGATTGGGGATGGCCACACCTCGCTCAGCAGCGAGCCGGGGGTGAGTTATATCTTCTGGGATGACACCGATCCGACGGCGAAAGCCCAGGCGATCATGGCCGATGTTGCGCAGCAAATGATTTCTCCGGCGACGTTCTCCCGGGTCACCGCGCAGGGGGCCAGCCTCCGGCTGGATGTGGTGAACCTTCCGGTGGGCCTGAGCGGGTCGGTGGAAAGCCGGTCCCAGGCGGGCGCGGGGGCCTGGTCGCCGGTGGCCAGCTTCAACAGCACCAACCTTACGCAGGCGCTTTATGTGACTCCCGCCGGGGCGCGGCAGTTTTACCGGCTGCGCTTTCCCTTTGCCTGGACCTGGCCCTAGACGGCGCGGGTTGCGCCGGGCGGTTTCCGGTGGCCGCACCGCCGCGGGCGAACGGCTGGGGAGCCCGGGCGCGGGGCGCGGCGGGCGCCGGGTTAATCGCTGCCCTCGTGGAGGCGCAGGCGCCAGAAGCGGGGGCTGGCGCTGACGCCGTTGGTATGGACGTATTGCAGCCGCCCGGCAATTCCCGCCAGCGTGGCCAGGGTGTCCCAGTCGCTTAGATTCGTGCTCGTCTGTACTTGGTAAGTCCAGCCGGGTTGCGCGTTGAACGCCAGCGTGGCGTCCGCGGTTCCAGACCGGGAAACCTGCAGGAACGGGCGATGCGCGAAGTATGCGGCGGCGTCCCATTCGAGCACCCCGATCGGCGCGGCGGTGTTGGCGGGCGCGGCATAGCCCAGGCCGTTCACCGGCTGATAAAAGATGTGCAGCACGTTATCCCGCTCCCAGCGCGGCAGGTCCACGTTGGGCGCGTCGAAGCGGCCCAGGTTCTCCGTGGTCAGGTCGAAGGCGGTCCACACCTGGCGCGCGGGGTCCTGGGCGCGCGGCAGCGAGTGGACCACGGTGAGCCCGTTGCTGCCCTCGTTGTCGCGGTAGATGACGATCAGGCGGTCGTCCCGATCGCAAAGGATGGTTGGCCGGCCCATGTCGCCCAGCGCGGTCTCCGGCACTTTGTAGGCGGGCGAGTCGAGGGTGCGGTGCGAGAGCTGGCGCGTTTCCCAGCCGGCGGCGGCGGGGAAGGCCACGAGGTACTGGCGGCGGTGGTTATTGGTCGCCGCGCCCGGGGCCCACCAGTTGGCGATCACCGGCTGGCCGGACTGGTCGAGGCACATTCCCGACTGGTTCATCAGGCTCGAGCCCTCGGGGATGTCGAGGACCTTTTCCGCGATGGTGTTGGGGTCGCCGTTCTCGCCGCTTTCCGAAATCGGCAGGGCGTAGGGCGTGCCATCCGAGCGGAGCCAGGTGATGCCGCCGTTGGCCGAGCGCGCATAGGCGAAGTCGTGGTTGGTCTGGTAGCCGACCTCCTTTTTCGGCGAGTCCGCGTTGTAGCGCCAGGTCCAGACCAGCAGCAGGTTGCCGGCGGCATCGAGGCAGGGCATCTGCCAGTAGGCGTTGTAATTGGGCGTCCACCCGGTGCCTTTGATGAAGGGGCGCGACTGGACGCCGTCGGTGTGAAGGTTAACCCAACTGTGGTGTATCAGCCGGTAGCGGTTCAGGAAGGTGTCGCCGTTGCCCGAGGAGCCTTTGCGGAAGAGAAAGAGCAAATCTCCGCCGGGGAGCGTGATGAATTGCGGGTAGGTGACGGCGGTTTCCTGGCCGGTCATGGTGCCGTCCGGCCCAAAGGCGATGGGCCCGTTCCCCAGCACCGGCGCGGTGCTGCGGGCGTAATGGAAGGCGTCGCCATGCATGCCCCAGCTCAGGTGCATATAGCCCTCGCCATCAAACCCCATCGAGATGCAGTCGTGGCCATCGGCGATATTGTTGGCGGTGAAGGAGGTGCGGAACACCTCCCAGCGGTTGGTGGTGATCGTCCGGCGCGCCACCCAGAGCGTGTTGTTGAAGCTGTAGTTCGGGTTGGTCTGATGCCGCCCATAGTAGGTGATGAACTGCTGCTCCCCCACCGTCATCAGGGAGGAGCGGATGAATGACACGGTGTTGATGCCGCCGCCGGCGTAGGCGTACTCGCTGGTGTCGGGATCGCCGTCTTCAATGGGGATAAAGCGCACCCGCGGCCCGGGCGGGCAGGAATGCGGGTCGGCCGGGTTGGTGCCGGCGCGGTATTCCTGCCGGTTGGAGAAGCCGTCATCGTCGGGATCATCTTCCGGCCCCAGGTCCAGGGAGCCGAAGTGGGCGATCTCCCATGCGTCCGGCAGTCCGTCGCCGTCGGTGTCGGCCGGGCTGGATGCGGCGTCGGCCGGGTTGGTGCCGGCGGCCCACTCCTCGGCGTTGGTGAAGCCGTCGCCGTCGGGATCGTCCGCCGGCCCCGGGGCCAGGGAGCCGAAACAGGTGATTTCCCACACGTCCGGCAGTCCGTCGGCGTCCTTGTCCCCCGGCGTGGAGGCCTTCCGCGCCGGATTCGAGCCGCCCCGGTATTCCTGCCAGTTGGAGAAGCCGTCACCGTCGGGATCATCTGCCGGTCCCCGGGCCAGCGAACCGAAATGCTTCAGCTCCCAGGCATCGGGCAGGCCGTCGCCGTCGGTGTCGGCGAAGAAAATGAACTCGTCCGGCCCGCGCGCCACGCTGCTGATGCGGGCCTCATCCAGCAGGCCCACCCAGTTGCCGTCGGAGCCGCCGGTGGCGCGGCCTTCGTTGCCGAGGCCCCAGTCCGCGCTGCCCGTCGGCAGATTGTTGGTCATGCGCAGGCTGGCGAGCAGATCGGCCCGCGTGCGGCCCGGTTCCGCCCGGGTCCAGTAGAGCTTGAGGTTGCCCGCGGTATTCGGCCGCCCGTCGTAGGAGACGGCCACGTGATACCAATTGCTTGCCCCCAGGGCGTTGGAGCCGCTCATGGGCAGATAGGCCATCAGGGTTTGGATGCCCGGCGGGGCCGCGCCGATGTTGATGAATTGCAACTGCGGGTTCGGGTCGTTGGTCCGAGTCCAGACAATCCGGAATTGAAAGAGGCGGAGCGTTTCCTCGGCGTCGGCGGAGAGGATCTGCATGGTGCGCGATTTGTCGGGCGCCACCGCGAGGTTGGTGGGGCCAAAATCCGCGCGCACCAGGGCTTCGAAAGTGAACGCGCCGTTGGTGCCGGCGCAGACGAGCAAGGCATTGTCGCCGGGGCCGTTTACGAACGGCAGGGGGCCGAGATACGCGTCCCGGCCGGGAACGCCATTCGGGTTGGCGGCGAGCGTGGCGCCGGGGCCGCCGTCGTAAGTGCTGGCCGCCGAGCCGAAGCCCGGCAGCGCGGGATGAGCGAGCGAGGCGCCGTTGGCGATGGCGGTGAGCGCCACTCCGCCCGCCACCGCATTGGTCGCGGAGGAAGCGCTGGCCGGTTCGTCCAGGTGCCAGAGATGCAGGGTGTCGGCGTCCGGCGGATAAGGCGCCATCGCCGCCGGGAGCGAACCCGCGCCGGCCAGCGCCAGCCCCAGGCTTCCCCGGACGAGGAAACGCCCCAGCGCGCGCGCGAAGCGCGTTTCCCGCCAGCCGTTGAGATGTCGCGGGGCTTTATGGCCCCCGGGCACGCCGACGGCACTCAAGGGACGGCCTTAATGTAGCGGCGAAAGATTCCGAGGTCGCCGAGGTCGTCCTGGTAGAAGCACCCGCGCCGGGAGCCATTCCACCCCGCCAGGAAGAACATTTGCTCGAACCGGATCCATTCCGCCGAGCCGTCCACATAAACCTGGTTGCCCCCCCGGGGAACCATCTGGCCCTTTCGGGGATGCGGCAGCCGGTTCTCGCCCGGGGCGTCCGCGCCCCACCCCTCCGGGATGTATTTCACGTTGGCCTCGGCCGCCAGCACCCAGCGCGGTTGGGAAAGGCCCATTTTGATGGGGCTTCGTGATTTGACCTCCGCGCCGCCGGTGGCGAAGTTCAGCCACGTTTTGACGCCGCCCAGGTACTGGTAGCCGAGCGCGTATTGGTTATACCGGTTGACCTGCGGCAGCCCGGGCCGCGCCGGACAAGCCCACACATTGGCCGTATTGGTGGAGTTGATCAGGCCGACGGACTTGGCTACCTCGGAGTTCTCCGGGCTGATGACCAGCTGGACAAATTTCCCCTGCTGCTCCCAGGCGGGCAGCAGCCAGTCCGCGTTGTCCAGCGCGTAAACATTCATCGCCACGGCGATTTGCCGGAGGTTGCTCAGGCACTGGGTGCGCGTGGCTTTCTCCTTGGCGGAGGCCAGCGCCGGCAAGAGCAGCGCCGCCAGGATGGCAATGATGGCGATCACCACCAGCAACTCGATCAGCGTAAAGCCGTGCCGCGGGAAATTGCCGGCCGCGAGCGCCGCCGGCGCCCGTCCCGGAACGGGACGGGGCCGGCGTATCACCGGACCCACCAACTTTCGCATACTCAAGGTTTGACCATGCGATAGAAGACGCTGCCGAGGGCGGGATCCAGGCTCAGGAGGATGCGGTTGGTCGCCGTGGAACCGGGCACCTCAAACCAGTTCGAGCTCAGGCCGAGCCCGGGGCTGTTGGTTTGCCCTTCCAGGCGCCAGCCGAGGTAGCTCTCCGGCCAGGACAATTCCAGCCCCGCGCCGGTGACGGCAAACAGCAGGTTGGTGCCCGTGACCGGGCCCCCTGGCGTGGCGACCCGCAGCGTGCCGTCGGTTGCCAGGGTGCTGTCATCCCAGACCAGGCCGTCGCCGGGCGTCGCCGGCACAATACTGGCAAAAGCGCCGTTATAGCTGCCGGCGTCGAACAGTTTGAAGGCATCCCCGGCCGCCAGCGCGGGAGAGGCGGTGACCTGCAGTTGCAGCGTGCCGCCGTAGGTTACCCCGCCGGAGGCGCGGAGCTGGCTGTTCGTCAGCAGGAGGCCGGTCTTGTTCAACTGCAACGCCACCGTGCCCTGGCTGGCAAACTGGCCGGTGATATTGATATCCCAGTCGGCGCTGATCGTCTGGGCGGGATTGAGCGTGAAGGTCGAATCCACGCGCAGGGATACATCAATCGCAGACGCGCCGCCCAGGTGAATGCTGGTCGAGTTGGGAATGGTCCCGTTAACAAACAACTCCAGCGTGCCCCCCTGAACCAGGGTGACCCCGCTGTAAGTATTGGTGCCCGACAGCGTCAGCCTCCCGCCGTGCTGCGCCAGGCTCACGGTGCGGGTGCCGCCCGAGGTGGAGTCGCGGATGGTGCCGCCGAAGAACGAGTTGCCCATCAGTTGCACGATCAGGAAGGAATCCGCGGTGGTGCTGCTGCTGGCGACCGATCCGTTTCCGCTCAGCCCGCCCACCATTTGGGTGTGGCCGGCCAGATCCAGGGTGCCGCCAGTGAGGTTTAACAGGACCGACATCGGCAGGGCATGATCCGCGCCCAGGCGGAGCTTGCCGCTGGCCACATCGGTTTGCACCCAGGAGTTGCCGGTCGAGGTGAGCGTCCAGGTGCCGGTATCGGTCTTGCTGAACTTGTTGCCCAGGTTCAACCGGCTCGTGATCAAGCCGTCTCCGAGGCCGCGCAGAATGATCTGCCCCGTATAGAGCGGGGCGTCAATCAGCGGCGTGGTCACCACGAACAGGTTTGTGTCCCCCAGGCCATCCGACCAGAACTGGATGTTCCCGTCGCCGTCCAGAATCATGGAGCAGTCGAAGGTGTTGGTTCCGTTCAAAGACCGCAGGCTGCACCGATTATTCAGGCTCGACGAGGTTCCCATCATGGCCAGGGTGATGTCCGGCCCAAACGTGATCCCGCCGCCCAGGCTCAGCGTGGTGGTTCCAGCCGATTCCGCCGAGGCGTTCAAGGTATAGTTGGTGGCGAGACCTTTCGCCGCCGGACTGACGATCCGGAGATTGCCCGCGTTGAGACTGACGGGCCCGCTCATGAGGTTGGTGCCGCTGAGGGTGACCGTGTTCGTGGCGTTGTTTTCCAGGCTTCCGGTTCCAGCCAGCAAGCCGCCCAGGTTGAGGGATCCGGAGCGGGCAATCGCCAGCGTGGCATCGTTGGTGATCGGGCCGTGGCCCAGCGAGCCGCGGGACTGGCCGGCGCCAATTACCAGCCGCCCGTCCTCAATCACCGTGGGGCCGACGTAGTTGTTGTCCATGTCCATCACCAACTGGCCCGCGCCCTTCTTGGTCAACGTCATTTTGTTGACCAGCGTGCCGTTCAGCACCGAGGTCAGCGTGTAATCCGCGCTCGAGTCCACCGTGACCGCCGTCGGGTTCAGGGCGGAGTCCACCAGCAACTGCGGCATCCAGGCGCCCACGTCATTCAGCACCACAGCGTCTCCCGGCATAAAGGCCGTATCCGGCGAGTTGTCGTTATCGGAGTCCCAGTAAGGATCGTCCGTATTCCAATACGGGCCATAGCCCGCCCAAACCAGTTGGCGCGGAACGCGCACGGTGAGGATGGCGTCCGGCGTGGAGGTCGCCTGCCCAAACGCGTTGCTGACCGTCACGGAGTACGGCCCCGAGTCCGTCAGTTGCGCGGCGGGCAACGTCAGCACGGGATCGGTGGCCCCGGGCAGGTTCGTGCCGTGCCATTGCCATTGATAATACAAGGGAGTGGCCCCGGCAGCGGTGACGGTAAACTCCGCCGTTTGCCCGACGCCCACCGTCTGATCCGCCGGCCCGGTGACGATCCGCGGCGCGGGCGAGGCGAACATCATTCCGTCCGCCGCTCGCGCCGTCTTGCTGATCCGCACCTCGTCAATCAAGCCGAGCCAGTTGCTATTGGGCGGATTGCGGCCCGTGTTGCCGATGCAGAAATCCACCGCCCCGGCGAGGAGGTCCAGTGCCATGGACGTGGCCAGGATTTCATTGGCCTGCACCTGGGAATCATCCAGCGCGGTCCAATAGATCCGCAAATTATCGGGGGTGCCCTCGTCGCCGTTGTAGGTGACGGCCACGTGGTACCAGGCATTGGAAAGAATGGCGTGCGTTCCGTTGGTGGGAATGTAGGCCACGATGCTTTGCACGTTGGCGCCATTATTGACGTTGATGAACTCCAGGCGCGGGCTGGTGGTGCCGCCGGGGCCGTAGCCCACCGGGAGCAGCCGGAATTGCCAGGAGCGGATGCCCCCGCCGGCGGCTTCCTGCTCGCCAGAGATGATCTGCAGCCCCTGGTCGCGCCCGGTGCCGGCCGGGGCCTTCCCCAGGTTCAATTCCGGGTCGAACCCAACCCAGACGATGGCCTCGAAGGTGAAAGCCCGGGTTGTCGGATCGGCAAAGCTCCAGGCGACATTGTCCCCGGAGCCGTTGGCCAGCGCTTTTGGCGCCAGGTAAGCGTCAATCAGAGTGGCCTCGTTGCGGCCGGCCTGGCCGCCGTCCAATGTGCTTACCGCCTGGCCAAACCCGCTGAAGGAGGCATTGCCCAGCGTAGCCCCGCCACCGGCATTGTTCAACGCCAGACCGTTGGCCACCTCATCCGGCACCGGCGTGACACTGACATCCATGTGCCAAAGATGCAGGGTGTCCGGATCGGGAGCGTATGGCCCGACAATTACAGCCTGCGTGGAAGACGCCGCCGTCACGAAAAGTGCAGCGGCCAGCGCCCGCGTCCAGGGCGCCATGGAATATATGCGGAATGATTTCATATTGTTATGCCAGCTGAACAGTTTTGTGTTGTTGTCATTTGTTTGGGCAGCCCATGGTTGGAGCCACCCATTAAGCTGGGCGCAATTGTAGCCATCCTCTTCCAAAAGGCAACAAAAAAATATGCCAAAATGCCGGCATTTCAGATGCGCCCCGCGAGGCCCTTTATTTTGAAGCGCCCGGGCAAAGGCGAGCGGGATTCTGCGGCTTCGGGCTGGGTCAGCCGACGGTGGCTTGCGGATTTGAGGCCAGGCCGGACCCGGAAAGGATTGGCCCTGCCGGGCACACAAGCCGCGGCCCGGGAAGACCCGGCTGACCCGGGAGTTGCGGCGCGCGGAGGGGAGACGCCCCCGCCCGGGAGGACATCGCGCCGCCCACAATGGCGGGTTTCGGCTTCGTGGCCTTGACCGCGAATGAACTCGCCGCCCGGGTCCGGGCGGCCAGGATCCGCGCCGCGCGGGCGTGGCATCCGGCCGGCCGCGCGGGCAAACGGCCTGGTTGGTTCAAAGAAAGCCGGGCGGTTTCCGCTTGCCGCGCCTCCGGGGGGTGAGTTAGCCTGTGAACTGCGCATGGCCATGCCCAACCGTTATGACCGGTAGTGAGAGCCAAAAGACCTGTTTGCACGAGCGGCTGCTCGCGGTTCCGCCGGACCAAATCGAGGAACGGCTGGCGCAACTGGACCGCCTGGCCACGCTCGGCACGCTGGCCGCCGCGATGGCGCACGAGATTCGCAACGCGCTGGTGCCGGGCAAGACGCTGGTGGGGCTGCTGCTGGAGAAGCAACCGGAGGACGAGCTGGCGGGCATGGTGCGTCGCGAAATCGGCCGCATTGACGCGATCGTCACCCGCATGCTGAAGTTCTCGGGTTCGGCGCAGTTAAACCTGAGCGAGCTTCGCCTGCACGAGGTCCTGGAGCATTCGCTGCGGCTCATCCAGGCGCAACTGGAGGGCAAGTATATTTCCCTGCACCGGTCGTTCCAGGCCGCCGCTGATCGGGTGCGGGGGGATGAATACCAGCTTCAGCAAGCCTTTGTGAACCTGCTGATGAATGCGCTCGAAGCGACCGGCTACAACGGCACGATCGCGGTGGCCACGGAAACCCTCGCCGCCAGCGACGGCGCCCCGGCGCGGCTCCAGGTGACGATTCGGGATAATGGCTCCGGGATTGCGCCGGAGGTCATGAGCCGGCTGTTCGAGCCGTTCTTTACCACCAAGCCCCAGGGCACGGGGCTTGGCCTGCCCATTACCCGGCGCATTATCCGGGAGCACCACGGCGACCTCAGCGTGGAAAGCCAGCCCGGCCAGGGCGCCACCTACCATATCTTTCTGCCGGTTTTATCCTGACGCGCCCGTCCGCCGCCGCCGCCGGCCCGCGGGCGGGTCCGCCGGGTTGACGGCGCCCGCCGGACTGCGTCAGGATGGCCCCATGCGCACCTGCACGCTCGGCATCCTGAGCGATATTCATTACGCCGGCGCCGCCGAACAGGCGCGCGGGCGCGATTACGAGCTGCGCGCCATCGCCCGGCCGCTGGTCCGGGCCGGCGCGACGGCATTCCGGCGCTTTGTCTGGCGGCGAAATCCCTTTGCGGGGAACGCCCGGCTCGAGCAGTTTCTCCAGCGCGCCGGCGGCTTTGATTACGTGATCGCCAACGGGGATTATTCCTGCGACTCGGCGTTTGTGGGCTTGAGCGATGAAGCCGCCTGCCAGAGCGCGCGGGAATGCCTCGGCAAACTCCGGCAGCGGTTTGGCGGGCGGCTGCGGGTAAATTACGGCGATCATGAGCTGGGCAAACTGTCCCTGTTCAGCGCGCATGGCGGCCTGCGGCTGGCCAGTTGGCACCGGGCGCGCACCGACCTGGGGCTGTCGCCGTTGTGGCGCCTCGACCTGGGCCGCTACGTGCTGCTCGGGTTTGTGTCCTCGCTGGTCGCGCTGCCGGCGCTGGCCGGGGACATGCTGCCCGCCGAGCGGCCCGAGTGGGAGCGGCTGCGGCAGGAACACCTGGCGGAAATCACCGCCGTCTTTGCGGCCCTGCGGCCCGACCAGCGGATGCTGCTGTTTTGCCATGACCCGACCGCCCTGCCGTTTCTCGGGCGCGAGGAGGTCATTCGGGCCAGGCTGCCGCAAATCGAGCTGACGGTGATCGGCCATCTGCATTCCAACCTCGTGCTGTGGCAGAGCCGGCTGCTGGCGGGAATGCCGCCCCTGGGCGGCCTGGGCCGCGCGGTCCGGCGCTTCAGCACCGCGCTGAACCAGGCCCGTCAGTGGCGCCCCTTTCGCGTGCGTCTTTGCCCGGCGCTGGCGGGCATCGAGCTGCTGAAGGATGGCGGGTATTGCACGATTCAACTGGATCCCGAAGCGCGGCAGCCCCTCCGCTTTCAGTTTCACCGTCTGCGGGGCGCCGGGGCGGGCGGCGGGGATTACAAGAAGGGCTGATCCGCCCGGGGATCGCGGCCGGAGCCCGGAAACGCCTTGAGCCAGAAGGTGAACGCCACGGTGACGTCCTGGGGGCGGCCCTGGCTGTTGCGCACTTTGAGCGTGAGGGCGCCCGTCCAACTGCGCATGTCGCGATAGACGGAATATGCCTGCTCCTGCAAGGTTCCCGACCGGGCCTCGAACCAATGTACCGCCCGGAACCCCCAGTTCTCGTTCAGCCGATACTGGAGCGAGCTGCTGAAAAGGTTGTTGCCCCGTCCGTAGGCGGTGGGCTCGGGGCTCAGGTCATCCCGCAAATAAAGATGGCCGAAGGCCCAACTCCAGCGGGCGCCGGGTTGGAGGCCAAGGCGGGTTTGCGACAGCCGCAAATAGCCGTTCTCCACACTATACCGCAGCTCCGAATCGAGATGCAGCCATGAGCGCGGGCGCAGCGTGAGGTCGGAATACAGGTCGGCAAACGCGCCCTGCCTGGCCTGGCGCTGCAGGCGCCAGTCGGTAAAGACCTCCCAGTTGACCAGGTTGACCACCTGGTCGTTGCGTTTGGTCTGGAGTTTATTGCGCAACCCCAGGCGCAGCACATGCTGGCTGTCTATGGCATCTATGGCGTTGTAGTCGGGAAACTCAATCGGGAGCGGGCGCAGGCTGGCCAGCTCGTAGTCGAATTGCGGCAGCTCGCGCGGGCCGCGATAATTGGGCTGCGGGACGTAGGCGTAATTGGCCGAGGGTTGCAGGATATGCCGCAGGCCGTTCACCTCGAAAAAGCCGCTCTGCGCGTCCGGCCAAAGATGGGAGGCTTTGAAGGAAAGCTCGGCGCCGGTGTTGAACACGCCGCGCCAGCGCTCGTCGGTCGTCGCGCCTCGCTCGGTGGCCCGGCTGTAATAGGTGAGCCGCCCGCCCGCGCGGGGGGTGACCGTGAGCCAGCCAAAGAGCGTCTGCGGGAGCAGCAGTTGATGGTAGGTATCTGCGCGGGCCGCGGCGAAGTCGGGAGGGGAAACCAGGGAATTGGTCTCCACGAAAAGCCGGCGGTAGTAGCCCGCGGAACTCTCGCTTTCATAGTAAAGCGGCGAGTTGCCCAACTGCTGGCGGTAGCCCGTCAGCCGCACGTCGGGCAGGCGCTCGACGGTTTCGAGAAAGTCGTTGACCCGGGGCTGGACATAGGCATCGAGGCTGAAGTTGCGCCAGAACTTGTTGAGCTCGACGAATGTGCTGGGCTGCGGGTTCCGGCGGTACTCGTTTTCAAAGAACTCACGGATGATGTTGGTATCGCCCTGGTAGCGCACGACCGCCTGGGCGTACACATTGGTGGCGGGGTTGGCCTGGTAGGAGAAATAAACCCGCTGCCGGTTGTGCGGGCTGACGTTCTGCGAATCGCGGGCCTGCGGGTCTTGATCATACAGGTAGTAATACTTGAACGTCCCGTCGCCCCAGCGGCCCAGGTGGTAGTTCACGTCCGGCCCCAGCCCCAGCCCCCGCCGCACCCGGTAATCCACGTGCGCGACGCCGTCCAGTTCGTCGTTCAGGAAAAAGTTATAGCCGCTGAGCAGAAACGGCCCGAAGCTGCTGCGATACCCGGGGATGAACGTAAAATGATTGGCGCGGGGGGACAGCCGCCGCGAGTAATAGGGGAAATAGAAAACCGGCACCTTCGCCACGTAGAGCGTCGCCCCGCTCGCCACCACCTTATCCCCCGGGATGATCTTGAGGTGTCGGGCGCGAACCTTGATCGCCGGATCGGCCACATCATCGGTGGTGATGACGCCGTTGGTGGCCCGGTAGAGGCGGTTGGTCAACTCCAGGTGAAGCCCCTCCCCGGCGGCAAACACCGGCGCCTTGCCGGTGCGAAACTGCTCCGCGTTCAACTGCCGCGTTTTGAAATTGTAGCGGATATGCTCGCCGATCCACAACTGGTCTTCGTTCTGGAGCCGCACCTGGCCCTCGGCCGCAACCTCGCCGGTCTGCTGATTCACGGTGACCTGGTCAGCGGTCAGGAACGCGTTGCCGTAGCGGACCAGTACGCCGTTGGTGCCCCGGCCCAGGCCCGTCTGGAAATCAAACTCAGCGTAGCCCTCGTCGGTCAACGCCTCCATTTCCCAGGCGGGTTGCTGCTGCGCCCGGGCCGCGGAGGCCAAGGCCAAAGCGCCTAGCGCCAGCAGGAACATGAGCCGCAGTCGTGTCATTTGGTGCCGGGAGCTAAGCAGAAGCCGCCCGCCCTGCCAAGCGGCAATTCCGCCGCCCCGCGCGCCGTCCAAGCCCGGGCGGCCCCGGACTGGCACGTGAACTGCAGACGCTCGCCCTGGAATTGTCCTATGGCCGCCAAAGTCAACATGATGAAATTGCTCCAGGAGATCCGGGGCTTTGCCGCGATTACCAATCGGCGCCCGCCCCCGCGATTCCCCGGACTGCTGCTCATGCAAATGCGCGATCGGCGCGCCCAAGACAAACTGAGCCAGCGAAGGCTGAACATCACGATTGACACTCAGCGTGGCGTCGAAGCGCCAAACCCGGTCAGAATCCATCATCGGTAGCCAAATCCCGGCTTTGGCGCGGGAATCCACGCCCGAAAAAACACTTGCCCTCCTCACCCTTGCCTCGCCCTTTCCTCCGGGAAACCCCCGCTATTACATTAGCGAGAAAATGCCAGAGGTCTACGTGGAGGAAGCAAAGCCGGACGGAATAGGGGTCTCCCGGCCCGCCCGCCGGGTAAAGCTGCGCGACGGAGGAAGGAATCGCCGTGCTCCGGCCGGCGGGTTGGCTGAATGTTCAGCTTTTGCCAGCCGTGCCTTAAAATGAGGCAGTGCCGACGGGGGCTTGCGGGCGGCGACATTTTTTGCTGGCCGAAATTCGCGCTGGCCGCAAAGCTGGTTCCGCATGAATGATTCGCACCTTTCTGAAAAAGCGCCCGCAGCGAACCGCCCTGAAGATGTGAACACCGCACTCTTTGCGCAACTGGTCATGCAACAGTCCAGCATGGCCATGATGCTGTTGGGAAAAACTCCGCACCCCGCCTCCGGCCAGCCGGTTCGCGACCTCGAAGGGGCCCAGCTCTTCATTGACCAGTTGGAAATGCTGGAGGTGAAGACCAAAGGCAACCTGACCCCGGAAGAAACCGCGATCTTGAAACAGAGCCTGATGTCGTTGCGCCTGGCTTTTGTGGAATGTGTGGATGCCCCGCCCGCGCCGGCTCCCGACCCGGCAAGCGCCGCCACGCCACCCGGCGAAGCCGCCGCCGCCGCCAAACCGGACGCCCCCGCCGCCGCACCGTCCTCCGTTTCGGGCGAAGAGGAATCCCGCAAAAAATTCACCAAGAAGTATTGAGCAAAACACAGGCTCCGCGGGAATGGAGGCGCGGGGCGTGATGCGGAAGCGCGTGATTTGGATTGGCCGGGGAAGGCGGGCCCGGCAAAAAGCTGGATTCACGCAGGCGATTGTTCGTGGGTTCAGCCCGGGTATTTCAGGCGCCGGGCGGGCTGCCCGCAGTCCGGCGCACGAGCTCCGGGCTCGCATTTGACATTGAGCGGACATGAGCGATGTTTTCGGTGGGATAGTTGTGGGATTTGCTAGTAGGTTGTTTGGGCGCAGTCTGGCGAGGCTGCGCCTTTACTTCAGGCACGGGCGATGTGGATTGGAGGACGGCGGGTTTGCGTTCCTTGATTCAACCACGGACAGTGGCGGCGCGGGCTTCATTTGCCGCGGGTGAAGCCGGGAAGCCCGGCGCGCTGGCTGGTTGGCGCCCGGGGGGAACCGGGGCGGGCATCTGGCCGAGCGCGCGGGGCGAAGTTTCGACTGGCGGCGGCGGCGGGGGTCTTCTATCTTGCGTCATGGCAGTTAAATGCGGCGGTGTGAATAAAGCGTGGGCTGATAGGTCTAACCCGATAGTGAAGATAACGTAGTCGAGTACTATGAATGCAACAAAATGGTATGGAATGGTGACCGGAATGCTAATTCCGGTATTCGCTGGTTTCGCGCAGGCTCCCGCAGCCACTGAGGCGCCCGCGCCGGGCGCGACTGAAGTTGCGGTCCCGGCCAATCTCTCGCCCGGCGCCGCCGAAGTCATCCGGCTGGCCACCTCGGGGGTTGGGGATGAAGTGGTTTTGGCTTACATCCGGAATTCGCAGGCCCAATTCAATCTTTCCGCCGACAACGTGCTTTACCTCAAAGACCTTGGACTGTCGGAGGAGGTCACTTCGGCCATGTTGAACCATGACGGCACCCTGCGTGGCCAGGAGCAGTCGTATGCGCCCACCGCCGCCAGCGCGGCGCCGGCCGCGGCGGCACCCGCTGCCCCGGCCGCTCCGGCGGCCGCGCCCGCTGCTGCGCCGGCCGCCGCCCCTGCAGCGGCACCTGCGGCCGTTGCGGCTCCAGCGCCGGTTTATGTCGGCAGTCCGCCCCCGGACGTGACATATTTCTATGACAGCCTCGCGCCGTACGGCACATGGGTGCAATTGGATGGCTATGGCTGGTGCTGGCAGCCCACGGCGGTGGTGGTGACACCGGGCTGGCGGCCGTACTGCAATGGCGGCTACTGGGTTTACAGTGATTACGGCTGGTATTGGCAATCCACGTATTCGTGGGGCTGGGCACCGTTTCATTATGGACGCTGGCATCTGCATGCGCGCTGCGGCTGGGTCTGGCTGCCGGACCGCGTTTGGGGGCCGGCCTGGGTGACCTGGCGGACCGGTGGCGATTACTGCGGCTGGGCGCCGTTGCCGCCCTACGCGGTGTTTGATGTACATCATGGCTGGCGCTACAACGGCGTCAGCGTCAGCGCCGGCTTTGGTTTCGGTCTGGGCAGCGACGCTTTCCTGTTCGTCAGCTTTAACAACTTCTTCCACCGCGACCTTCGTCGGCACTGTCTACCGCGGTCCCGGGTGGGTCCGGTCTATAACCAGACGACCATTGTCAACAACTACATCGTGAACAACAACCGGATCGAAAACCGGGGGATTCCGGTTGATCGGTTTTCCTCCGCCCATCGCGGCCCCATTCCGCGGGCCACGGTGCGCGAATGGAATGACCGCCCGGATCGTATGCCCACCCGCGCCGGCTCGGTGGTTTATCGGCCGCAACTGAACGCGCCCGCGCGGACCAGTAGCATGGTCGCCCAGCGCGTGGACGCGCAACACCCGGCCATCCGGCACACCCCCAGTGCGCCGCCTGCGCGCGGCCAGGCCTTCGCCGGGGGAAACCGCACGCGCCCGGAGCCCTCCCGGCCGATCACCGGCACGAGCGGCACCCCGCCTTCCTCGGCGTCGCGCTTCCAATCTACGCCGGCTTCCGCCACGCCGGCAGCAACGCCGCCGGCCAATCGCGGTCGGACCACCTCGGACTGGACCAGTCGCCCGCGCGCCTCGTCCACCCCGTCGACGCCATCAACATCCGGCGCCGCCCTCGCGACGCCGTCCGGATCGACTTCCCGAACCGGGCTGACGTCCAGCAGCGCCCGGCCGTCCGCTTCGACACCAGCCCAGCCGTCAACCGGCGCCAGCCGAACCACGCCGTCGGCCCCGGGAACACGGAGCACCACCACTTCGACCTGGACCAGCAGCGCGCGCCCAACACCCGCGCCCGTCGCGCAGGCCGCGCCAAGCGCTTCCACAACCGTACCGCGCATCCCGGCCGGGCCGCCCGCCCCGCGCGCGCCCGAGGAGTGGAAGCAAGGAGTTCGTCCCTCACCCGGCTACCGATCGGATGCAGGATTGCCGTCTTTGTATAACACGCGCCCGGCCGCGCCCGCGTCCGCCGGCAACTCCCGGCCGGCGACGCCGCACTTCTATCAGCCCAAGACGCAGCAACAGGCGGCGGGTGTGCGCTCGCTGCCTTCCACCAGAAACTATTCGCCCGCCGGATCCGCTTCCCGCCCCTTCCGGTCGCCCTCCGGCTCCCGGTCGGGCCGGTAACGTTTGGCGCTTCGGCGCATCGGCGGCGCGGCTGCGCCGCCGCAGATTGCCCGCGCACGGAAAGCGGCGGCGGGCCGCCGTTGCCCGCGGGCACATTTTTACTCACCTTCCCGCGCGGCTTATGTTATAAAAAGAGGCATGAGACCGTTTTCGCCAGCAAAGCCCCCCCGCCGGGGAAGCCCGGGGCGGGGCCGCGGACACAACCCTGAATAACCTCGCGATGAAAGTTCTTATTGTCGGATCGACCGCCCTGGATTCCATCAAAACCCCCAAAGCGGAGAACCCGCGCCTGCTGGGCGGCTCGGCCAGCCATGCGGCGGTGGCGGCGAGTTTCTTTGGCCCGGTCCAATTGGTCGGGGTGGTGGGGCAGGATTTCCCCGGGCGTTACCTGCGGCTTTATCAGCGCCACGGGATTGACCTGGCGGGCTTGCAGCGGCGGCCGGGCCGGACGTTCCATTGGTCGGGCGAGTATGCCGCGAACATGAACCAGCGACGAACACTGCGAACGGAACTGGGGGTGTTCGAGCAATTCACGCCCGAATTGCCCCCCGCGTACCGGGACACGCCCTTTGTGCTGCTGGCCAACATCGCGCCGGGCCTGCAGCATCACGTGTTGAACCAAATGCGGCGGCCGCGGTTCGTGGCGGCGGACACCATGGACTTGTGGCTCAAGGTGGCGCGCTCGGAGTTGCTGCGGCTGCTCCGGCGGCTGGATCTGTTCGTGCTCAACGACAGTGAGGCGCAACAGTTGACCGGGGAGGAAAACCCGCTGGCCGCGCTGCCGCTGATTCACCGGCGGGGGCCAAAATACGTGGTCATCAAGCAGGGATCGCACGGCTCGATCCTGTCCGGGCCGCACGGGCGGTTCATCTGCCCGGCTTATCCGCTGCGCCGGGTGGTGGATCCGACAGGCGCCGGGGATTCGTTCATCGGTGGGCTGATGGGCTGCCTGGCCGCGGCGCGGGGGCCGGTCGAGCGCCATCTGCGGCGGGCGATGGTCTTCGGGAGCGTGGTGGCGTCGTTCTGCTGCGAAGGGTTCGGCGTGCAGCGCACGACCCGGGTCACCCGGGCGCAGATTGACGCGCGGGTGCGGGAACTGGAGCAGTTGACGCGCTTTTAATCAGAGGGCCGCTCCGTCGGGCGGGCGGGGGCGTTCCTTCTTCTTCAGGACCCTGACGTTGGCCTCTTCCTGGATGACCAGGGAATGGGGCGGCACGCTAGTGGTGAGGAAGACATTAGCCCCGATGGTGCTGCCTTCACCCACGACCGTATCCCCGCCCATGATGGTCGCGCCGGCGTAAATGGTCACGCGGTCTTCGATGGTGGGGTGGCGTTTCTGCCCGCGCAATTGCTGCCCCAGCGCCAGCGATTTGGCCACCAACCCCACGCCTTGATACATTTTCACATGGCTGCCGATGCGGGTCGTTTCCCCCACCACGGTGCCGGTGCAATGATCCACAAAGAAATGGGAGCCGATTTGGGCGCCCGGATGTAAATCCATGCCGGTGCGCGCGTGGGCCCATTCGGTCATGATGCGCGGGATGAGGGGGATATTCTTCGCATACAACTCATGCGCCAGGCGCTGCACTGCGATGGCCTCAATAAAAGGATAGGCCACGATCACTTCCTCGCGGCTGAGGGCTGCGGGGTCGCCATTGTAGGCGGCCTCGGTGTCCGTTTGCAGCAGTTCGCGGAGGCGGGGCAGGCTGGCGAGGAACTCACGGGTCAGGGCGCGGGCAAACGGGCGCAGGCCCTTCCCGGGTAAGTCGGGGGGCGGATGGTATTCGAGGCTCTTGGCAATTTCATTTTCCAGGCTGCGCAGCACTGATTCCAGCAGCGCGGCCGTGGTCGCCCGCAATTCCGAGGAATGCACCAGCTTCTCGTCGAAGTAGCCGGGAAAGAGCAACCGGAGCAGGTCGGCGGTGATCAACGCAATCGCGCGCTTGGAAGGCAGGTTCTTGCCGTCCCAATGGTTAATGCCGCCGGCGCTGGCATAAGAGGCCATCAGACGATCGGCGAGCTGGGTCACGTTTAACTGCATACCTTGAGTATCTGGCAAAGCCTGGCCGGGCGCAAGGCGTGCCCGCAGACGCCGGCCCGGCCCCGAACCGCCCGCCGCCTACAGCGCGGCGAGGATTTGCCGCACCGCCTGCGTGACGTCGTCGGCGGAAATAGCGGTCAGGCAGCGCAAATCAATCGGGCAGTGGCGGCGGAAGCACGGCGCGCACGGCGCGTCCGAGGAAAACAGCCGGTGGCGCGGATCGCCGGGCTGGCCGGGGCCGGTCAACGCGGGCGACGTGCTGCCAAACGGGACGACCACCGGAGTGCCCAGCGCGGCGGCGACGTGCATCGGGCCGCTGTCATTCGTCAGCACCACGCGGCAGAGCTTGAGCAGGGCCATGAGCTGCCGCAGGGAAGTCTGCCCGGCCAGGTTCAGCACCCCGCCGCCGGCGCGCCGGGCCACTTCCTCGCACACCGGCCAGTCGCGCGGGCCGCCGAGCGCCAGCCAAAGACAGTTGGCATCCTCGCGCACGACCGCGCGCGCGACGGCGGCGAAGCGTTCCGCGGGCCAGCGTTTGGCGAGGCCATATTCGGCGCCGGGACACAATCCCAGCAGCCGCCGGGACACCGCCAAGGGAGAAGCCTGCGCCTGGCCGCGCTTCCCCGGCAGGAAGGCCTCCTCCGTCTGGCGTAATTCGTCGGCGGTGACCTCCAGCCGGGGTGCGAGCGGCTCGGGATTGGCCCCCAGTGCCGCCGCCAGGTGGAGATAATCATGAATTTGATGGGAGGCGCGCGGCGGCGGGGAAACGGGGGCGCCCGCCGTGGAGGCGCCGGACCGGCGAATCAGCCGTCTTATTTCCCGAACCGACCGCTTCGCCATGCGCGCCTGGCCGGGGCGCGGGGGCAGCGGTTGCGTCAGCAGCCAGTTCCGCCAGGGCCGCGCGTACCCGATGCGCTGCGGGATGCGCGCCAGCCACGCTTCGAGGGCCGCGCGCGGCGAATTGGGCAGGAGCAGGGCGGTGGAAAAAGCCTCCGCGCGCAACCGGCCGGCCACCGCCCACGGGCTTTCGCCGGCGGCGCAGGTGAGCAGGCCATCGAGGCTTGGATGGTTTTGCCACAAGCCGGCAAGCTTCTCTTGCGTGAGCAAAACGAGGCGCGCCCGGGGCCGCGCTTCCCGAAGGCGCTGCAGCGCGGGCGTGGTCATCACCGCGTCGCCCAGCCAATTCACACCGCGGATGAGAATGCAGTCCGGAAGGCCGGCGAAGGAATGAGGCGGCGCCGTCATGCGTAATCCAGGTCAACCCGCCGGGCCGGAGGAGGCGACCGCCGCCGCTTCCGCGGACGGCGGGGCATTGGGGATGGCGCGGCGCCGGCCGGGGCGCGGCGGTTTCCAGCGGCGATGCACCCAGAACCAGTTGGCCGGGTCGCGACGGATCGCCGCCTCGAAGGCGCGGTTCACGTCGGCCATGATCGCGGCGGTGGAACGCGGCCGGCCGTTCTCGCGGGTGGGGATTTCCTCCCCCAACTCGATGCGCCAGCGGGCCAGGCCGACGCGGTAACAAATGGCGGTGATCAGGGGGCAGCGGTAGCGCAGCGCAAAGATGGCCGGCGCAGCCGAGGTGAGGCACTCATGCCCCAGGAACGGCCCGCGCAGCGCGCCGCCGGACTGGTCGGCCAGAAGCCCCAGCACGACGCCCCGCTGCCGCATGAAAGCCTTGAGCGCGTCGGCGTCAAACCGGCGCTCGAAATAGCGGCAGCCCGACCGCTCGCGCAGGGATTGGAGCAGGCGGTTGAGCGCGGGGGGGCGAAGCCCGCGGTAAGTAGTGGCGCATTGGTAGGCGGGCGCAAACTGCCCGAACCGGGCGTACAACTCGAAGTTGCCGAAGTGGCCGATGGCGCACACGACGCTGGCGGGCCGCGCGCCGGCGCGCACCGCAAAAAGGCGGAGATTACCCGCAAACTCCACATGCGGGCGCAGCTCGGCCAGGCTCATGGACGCGGTCTTGATCGCGCAGGCATAATTCTCCCCCAGGCGGCGGAAGTGCTCGCGCGCCAGCGCACGAAGACGGGCCGGCGATTGCTCCGCCCCGAAACACCGCGCGAGGTTGGCCAGCGCGACGCGCCGGTGCCGCGCATCCAGCCCGTAGGCCAGCCCGCCGCCGAATCGCCCAAGCCGCGCCACCACCGTCAACGGCAGCGCCTGCAACCCCGCCACCAGGGCGCGCGCCAGCAGATATAGCAGGGTATCCATGCCTAGCGGAAACAGATTTTGCGCACGCAATCCTGGAAGTCATCCGCCCCGCGGAGAATCTTGATCTCGACGCGCATAAAGCGGATCGGCAGGTCGCGCCGGTCAATCTTCGGAAAGCGCACCGCGTCCTTCTGTGTGGTGACGATCAACTCGGCCTGCCGTTTCTTGCTGCGGTTGATAACGTTGAGGATTTCCTGCTGGGTGAAGCGGTGGTGATCCGCAAACCGCTTGGAATACACCAGCTCCGCCCCCAGCGCGGTGAGGCTCCCCTCGAAGCTCTCGGGCTGCGCGATGCCGCTTAAGGACGCCACCTTGCGCCCCTGCAGCGACGCGAGCGGCAGTCGCTGGCCGGTGAACACGTCTTCCAGGTACAGCGGGTGATGTATGCACTCAATGATGCCGGCGGACGGGTTGAACTCCGCGATCCGCCGGCGCAACTCGGCGGTATCCCCGTCACTCTTGGTGATGAAAATCGTGCTGGCGCGCGCCAGGTGGGACGGCGGCTCGCGCAGGGTGCCGCGCGGGAGCAACTGCCCGGTGCCGAAAGGCTGCTGGCGATCCACCAAAACAATGTCCAACCGCCGCCCGCGGAGCCGCCAGTACTGGAACCCGTCGTCGAGCAGCAGCGTGTCGCAGCCGAACTTCTCGATGGCGTAACGCCCGCTCTTGACGCGGTCTTTGTCCACCAGCACGACCACGTCTTTGAGGTTGGAGGCCAGCATGTACGGCTCATCGCCCGCCATCTCGGAATCCAACAACAGGGATTTGCCGTCCGAAACGACGCGCGGCGGCGTGGTGTCATGCCGGAACAGCAGCTTGTTCAGCAGCCATTGGTGGACCGGGGTCGGCTTGGAACGGTAGCCGCGCGAAAGGATGGCCACGTTGCGCCCCTGGTCGCGCAGCTCGCGCGCGAATTTCTCGACCACGGGCGTCTTGCCAGTGCCGCCGACGGTCAGGTTGCCGACGGCAATCACCTGCACGCCGAGCGTCGAATCGCGCAGAATACGGACGTTATACAGGAACCGGCGGGCTTTGATGGCGGCCTGGAAAACTTTGGAGCACGCGTACAGCAGCCCGCGCATCAGTTCGGCGCGCTTGCCGCGCCGCTCCTCGACCACGACTTCTATGAAGAAAGTCTCTAGGTTCTCTGCCCACGCCCGAAGCCGCTCACGCATGCCGGGTCAATGTGCCAAAGCGCGCAAGGCGGGGCAAGCGCAAGGCGGCGCGCGCGGCTAGGGTTTGGGACCGATATCGAGCGAGACCAAGCCGTTGGCGATGGCGTATTTGGTCAGACCGGCCACGGAATGAATATTGAGCCGCCGCATGATCCGCTCCCGGTGCGTCTCGATGGTCCGAACCCCGATGTTGAGCTGGTCGGCAATTTCCTTGTTGCTCTTCCCTTCGGCAATCAGGACCAGGACCTCGCGCTCCCGGGGGGTAAGCTGGGCGAACGGCTCCTTCCGGCCGCCGCTGTTGATAAACTCGTACAGCGCCGCCCGCGCGATCTCCTCGCTGAAATACGGCTCCCCTCCATGCACGGATTCAATGGCCCGAATGACTTCCTCGGACGGCGCTTCCTTCGAAACATACCCATGCGCCCCGGCCTGGATGACGCGGAAGATGGCGTCCTTGTTGCGCTGCACCGACACCACCAGCACCTTGACCTGCGGCAATTCCTTGCGCAGCATTTCCGTGACCATCAGGCCATTCATGCCCGGCATGGAAATGTCCATTAATACGACATCCGGCTGCAACTCGCGCGCCTTGCGCAACGCCTCGTCTCCGTCCGCCGCCTCCCCCACCAGGCGCAGCCGCCCGGCCCGGGACAGGCAGGATTGCAGCCCCTTGCGCACAACCGGGTGGTCGTCAGCCACCAGCACTTTGATTGTCTCTTTTCTTGCGCTCACTTCTTGCGTTGCCAGCTTCGAAGCAAAGTCTATGCCCTCGCATCTTTACAGCACCCTATTCAACCGGAATCGGCCGGAATGTAAAGAATAAATGCGCCGCGCCCCAACCGGATTTCAGGGCCTTTGTTATCGGCGCCCGGATAGCGGCAGCTGCGGAGGAAACGACTCTTCAAACCCAAACCTTGAGCGGGGATTCCTGCGCGCCTGGCCTTCGGCCACCCGATACAGGTTTGACCGCGGCGGGCCTTTCCCACAAGCTACGCGCATGGCAAACACCTTTGGGCACCTGTTTCGCATTACCACCTGGGGGGAATCGCATGGCGGCGGTGTCGGCGTGGTGGTGGACGGCTGTCCGCCCCGGCTGGCATTGACCGAAGCCGATATTCAGCCGGAGTTGGATCGCCGGCGCCCCGGCCAGTCGAAAATCGTCTCCCCGCGCAAGGAAACGGACACCGTCCAGATTCTTTCCGGCACGTTCGAGGGAAAGACGCTGGGCACGCCGATTTGCCTTTGGGTGAAGAACGAAGATGCCCGGCCTGAAGCCTATTCGGAGATGGCCCGCAAGTTTCGCCCGTCGCATGCCGATTATACCTACCAGGCCAAGTTCGGAATTCGCGCCTGGCCCGGGGGCGGGCGCACGAGCGCGCGGGAGACGGTGGGGCGGGTGGCGGGGGGCGCCATCGCCCGGAAGTTGCTCCGCGAGCGCTACGGCGTGGAAGTGCTTGCGTATGTCAAGCAGGTTCAGCGCATTGTCGCCAAAGCCGATCCCCAGCAAGTCCAATCCGAGGCGGTGGAAGCCAATATCGTTCGCTGCCCGGATCCCCTGGCCGCAGCCAGAATGATTCGGCTGATCGAGAAGACTCGTCGGGCGGGCGATACTGTCGGCGGCATTGTGGAAGGAGTGGCCCGGGGTGTTCCGCCGGGTTGGGGCGAGCCGGTTTTTGATCGGCTCGAAGCGGACCTGGCTAAAGCAATGCTGAGCTTGCCGGCCTCGAAGGGATTCGAGATTGGCTCGGGCTTCGGCGGCATTTTGCTTACGGGCATGCAGCACAACGACCCGTTTCGCGCCCGGGGCGGCAAAGTCTATACCACCTCTAACCGCTCCGGGGGGATTCAAGGCGGCATCTCGAACGGGGAAACCATCTATTTCCGGGTTGCGTTCAAGCCGGTCGCGACCGTGATGCGCGAGCAAGACACGGTGGACATCGAGTTTAAGAACACCACGCTACGCGCACGGGGACGGCATGATCCCTGCGTGCTCCCGCGGGCGGTGCCAATGGTCGAGGCGATGACCGCCCTGGTGCTGATAGACCACGCTTTGCGCCACCAGGCGCAGTGCGGCTAAGGACAAGGCATCACGGCGGTCGAGCGATAATACCGCCGGGCAGCCGTGTTCGTGATGGTAATTTGCCACAAACCGCCGGGGTCTGTCACCGTGTTGGTGCTGCCCGCCAATGCCGTCCAACTGCTCATGGGCGCGGCCACATCCGCACTGTCCACCACGTAGTATTGGGCCTGCGGCGTGCCCTGGAAGGTAATCGTAAACGTGCCGTCCCGGTTGTCGGCTATGCCCACGATCGCATTGGTCTGGCTGCAGGGCGCCAGACTCGTCACCACCTGGGCCAGACTGTCACTGCTGCCGGTAAAATCATTATCCCCGGCATACTCCGCTACAATCGTATTCGTCCCCACCGGCAAATCCGCCGTGCTGACACTGGCAATGCCCCCGGACAGAACATTCGTGCTGAACGGCTGGCTGTTAGCCCAAAAGACCACTTCCCCACTCGGCGTCCCTACCGCCGGCGGCACCGCGCTCACCGTCGCGGTAAACGTCACATTCGCTCCCGCTTGCGAGGGATTCTCCGACGAAACCAACTCCGTCACCGATCCCGACGCCGCCGTGGCCGTCACCGCATAGGCATAGCTCCCGTTCCCTACCCCCGCGCCATTATACCCCTTCACGTGCAAATACCAGGTTCCCGCCGCGCTGGGCACCGTCACCACCGTGCCCCCCGCCCACTGCGGCTCGGTATCGGTCCAGGTGTGGCTCGGCGAATTGTCCCACGCATACCGATAATACTCCACCTGGCCCGCCCCAAAACCGTTCACCGCCGTCCACGTCACGTTGCTGCCCACCGCAACCGTCCCCTGATCCGCCACCACACTGGATCCCGTCGGCGGCACCGACAGCGTCCAGCAGCTTTGCACCCCGGATGCGGCGCTGTTCGCCACCGGAACCGCCTGGTCGCTCACCGTAACGCTGAACCCGCTATACTCGGTGTTCGCCACCAGCCCGCTCCAAACCTGCGTCGCCCCCGTCGGACCGCTGTCCGCCGCTCCCGTGCGGCTGTAGTTGTAGCCCGTCGCCGGATTGATTCCCGAATGCGCATCCGTCCCGCTGCCCAATACTTCGATGCTCTCGGTCGTCACCGTGCCAAATCCCAGGCTAACCCCCGTCGGACTGCTGCTATCTATGCGAATGCGCCGGTGCGCCGTGTTGGCCGCCAACTGCCAGTTGCCCGCCGTATCCACACTGCGTATATGCAACCAATACTCGCCACTGGGCTGCGGCCCCGTCAGCGTGTAGTTCACCTGGCCCGCCCCATGCGTCTTGAGAGCGGCCGGTTCCGTGCTCCCCGCCTGATCCTGCACGATGGCATATCCGTCCAATCCACTGGTGACATCCACGGCGGCCGTCCACTGCCAGGTCAAATCGCCACTGCTGTTATACCAGTCCGTGTCACTGCTCCCCGGACTGCTCGCCCCCAAGCCCGTGACCGGCCCCGGCGCCGTGCCGTCATACCAAAACGCAAACGTGGCCGGCCCCGACTGATTCAACGCCCCATCCACCGTCTGCACCTTGAAATAATACGCCCCATCCCCCTGCGCCCCCGGCGCATAGCTGGTGCCCGCCTGGAATACCCCCGGAACCCCGTTGGGATCCAGTCCATAATAATACTTCTGCCCCCGAACCCCGGATACCCCCTCCCCACTCCCCTGGCTCTCCACCCCCGAGGTCCAGCTAAAGACCGGCGCCGACACGCTGTTCTGCCATACCCCCGACGTCACCCCCGCCACCCCCAGGCTGCCCGGCTGGCTGGGCGCCGTGCTGTCGGTCGTGTAGAAACTCAAATGCGCCCGATCCGTCAGGGCCGTCCGATCCGCATTCGCAAACCGCGCATATACCCCGTGCCCCGTCCCGCCGTTCTCCACCTTGATCAATAACCGGTTCCACCCGTTGGATATGGTAATCGGCCCCCAGAAATCCGCGTCCGCCGATACCGCGCGCCCCACCACATCGCTGCCTACCACCCCTCCGTTCCACCAGACCTTGCACCCATCATCCGACCCAATCCCCAAATAGGCCCCCGCAATGTCCGATCCCTTGCTGTTCTTCACATACACCTGGCAATAGGTCACGGCGTTCTCATGCACCGCATTGTAGAACGGCGCCGCATTCAGGTTCACCAGGTCGTTCGTAAACGTGCCTTGCGCCCACTGCCGAACCCCGTAGGAATTGCCGTAGGCCACCCCCCCCACCGCCGCCGCCAATTCCGACTCGACCACCGATACCCCGCCATAGCTGCCCGCCACCTGGTCGGTATCTATTCGCAGTTGCCGATCCCCCACCGCCCCCTGCTCATACCAACCCAAATACGCCCAACTGCGAATCACCGCATTCGAGGTGCCCGGCGGCGTGGTGTAACGCACGGTCAGCGTCGGATACGGATCGCTGTTCTTCCAGGCCTTCCGATACGAGATGCTCGATTCCACCTCCCCCTTCATCAGCACGCCGTAGGGAAAATTGTAATTCGCTCCCGGCGAGAAGGTGTACAGCGTGCCGTCCGCCGGGTAAACCACTGACTGCGGGCTCGTGCCCACGCTGCTGTAGTTTCCGCCGTCTGCCCAAGGCGCGTTCCAAACCGCCGTTCCCGCATCCCAGGACTGCCCAATCCGGTAAATGTTGAGCGGATTGTCAACCAACGAGCTGTAGGTGCCCGCCGTCGCATAGGCAACGGTGAAGGTGGAACCGGAGACCATCGCCGCCGCCGGCATCGTCGCCATGGCCGCGTCGGCGGCCTTGAGGATGGTCCGCGCCGCCCCCGTGCCGGGGGTCGTGGTGTACCAGCCCGTCCGGAGTGCAGTGGCTTGGTTCGCCGGGTAATAGATGGACCGCGCCTGCGTCAGGTTGTAGGGACCCCAGGCCGCCGGGTGGCCAATCTCGCCCCCTGAGCCCACCGTCACTTGCTTGGCCAGCGTCGGCCCAAACCAGGCGTAGCCATCGCGCACCATCCGCCAATCCGTTGTATACGTCCCCGGAGTGACCGGTGCCGTCAGCGTAAAGTTAAAGGTATAGGTGTTGCCGGGCTTAACCTCGCCCGTGATCGTTTGGCGGGTCGTGCCCGTGAACGGATCGCTGTCTCCCACGGCCCCCAGCCGAAACGCGCGCGTCTCCGACCACACCACTCCCCGGTTGCGGAACGTCACGCTCACACTATAGCTCTGCCCCGGATTCATCGTCGCCGGAATCGTGTCGCTCACATACTCGCCCGAATACTTGTCCCACGAAGGCACCGTCCCAAAATACTCGCATACCCCCCGATACAATCCCCACTCCGCCACCGACCGGAAGAAATTGTCCGTCAAATAGGCGGCATCACGCGAACAGTTGTCATGAAACGCCAGCTCAATTAAGATCGCCGGCCGATTCGGAATCCGGATCTCCCCAAACCCGCCCGCCGAATCCTTCACCCCGCGATTGGCCCATCCCCCCTCCCCCGGATACATATCCCGTATCGCATTAACCACACTGGCCTGCACTTTGTTGGCCAGCGTAAGACTGTTCGCCACGTGCGCCGGGTATTCCATGGCCGTGTCGCGCCAGGTCTCCGTCCCGTTGGCCGTGCCCCCGCCCCCCGCATTGGTATGGTGCGCAATGTAAATGTCCGAACCCCGGTAATCCGCAAACTTCGGCCGCGCCCGAATGTCATCGCTGCTCCGGTTAACCGCCGTGTCCGCCCCGCAATTCCCACTCGAATTGGCCCAAACACTGCAAGGCAGCCCGCTGGCGCGCAGCCAGCTCTGCGCACACATCTTGTACCACGCCAGCCCGGTGTCCCCATGACAGCAATCCCCCTCGTTCAATTGCCGCGCCACATGCACCGTCGCCCCATCCTGCACCAAATACTGGTAGAGAAACTGAATCAACCGAATGGAATTGACATCCTCCAGCACCGCTTCCCCAAACCCGCATGGGTCGGACCGCTGCCAGGCCCAAAATCCCGCCCAATACCGCCCATGACTGGGCCCCAACGTTATGTTTTTCCCCGCCAAATTGTTCACTTTGCCCCCGGCGGGCGCCGGCTTCGCCACCGCCCCTGCCTCCGGCTCCACCGGCTCCGACGCCGGCAAATAACTGCTCAACAACCGCCCCTCCTCCGTCTCCAGCCGAATCCCGGTGTTCACCCCAAACTGCCATAACGTCGCCCGCACCTGCTTGAGTATCGTGGTCAGCCGGGCTTCGTCCAACCCCGCACCCAATATGTCCATCGAAAACCTCACCGTCGTGGTATCCCCCACGGTCTGCACCGATTGCACCTGGACCCCCGGCAGCACCCCGGAGCTCAGCGCACCCCCCCCGCCAAACTCCGCCGCCGTCGGCACCACCGCCAGCGCCTGCACCGCCGACACCACCTCCGTGGCGTCCGCCCGCTCAAAGCCTACCAACTCGCCCTGCGCATCAGTATAAAAGACCAGGGCCGCCGAACATGCCAAGGCGTGTGCCAGCAGCAAACAGCCCAAGCCTGCAATTATGCGCCGAATGAGAGTGAAACGAATCATAGCACGCGTAGTTGAATACATAACTATTGGGGAGACTACCCTAAGAAGCCTCAGTTGGCCAGTAAAAAAACGCCAAACATCATTTGCGCCCGAATTGTCCTCCCCGGTTATGACGGCGACTGCCGCTGAGGATGCGCTTTGAGTTTCTGTTTCTCCTCGGCGGCGAGGAGGCCGCAGAGAGGAGCTTCCGGCCTCCAGAATGATGTCATTTAACCGCGACTGGTTCATTTCATTCTGCCGAGCTTCTTCCCCAGCAATGCTTTGGTTCGGAGGCCATTCCTTTTCAAGCTTTTATGTGAGGAAAGAGGATTTCCCCACGGCTTCTCTAACCTATTGAATTTATAGTCGTTACCATCATTGCCTACCCCTAGCCATACGCCGTGTACAAGGGGTGTACAAGGGATGCCCACCGGGTGTACCAGCTAAAATCCAATGGACTCCCGATGAGCATCCCTTGTACACCCCTTGTACACGGCCTAAAGGCAGGGTAAATTCAGGGGGCGTTCAGGGTGCGCCGAAGTCGGCATGATTCGGGTTTTGCCTCTATTTTACCCCTTTTTATGCCTGATCTATTGATTTTATCGGCGAAAGACCTGGGATTCAGCAGGCGTGCCCTTGAATTTATTAAACAAAGAGTCCGCCAGGGCTGCGGTTTGGGCGGCTGGGCCCGCCCAGGATCCGCTGAAACAAGGGCGGGCGGTTGAACTGCTCCACTAAATCCCGGCTCCCCCTGGCTACGTAGTTGTGTCCGTCAAGTTCAGCAAATTGGTTATCATGGTTTCCACTCAAGGTGTTTCTTGGCTTGCCCCCTGCGGCGGCGCCGCCGCAGGGGGCAAAATCGCGCGCTACGCCGCCACCGCGAGCGCC
>Ga0209310_1000634_pt1 | contig 36080 bp, 21 predicted proteins | sample AD_UKC030_MetaG_FD_184415 | JGI IMG/M metagenome (GOLD analysis project Ga0209310, IMG submission 184415) | Active sludge microbial communities of municipal wastewater-treating anaerobic digesters from USA - AD_UKC030_MetaG (SPAdes) (version 2) | ecosystem: Engineered > Bioreactor > Anaerobic >...
GGCCTCATGGAAAAACCGGTGCCCGTGCCGTGGTGGAACGGATTGCCCTTGCGCCTCACGACCTACAACGGACCGGCAAATAAGCCCAAGACTTAGGTTAATTCTTTTCCGTGGAAATCCAGGCTAGACTCGTTCGGGTGATGTATTCGTATCGTTTGTAACTATCGTAATCTTCCTGGGTTAGGATGTAGCCAAAGGCATCGTTGGTCAGGCCAAAAAGAAGGTTGTGTTCACCCCGCATCTTGCGTTTCAGATAATACCCGATATTTGGCAGGGCTTCGCCGGGAATGGTCAGGATCTGCGCGTTGCCAAGGTTCAACAGGTTGAGTTGCGTTGTGACTGTGTCGCCTGAGGCTGAGACACCGGGAACAGACGGCAAGGCTTTCAGGAGCTGGCGCATCAGCGGAGAATCCACGGGGAGAACAAGCGATCGGGCGGTGCTGTAAATCTTGGGTGCGATTTGCACAGGCGCATCGGCCACAATCCGCAGCGCTTCATCCGCTAGAAGACGCCCGATCCGCTGGCATTCAGCCCAGTCATTGGCCTCGCCGCCGCCAGGACGCCGGTTGTCAGCCGTCACCATCCCGCCTTGGGCGCTGTTCATGAAAAGGGCGGTTCCCCCACCCTTCTCAGTGATTCGCTCGTATAAAGGCCCTGCAAGGTCGGGGCTGCAAACGCCGCGGCCATTACCGATCACCTCAGGATGAATGGCGTAGTTGACCAGTGTGGCAATGGTTTGACCCGAATCGTCCAGGGCTTGAATCACATGGCATCGCGGATCGTAGAGCTGTTCGGCGTAGTAGTTGTAGGCGATTCTCCCCCGGGCCTCGCCCGTCGCAATTTTGAGCTTCGCAGGCTGGAGCTTCGCCACCGCGTCGTTGATCGCCTCAGTCATGCGAACACAAACCGACTCGAGGTATTTGCTGTCAGCCCCGGTCCCGCCTTTGCCATCCGGAAACCCATAGCAATCAGGCCCGCTGTGGGTATGCGTCGCGCCAATCAGAATGTTCTCGGGTGAAATCGTCGGAACCCCGGCGCGGACTTTGTCCCCCAACACGGCCGGGAAACCGAGAAAGTCCGCCCCGACAATGGCCACCCGGTGGGTGCCGTCCTCGAGAACCAGGGCGCGCACGGTCAATTCTCCCAGTTTGCTTGTGGCCGGTTCAGAAGGACCGACACCTCCCGACAGGGGCAGAAGAGGATCCGGCGTTACGATCCGAACGGCAACGCCCGCACGAAATCCGGCTGCGAAGGACTCAGGCGTTATTGTGGCGAACAGAGCAATGCAGAAAAGGCGGATCAGATTCCATTTCATGGCCCTGAATTAAATCCCAATCCTTGGAAAAATTCGAGCGAAACCTTGGAAGGACTGGCGCCTCAATCCACCCCGCGCCAATGTTCGGATCAAAGATTGCAGCCATGTCGGGCTGGAATAAATCATTTCCCTATGCGGACAGCCGGCCCCAGAGTGCGAAGTTCGATCTTCAAGCTCGAGTCGGCGGTTTGGGCGCACGCAATCTTCACTTGCTGGATTCCCGGACGGACGCGGATTGAGGCAGAGTCCACCGGCACGCGCCCTGATTCTTTCCAGGTCGCGTCGTAAACCACCGCCTCGGCCCCCCCCATGTATTTCAGGCTGCCGCCGGGCAACAGGTCGTGGTCCTTGAGAGCCACCGCGAGCTTATCGTTGATTTCCAGCGTCAGATCCTTGATCGCTTTCTTCGATGTCGATCGGACGATCCAATGCAGGGGCTGTTCAGCGTTTGAATTGGTGTAGTATAACGCGGTTTTGACCGACTGGGATGCATCATGAATGGCTTTCAACAAATGACTTTCGTAAAGATCCCATTGGTTGGGTCCGGCAGATGCCAGATGAAACTCGCGGCTGTTATCACGCAGCCGGGACTTCACCTCAGGGGAAAATGCCTGGGTCCTCCGGGCCGTTTCCCACTGCTTAATCGCGGCGAGGATGGCGGGGGTGGCGCCAAACCGCTTTGCGGCACCGGTGGAAGCCGGATCGGCGGCCAATTGCGCCGTGCTGGCCAGACTTGCGGCCAAGGCGAAACCGGCGTCGAATCCCGCCGCGCGCGCCAGCAGCCATTCCGCATCCTCGATGCTGGTATCCGGGCGCAACGCGAACCAGCCGAGCATGCGCGGCATGAGGTTCCGCTCGAAGTGCAGCTGGTTCTTGAAGCGATACAGGGTTTGGCTTTCCCGAAAGCCGGCGTACCACGGCTCACCCCAGTTCATACGGCTGTAAATGTGCCAATTGAAATGGCCCGGATTGCTGGCGTCGTTGATCTGACCTCGCAACGACGGCAACAACGCGTCAAACCAGGCCTTGGTGAACAAAGTCCGTCCGTATTGCCCGAGGCCGGTGGACCAATTGCCTTCCAGGCCGTCCAGCGAAATTTGGAGGGTGCCGGTGTGGTTGCAGAACCGGGCGATGTTGCGGGCAACCTCCTGTGCGAGATCGGCGTCTGTAAGAAACACTCGGTATCCGTGATCCATGAGTTTCGCCACAACTTCCCTCTCGGCATGCGCGGATGCCTGTGTGCCCCAAGCCCCGCGCTCGCATTCGAGCAATCGCCATGGCGATTCCGGCGAAACCGTGCCGTAGCGAATCAATTCATCGCCGATAACCACCGTATTCATATCGGTCTTCTTGAGGAAAAAGTCGGGCGCTTTGATGGGGATCTCCGTCTGAGTGGCGTCGATGTTCGATCGTAATACGCTCGTTCCCACGCGGGCCAGGCGCGGATCGGGCTTTGGCGTGACGTAGGCATCGTTGGGCGTGATGAAGTTCGAAAGCGTATGAAACCCGATACGAACACCGGCTTTCCGAGCTTGATCCACACAGGTCCGGAAGCCATCCCAGCCATTCGGAAATAGGGCCGATTTGAGTCTGAAGTGCCCCCAGGTCTCGAACGGCGAACTGTGATAGAGATAATTCAGTCCAGCCCGAGTTGTCATCTCGATGGCGCGATCGATTGTTTGTTCGCTGAAATCGACGATGAGATAAGAGCAGTTGGCATTCGAAGCGGTTTTGACCCAAACGCCATCGATCGTGGGGTGCGGCAGGTCTTCAGCAACTTCGATGGCGCCAATCGTTTCGAGGGCTTGCCCCGCCGGACATGCAAAGAGCGCAATCTTGCTGCCAATCGGACCACCGTCCTTGAAGGCTGGCGCGTGATACCGCTCGTGCCCCCAATTCGCAATCCAACGATCGCGATCACGGTTCCGGCAATAAGCCTGCAGCACACTGCCGAACTCGGTGCGCCGCGCAGTATCGCCCCGAAAAAGCTGGTCTTTCATCAACTCGGCCGGCAGGTTCGCGTAGGGGCCAGGATCGTCGGCGGTGTAATCCGCTTCAAGGTCGTTTTCCCGCGTTGGGTACCCTCCGAGAGTTTTGGGATTGAGCGCTTGGATTCCAAGGGCTGTCTCGTCGTCACGCACCACCCCAACCACCTCGCCGATCCTGTCGCCGATCGTCGTGGCATAAGGCCCCCACAGGATTAATTCGACGCGATTCATGGGCTTGATGTCCATCAACTCCAAAACGACGTGGGTTGGCTTGATTTCTACTCTCACCCCCGCCTCGACTTGGGCTTCCTTGAAGCGCAAGCACAGGCATTTTCCCCCGGCATCCCATGCCGCGTTGTCCGGCGGGTGGAGTTTACCTGCAACCCGGACACTCAACAATGGCGACGGCTGGCCGGTGGCCAGGTAGTTGAGACCATCGGTATTTCGAGACAGCGTTCGGAGGGATCCCACCGCATCAACGCCGAATGTCGCATACCGAGTGCGAAGGATCACAAGGAGATCCTCGGCCCCGGAGCCCGTCACAGTGATCAGGACGATTATCCAAAGGGCGATCAATCGGCCGCAGGGTCGAGCAGGACTTCGATTCATGGTATGAGTGGGGGTTGCTCTGCTGTGTCAAGGACGAATCGTCTCTGAACGCGTGCAAAAATTGCAGGATCAGGATGAGGGGCTTTCTTCTCTCGAGAAGGCAGGCGAGGCGGGCCTAGATGCATGAGATGGCTGGGATTCATTACTTGGAGGAAATCATGTTCCTGAGGGCAAGGACGATTCAAGGCTAAACCGTAAGAGCCTGCCCGGCTCGCCAAGCGTTGTTTCAGGGTGTCGAAGGCGTTTGAGGACCTTTTTTCCCAGGGACGCCACATCCTGCACATTCGGGGGGGGCCAGAATGCCCCATAGGCAAAAAGCCGCAGCCTCGTTCTGGCTTGCAAGACCGGCCCTGTGGCTTACTATATTGATGTGACGCATCCCGACAGACTGCCGGGGTTTGACGCGGTTTTCCCAAACCAGTTCCGAGACTGATGGGATGCAAATTGGTGATCCTCTCATGAGCCCGCAGGAAAAAGGATTATCACTTGACCCGGCGAGTGAGGCGATTTCCAAAAGGACGTTTTCGGACCGCGCCTCATTCTTTACGCAACCGGTGGCCTGGGTTGTCTTGGGCATTTCACTGGCTGCCAGCGTTGGCGGCTGGATTCTCGCCTGCCGACACGCCGACCTCGAAGCTCGAAGGCGCTTTGACGAAGAGGTCAACCGCATCACGACCGCGCTCACCGAACGGATGTTGATTTACCAGGACGTGTTGCATGGGGCCGTGGGTCTTTACGCCTCGAGTTATTCGGTGGAACGCGCCGAGTGGCGCGCTTACCTCGAGAGCGTCGGGATTGAGAAGCGATTCCCCGGCGTGGACGGCGTGGGCTTTGCCGCGAATGTGCCCCGGGATAAACTCGAGGAGTTCCTTCGGATCACACGCCAAGACAATGCCCCGGATTTCAGCGCGCAGGAACCGGGCACGAATCAACAACTGATCATCGTCAAATACCTGGAGCCCGAGCAACGTCACGGGGCCTGGCTTGGCGTGGATATCGGCAGAGATCCGGAGCAACGGGCGGGGGCGGAACAAGCCCGGGACACCGGCAAAACCATTATCACAGGAACAATGACAGGGCTTAGGGATGACCGAGGCGCCCAGGGGGGATTTCTGATGCTCTTGCCGGTGTATCGGCATGGGGCGCCCACCGCCACAGTCGAAGACCGGCGGGCCGGGATCGAGGGTTGGGTGTTTTCCCGATTCATCACGGCCAACCTGATGCGAGGGATGCTCGAGGGCCAGGATTCAATCCTTCATTTCCAGGTGAACGATCCCCAAGGCACCGGGATCGATAAAATAATTTTTGCCAATATCCCCACTCCAGTCGGCAGGGAATCCCGCTTTACATCGGCATTGCCGTTGCCGCTGGGCGGGCGCTCCTGGCTGTTGAAGTTTTCGACAACGCCCGCTTTTGAAAAGGCCGTGGTGAGCCGGGCGCCGGTCTTGGTCGGGATCGCCGGCGGATTCATAAGTCTGTTACTCTATGCCATCGCCTGTTCCCTGAGCAGCACCCGGATTCGGGCCCTGAAGATCGCCTCGGACATGACAGCCACGTTGCGAGGCACGAACAGGCGGTTGGAACGGGAGATCGGGGTGCGCCAGCGCACCGAGCAAGGGCTGAGGGATTCCGAGACGCTCTATCACTCCCTGGTTGAGAGCCTGCCCATGCAGATCTTCCGGAAAGACTTGGAGGGGCGATTCACGTTTGCCAACCAGAGGTTTTGCTCTGAGTTAGGAAAACCGCTTGCGGAGATTCTGGGCAAAACCGACGCGGACTTCCAGCCGTCCGACATGGCAGAACGGCAACGGAACGAGGACCGCCGTGTCCTCGAAACAGGCGCCACGATCGAGAACATTCGGGAAATCCCGCAGCCGGCTGGCCTGCCACGATTCCTCCAGGAGATCAAGACAGTCATGCGTGACGGCGCGGGAAACGTCATTGGCCTGCTGGGCATCTGGTGGGATGTAACCGATCAGCACCGCGCCGAGCAGGCGCTCGAACAAGAGCGGTTCCTGATGAATATGCTGATTGATCACGTCCCCGACCGTATTTACTTCAAGGACGCGCAAAGCCGTTTCCTCCGGATCAATCGGGCCCTGGCCAGGTTGTTTCACCTGGCGGATCCGGCGGAGGCCGTCGGCAAATCGGACTTTGACTACTTCGCCCACGAACACGCCCAACAGGCCTTCGAGGACGAGCAACGGATTATTCGCTCCGGCCAGCCCGTGATCGGCCTGGTGGAAAAGGAATCTCTTCCGGATGGCAATGTGCGGTGGGCGCTCACGACCAAAATGCCGTTACGCGACAAGGCGGGTTGCATCGCGGGGACGTTTGGCATTTCGCGGGATTTTACCGATCTCAAGCAGACCGAGGAAGCCCTGCGACAAGCCAAGGAAGCAGCCGAGGACGCCAACCGCGCCAAGAGCCAGTTCCTCGCCAGCATGAGCCACGAACTTCGCACGCCGCTGAATTCTGTGATCGGTTTTGCCAATATTCTCCTGAAAAACAAGAGCGGCAACCTCACCTCCACAGAGCTGAATTTCCTCGAACGCATCGCCGCCAACGGCCAGCATCTGCTCGGGCTCATCAACGAGGTGCTTGACCTCTCGAAGATCGAGGCTCGCAAGGTTGAAATTCAGCGCAGTCCCGTTGCCCTGGAGGTTTTGGTCCGCAACACCGTGGCTCAGGAGGAAGGATTGGTGCGTGACAAGCCCATCCGGCTGCTGGCCGATCTGCCGGCAAACATGGCTCCGCTGATGACCGACGCGGACAAGCTCAAACAGGTCTTGATCAACCTGATCGGCAACGCCCTGAAGTTTACGGAAAGCGGCAGTGTCACCGTGCGAGTGAAGACGGATCCGGCCACGCGCGAACCTGTGCAACTCGATGTGGTGGACACGGGCATCGGCATCCCTCACGACAAGCTTCGAGTCATCTTCGAGGCCTTCCAGCAGGCCGAGGCCGGCACGGCGCGCAAATATGGCGGCACCGGGTTGGGCCTGACTATTTCTCAGGCTCTCTGCCGGTTGATGGGCTATCGCATCGAAGTCACGAGCGAACCCGGCAAAGGCTCCACCTTCAGCGTTTATTTTAACGGCACCGCTCAGGAGCCCAAGGACAGGCCCCTTGCCGTGCATCCCGTCAAGCCATCGCTTGCCCTCGAGCCGCCCGCCGAGTTTCGGCGCAAACTGGTGCTGGTGATCGACGACGAATTGGACTCCCGCACGCTCCTCGAACACATGATCGAGGAACTTGGCTGTCGCGTTATTACAGCGCCCACCGGCGAAACCGGCTTGCGCATGGCCAGGGAGTTTCGTCCGCAACTCATCACGGTGGACCTCATGATGCCCCGCGTCGATGGCTGGGAAGTGGTCCGTCTCATCAAGGCCGACCGGCAATTGCGCGAGATCCCGGTGGTCGTCGTCAGCATGGTCGCGGGCGAGAGTCGCGGCCGAATTCTGGGGGCGGTCGATGTGCTGCAAAAACCGGTCTCCCACGAGGATTTGCTGGATGTCCTCCAACGCAATTTGTTGCATAGAAAATCCCGGATTCTGGTGGTGGACGACGATGCGGACGCCCGCCGCCTGCTGGTTTCTCAACTCGAGGATGTTGCCTGTGAGATCCGCGTTGCCGGGAATGGAAGGGAGGCTCTGGCAGCGATCGAAACCCAGGCGCCGGATCTGATTCTGCTCGATCTCATCATGCCCGTGATGGACGGAATCAGCTTCCTGAACGCCCTTCGGGCGGAGCCCCGTTTTGGATCGGTGGCCGTCGTGGTCATCACCGGCAAGGAACTGACCCTCGCGGAAATCGCGAGTCTTCGAAGCCAGGCTTGCGAGGTTCTGCCGAAGGCCGAAGTATTCGCCTCGGACTTGAAAAGCCTGATGGCGGGATTGCTGAACCCGCCGAAGCTTGAATTCACAGAAAAAAGCCGATAAACATGTCGCCCTTCTCTTTGTTAATCGTTGATGACGATCCGGTGTTTTCGCGTTATGTCCGACAACTGGTTCTCTCTTTGAGAAACGACATGTTGTGCGAGCCTGAATGTGTCGACACCGCGGATCGCGCGATCACCGAACTCGGCCACAAGACGTATGAACTCGTCTTGTTGGACTATAACCTGCCTGATTCCGATGGGCTGAAGGTTCTCGCTCAAATCCGCGAGCTGCCCGTGGTCCAGCAACCTGCCGTGATCATGCTCACCGCCAGTGGCAACGAGTCCATCGCCGTCGAAGCCATGAAACGCGGGGCGCGGGATTACCTGACCAAGGCCGACCTGGATGTCCTTCCCTTGACGAGGGCGATCCAGAGCGCCCTGGCGCAAAAGCGGCTGGCCGACCAGGTCGCCGCCTACAATCTGCAGATGCAGGAGGATCTGGCCATGGCCCGTCAACTCCAGCAATCCCTGTTGCCCACCGTTCATCCCTCCTTTCCCCCTTCGGCATCGCGCGAACAATCCACTCTCCGTTTCTATCATCGGTTCCAGCCGGCGACCGAGCTGGCGGGGGATTTCTTCAATGTCATGGCCCTCTCGGATCACCGGGCTGGCGTCTTTATCTGCGACGTCATGGGTCATGGCGTTCGCTCCGCTCTTGTGACCGCGATCCTGCGCACCCTGGCGGATGACCTGGCGCCGCGCATTCACGATCCCGGCCAGTTTCTGGCGGAGATGAACCGCAAACTGACCGCCCTCATCCAGCCAGCCGGCACGCCATTGTACGCCACGGCGTTCTATCTCGTTGTGGATATCGCCGCCGGAGACATGCGCTTCGCCAATGCCGGACATCCGCGTCCGCTCCATCTGCAATCGCGCTCGGGCAAGGTCACCCGGCTGGAAGTGGAACCGCGCTCGGGACCGGCATTGGGTTTATTCGCCCATGCGACATATGCCACCTGTTCGAGTCCGCTAACCCCGGCAGACCTGGTCCTGCTCTTTACCGACGGTCTGTTCGAGGTGCTCTCGGCTGACGGCAGAGAAGATTATGGCCAGGCTCGGCTTCTGGCCGCCGCCCAACGACATCTGCATCTGTCACCCCAGGAGATTTTGGACGCGTTGTTCTCCGAGGTGCTAGCCTTTTCCGGCGTCGCCGAGTTCAACGATGACGTCTGCCTGCTGGGCATGGAGGTTGGACAGATCGAGGCTCCCGGATCTCCCATGAATTAGACCATGAAGACCATTGCCGTCATCGAAGACAATCCCGACAACCGCCTCCTGGTGCGGGTGATTCTCGAGTCCCTTTATGAGATTATCGAATACGAGGATGGTTTCGAGGCTCTGACTGGATTGCAGAAACAGAGGGCCGACCTGGTGCTGTTGGATATCTCCCTGCCGGAAATGGATGGCACGGAGGTTCTGCAACGAATCCGCGCCGACGCCAGCTTGCGTCACCTGCCAGTCATCGCGTTAACCGCCCATGCCATGGCCGGCGATCGCGAGAAATACCTGGCGCAGGGCTTCAATGATTATGTCACCAAGCCGATTGTGGACGAAAACCTCCTGCTCGAAGCCATCCGGCGGACGCTGGCGTTCGAGCCGCCGACTGAGGACTCACTATGAGCGAATCCGCTCCACTCGATCCCGCCGCGATGGAACGTCTCTGCCGGCTAGGCGGTAAGAAATTTGCCTGCGAGATGATCGACCTGTTTCTAAATTACGTCGGGACGAAAGTTGCCGAGGCCCGCCAGGCCGCAACGGCGGGAGATCTGTCCCGTTTGCAGAAGGCCGTGCACCCGATCAAATCCAGCGCGGGAAACGTCGGAGCCACGCGTCTGCAGGAACTGGCAAAACGCCTGGAAAACGAGGCCTATACTGGACAAGCCCAAATGGCGGCCGCCAGCCTGAACACGCTCGAACAAGCCTTCGCGGACGCAAGAATTGAACTGACTGCCGCGAAGGAAAAACTCGCGGATCCGATGGCTTAGGCCTATTTTGCCGGCACCTCCCCCGTTTCGGACGCAGCGAGCACTTCTTGGGGCTTCCGGTGGAAACGCTCCGCCAGATTGCTGAATACAGTATAGACCACCGGCACAATGAGGAGCGTCAAAAAAGTGCTGGTCAGCATCCCGCCCACCACCGCGACGCCCATCGGGCGGCGGCTTTCCGCGCCCGCTCCGAATCCGACGGCGATGGGGAGGATCCCGGCGATCGTGGAAAACGCCGTCATGAGAATCGGCCGGAGCCGAATCAGGCCGGCCGCCAGCATCGCTTCGTGGGCGGGGATTCCCTTGATCCGCTGTTGGTTGGCATATTCCACGAGCAAAATGGAGTTCTTGGTGACCAATCCTATGAGGAGGACCAGACCGATCTGGCTGAACAGATTGATGTTCATGGCCGAGATGGGCGGATACAATCCCGCCTTGCCTCCAAGGTCCAGCAGCCAGAGCAACCCAAACGCGCCCACCCCCGCCAGCGGCAGCGACAGCATGACGGTCAACGGATGGATGAGGCTCTCGAATTGCGCGGCCAAGGTCATATACACGATGATGGCGGCCAGACTCAACACCCACCAGAGATCGTTCGAGGCATCCCGCAAGTTCCGGGCATCGCCCCCCCAGGCATAGAGAAAGCCCGGCGGCAATTCTTTGGCCAGGATCGCTTCGACTTCTTTGACGACGGTGCCGATCGGCACGGTGCCCGGCGAGGCGGAAATGCTGGCGCTGCGCAGCCGGGCGTAGTGGCTGATCGAGTTGGGAGCCGCCCCCTGAGTGTGGCTGACCAGGCTGCTGAGTTGGATCAGCTCGCCTTTGCTGCTTCGGATGAAGACTCGATCCAGGTCCTGGGGCCGGAGTCTGGATTTACGTTCGAGCTGCGCCATGACATAATACTCTTTGCCGGACACTTTGATCCGGCTCAGGTCCAATCCCCCAAAGAGAACCTGCATCGTGCGCGAAATATCCTCGATGCTGACGCCCAAGGTGGCGGCGCGATTGCGGTCCACCGCCACGCGAATCTCGGGTTTGTCCACCTCGAAACCGACCCGGACATTGCGAAGGGTGTTCAAACCGCGAATCCGGTTGGCGATGTCCTGAGCGGTCCGGCTCAAGGCGTTCAGATCCTGGTTCTGCAGAATCAACTCGAACGAAGCCCCAAAGCTCACCTCGATGGCCTTGGGCAAATTGGCCATGGCCAGACCGCCCTCCACCTCGTTCTGGAAGCGTTCGGCCACGCCTCCGGGGCCGTAGACGATCTCCTGCACACTCCGCTGGCGCAGATGTTTCTCGGTGAAGGTGACGAAAAGCACGGCGAAACTGGCTTGGCCGGCCCCGCCGAAGCCGGGCGCCACAATCGCACCATAGCTGATCACCTCGGGAACGGACGCGATGATGCGTTCGGCTTTGCGCAATTGGCGGTCGGTGTATTCGCTGGTCGAACCATTCGGCGTGATCAGCAAACAAAACATCCGCCCCTTGTCTTCCTGCGGGAGGAAATCCTGCTCCAGACCGCGATAGGCCATCACCATCAGCACCAGCGATCCAATCGCCACCAGGAGAACGACCGCGCGATGCCGCAACGCCCATCGCAAGGTCCGTCCGTAATCCCGGGCAAGACGGTCAAAGGCCCGCTCGAAAAAATTGAAGAGCGGACCGTGCCTGATCCCCGCCAACGGCTTCAAGATGCGGGCGGACATGGTGGGCGAAAGGGTCAGCGCGACAAACGCCGAAATGACAACCGATCCGGCCACAGCGACCGCAAACTCGATGAACAGGCGGCCGGTGGTCGTCTTCTGAAAGGCCAGCGGCGTAAAGACCGCCACCAGCGAGATCGTGATGGCAATGACCGCAAAACTGATTTCTTCCATCGCCTTGAAGGCCGCCTTCATCGGAGGCATCCCCTCCTCCATGTGACGATAAATGGCCTCGAGGACCACGATCGCGTCATCGACCACGATGCCGATGCTCAGGACCAGAGCCAGCATGGTGAGAATATTGACCGAATACCCCAGCGCGTAGAGCAACGCGAAGGTCCCGACAATCGACACCGGTATCGCCACCGAAGGAATCACCGTCGAGCGGACATTGCGCAGGAACACAAAAATGATCAGCACGACCAGGAGGAAGGCGATCCCCAAGGTCTCCCAGACCTCCAAAATCGCGCGTTCCACGGAGAGGCTCGAATCATAATTCATGATCAGGTCGCAGCCCTCGGGCAAGGTCGGTTGAATGGCCGCAATCTCGGACCGGACCGTTCGCGCCACGGCCACCGTGTTGGCCTTGGCCTGTTTGACAACCCCCAGGAATATGCACGGTTTGCCAAAAGTCCGGGCCGTCGTTCGGTAATCCTCCACGCCGGCTTCGGCGCGCCCAATATCCCGCATCCGGATCATGGCCGCCCCATCGGTCCGGATGACGAGGTTGTTAAACTCCTCCTCGGTCTTCAACTCGCCTCGCGTCTGAATGGTCATCTCGCGGTCGATGTTTTCGACCCGGCCACTGGGCAGCTCGATGTTCTGTTCCCTCAGGGCCCGTTCGACGTCCAGCACCGTCACCTGGCGTGCGGCCATTTTTTCGGAATCGAGCCACAGCCGCATGGCAAATCGTTTCTCGCCCCCGATCATGATCGAGGAGACACCGGGAATGGCCTGCAGACGGGGTTTGATTTGTTGCTCAGCGAGGGTGGTCATCTGCATCGGCGAGTAACGGTCGCTAAACATCGAGATCCAGAGGATGGGCTGCGCATCGGAGTCCTGCTTGGCAATGATCGGCTCGCGGATATCCTGCGGCAACCGTCCCCGCACCCGCCCCACCCGGTCCCGAACATCCTGGGCCACCACATCGATGTCGCGGGACAGATCGAACTCGATCGAGATGTTGCTGGCTCCTTCCCGGCTTTCGCTGCGGAGGGTCTTGATCCCCTCAATGTTGTTGATCGCCTCCTCCAATCGCTCGGTGACCTCGGTCTCGACCACTTGGGGATTGGCCCCGGGGAAGATGGTGCTGACTGAAATGACCGGCGGATCAATGTCGGGCAGCTCACGCACCGGCAACCGCGATAGGCCAATCAAACCAAACAATACCAGCACCAGATTCATCATCGAGGCCAGGATCGGGCGCTGAATCGAAACCCGTGAGAGAATCATGGGGTCATGTTCGATTGTTGTAGATGGCCGCCGCTTCGGGGGGCGACAACTTGACCGGCGCGCCGGGACGCAGCTTTTGCAGCCCTTCCACCACCACCTTTTCTCCCGCGCTCAGCCCTTGAGTCACTTCCACGCGCCCCGGAAGGCGATAGCCCAATTCCACCGGGCGCATCTGGGCCTCGCCCTTTTCATCGACCACAAAGACGGAAAAGCGGTCGCCATTGCTCATCAAGGCCGGCTCCGGTATGACGATGGCGGAGTCCCGCAACCGCAGGGTCAAGTCCAGGCTGGCGAACATGCCTCCGCGCAATTTGTGCTCGGGATTCGGAATGCGGGCTTTGACGAGGGCCGTGCGGGTCTTCTCGTCAATCTGGGGGGAAATGAAATAGACTTCGCCCCGGAATTTTTCGTCCGGATAAGCGGCAACGCTGAACTCCATGGATTGCCCCACATGCAGTTGGCGGAGGTATTTCTCGGGGACCTTGACCTCGACCTTGACCGTGTCCAGATCCACGAGCCAGGTGAGTGTCATGCTGCGGCTGATAACCTGGCCCGGGCTGATCTGTCGCGCGCCCACGATCCCACTGAATGGGGCCACAATCCGAGCGTCCTGAAGCTGGCGGCGTTTCAGTTCCAGCCCCGCCTGGTTCACGGCAAAGGTCGCCGTCGCCTGGTCGTAGTCCTGCTGCGAAATCAGTTTGTCCTGAAAAAGCTGTTTGGTGCGTTCGTGATTGGCCTGGCTCAATTTTAAAACCGCCTCGGCTTCCTTCACCTCGGCGGCAAATTTGCTGTCGTCCAATTGCACCAAGACCCGGCCTTTGGCCACCTGCTCGCCCTCGGTAAACCGGGTTTCCAGGACAATCCCATCGGTTTCGGACTTAATCTCGACGGTTTCATTGGGTGTGATCGACGCTGTGAGGGAGAGCGACTCAGCCACAGGCTCCGTTTTAGCTTCCACCACGATCACCTGCACCGGCGCGGGACCGGCCGCCGCATCTGCCTTCTGTTTTCTGCAACCGGTCCCGGTCATCATCAACAAAATTCCCAGGACGGAAATGAATCTGGTCAAACGGTCAGTGCTCATGCGCGGCTGTCTTTTCAAAAAACCTAGGTAAGCCCACTCTTGGGAGCAAGCCTAAACACGCGACTTTTCCAATCCCGACGGCCAATCCTATGAAATGCCACCCCGCTTACCGGACCTGGCCCTGGCCGAGGCGCGGCTCCCAAATCCGCGCGTGAGGCTGGAGTGCGGATTTATCCGGCAGCGCCGGTTGTCGCAGGATCTCAGACATTCCATGGATGTTCCCAACACTTCAGGAACTTCCTATTTAGACCGGTTGCCATATTAAATTTCCGAATGGCAGGAGGAATTTTGGCCTGGGTCAAGGCGGCAAGGCCGGCGCATCCCTGAAACGGGCTGTAACGGCCGAGCCAACGCAGACCCAGGCCAAAAGGACCCTGTCTCAACGAGATGGAGCCGAAGGAGGGCGGGGGCTTCGTTCCGTGCTCAGTCGAGACCGCTGCGGGTATCCTCCTTCGCACGCGTCTCGCCCGCGCCCTCCTCGGCTCCACCATTCTGGAAATTTATTATGGCAATCGGTCTAGCCTGCCTTGATTCGCGTTGATTGGCGTCCATTCACGGTCTAAGGGTCCGTGCAAAAATAACTTCCGATTTTGCTGCTGAGGATTTGGCTCGCTGGCGAGGCTCGACGAGGGAAGATACCCGCAGGGGTCTCTGACCGAGGAGTAACGAAGCCAGCGAGCCAAATCCTCAGCAGCCCTCCGGGGCGGGGCGGCGCCGGGTCATCTGCGTTGTTGCGTGGACGGTCGAGTATCGCCGAGGATACACTCCCGCCCACGCGCCTCGCATCTGACCCGGCGGCGCTCCCGCCAAAATCGGAAGTTATTTTTGCACGGACCCTAAGTCGTTTTATTTGCGGTTCAGGGAACCCCATTTCAGCTTGAACCGCGGATTGGGTCCGGGCATGATTGGACTGCTGGCCAGCGGACAAAGCGCATGACGATCCCGTGAAATCCGACCTGTCATAATGCGCCAACCACACCATGGTTTTTCGAGTCTGTTGGAGAATTCAATGAAAGGCTGTAAGTATGATTCCCAAGCTTGCTGAGGTTCGCGCGTCACAAACAAAGATCGATTCGCTTCTGGGCGCCGTTCTGCTCGTGATCGGCATGGTGATATTCCAGCCCGTCCGCGCAGGCGCCGAAAGCGCCATTGTCCGCGAGTATCGGAAGACATTCCGGACCTATCCCTTCTCCGACCCAGACCCGATCCCTCGTGGCGACCGAATCTATCCCTATTTTCGCTTTGACGGCTTCACCGATCGCGCCGAAGACCGGGAGTGGACGGTCGTCGAGCTCGAGAACGCATGGATCCGCGTCACCGTGCTCCCTGAAATCGGCGGCAAGATTTGGTCAGCCGTCGAGAAGTCCACCGGGAGGGGATTCCTCTACGGGAACCAGGTGGTGAAGTTTCGCGACATCGCCATGCGCGGTCCGTGGACAAGCGGGGGAATCGAGGCGAACTACGGCATCATCGGTCATACGCCGAATTGCTCGACTCCCGTCGATTATCTGACGCGGCAGAATCCCGATGGGAGCGCCTCGGTCATCATCGGGGTTCTCGATCTCCTGACCCGCACTCCCTGGCGGATCGAGGTCAAGGTGCCCGCGGACAAGGCCTATTTCACCACCGCCTCGCTTTGGCACAACGCGACGCCGTTCGAGCAGCCTTATTACACCTGGATGAACGCGGGCATCAAGGCGGCGGGCAACCTGCAATTAGTCTATCCCGGCACGCATTACATCGACCACGACGGCCAGGCAAGACCGTGGCCGATCGATCCGAAGTCGGGGCGGGACCTGTCTTTCTACGAGCACAATAACTTCGGATCCTACAAATCGTACCATGTGCTCGGACGGATGGCGGACTTCTTCGCCGCCTTTTGGCACGACGAGGACTTCGGCATGGGGCGGTTCTCGCTCCGCGATGAAAAACTGGGCAAGAAGCTCTGGATCTGGGGACTCTCGCGCGAGGGAATGATCTGGGAGAATTTGCTGACTGACTCCGACGGTCAATACGTTGAAGTGCAATCCGGGCGTTCCTTCAACCAAGCCGACGGGAACAGCTCGAAGACACCTTTCAAGCACCGCGGGTTCCTCCCTTACGGGACCGACACCTGGACCGAGTATTGGTTCCCTGTGAAGGGGACGAAGGGGCTCGTGGCGGCATCACCGCTCGGGGGTCTGAATGTATCCCTCCGCGATGGCGGACTCCAGATCCATTTCTCTCCCCTAGCGGCGGTGGACGACACGCTCGAGGTGCTCGATGGAGAGCGAGTGGTCTTCGAAACCACCGTTTCTGTGAAACCTCTCGAGACGTGGTCCAAGACCGTTTCCGTTGCAGTGCCATTGGAGCGCCTGCGCGTGCGGATCGGCGGAAACCGGCTGGAGTGGAATGGGCATCCAAACGCAGGCGAGCTCTCGCGTCCGCTCCAGTCGCCCGCCGATTTCGACTGGAACTCGGTGTATGGTCTTTGGCTGAAAGGCAAGGAACTGCTCCGGCAGCGTTCCTATGCCTCCGCCGGCGAGGCGCTCGCAGCGTGCCTCCGCAAGGATCCCCACTATGTCCCCGCCCTCGGTGACCTCGCCCTGCTCCGCCTCTTCGCGATGGACGCCCAGGGAGCCTTCGAGATGGCGCGGAGAGCCCTTGCCATCGACACATATGATCCGGCCGCGAACTATTATTACGGCGTCGCGGCGCGCAAGCTCGGCAGGTTCGACGACGCTCGGGACGGCTTCGAGCTGGCGGCGCAATCCGTCGAGTTGCGTGGCGCCGCGTGGACCGAGCTCGCGAAACTGGCCCTCCACGCCGGCGACCTCGCGCGGTCCAAAGCCTACGCGGAGCGGAGTCTCGGATGGAATCAACGCAACCTCGATGCACGCCAGTTGATGGCCCTGGTTCTCCGTCTGGAGGGGCGCCGCGACGAAGCCCGGGCCACCCTCGACGCGCTGCACGAGCTGGATCCCCTCAATGCCTTCGGCGAATTCGAAAAGGCCCTGGCCGATGGCGGAGAGGCCGCCCGGCGCGCTTTTGTGGGCAGCATTCGCAATGAGATGCCCCAGGAGACTTATCTTGAGCTTGCCGTCTGGTATCACGGCTTGAATCGGCCGGCCGAGGCCGGTCAAGTGCTGCAGCTCGCTCCGCAGACGGCCGAGGTCCTCTATTGGAGAGCCCGCCTGGAAACCCATGAAGCCGCAGCGATCGCGCTCCTGAAGAAGGCGGAAGAAGCGTCACCCGAGAGGGTCTTCCCCTTCCGAGGGGAGTCGGCGGAGGTGCTGCGGTGGGCCGCATCCCGCAGCTCGAGCTGGCGCCCGCCCTACTACCTCGCGCTCATCCACTGGGGCGCCGGCAACCTTGACGAGGCCCGTCGCCTTTTCAGCGAGATCGGAGAAAAGCCCGATTACGCGCCGTTTTACGCCGCGCGTTCCCTGATCTTTGAGCAGATCTCCCCGGAGCGATCGCTGGCGGATCTGGAGCAGGCCGCCCGCCGGGATCCCGCCCAGTGGCGCTTTGGAAAAATGCTGGTCGATCGCCACCTGCGCCAAGGAAAAACGGCTATCGCGCTTGAGACCGCGCGACGCTACTCGGCCCAATCCCCCGATCATTACATCCTGGGTATGCTGCTCGCGAAAGCGCTCATCGCCAATGGTCGCTACCCGGAAGCCGACGAGTGCCTGACCCGGCTCCGGGTCCTTCCCTACGAAGGCGGCACCGAAGGACGCAGGCTCTATCGTGAGACAAAGCTCATGCTGGCCGTTGAGGACCTTCGGAAGGGAAATCCCGTGGGCGCGCTTGCCTCGATCAACGCCGCGCGGCTCTGGCCCGAGAACCTCGGCACCGGGAAACCCTACCCCGCGAACGTCGACGAATGCCTCGAGGACTTCCTGGCCGCGGAGTGTCTATTGCGCCGCGGCGAGAGCGGCGCCGCGGGCAAGATGCTTGAGCAAATCACGACCTCCGGCGGCCGCCAGCATGGGGCCAGCCCGCTCATCCGCGCGCTTGCCTTGAGGCGGATGGATCGCGCGGACGAGGGACGCAAGCTCCTGCACGATTGGAACGTTCGCGAGCCCGAGAACACCCTTGCCACATGGGCCGTTCGAGCCTACGACGGAACGGTGGGTCCGTCACCCGAGGCCGCGGCCGAGGAAGGGCGTGTTCTCGCCGCCTGGCTGGGAACGGCGCAGCCGTAAGCGGATGCCTTTCGCTGGCCGGTCGCTTCGACAACAGGGGCGCTTGTATCCGGCAGGAAAATCGCGCATGCTGGGCCAAAACACCGGGGCAAAATGGATCGGCAGCAAGTTGTCTTGCGCGCAAAGTTTTTTTGGCCCCTAACAACCGTATCAATATGAAATGGTTCACACAGATGTTCCTGATGTTATTTGGCGTCCTCCAGCTCGCCGGGGCCGCAACGAATCCCGATCTCTATTCCGTCCTCGATTTCGGCGCCAAGGGCGATGGACGGACCGACGACACGGCGGCTTTTCAAAAGGCGCTGGACACCGCCGGCGCGGCGCATGGGGGCGTGGTGTATGCTCCACGCGGCAATTATTTTTTTGCCGGGCACTTGAATATGCCGCCGGGCGTGACCCTGAAGGGCGTTTGGGAATCGGTGCCCTCTCACATCGGCATTCGCAATCCGGGCGCCGCCAAGCCGACCGATGACGGAACCACATTTCTCGTGACGGAAAACCAGGGGAAAGAGGACGGCTCCGCTTTCATTACGCTGAATGACAACACGACCCTCAAAGGCGTGGTTCTTTACTATCCGGAACAGGATCCCGCCGAAGAACCCAAACCTTACCCCTGGGCGATCGCGATGCGGGGAAAAAATCCGGCCATTTTGGCGGTTGAAATGCTCAATCCCTACAACGGGATCGATGCGACGCGAAACGAACGACACCTGATACGGGACGTCCACGGCCAACCCCTGCGCCGCGGCGTGTATGTGGATAGCATTTATGATATTGGCCGGATCGAAAACGTCCATTTCAACCCCTGGTGGAGCATGAAGCCGCGCCTGTTCAAATGGCAGCAGGAAAATGGCGAGGCCTTCATCTTCGGGCGCAGCGACTGGCAATATGTGTTCAATACATTTTGTTTCGGCTACAACATCGGCTACAAGTTTGTCAAAACCCCGGCCGGTGTCTGCAATGGAAATTTCCTGGGGATCGGCGCGGACGACTGCTACACGGCGCTGGTGGTCGAGGAATCGGCCCCCTTTGGGCTGCTCATTTCGAATGGCGAATTCGTCTCATTCCATGGCCCCGATCCCACGATGGTGGCGGTCGGGCCCAACCACACCGGGAGCGTGCGGATGGTCAACTGCGCCTTTTGGGGGCCGTGCAATCAGATCGCCCGTATTGCGGGCCGCGGAACGGTCGGTTTCAGCGACTGCACCTTTGTGCAGTGGGATCGGAACAAGGAAGGCCGTCACGCCCTTCAGGCCGCGAGCGGGACCCTCCTAGTGCGCGGTTGCGAGTTCCGCGAAGACAAGCCGCAAATTGAACTGGGCGAAGGCATGCGCCGCGCGGTCATTTCGGACAATGTCTTCACCGGGAAAATCCGGATCCAGAACAAGAGCAAATTGGCAGTCCGTCTCGAAAACAACTCAGCGGATCAATAAGCAAACGGACGTTCGATCTCATTCCACATCACACCATGGAAACTCGAGCCGGATCAGTAGCCCCCCAGGCGGCGGTTGAAACAGGCAATGGCCAGACCTATCGCGGGCCGTTTGCGATCATGACGGTCTTGTTTTTCATGTGGGGATTCATGACCGTGTGGAATGACGTGCTCATCCCCCGGTTCAAAGAGGCGTTCACCTTGAACTATTTTCAGGCGATGCTGGTTCAATTCGCCTTCTTCGGAGCCTACGGGATCGGAGCCTTGATCTACTATCTGACCTCGATGTTTTCGGGGGATCCGATCAACCGGATTGGATACAAAAACGGCGTGATCATCGGGTTGGTGATCGCCGCCTTTGGCAGCGCGTTGTTTTATCCGGCGGCGATGCTCACCTCGTATCCGCTCTTCCTGATCGCCTTGTTCATTGTGGGACTGGGATTTGCCATGCTCCAGATCGCGGCGAATCCTTATGTCACAATTCTGGGACCGGAACGCACCGCGTCGAGCCGGTTGAATCTGTCGCAGGCATTCAACTCGTTCGGCACCACGATCGGCCCGATCATTGGGGGATGGCTGATCTTCACCTTCTTCACCAGCAAAGAAGCGCACGGGGCCGACTCGGTCAAGATCCCGTATCTATGCTTTGCCGCGGTCTTTGTCCTGCTGGCAGTGGTTTTCACGTTCATGCATTTGCCGAATTTCACCAATGCCGACAAGATCACCCACGGCCTGGGGGCCCTGAAGCATCCGCATACCGTCTTGGGGATGGTCGCCATCTTCATGTATGTGGGTGGGGAGGTGACGGTGGGGAGTGCCATCATCAATTACCTGGGGCTGCCGAAACTCGGAGGACTGGACCATGAGGCCGCCAGTCACTCCCTGGCCTTCTATTGGGGCGGGCTAATGATCGGGCGGTTCATGGGGGCTTTTGCGTTAAGCGACATGCGAAAACCGGTCAAACACTGGCTTGTGACGCTGACGCCGGTGGCGGCATTCGTCGTCATCGGTCTGATCTCCGGCTGGGATCATGCGCTGCATTTTGGCGGCGCCTTGGCGGTGTTGCTCCTGGCTTTTTATCTGGGTGAAGCCAGCCCTCAACGGATGCTGGCCCTGTTCAGCGCGGTGATTATCGCCTTGCTCCTGACCAGCATGTTGACCTCGGGCGAAATCGCCAAGTGGACCGTCCTGGCCGTGGGATTGTTTTGCTCGGTGATGTGGTCGAACATCTTTGCGCTGGCCATTGAAGGTCTTGGGCCGCTGAAAAGCCAGGCCTCCTCGCTGTTGGTCATGGCGATACTGGGCGGCGCGATCCTGCCGCCCTTGCAAGGGGGGATCGCAGACCAATTCGGCATCCAACCCTCGTTTGGGGTGCCCATGATCGCCTTTGCTTACGTGGCCTTTTACGGGCTTTACGGGTATCGAGCGGGGCGAAAGTTTCCCAGTGAGTCCCGTTGACGCAGGTCCGTCTGATAAGAGGCCGACGTTTTCGGTCCGAGATTTGAGTTGACCTGCCGCCTTCGGTGGCCAAACCATAAGTTCCAGTTCCAATGAAAAACCATAATGCAATCAATCGGCGCGCCTTTCTCAAAGGCGCGGTGTTGACGGGTGCGGCGTGCGGGTTCCCAACCCTGGTTCCCTCGGTGGTATTCGGCCAGAACGCGCCAAACAACCGGATTGGGATGGGCCTGATCGGGATGGGCCTGATGATGGGAGGACACCAGGGGAACATGTGCGGTCGTGAGAACGTGCAGGTGTTGGCCGTTTGCGATGTCCAACGGGACCGCCGGGAAAAGGCCAAAGCGGCGGTCGAACGTATTTATGCCCAGCGCGCGGCCAAAGGGAGCTACAAAGGCTGCGATGCCTATAACGAATTCGAGCGCATTATGGAACGGAAGGATATCGACGCCGTTGTCGTGGTGACACCCGATCATTGGCACGCGCCGATCTCGGTGGCGGCCATGCGCTGTGGAAAAGATGTCTACGTGCAGAAGCCGATGACTTTGACGATTCGTGAAGGCCGGGTCATGAGCGACACGGCCCGGCAATACGGATCGGTATTGCAGGTTGGCTCCCAACAGCGTTCCGAACGGGCGTTCCGCCGGGCCTGCGAAATCGTTCGAAACGGGATGATCGGAAAAGTGCACACCATCTACACAAGCCTGGGCCAGTTTCCCCCACCCCAAACCCTGCCCGAAGAACCGATTCCCGACGGTTTCGATTACGATCGCTGGCTGGGCCCCACTCCGTGGTATCCTTTCAACCGCCGCCGGGTGGAAGGCAACTATGGCGGGGGCTGGCGCTGCTTCTGGGATTACGGCTCCCGCAAGAACGGCGACTGGGGGGCGCATCACTTTGACATTATCCAATGGGCCTTGGGCATGGATGACTCGGGGCCGGTCGAGTTCATTCCCAAGGGATACAACGGGGAACCTTACCAGACGCACCTTTATGCCGATGGAACAAAAGTCCTCCGCGATCACCCGGTAAAAATGGGGCACATGATCCAGTTCATTGGCGATCGAGGCGAGGTGATGGTCAGCCGCGGCGACCGGCTCGATACGACTCCCGTCTCCTTGAAAGACGCGCCTCCGGGACCCAATGACATCCGGCTCTATGCCTCCGATCAACACGAGAACAATTGGGTGGATTGCATCCGAACTCGAAGGACCCCGATCTGCACCGCTGAGATCGGTCATCGCACGGCCACCATCTGCCACCTGAGCGGAATCGCGGAACGATTGAAACGCCCCATTCGCTGGAATCCGGCCAAGGAAGAAATTCTCGGCGATCCCGAGGCCAGTCGGTGGATGGATCGCCCCCGGCGCGCGCCTTACACTTATATTTAGAGGCGAACCAACCTCAATCGGAACCCAGAATTTATTTTCACAAGCCCCCTGAACATGACCATGAAGACCCTTCGTTTACTCATTCTAATGGCGTTCGCCAGCATGATTGCGCAACCCACCGTTTGGAGCGCCAGCCCGGAAGAAGCCGTCAACGCTCTCATCCCCCGACTCGCGGCCTCGAATGTGCCGGATCGCTACGCGGCCCAGATGGAGCTGCAACAGTTGGCGGCCATCGCCTCTCAACCCGATGCCGGCGCCGCCCGGTCGGAGATGGGCAAGGTTCTTGCCGCCAAAGCCGCCGATGCATCGGTCCCGCAACCGGCCCGCGTCTGGATTGTCCGGCAACTCGAATACATGGGAGGGGCCGAGGCCGTCTCCGCCCTCAGCCAGCTTCTGAATGACAACGATGCGGAACTCCGTGAATGCGCCCGACGGGCCCTGGAGAAAAATCCGTCCTCGGAGGCCGGAGCCAGCCTTCGGGCCGCCCTCCAAAAGGGAGGGGACCCCTCCTGGACGATCGGAATCATCAGCGCGCTCGGTCAACGGAAAGACGCCGAAGCCGTTCGCGGGATTGTCCCCTTTCTGGATCAGACGCAGACCCTCGAGGCCTCGGCCCTGGCGCTGGGAAGGATCGGCACCTCCTCCGCCGTGGATGCCCTCTGGCGCGTCTTGGACCGGAACGCGGCGGTGGCGGATGCCCTCGTGATCGCGGCCAATCAATTCGCCGCCGACAAAAAGAATCGCCAAGCCAAAGCCATCTATCAAAAGCTTTACCAGCAAAGTTCCCTCCGGGCATCGTTGCGCGCCGCCGCCCTGAATGGTCTTGCCAAGACCGATGCCTCGGCCGCGGCGCCGTTGATCCTCGAGGCGCTCGGTGGCACGGATGCCTGCCTCCAAAACGCCGCTGTGAGCGTCGCGCCTGAGGCGCTGGGCCGGAATTACTCGAAGACGCTTGCCGACCGGATGCCGCGCCTCTCGCCTCGAGTGAAGGCCTTGGTGTTAAATATCCTGGATGCCTCGGCTGAAGCAACAGTCGTGGAATCTTCCGGGGATACGGAAGGCGATGTCCGGCTGGCGGCCATCGGCGCCATGGGCCGTATGGGCGGCGCCCGGAGCATCCCCACCCTATTGAAGCTGGCGGACAGCAGCGTCCGGGCGGAAAAGAATGCAGCCCAGGATGCCTTGTTACAGATTCACGGCGCGGGCGCGGGTTCGGCAATCGAGCAGGCGGCAGCGGGGGGCGAGGGCAAGACCCGGGCCATCGCGATCAAGACCTTGGCCTCGCGGCAACAGGCGAGCGCCGTCCCGGTCTTGTTGCGATGCGCGAAAGACACCGATGAAGCCGTGCGCCAATCGGCGTTTGGCGCCCTCGGCCGGCTGGCGGGCGAGGCCGATCTGGCCGACCTTCTGAAACTGGCAACCCAAGATCAAGCGGCGGAGGCCTTCGATGCCATCGAAGCCGTGGCCCAAAGAACCCAGAACAAACCCGCCGCCGCGCGGAAGTTGCTTGCGATCGCTGTTGATGAATCGACCCAGGCGGCGTTGATCGATGCCTTGAGCGCGTTGGGCGGACCCGAGGCCCTGGGCGTTGTCACCAAATTCACCTCCAGCACGGATGCGACAAGACGCGAATCCGCCGTAAAAGCCCTCGGGAACTGGCCTGATACTTCGGCCGCCAAACCGTTGCTGGCCCTCGCCGAAAATCCATCTCTTCCCGATAGCCTTCATCGCCAGGCCCTGCAGGCCATTGTCCAACTGGTGAAATCGTCGGAAAACGCCTCCGCGGAATCCCTGGCTGACACGGCGCTGGCCGCGCTGCGCGCCACCCGGCAGGACGAGGAGAAAAAAATCGTGATCTCCTCGTTTGGATTCGTGCCGCACCCGAAAGCGATCGAAACACTCAAACCACTGCTCACCGATCCCAAGTACAAAACGGAAGCCGGACAGGCGGGAGTGGCGCTGGCGGAACTCATGTTCAGAACCGATAAAACCGCCGCAAAAGGCCTGGCACAAGCCGTCAAGGATGCCGAGATCTCGACGGAAATCACCCGTCGGGCAAACCGGATCCTGGGCCGGCCATAGCCGCCCACAGATATCGGTCTATCCTGCGACAGAGCTCGCGGCGAGATACGAGGAGCGAGATTATGAACGATCTCTCGCGGCAGCATGAAGAATCGTTCCGCGCCTTGTTTGAGACGATGGCGCAGGGCGTTGTCTACCAGGATCGAGAGGGCCATATTCTCACAGCCAACGCCGCCGCCGAACGAATCCTGGGTCTGACAACCGTCTTTGGAATCGTCAAACAGAACCAAGGCCACATCCGTGTTTACAGCGAGGCCAACCTCGGAACCACCTTCAAGATCTACCTGCCGCGCTGCAAAACCGAGCGAAATACTGAGACAACGGCAACGGTCCACCGTTCTCTTCACGGCACGGAAACCGTGTTGCTGGTTGAGGATGAGGAACAAGTCCTGAAACTCGGACGACGCATCCTGGAGCAGCACGGATACACGGTGCTGACCTCGGCGACCGCCCTAGCGGCGCAGAAGGTGGCCGCTCAATATCCCAATCCCATTCACCTGCTGATCGCCGACGTGATCATGCCGGGAATGAATGGAAAAGAGCTCATGGAACGATTGAGATCCCGCAACCCGAGACTCAGATGCCTGTTCATGTCGGGTTACAGGGCCGATGTCATGGCTCATCATGGAGTTCTCGACGCCGGCGTGCAGTTTATTGAAAAGCCCTTCTCCATCCAGACCCTCACGGGAAAGTTGAGGGATGTCCTGGAACAACCGCCATCTGAGCACACGACAGTGAGTTAAAATCCAGGGCTAAGGGTCCGTGCAAAAATAAATTCCGATTTTGCTGCAGAGGATTTGGCTCGCTGGCGAGGCTCGACGAGGGAAGATACCCGCAGCGGTCTCTGACCGAGGAGTAACGAAGCCAGCGAGCCAAAGCCTCGCAGCCCTCCGGGGCGGGGCGGCGCTGGGTCATCTGCGTTGTTGCGTGGACGGTCGAGTATCGCCGAGGATACACTCCCGCCCACGCGCCTAGCATCTGACCCGGCGGCGCTCCCGCCAAAATCGGAAGTTATTTTTGCACGGACCCTAACGTCATTCCATCGCTCCAAAGCAAAAATTGGCCATGGCACTAACACTGCAGGGACACTCGGAGCACGGAGTTTATTCCGCAGTGGCATGACGGGCGGACTGAAGTCCGCGCTCCGTTGCATCAGGGCGGATAACGTGTCTTGGTTCGATCTCACCGCCGACCTGCGCGCGGAATTTGTTTCGCGGCACCAATCGTCATAGGTTCGCTCGGGTATCGGTTCGGCTTAATTCGCTGTCGTCACCACTCGATCATGCTCCTTGAGTAAACTAATTCCAAATAGGCGCGACCGCTGCGCGGGCTCTTCTTCTTTCGCTAACCCAACCTTTTACCATATTCCCCTGCTCCACCTCCGGTCGTTGCTACGGCTGGCCTTCGTCTCTCGGGCGCCAAGACGCCGCCCGCAGACCTGAAACTAAAATACGGATTGCCTATTCGTCGGATTCGTTCCCGCAATGTATTCCTGCCAGGTGGCCATGCCGTCCGAGACGTAATTGCAGTGACAATCGAAGCGACCATCCGGAGGGACGAGTTATACGAGTCCCGAATTTCGCGCCGGATTCTGGGACTCGCGGAGGTTGTCTCTCGGCAAACCCCGTCTGGGACTCGCAGAGCTCGTCCCTCCGATCGGGCGCGCGCGAAACGTCACAAGTCCATGCAAGTCGGCGTTGATAAATTTCCCGGGATGGGGCAGGCTGGCGAAATCGAGAACGTCGGCCATGAATCATCCAGCGACCAGTTATCGCAGAGCCTTCTGGAAAAGCCCGCATCACGCCTGGCTGGCCATCCTGACTTTGGGGGCGGGATTCGTCGCCGCGCAGCCTTTGTTTCTGCTTGCGGGCGCGGTGGCGTATGCGCTGGGCTGGATTTACCTTCCGGACCTGGGCATTTATCGGAAATGGCTCGACTCCAAAACCCAGGATTTCCGGCAAAAAGCGGAAGAGGCCGAAGTCACCCAGTTTCTGGCGCGCCGATCCCAGTTATTGAATGGGCTTTCCCACGCGGGACGAACCCGCTACCAGGAGTTGGCTGATGTCTGCCGGGAAATTGAAGCTGCGGGGAGCAAGGCCGCCCTGACCGAGGGGCCTGGCGGCATCGACACCCGAGTGTATAGACTGGACGAGTTGATGTGGACTTACCTGCGGCTTTTGACCATCCAGGAGTCCCTCGAGGGATTCTTGGCGGCCGAACTCCAGGAAGATATCCCCTCCAAGCTGAAGGAGACCGAGCAGGTCATCGCGGGGATCCAGTCGGAAATGGAATCGCTGCGAAAGAATCCGGATTCGGAATCGAGCCTGGATTCGAGACAGAGGTTGCTGGACTCGAGACAAGAGCTGCGCCAAGTGTTGCAGAAACGACTCGAACGTCTCTCCCAAGCCCGGTCGAACCTCGAGCTGGTGGCCTCGGAAGAGGAACGCCTCGAGCAACAGATCAAGCTGCTCCGCGCGGATGCCGTGGCGATACGCAACACCGACACCCTGACCACGCGCATCAACGCAACGGTGGAACATCTCGAGCAGACCAATCGCTGGCTCGGACAATTGGAGGAATACCGGGATCTGGTCGGTTCGCTGCCGCAGACCGATCGGAACCTGGGTTTTGGCACCGAAATTCCCCCGCAACTCTCTCCCGGTTCCCCGGTGAAAACAGGACGTCCAACCGTCAGAAATTGACTATGAAACCACGTCCCGCTCTGGCTGAATTCACTCCTCCTTTGTCCGGTTCGGATCCGACCCGACTGCCTTTGCGCGGCTGGGCGCTGGAATTGGCGCGCCGATGGAATACCGGTTCTTACTCGGTGTTCATTCTGCACGGAAATATCTTCGATGTCTTTCCGGTTCAAGAGGGCGCCGAAACCGCTTTCGTGTCTCTTAAGACTTTTCTGGTCCGACGGCTCTTCCCCGAGCGCGCGTTTCTGCTGTTTTACGATATCAGCGATGGATTGACCTTTGGCAGCGCCGATATGCAGAAGCGCTTCTTCGAGTGGCTCGAAATCTACGACCGCGTCGAAAACACGGCCTATCATGTCCAGGGTCCCCCGAGGGAATTTTTGAAGCTGGCCCCCCTGCTCCGCCGGTTTTTCCAGCACATGGCCCAGGAACGCCAGCGCGGCGCCACGCTGATCCTCGAGTTCCCGGAAAAAATTGTGCCGTCGACGTCGGATGCCTACGCCAGCCCGGATGAAAGGATTGCCCTGGTCACGCTGATGAAATGGGCCGCCTCGCCCGAAATGCGCCGCTCCGACGTGGGCATCCTGCTCGTAACCGAGTCCGCAGCGGAATTGAACAGCGACCTCGTCCAAAATCCGCATATCGCTCAAATCAAGATCGATCTCCCCGACGCGGAAGAACGTCTGCAATTCCTGCAATCGGGCAATCTCAAGGCGCTTGGGGAGGGCCGTCCCCTGGAGACATGGTGCGACTTGACCGAATCGGAACTGGCCAGCCGCCTTTCGGGCTTGAACCTCGTCCGAGTTCAGAACCTCCTGGTGGAAGCCATCCGCAACCAGATCCGGGTGACCGTCGATTACCTGGCCGCGGGCAAGAAACGATTGATCGAAGACTATTGCCAGGGCCTGGTGCGATTCAAAAATCCAAAAGCCGGCGTGAGCCTCGATGCGGTCGCGACGCACGTGGCCGCCAAGAAAAGGCTCCGAGAACTGGCATGGCTAATCAAGAACGGCAAACACGATGTGCTCGAACGCGGCGTGTTGCTGCCGGGCCGGGTCGGAGTTGGCAAGTCGTTTTTGGTCGATTGCTTTGCCAGCGAATGCGGTCTGCCGGTGATGGAGATCGGAGAGTTCCGCTCGAAGTGGGTTGGAGACACCGAATTGCAGCAGGCGCGCATCCTGATGACCATCCGGGCTCTGGGTCCCGTGGTGGTGGTGGTCGACGAGGCCGATGCGGTCTTTGGCTCTCGGGAATCGGGCAGCGACGACAGCGGCGTGTCCGGCCGTGTATTCGCCGCTTTTGCGGCCCATATTGGCGATTCCAGTCTGCGCGGACGCGAGCTCTGGATTGCGATGACCTCCCGGCCGGATCTGCTGGCCATCGACATGAAGCGCCAGGGGCGCTTCGGGTTGAGCATCCCCCTGTTCCCGGCCCAGAACGCGGGCGAAGTCATGGAGTTATTCACCACCATCGCGCGGTTCAAGAAGATCGAACTCTCCGACGCCGTTAAGAAGCAGATCAAGAAAACCGCCGGCGACCGGCCTTTCACCGGCAGCGATGTCGAGGCCATCCTCGTCAGGGCCAAGGAACGGGCGGTGCTGGCGGAACGGGATGACAAGGTCCAGGCCGCGGATGTTCAGGAAGCCCTGGAATCCTTCGTCGATCCCCTGGATCCACAATTGCTCGCCTTGCAGGAGCTGGCGGCTGTGTTGGCCTGCTCGGACCGGCGTTACCTCCCCGCGCGATACCAAAACGCCGAACGCGGCGCCCTAGTCGAGGAGTTCAATCAACTCAAACACCGCCTGGGTTTTCGACGCGTTTAATATCGTGACTCGCGCCTCTCGACACATTTGTTCCGCTCAATTTGGCCTGTGGCGAGGCGTGATCCCATGATCTTTTTCACCCGCCGGACTTGAGTCCGCCCTTTCTCCTGCACGCATGCTGCCCTCGTTCATCACCACCTTGCTGTTTGCCATGTCCGCGGTCACAGCAGCCCGTTCCACACGAATGCTCGGCAGCCTGCAAGCCAATTTCTGGCGGCTGATTGTCGCCACGTCCTTTCTCGCCTTATGGGCGCACAGCTTCGGACAGGGGCTGACGGGACCCGGGCTCCCCATCTTTCTTGTGAGCGGCTTCATCGGATTCGGGGTTGGAGACCTGGCCCTCTATTTCGCGTATCCACGACTGGGCGCCCGACTCACGATCCTGCTGGCTCAATGCCTGGCGGCCCCCATAGGAGCGGCGATTGAATGGGCGTGGCTCGGCACCACGCTCAGCCTTTCCCAAATCTTCTGGATATCTGTCATCCTCGGGGGCGTCTATCTCGCCATTTCTCCGGTCCCCATCGAGGCTAAATCTCTGAAAACCGTTCTCGTAGGAACCGCATGCGGGATCCTGGCGGCCCTGGGACAGGCCGGGGGAGCCGTGCTCAGCCGCAAGGCCTTTGAGATCACAAAGGCAGCCGGCCAATCCCTCGATGGAATGACCGCCGCCTACCAACGCATCCTGGCGGGACTGGTGATTGGCAGTTTGGTTTACCTGGTCCACTGGATTCGTGAAAACCGGATCAAGAAGACGATGCCTGCCATGGCCAAAATACCTTTGCGCCGGGTGGCGCCCTGGGTTCTGGCAAATGGCCTTTCAGGACCGGCTTTGGGGGTTGGCTGTTACCAGTGGGCCCTCGCCACCACGCCCGCCGGTATTGTGCTGCCCATCGTGGCCACCACCCCGCTCGCGGTCATCCCTTTGGCCATGGTTTTGGATGGAGAAAAACCGAGCCTCCGCTCCCTTCTGGGAGGACTGCTCGCCGTCATTGGAGCGATAGCCCTCACATTTCTGGTCTGAGGACCAACACTGGAGCGCGCCTGTGTCGAAGGAACCTCAATCTTCCCCCCAGTTTGAGGCATGGCTGGATTATGGGGATACCTGAATCTGACCTCGGATCTCGCCTGCGGGATGGCTGATCGTGTGAATATTGATATAGGCACGGCCCTGCAGTATCAAATCCTTGTTGGTATCCGATAGGGTCAGCACCCCGGACAATTCTCCCGCGGTCCCGGCAGCCCCGTTCAACGGGTAGAGAACCGCCGCATTTTCGGCGAGTCCAGCGGGACCGTGGATATGGGCTGCCGAAGCAGGCGATTTCAAGCCCGTGAAATCAACCTGGTAGGTGAGAGTATTGCCCTCCAGCGATAGGGTGCCAAAACCATGACCCGATGTGTCTACCGCAGGAACCTCCGCCTCACCTGTCATCGTGACCGTCAGGGGGATCACGACCGTTTTGGCATCGTTCTGCACGCGGAAAAGGCCCACAGTCCCACTCAATCCGACTAGAGCCCGGCTATTGGTTGTTGTCAGGACATTCACCCAATTCGTATCGGCCACCCGGTTCTTCCGTTGAATCAGGTAAACGCCGTTGCCGCCATCCCACTCCAGTTGGGCTGTGTGGCCATCCGCCTGCAAGATAGGTATTCCGATTGAGATCGGCGTTACAACAACCGCCGGCTTGCTGGCCGGATCGCCCGGATTGGTCACCTTGGCCCCGGCCGCGGGTTTGCCGTCTCCATCCGGATCGCCCAACTCCTCGCCGTTGGTAAAACCGTCGCCGTCAGAATCCTGCCCCGCCAGCACGGCGTCCCAAAAGGCCTTGGTTGAGGATCCGGTGATAGCCTGAACCGCCTTTCCGAAATTATTGCGGGGTCCGCCCTGAGTCACATGGCAATTCGCGCAGCCGAAAACGGAACCGTTCGGAAGTTGGCTGACACGAAAGGACCGGCCAAAGGCGTCGTTGCACGAGACCAGACTGAAGACAAAGAGGGAGAAGCCCAAGCCGAGACGCGGGAGACGTTGAAAGATGGAAACCGGCGGGAAGAAATCTGATCTCATACAATACATTCCTTTTTCTTATTCAAACAACAGATAGCATATCTTGGGTGGGCGTCAAATGGGTTGTGGCCTTGAAATGGCCATTGGTTGCGGGATGAATCCCGCGCTCCAGCCTGTCGAGCGACTCTCCCTTCGGAGCCGGGAACGATCGGCACGTGGCATTCGTTCGGCAGAGCGATTCAACCAACAGGATTTCACCGCTTGTATTGGTGTCTATTGGTGTTCATTCGCGGTCAGATTATTTGTGGGTGACTCTTGTGCGCGGATTTGGGACTGGTTAACAGCCTTGCACTTTCCGCAGCTTTTGCCTAATTTGCGGGCACTCATATGGACCCGTTTTTTTTGAGATCCCTTTTTCGCAAGAAGAGTCTTGATCACATTCACGGGGAAGCCTTTAACGAGGAGGGGCCCAAGCTGAAGCGGACGTTATCGGCGCTGGATCTAACGGCGCTGGGGATTGGGGCGATCATCGGAACGGGGATTTTTGCCGTGATTGGGACGGCCGCGGCTGGGGGGAGTCATCATCTGGGGGCGGGGCCGGCCGTATCGCTTTCATTTATCATCACAGCGGTGGCGTGTGGTTTTTGTGCTTTGTGTTATGCGGAATTTGCGGCGTTGGTGCCGGTTTCCGGGAGCGCGTATACGTATTCCTACGCGACGCTGGGGGAGTTGGTCGCGTGGATCATTGGATGGGACCTGGTATTGGAGTATGCGGTGGGCAACATCGCGGTATCGATCGGTTGGGCGGCGTATTTCCGGCAGCTCTGTTCGGGGATGGGATTCGAGATTCCGGCCTGGTTATCGGTGGACTATCGTTCGGCCTACCAGGCGGCCATGCAGGTCGCGGACAAGGGCGGCGAGATTCCAGCCAATTTGAAGCTAGCCTACGAGGCGTGGCAGCTGCATCCGACCGTTTTGGGAATCCCGATCATTTTCAATGTGGTTGCGGCGGGGATTGTGTTGGTCATCACCTGGCTATTGGTCATTGGGATCAAGGAATCCGCGCGCGTGAACAACATCCTGGTCGGGCTGAAGATCATCATCCTGCTTCTATTTCTGGCGGTGGGTTTTTTTCATATCAAGCCGGAGAACTGGAGTCCGTTCATGCCGAACGGACTGCAGGGGGTATGGACCGGGGCGAGCCTGATCTTTTTTGCGTTCATCGGCTTCGATGCGGTTTCGACGGCCGCGGAGGAATGCCGGAATCCGGGGCGCGATCTGCCGATCGGGATCATCGGTTCGCTGGCCATCTGCACGCTTTTCTATGTGGCAATCGCCGTCGTGCTGACCGGGATGCAGCCCTGGCACCAACTGGGGGTGCCGGATCCATTGGCGGCGGCTTTTACGAATCTGGGCATGAGCTGGGCGGCCGGCTTGATTTCGTTGGGTGCGGTGATTGCGATCGCGGCGGTCCTGTTGGTGCTGCAGATGGGTCAGACCCGGATCTTTTTCTGCATGTCGCGGGATGGATTACTGCCCAAAGGAGTTGCCCGGGTGCATCCCAAATATCAAACGCCCTATATCACGACCATCCTGACAGGGCTGGCTGTGGCCTTGATCGCCGGCATCTCGAACATCAGCGAGATTGTGGAACTGACCAATATCGGGACGCTGTTTGCCTTTGTGCTGGTCAATGCGGGGGTGATCATTCTTCGGGTAACGGATCCTGATCGGCCCCGGATGTTTCGGACGCCGTTCGTCCCGGTCTTTCCGTTGCTGGGCATTGTGATGTGTCTGTATCTCATGCTCGGTTTGCCGGCAATCACATGGAAACGTTTCATAATCTGGCTGGGGATCGGATTGGTGGTGTATTTCACCTACAGCCGGTATCGGAGCGTTCTGGCGAGACACCGTCGGTCCCATTAGAATTGGAGCGATTTCCGAGGTGGGGATCCGCAAAATTGATTTCAGGCTTGCCTTTTTTCAGGTCGTTCTAAAGATAGCCCCTTTACGTATGAATCCAGAGACAAGCGAGTCGGTAAGAATTTATGAGTGGTTGGCCTGGCTGGAAACCAACAAGAAGAAGTTGATTGTGGGAGCCGTTGTGGTTGCGGCGATCAGCCTGGTATTTTCCTTTGTGCGTTACCAAGCCCGGGAGCGGGAATCGGCGGCCAACGCGGCCCTGTTCAAGCTGGGACTGCCCTTGCGTCAGGACGAGATGGCTCCCAAACCCAACGCCTCCGGTTATCTGAAAGTGGCCAGCGATTACGCCAGCACGCAGACAGGACAACGCGCTTTTCTGATGGGCGCGGGACAGTTGTTTTCGGAAAACAACTATGCGGGCGCCCTGGAGCAGTTCAGGAAGTTTCTGAGCGCGCATGGGAGCAGTCCCCTGGCCTCGGTCGCTTCGATGGGAGTGGCGGCTTGCCTGGATGCCCAGGACAAAGTGGAGGAAGCCGTAAAGGCCTACCAGGAGGTGATTTCCCGTTACTCGGCCGAACCGGTGGCCAACCAAGCGCGGATGGCCCTGGCTCGAATTCACGAAAGCAAAAAGCAGCCCGAGCAGGCCTTAAAGCTTTACGACGAGGTTTCGCGGGCCGATTCTCTGTCTTTCTGGAGAAATGAAATCTCGGAACGCCGAGGAAATTTGCTCAAGGAATACCCACATTTGGCGCCGACCAACCAAGTCAAGCCCCAGGCGGCGGCGCCGGCGCTGACCCCCACCAACGCGGCCCGAACGTCGGCACCGGCCACCAACGCGGCCAACGTTAAAAAATAGCGAGGATGAAAATCGCCATCATCGGAACGGGATACGTCGGTCTGGTGACCGGCGCCTGTTTTGCCGAGATTGGACATCAGGTAGTGTGCGTCGATTGCGACGCCGAGAAGATCCATACGCTTAAAACGGGTCTCATGCCCATCTACGAGCCCGGACTGGACGAGTTAGTGGCCCGGAATGTGGCCGCCGGTCGTCTCGAGTTCTCGACCAGCACCCAGGAGGGCGTGGAAAAATCGACCGTGATTTTCATCGCGGTTCCGACACCGCCTTTGCCGGACGGCTCGGTGGACCTCAGTTTTATCGAGGGCGTGGCCCGGGACATTGCCAGGTGCATGACGGGATACCGGATTATCGTGGATAAAAGCACGGTGCCGGTGAAAACCGGCGAGAAAGTGGCGGAAACAATCACGCGCTACTGTAAAAGCCGGGTGGCCTTTGACGTGGTGAGCAATCCGGAGTTTCTCCGGGAAGGCTTTGCCGTCGAGGATTGCCTGCATCCCGATCGGGTGGTGATTGGTACCAACTCGGCGCGACCAGTCCCCACCATGAAAGAGATCTACGCCCCGCTTGAGGCGCCGATCATCGTGACCGATATCAGCTCGGCCGAGTTGATCAAACACGCCGCAAACTCTTTCCTGGCCCTCAAGATTTCTTATATCAACGCCATTTCCGTGATTTGCGAGGCATCGGGAGCCAACGTAATGGAGGTCGCCAACGGGATTGGGATGGATTCCCGCATCGGTCGCGCCTTTCTGGATGCCTCGCTTGGTTTTGGCGGGAGTTGTTTCCCGAAGGATCTGAGCGCCTTTGTGAAGATATCCGAACAACTGGGCTATGATTTCGCCCTGCTGCGCGAGGTGCAACACATCAACGCCATCCAGATGGATCGATTCTTCAAGAAGATCCAGGACACCCTCTGGGTGCTCAAGGACAAGAACATCGGAGTTCTGGGCCTCGCCTTCAAACAGAACACCGACGACGTTCGACAATCCCCCGCCATTGAGCTGTGTCATCGGCTCCAAAAAGAGGGCGCCGTGCTGCGTGTGTTCGATCCTAAGGCCATGGGCAAAGCCCGGGCGGTCTTGTCCAACGTGACCTACCTTGAGGACATGAACACGGTGGCTGAAGGTTGCGATGCCCTGGTGATCGCCACAGAATGGCCCGAGTTCAAACAGCTGGATCTGCAGCGAGTTCGGGCGACCATGGTTTGCCCGATTGTGTTCGACGGGCGCAACCTGTTTGATCCGGCCGAAATGGAGCAATTGGGCTTTATCTACAAAAGCATCGGGCGTTGAGATCGACAGACGTCCTTGGCCCCTCTGGCCTGAATTCGCCGATAATTTCTTCGAAGACAGAATCTTGGACCGGCTTCAAGGATGCAGGCATTCCTTTGAAGCCGGTCTAAATACCCTTCCACAAACGTTTCCAGTCGTGCGGGATCGTTCGTGGCATGTCCGGGATGCAGATCGGTTTATCAGACTTTCTGGGGCACCACAAAGGGCTCGCGGTATTCCCGAGTCAGGAGCTTGTTGGCGGATTCGTTATCCAGAAAGCGCTCGGTTTTCGGATTCATCCTGAGGAACGCGCCGAGGGTGGCTGGAGTTTGGGAGAGATCGACCCCATTGACTTGCAGATGTTCATAGGCGCGTTCGCAGGCCTCCAGAGCTTCTGAATCGCCTTGGATGGCTTCCTGGATGGCTTCGGGTGACGCCTGTCTTCCCAGGCGATAGGAGATGTTGCCGGTGTGGCACAGGGCGCTGGAAAGATGGCCCTCGAGGATGTCGGCGTTCAGATCGGTGGGCTTTCGGCTGCGCATCGCCTTGACGAAGTTCTCGTGGTGGTTGGCGCTCCCCTCGAATTTGCGGATTACCCCGCCCGAGTGATCAAAGGCGGTAGCCTTGTCGTAGCTGGCGATGACGAGGTAACCGTTCTGGCAATCGATGACCACGCCGATGCTGGCGCCGCGGTAGTTGTCCATTTTGTTTTCCGCGCTGCTAGCGGGCAGGCCTCGGACCTCGAAGATCAAGAGGGCCTTGCCGTAGTCGTGGTAGATGACCTGGGTGTTGGGGGTTTCGCCGTCGTCGACGTAACCGAGCCGCCCTCCCACGCTAAAAACCCGGGGGGAGAGTTCCTGAATGCCGAGCGCCCAGC
>Ga0209310_1000638_pt1 | contig 35932 bp, 31 predicted proteins | sample AD_UKC030_MetaG_FD_184415 | JGI IMG/M metagenome (GOLD analysis project Ga0209310, IMG submission 184415) | Active sludge microbial communities of municipal wastewater-treating anaerobic digesters from USA - AD_UKC030_MetaG (SPAdes) (version 2) | ecosystem: Engineered > Bioreactor > Anaerobic >...
GGGGGGGGCTGGGGCGCGCCGGCCTCGCGCGCGGGGAGCTCCGGCTCCACCGGCCGGCGGCTGACGGAGATCTCGAGCCTGAGGGGCGACTTGCCCCCGGCGTCGACGCCGAGGGGATAGAAGAACACGGTCTCGCCCAGGGAGAGGGTGACGGTCTCGAGGGTGCTGCGGTAGGTGATGCTGCCGCGGGCATTGCGGGCCCAGACCTGGCCCTGGGCGACGAGGCTGAGCTTCCCGTCGCCGCGGTCGAAGGGGGTGATCTGGGTCATGACGACGAGGTTGGTGCCGACGAGCTTGACGCCGACGGGGATCCCGGGGAGGGTGTACTTGACGCTCTCCTCCTGCCAGGCGACGCCGGTCCCCTGGAGGCCCTCCGCGCCGCTTCCCGGCACGAGGGCATGCACCTTGACGGCGAGGCTGCCTTCCTTGAGCTCCTCGACCCGCTCCTGGGCCGAATTCCGGAGCGGGGAGACCGCGAGCCCGGCGAGGGCCAGCAGGGCGAAGGCGCGGTTCACGGCGCTTCGCCTTCCGCGGCCTGGACCGGCCTGACCTTGGGAGCCCGCACGATGACGGGGGTCCCCGCCTCGCCGAAGTCCGTCTCGGAGGGGAGGTTGATGGTGAGGGTCACCTGGGCGTTCTGGCTGTCGAGGTAGCGGAGTATCCGCTCCATGCTCGCCTGCTCCGCCCCCTCGGGGGCGATCTCGGCGGCGGCCAGGGCGGGCCGGGCCTCCCTGCCTCCCGCGAGGAGGTTGGCCGTCGTGAGGCCGGCGAGGAGGAAGAGGACGAGGGCGGCCGCGGCCGCCAGGGGGAGGGGCAGGGAGAGGCTCCGGCCCCAGGCCCTTCCGGCGCGGGGGAGGGATCCGAAGGCGGGGGCGGTCCGGCCGGCCGCCCGGGCGGCGAGCTCGCGCTCGAGGCGCTCCCTGCCCCGGGCGACGATGGCCTTTTCGTTCGGGAGCGGCTCCGAGGAGAGCCGCCGGCCGAGGGAGGCGTAGCGCTCCAGGGCGGAGCCGCAGGCCGCGCAGCCGGCGACGTGCTCCGCTATGCGCGCGTTCCAGGGACTGGGCACCTCGCCGTCCGCGTAGGCGGAGAGCAGGCCTCGATCAGGACACATGCTTCGAACCCTCCCCGAGCCTGGCCAGGAGCGCCTCGCGCGCCCTGAAGGCCCGGACTTTCACGTTGCCCTCGCTGATCCCGAGCACTCGTCCAATCTCCTTGTAGTTCAAGCCGCCGTACTCCTTGAGCACGAGGACCGCCTTGAGCCCCTCGGGGAGGGTCTCGAGGGCGGCCTTGAGCTCCTCGGCCGACTCGCCCTTGAGCAGGCCCTCGTCCGCCGCGGCCGAGCTCTCCCGCTCGCCCCGCCACCAGCGCTCGTAGGCGCGGGCCTCGCGGCCCCTGCGCTTGGCGTAGTTGAGGGCGCCGTTCTTGACCACGCGGATGAGCCAGTACTTCGCGTCGTCGAGGCTCGGGAAGGGGAGGCGCTTCTGCACGATCTGGACGAAGGCGTCATGGACTATGTCCTCCGCGGCTTCCTCGCTCCCGGCGATGCGGCAGGCGACGCGCACGAGCATGGGCGCGGTCGCGTCGTAGAGCCTGCGCAGGTCCTCGTCGCCGGGTGGTCCGCCACTAGAAAACAATCCCGCCCTCCTCGGGTTACGCGAGCTTCCAGGCCGTGCCGCCGGCACCGTCCGCGAGGACGACGCCCTTGGCCGCGAGCTCGGCGCGGATCGCGTCCGCGCGGGCGAAGTCCTTGGCCTTCTTGGCCGCGGCCCGCTCCGCCACGAGGCCCTCGATCCAGGCGGCGAGCTCGGGGTCGACCGCGGCCGCCTCGGCCCGGCGGGCCCCGGCGAGGCCGAGGCCGAGGATTCCGTCCATCTCGAGGGCGAGGGCCAGGGCCTCGGGGGCGGGGAGCTCCGGGTCGCGGAGGGCCCCCCAGAGCTCGGCGAGGGCCCGGGGCGTGGCGAGGTCCTCGGCCATCGCGGCGACGAAGGACTCGAGCCGCGCGCGGGCCGCCGGGCCGATCGAGGCGATCGGGGCGGCGTGGCCCTTTTCCGCGAGGGCGAGGACCCGGTCGAGGAGGGAGCGGCGCGCCGAGCGGGCCGAGTCCAGGCTCTCCCAGGAGAAGGCGAGCTGGGAGCGGTAGTGGGCCCCGAGGAGGAAGTAGCGGTAGTCCAGGGGATCGTAGCCCTTGTCGACCAGGCTCTGCAGGGTGAGGAACTCGCCCGAGGACTTGGCCATCTTGAGCTTGCCGAAGTTGAGGAATTCGTTGTGGACCCAGTAATTCACCCACTTCTTGCCGGTCGCGGCCTCGGACTGGGCTATCTCGTTCGTGTGGTGGATGGGGATGTGGTCCACCCCGCCGGCGTGGATGTCGAACTGCTCCCCGAGGTAGCGCATGCTCATGGCCGAGCACTCGATGTGCCAGCCGGGATAGCCCCGGCCCCAGGGGGAGTCCCAGACCATGGCCTGGTTGCCGAACTTGGACTTGGTGAACCAGAGGGCGAAGTCGGCCGGGTTGCGCTTGTTCGGGTCGACCTCGACCCGGGCGCCGGCCTTGAGCTCGTCGAGCTTGAGGAGGGCCAGCTCGCCGTAGGAGGGGAACTTGGTCACGTCGAAGTAGAGGTTGCCGCCGGCGGAGTAGGTGTAGCCCTTGGCCTCGATCCGCTTGATGAGGGCGATCATGTCCGCGACGTGCTCCGTGGCCTTGCAGACGACGCTCGGCCGGGCTACGCCGAGGCGCTCGGTGTCGCGGAAGAAGGCCGCCGTGTAGAACTCGGCTATCTCGTAGACCGACTTGCCCCGCTCCTCGGCCCGCTTGAGCATCTTGTCCTCGCCGAGGTCGGAGTCCCCGGAGAGGTGGCCGACGTCGGTGATGTTCATGACGTGGGTCACCTCGTAGCCGAGGTAGCGGAGGCTGCGGACGAGGATGTCGTGGAGGACGTAGGGCCGCATGTTGCCGAGGTGGGCGTAGTCGTAGACCGTGGGGCCGCAGCCGTAGAAGCCGACCTTGCCGGGGACGAGGGGGACGAAGTCCTGGAGCTGGCGTCCCAGGGTGTTGAACAGGCGAAGCGTCGGCATCGGAACCTCCACGCTGGTCCTCCCCGTTGCGCCTTCGGGACGCGGCGGGTAGTATCGCAATCATGCCAACACTACGGGACTTCCTCGAAAAAATCAATATAAGGGCGGATATCGCCTGGGAGGAGCCCCTGGCCGGCCACACGAGCTTCCGCCTGGGCGGCCCCGCCGAGCTCCTCGTCCGGCCGGCCGACGAGGAGTCGGCCATCGCCCTCGTCCGCGCCGCGCGGGAGGAGTCTATCCCCCTCTTCGTGCTCGGCGGGGGCGCCAACCTCCTCGTGGGCGACCGGGGCATCCGCGGCATCGTCCTGGATACCGGTGCCCTGCGGGGCCTCAGGCTCGAGGAGCCCTCCGGCACGGAGGGGGGCGCCTCCCTCCTCTCGGCCGGGGCCGGCCTCCCCGTCGACGAGCTCTGCCTCGAGGCCCTCTGCCTCGGCTTAGGGGGCCTCCAGGACTTCTCGGGCCTGCCGGGGAGCGTGGGGGGGGCGGCCTACATGAACGCCCGCTGCTACGAGCGCGAGATCTCCCAGGTCCTCGAGCGGCTCCGCTACCTCGCGCCCTCGGGCGAGCTGGTCGAGCGCCGGGTCCTGCCGGGGGAGTGGGACTACAAGCGCTCGCCCTTCCAGCCGGGCGGGCCCGCCGCCGGCGCCCTCGTCCTCGAGGCGACCTTCCGCCTCGAGGGCGCCGAGAGCGCCGAGATCGCGGCGACGATGCGCGCCCGCCGCGCCGACCGGGAGGCCAAGGGCCACTACCGCCTGCCCTCGGCGGGCTCGGTCTTCAAGAACGACCGCCGCCTCGGCGCGCCCACGGGCAAGCTCCTCGACGGCCTGGGCTTCCGGGGCCGCGCGGTCGGCGGCGCCGCCGTCTCGGCCTGGCACGCGAACATCTTCGTGAACGCGGGCGGCGCCACGGCGGCCCAGATGCGGAAGCTCATCGAGCTCGCGCAGCGCGAGGCCCGCGAGCGGCTCGGCGCCGAGCTCGAGCCCGAGGTCCTCTTCGTCGGCGAGTTCTGAGGGCCGCGGGCCGCGCCCGTCCCGGCCTCACATGCCCAGGTGCTCCATGAGCTTGTAGACCACGAAGACCGGCCAGACGAGGGCCTTCAGGAATCCCAGGATCCCGGCGCCGAAGCTCGCGGCGTGGCCGATGTAGTAGATTACCGCGGCCAGGAAGCCCAGCCCGTAGATCCCGCCCGAGGCGGCCGCGCCGCCCTTCCCGTGCTCAGCCATGTCGTACCTCCTCGCCGGACCGGCCGGCGCTCATTCCGGGATTTCGAAGACCCCCTCGAGGACCTGGCGCGGCGCGTAGGGGAAGCGCCCGAGGTCGGCGCGCGCCGTGACGCCGGAGAGGACGAGGACGGTCTCGATCTCGCTCTCGATGCCAGCCACGATGTCCGTATCCATGCGGTCGCCGACGATGACGGTCTCCTCGCGCGTGGAGCCCAGGCGCTTGAGGGCGTGGCGCATCATGAGGGGATTGGGCTTGCCCACGAAGTAGGCCTTGCGGCCCGTGGCCAGCTCGATGGGGGCGACGAGGGCCCCGCAGGCCGGGACGAGGCCGCCCTCGTCGGGGCCGGTGAGGTCGGGGTTGGTGCCGATGAGCCGGGCCCCGCCGAGGACCAGGCGCACGGCCTTCTCCACGCTGTCGAGGTTGTAGCTCCGCGCCTCGCCCACGACGACGTAGTCGGGGTTGGCGTCGTTCATCGTGTAGCCGGCCTGGTAGAGGGCGTTGATGAGGCCCGGCTCGCCGATGGCGTAGGCCGAGCCCCCGGGCCGCTGGCTCGTGATGAAGGCGGCCGTGGCCAGGGCGCTCGTGTAGAAGTGCTCGGCCCCGACCTCGACGCCGAGCCTCCCGAGCTTCTGCGAGAGCTCCTCGGGGGAGCGCTCGCTCGAGTTCGTGAGGAAGAGGAAGCGCTTCTCCTCGCGCCGCAGCCAGGCCACGAGCTCGGCCGCCCCGCGGAGGAGGCGGTTGCCGTGGTAGATCACGCCGTCCATGTCGATGATGAAGGCGCGCTTGCCGCGGACGGTCCGGATGCCCTCGCTCATGGGGGGAGTCTAGCCGATCGCGGCCCCGAGTCCAAGGGTCCCGCCGCGCTATCGCCTCGCTACTTGGCCTCCTGGTGCACCCCCGCCACGGCGCGGCCCGAGGGGTCGGCCATGGAGGCCCAGGCCGCGTCCCAGCGGATGGCGGCGGGCGTGGAGCAGGCGATGGAGGGGCCGTCCGGCACGAGGTCGACGGCGCAGGGGTTCGGGAAGTGCTTCTCGTAGATCGAACGGAACCAGTAGGCTTCCTTGGTCGGCGGGGTCTTGCGGGGGAAGCGGTAGCGGGCGTTGGCCATGTCGGAGTCGGAGACCTCGCGCTCGGCCGCGGCCTTGATCGAGTCGATCCAGGAGTAGCCCACGCCGTCGGAGAACTGCTCCTTCTGGCGCCAGAGGACCTCCTCGGGGACCCAGCCGTCGAAGGCGGCGCGGAGGATGTGCTTCTCCATCCTCCCCTCCCGGGCGGGGCGTCCCGCCGGGGCCTTCCTGATCATCTTGCGCTCCGGGTCGACGTTCATGGCGAGCTCGAGGAACTCGGGGTCGAGGAAGGGCACGCGGGCCTCGACGCCCCAGGCGCACATGGCCTTGTTGGCCCTTTGGCAGTCGTAGAGGTGCAGGAGCGAGAGCTTGCGCACGAGCTCCTCGTGGAACTCGGTCGCGTTAGGCGCCTTATGGAAGTACAGGTAGCCGCCGAAGATCTCGTCCGAGCCCTCGCCGGAGAGGATCATCTTGATGCCCATGGAGCGGATGAAGCGCGACATGAGGTACATGGGCGTGCCCGCGCGGATCGTGGTGACGTCGAAGGTCTCGAGGTGCCAGACGACGTCGGGTATCGCGTCGAGGGCCTCCTGGACGGTGAACTCGATCTCGTGGTGCTGGCTCCCGATGGCCTTCGCGACCGTGCGCGCGTACTTGGTATCGGGCGCGCCGGGCAGGCCGACCGAGAAGGAGTGGATGCGGGGCCACCAGGCCTTGTCGGCACCGCCCGACTCGACGCGCCGCTCGGCGTGCCGCGCCGCGATGGCCGCCACGATGGAGGAGTCCACCCCGCCGGAGATGAGGAGGCCGTAGGGCACGTCGCACATGAGCTGGCGGGTGACCGCGGCCTCCAGGGCGTCGCGCAGCGCGCCGAGGTCCTCCTCGCCCTTGGGGACGAAGCCGGGGGCCGCCCAGCCCGGCTCGTACCATCTGACGAGGCGGCCTTCCTTCGAGTCGTAGTAGTGGCCGGGAGGGAAGACCTCGAAGGAGGTGCAGACGTCGTGGAGGGCCTTCATCTCCGAGGCGACGAAGAGGTTGCCCGAGCCGTCGCGGCCCCAGTATAGGGGGTTGATGCCGATGTGGTCGCGGGCGATGAAGAAGGATCCGTCGCGGGGATCGTAGATGACGAAGGCGAAGATGCCGTTCAGGAGCTTCACGAAGCCGGGCCCGTGCTCGTCGTAGAGGTAGAGGAGGGGCTCGCAGTCCGACTCGGTCTTGAAGGCATGGGGCCGCGCGAGCTTCGCGGCGCGCAGCTCCTTATGGTTGTAGATCTCGCCGTTGACCGCGAGGACGCGGCCGGTGCCCGCGTCGACGAGGGGCTGGGCCCCGTGGGTGACGTCGACGATGGCGAGGCGCTCGTGGCAGATGATCGCGCGATCGTCGGACCAGACCCCCGACCAGTCGGGACCCCGGTGCCGGATACGCTTGACCTGGCTGACGGCGAGCTTGCGCAGCTCGATGGGATCGCCCTTGAGGTCGAGGATGGTGAAGATGCCGCACATGCTGTTACTCCCTGAAGTAATTTCGGGGAGTATGGCGTAAAGCGGGTAGGCCCGCAAGGCCCTTTCAAGCGGATGGCCCGGCCGCGCGCGTGAGCTGCCTAAAGGAGGCACCATGTGCGAGCACGCTTGCTTCCGCCGCCGCGGCCGCGGCGGCCTCGGCGGCCGCGGAGCCAGGCGGCTTCGGGCCGCCGCCATCCCGTTCTTGCTCGGCCTCTCGTCCTGCCTGCCCGACCCGGCCTCGCCGATCCTCCCGCCCGCGGACCTCAAGCCCCCCCTCGTCCTCGAGGCCGGGCCGGAGGGGGCGAGCTCCTTCCTCCTCCGCTTCGACGAGGCGGTGGAGCCGGTGGAGGGGAGCTTCGGCCTCGAGCCGGGGCCCGCGAGCCCCGCGGCCCGGGCGGAGGGGGACTTCCTCCGCCTCGAGTTCGGCGCGGAGCTCGAGCCGGGGGCGGACTACGCGGTGACGGGGGAGGCCGAGGACGGGGCGGGCAACGCCACGCGCTTCTGCTTTTCCTTCGCCGGCTGGAACGGCCGCCCCGCGGCCCTGCGGCTCTCCGAGGCCCAGGCCGCCAAGAACTCCTCGGCCTCGCGGCCCCACCGCGACTTCCTCGAGCTCGTCGTGGAGGAGGCCGGGAACCTGGGCGGCGTCGAGCTCTGCTGGGCCAACGCCGCCAAGCGCTTCTCCTACCGCTTCCGCGGGGTCGAGGTGGGCGCGGGGGAGTACCTCGTCCTCCACCTCGCCCCCGAGGGCAGGGCGGAGGAGATCGACGAGCTCGGAGCCGATCTCGCGGCTTCGGGCGGGGTGGACGCCTCGCCGGGGGCTCGGGATTTCTGGTGCGGGGCGGGAGGCCTGCCCGACGCGAGCGGGGCGGTGGCCCTGCGGCCCCGGCCCGGAGCGCCTGTGGCCGATGCCCTGTTCTACGCCGATTCCGGCAAGGAGGGAGCGCTCGGCGACGACAAGCTCGCGGCCCTCGTGGCCGAGCTCGGCGAGGCCTGGCCCCTGGGCGGGACGTCTGCTGCCTGGGAGGATGCCTTCCGCTGGAAGCCCTCGACGGCCCGCTCCCTGTGCAGGCGCCCAGGCTCGGAACGGGGGGCCGAGGCCTGGTACCTCGGGGAAGCGAGCTCCCAGAGCCCCGGCGGCCCCAACGACCCGCCGGGGGAGTAGCTAGAGGGCGTTCTTGATGAGCTTCTCGATCTCGGCCTTGGGCAGGGCGCCCGAGTGCTGGACCTGCACCTGCCCGCCCTTCAAGACCGCGAGGGTCGGTATGGAGACGATGTTGAAGCGGGCGGCGAGGTCGGGCTCGGCGTCGACGTTGACCTTGCCGACGGCGACCTTGCCGGCGTAGGCCTCGGCGATCTGCTCCACCGAGGGGGCGATCATCCTGCAGGGCATGCACCACTCGGCCCAGAAGTCGAGGAGTACGGGGAGGGGGGACTCGGCTACTTCCTTCTGGAAGTTGGCGGCGGTGACGGTGATCTCGTGGCTCATGGCTAGATAATACGAAGCCGGGCCGCCCGATGTCAAAGGGAAGCTTGGCCGAGTCCGGACCGGAGGTTGGGCTGTCAGTGCCTGTGAAGACGCGAAGCGCGACCGGGGATTTTTAAACCACAGAGGCACAGAGGGGAGAGGGAGAGGAAAGAAGAAAGAAGGAAAAATGGAAGTGAGGCACGGAGGGAGAGGGAGAGGAAGAGAAGGAAGAAGAGAATGGAAGAGAGGCACAGAGGCACAGAGGCACAGAGAAGAAAGAGAGAGGAAAGGATGATAATCCATACTCTCTTTTCTTAACTCTGTGTCTCTGTGCCTCTGTGGTTTATTTAGCTAGATGAACAAGTTTAGCGTATCAGTGCGCTAGCTCCCTGCGCCCAGGAGGCCCTTCGCGATGCGCCCGAGGCGCGCGAGGTCCTTCTCGGTCTTCTCCGACCAGGCCGCCGCCGAGAGCCTGATGCAGTCGCGGTACTTGTGGGTCGGCGAGAAGATGTGGCCGGGCGCGATCGTGATGAGGGACTTCACCGCCTCGCGGTAGAGGAGGAGTGAGTCGAGGCCAGCCGGCAGGCGTACCCAGATGACGTAGCCTCCCCCCGGCTCGGCGATGCGGGTGCCCTCGGGGAAGCTCTCCATGATCGCCCGGGACATCCTCGCCACCTTCTGCGCGTAGGCGCGCCGGATCTTGCGCAGGTGGAGGTCGTAGCCCCCCGACTCGAGGTAGCTCGCGATGGTCAGCTGGGGGAGGACCGAGGTGCCGTTGGCGAAGGCGAGCTTGAGCTTGTTGACGTCCTGGAAGAACCTTCCCGGCGCCACCCAGCCGATGCGGTAGCCGGGGGAGATGTCCTTCGAGAAGGAGGAGCAGAGGAGGACGGAGCCGGAGCGGTCCTGGGCCTTGGCGACGCTCGGCCGCCGGTCGCCGAAGTAGAGCTCGCCGTAGATGTCGTTCTCGATCAGGGGAACGCCCTTGCGCTCGAGCATCTCGACGAGCTCGCGCTTGGCCTCGTCGGGCATGCAGGAGCCCAGGGGATTGTTGAAGTTGGTCATGGCGACCACGGCCCGCACGGGATGGTTCTCGAGGGCGAAGGCCAGGGCGTCGAGGCTCATGCCCGTGCCCGGGCTGGTCGGTATCTCGAGGGCCTTGAGGTGGAGGGCCTCCATCTCGAGGAGGATGCCGAAGTAGGTCGGCGACTCGATGGCGACGAGGTCGCCGGGCCGGCAGACGGCCTGGAGGCAGAGGGCGATGGCCTCGCTGCAGCCGGCCGTGATCACGAGGTCGTCGGGGCGGATGGAGCAGCCGTAGCCGAAGGCCCGTTGCGCCACCTGGACCCGCAGCTCCTCGCAGCCCTCGGGGTAGAAGGAGGAGTCGAGGGCGAAGCGCCCCTGCTTGGCGAGCTGGATGAGGATCCGGTCGAGCTTGGCCATGGGCAGGAGCTCGGGGTCGGGCGAGGCGGCCCCGAATTTGGCGAAGTCCGGATCGTGGGTGTCGCGGAAGAGCTGCATCGAGAGCTCGTCGGTGCTGACCTGGGTGGGGTCCTCCCGCGCGGGGGCCGGGTCGGCCTGGAGGCTCCGCCCGCTCGGGCGGTATTTCACGTAGTAGCCCGACTGGGGCCTGGCCTCGATGATGCCCCTCGTCTCGAGGAGACGATAGGCCTGGAGGACGGTCGAGAGGCTCAAGGAATGCTGGATGCTCGACTCGCGGAGGGCGGGGATGCGGCCGCCTTCCGGGAAGGTTCCCGCCTTGATCTGGGCCTCGAGCTCGAGCGCGAAACGCTCGTATAAAGGTAGCTTTTTGTCCACAAATCCCACCTTCGTAGGAAAATAATGTAAAACGATACAGTTTGCTGTCAGAATGCCATAACAGTCGCTCATTAATCAGATTGTTATGTACATAATTTCATTTTTCTGGTGCTGTTATTATTCACCGATTCTCCCTATTTTACAAGCGTGAAGCGCCAGCTTGTTTCAGGCGCCTCGCGGGAGGTTCCTATGAAGAAGTTCCTGTTCGGTCTCGCTGGCGCGGGGCAGGTCACGATCGCCGAGGCGGTTTCCGAGAAGGGCAGCCTGGTCGGCGGCCAGACCTTCGCGCTCCGCGGGGCCAAGGGCAGGCGGGTGACCTGCAACTCGGGCGTCCTCTGGGTGACCGTCGAGGGGGATCGCGAGGATCACCTCCTTTCCGCCTCCGAGAGCATGGTGATCCCCGGCAGGGGCAGGGTCCTGTTGAGCCCCCTGGGCTCGGCCTCGTACCGCCTGGCCTGAGCGGCCGCGTTTCCGACCGGGAGGCGAGCCCCGGCCTCCTTGACGATCCCCGCCCTTCCCGCGGATCATGCGGCTCCGGAGCGTGAGCATGAGCGTGATTCCTAGGACGACCATCGAACTCCTCGCCGCCTCGGCCGACGACTGCGTCGCCGCGGCCCGGCTCGGCGCCGACCGCGTCGAGCTCAACGCGAGCATCGGCGCCGGGGGCCTGACGCCGAGCGCGGGGAGCCTCCGCGCGGCCCGCGCTCGCGCGGCGATACCGATCGTCGCCATGCTCAGGCCCCGGCCGGGCGCGTTTCTCTATTCCGATGCCGACTTCGACGCGATGCGCCGCGACGCGGCCCTCCTCGCGCAGGAGGGGGCCGCAGGCTTCGCCTTCGGCTTCCTCTCGGCCGATGGCCGGATCGACGAGGCGCGCTGCGCCGCCCTCATGGCCGAGGCCCCCGGCCTCGAGTGGGTCTTCCACCGCGCCTTCGACCTCGTGCCCGAGCCCTTCGAGGCCCTCGAGGCCCTGATCGGCCTCGGCGTCAGGCGCCTCCTCACCAAGGGCCGGGCCAACAGCTTCGAGGAGGGCGAGCCCCTCCTCCTCGAGCTCCGCGAGCGCGCCGCCGGCCGCCTCGAGATCCTCGTTCCCGGGCTCAGGCCCCACAATATCGAGCGCGTCGTCGGCGCGGACGGCTTCCGCCAGCTCCACCTCGGCCGCTTCGTCGAGCGGCTCGATCCCTCGGCCTCGGGGAATCCGGCCCTGCGCTTCGGCTCTGGGGCCGAGGGCGGGGGCGCGGCCTACCAGGTCCTCGACGAGGACTACGCCCGGGAGATGATCGGCAAGATCCGCGCCGCGGAGCCCGCGGCCCACCGTTCAGGGCGCTGAGCGGGAGCCGAGCCGGCCCGGGTCCTCGATCGCGGCCTCGATGAAGCGATCCCGCGCGGCCAGGGCGGCCCCGATCGCCGGGGCACGCCGGCCGAGGGCCGAGAGCCTGAGCTCGCAGCCTCGGTTGAAGTCCATGGCCTGGGCGGCTACCCGGTCCCGGAGCTCCGCGAAGAGCCGGGGCAGGGCCTCGAGGAGCTCGCTGGCCAGGACGAGCGCGTTAGGCGAAAAGAGGTTGACCAGGCCGGCTATGCCGCCGGCCAGGGCGCCGGCGTAGTCGGACAGGCAGGCGCCGACCCGCGGATCGGGCCCCGAGCCGAGCTCGACGATCCGCTCGAAGGGGAGGGGCGCGCTCTCGCCGAGCGCGGCGGCCAGGTCCGCGGCCAGGGCCGTCTCGGAGGCGTAGGCGGCCCAGCAGCCCCGGTTCCCGCAGGAGCAGGGCCGCCCTCCCGCGACGAAGGGCAGGTGGCCAGCCTCCCCGAAGTAGCCCCGCGGGCCGGCGTAGAGCTCCCCCCCCAAGTAGGCCCCGAGGCCGATGCCCTCGCCGACGATGAGGCAGAGGAGCTCCTCCTCGCATTTCCCGCGCCCCCCCGCGATCCGCTCGGCCGCCGCGGCGAGCTTGGCGTCGTTGCCTACCCAGACCGGGCAGCCGCAGCGCCGGGCGAGGGGCTCCCGTACGGATACCCCCTCCCAGCCCAGGCTCGTCGCGCGGAGCACCATCCCGCCCTCGGCCTCGACGACGCCCGGCACGGAGAGGCCCAGGCCCGCCAGGCCGTAGCGCGGGCGCGGCAGCTCGGCGAGGGCCCGGTCGAGGGCTGCCCCGATGGCCTCGACCGCGGTCTCGGCCGAGGGGGGGGCGGGGAGGGAGCAATCCCGCGCAAGGCGCTCCTTCCCGGCCAGGTCCCGGATCGTCAGGCGGAAGGAGCGGGGGGCCAGGGCGACGCCGGCGGCGTAGGCCGCGCCCCCGTCCAGCTCGAGGAGGAGGGGTTTGCGGCCCAGCTCCGCGGGGCCGATCCCGGTTTCCACCACCAGGCCCGCCTCGATGAGCTCGGCCACCTGGCTCGAGACCGTCGCCTTGTTCAGTCCCGTCGACTTGGCGATGTCGGCCCGCGACTGGCTCGATGCCTCGAGGGCCGCGAGGATGAGGCCCCGGTTGACCGAGCGGATCATCCTTCCCCCCCCAAGCTTCGTGACAGCCGCCATCGGCCCTCCTTGCGCCTCGTTCGCGCCCGCGCTAGTATCGCATATATAGTTTAGCCACGCAACAAACTGAGTATGAGCTTCGGGAGCTGCCATGCGAATCGCCCCAGCCGGGATGTTCTACGAGACGAGCACGCCTATTCCCCTCGCAAGGGGCAGGGCCGAGTACCGCTTCCAGGACGAGGACAGCAGCTATGAAGCCTGAGGCCCCGGCCTACCTCGGCCTGGATATCGGGGGACAGACCGTCAAAGGCCTCAGGCTCGAAGCCGACGGCCGGATCTCCCTCCGCACGGTCCGGCCCACGCCCGCCTCGAAGAGCGCGGCGGCTGTCCTGGACGCGGCGCGGGAGGTGGTCGAGGAGCTCCTCGGGCCGGGTCCCGCCGCAGCGCTCGGAGCCGGGACCCCGGGGGCCGTGGACGCGGCGGGCCGAATCGCCGGAGAAGCGGTGAACATACCCGGCTGGAGGGGCACCGAGCTCGGCGAGGCCCTCGCTGGCTTCGCCCGCGCCCCTGCCCGGGTGCGCAACGACGGGAACCTCGCGGCCTACGCCGAATGGGCGGCTCGGGGCGGCCGGGCAAAGGCCCTCCTCTTCGTGGGCCTGGGCACGGGCATCGGGGGCGGCTTCGTCGAGGACGGGCGCATCCTCCCCGGGATCGACGACCGGGCCGTCGAGATCGGCCATCTCATCGTCCACTACGGGGGCAGACCCTGCGCCTGCGGACGCTCGGGCTGCGTCGAGACCTACGCCTCGGGGCCCTCGATCGGGAAGATAGCCGCCGAGCTGGCCCTGAAGCCTGAATGGGGCGGGAGCGATCTGGCCCAGGCCCTCAGGTCCCCGGGCATCAGGGCCGACGCGCGGGCCGTCTACAAGGCCTTCGCCAAGGGGGACGAGCTCGCCCGAGCGGTCCACCGCATCGCCGCCGAGGCCCTGGCCCGGGCCATTGCCTCGGCCCTGGCTCTCCTGGCCCCCGACACCGTGGTCCTCGGCGGGGGAGTCCTGGCCGGGGCCGGGGCCCTGGTCGAGGAGGTAGCCGCCCTGGTCCCGAGCTACGTCTACGCGACCGCCTGCGAGGGCTGCCGCTACGAGCGGGCCCTCCTCGGCCCCGAGGCCGGCCTCCTCGGCGCGGCCCTCTACGGGGCCTCCTTCCGCCTCGAGCGCCCCGGCTTCCTGGAGCTCTCGAGGGCCGCCCTCGGACAGTAGCCTCGGCTGTCTCGAATCCTGTTGGAAGGCTAGGGCTTGGCTCCCTCGACCAGGGGGCCGGGCCAGCGGGAGATGCCGCCGAAGTCGACGATCCCCCGGTAGCCGAGCTCCTCGAGGGCGGCGGCGGCCCTCGCCGAGCGCGCGCCCGATCGGCAGTACAGGATGATGAGGGCATCCTTGCGCTCCGTCGGGGGGCGGGAGGCCAGCTCCTCCACCGGGATGTTGATAGCGCTCCGGATGTGGCCCGACTCGTATTCCTCCGGCCTGCGGACGTCGATGAGGAGGTAGGCCTCGGCCTTGCCGTCGATGAGGGCGGCGAGCTTGGCCGGCTCCGCGTAGTCCTTCCAGGGAAGGCCCACGCCCAGGTACGAGCAGGGGCAGTCCTCGAAGCCCTCGTAGGGCGATTCGGCCCCTGCCCGGCAGGGCCGGAGGCCGAGGACCAGGGCCAGGCCGAGGAGGAGGGCGAGGCGGGACGCGGGAGCGGCCGTGAAGCTGGGTTTCATGCGAGGCCTCCTATTCTAGCTATACGCGGCCTTCCGGCTCCCGGCAAGGCCGCGCCTCCCCGAGGCCTTCGCTTCGCAAAAAGCGACCGCCCGGTCGATAAACGCCCGTTGCGCCTTTCCGGGAGCCGATGCTAGCATCGACGGGATATGCCCGCGGCCCGGCCGAAGCCCTCCCTCCTACGCCTCCCCCGCGCCTCGCGCCTCTTCCTCCGCTACTTCTCCTCCTACTCCCTCATCCTCCTCATCCCCTTCTGCATCGGCGCGGCCCTCTATTCCTCCTCCGTCCGGGTCATCGAATCGAGCGCGACCAGGTCGGCCCAGGCCATCCTCGAGCAGACCCGCGACATCGTCGACACGCGGATCGCCGAGCTCGACGCCACGGCCCGGCAGCTCACCCTGAGCCAGCAGTGCCTCTCGGTCCTCGCCATGGGCCGACTCGAGGAGGGCTCGCCCTCCTACTACGCCCTCTGGAGCTTCTGGCAGGGCCTGCCCGACTACTCCCTCGCCAACTCATTCATTTCCGCCTTCTATATAATACCCCGCCGCGCGGGGGTCGTGGTCTCGGCCCGCCAGGTCAGGGCCGACGACGAGGCCCAGTACGAGCGCGAGCTCAAGTACCGGGACTGGAGCTACGAGGCCTGGCGCTCCTACCTCTTCGGCCGGCAGCGCAACCGGGCCTTCCTCCTCGGCGCCTCCCCCCGCCTGGGCGCGACGCCCTCCCGCGGCCTGTACTACGTCCAGTCCCTGCCCATCGAGAGCGGCCGGAGCCCCGCGGGGGCCCTCGTCGTCTTCATCGACGAGGCCTCGGTCGCGGGCCTGCTCAAGCGGCTGGATACCGGCGAGCGGGGCCTGGTCCTCATAGCCGACGGGGAGGGCGAGCTCGTCGCGAGCATCGCGGGAGCCGAATGCGGCCTCGACGCGGCCGCGGCCGCCCGGGCCGTCTCGGGTGCCGAGGCCGCCGCCGGCCTCGCCCGCCTCGCGCGCGCGGGCTACATCGTCTCGCGCGCCGTCTCCGGGCTCTCGGGCTGGAGCTACGTCTCGATCCTCCCGACGCGGACCGTCCTCGCCGAGGCCCGCCGCGTGCGCGACGCCTCCCTCGCCCTCCTGGCCGCGGGCCTCGGCCTCGGCCTCGGCTCGGCGGCCTTCCTGGCCCGGCGCTCGGCCGCGCCGATCCGAGCCATCGCCCGCAAGCTCACGGGCCTGGCCTCGCCGGCCCTGCCCGAGCCCTGCCGCGACGAGATCCAGTACCTCGGCCAGGCCTTCGAGGGCCTCATGGCCGACGACGAGGGCCTGCGCGCCGAGCTCGCGCGCCAGTCGCCCGTCGTCCGCGCCGACGTCACGCGGCGCCTCCTCCTGGGCCTCTACGGCAACGAGCGCGAGGCCTTCGCCCTCGCCCGCTCCGCCGGCCTCGAGCTCGAGGCCCGGCGCTTCTCCGCCGCGGCCATCCGCATCGAGGGCTACCGCGAGCTCGGCGGGGCCCTGCCCCTCGACGAGCTCAAGGTCCTGCGCGCCGCCATCGCCGAGGCTCTCCGCGCGGCCCGCGGCTTCGAGGCCCTGAGCTACGAGGAGGAGGAGGACCTGGTCGGCGTCCTCTTCTCATTCCCCGCCGCCGAGCCTGCGGCCTTCCTCGCCGAGCCCCTCCTCGCCGAGGCGAGCGAGGCCCTCGCCCAGGGCTACCGCGCCCGTCTGGCCTGGGCCACGGGCGGCGAGGCCGCCTCGGCCGCCGAGCTCCCGGTCGCCTACCTGCGCGCGCGCCGCGCCCTGGCCTCGCCCCGTCCCGCGGCCGAGGGGCGGGCCCCCGGCCTCCCGGCCCCCGCGGCCGCCGGCGAGGATCCCTTCTGGTTCCCCATCGAGGCGGAGCTCCGCCTCGTCGCGGCGATCCGGGGCGCCGACGCCGCGGGCCTGGGCGCCTTGCTCCGCGAGGCCGAGGCCGAGAACCTCGAGGCCCGCGCCCTCGCCGATCCCATGTTTCGGGACTTCGCGGCCGCCTTCCGGGTCGCCGTCCTCCGCGGCTTCTGCCCGGGCCCGGGGGGCCGCGGATCGCCCGAGGCGGCCGAGCTCGCCCGGGCCCTGACCGGCCTGGACGAGTCGGACCGCCGGGCCTGGTTCGCCCGGGCCGGCTCCGTCCTCGGCGCCTTCCTCGAGCTCCTCGCGAGCGAGCGCACGAGCGAGCGCCGCGAGCTCGCCGCGGCCTTGGCCGCGAGGATCGGCGAGCTCTACCCCGATCCCTCCCTGACCCTCTACGCCCTCGCCCGCGAGTTCGAGCTCTCCGAGTCCTCCCTCTACCACTTCTTCCGCGACGCCTTCGGGCGGAGCTTCGCCGACTACCTCGAGGGCCTGCGCATCAGGGAGGCCTGCTCGCGCCTGTCCGCGGGGGGCGCGGCCATCAAGGAGGTGGCCGCGGCCGTCGGCTTCGCCTCGGACACCACCTTCCGCCGCGCCTTCCACCGCGTCGTCGGCGCGAGCCCGAGCGAGTACGCCGCCGCCGCGAGAAACGACCGCTCCTGAAAAAAGCGATCGTTGCGGATTCCCGGGAAGGGCCCCTAGGATAGGCCTGAGCGCGGCCCCTCCTCCCCGAGCCCGGGGCCGGCGCCGGGAGACCCAGGAATGTCGTCCATCGAGGCGCCCCCGCGGGGACGCTCCGCCCTCGGCGCCGCGGCCAGACTCGCGCGGCGCCACTGGCAGCTCTACCTCATCCTCCTTTTGCCCCTGGCCTACGTCGCCCTCTTCAACTACCTGCCGATGTACGGGGCCCAGCTCGCCTTCAAGCGCTTCTCCGCCTCCAAGGGCATCGCGGGCAGCCCCTGGGTGGGCCTGCGCTACTTCAAGCTCTTCTTCGCCTCCCCCTCGAGCCTCAGGATCATCCTCAACACCCTGTCCATCAGCCTCTACTCGATCGCGGTCAACTTCCTCTTTCCCATAATCCTCGCCGTCGCCCTCAACGAGTCCAGGCGCCGGGCCTTCCGCAAGGCCGCGCAGATGATCACCTACGCCCCTTACTTCATCTCCACCGTCGTCATGGTGGGCCTCATCCTCCAGGTCCTCGACCCGCGGCTCGGCATCGTGCCCCGCCTCGTCGCAGCCCTCGGGGGAGGCGAGACCAACCTCATGGGGAGCCCCAAGGCCTTCCAGTCCATCTACGTCTGGTCGGGCCTCTGGCAGGGCATCGGCTACTCGGCCATCATCTACCTCGCGGCCCTGGCCGGCGTGAGCCCCGAGCTCCAGGAGGCCGCCATCATCGACGGCTGCAGCCGCGGCCAGCGCATCCGGCACGTCGACATCCCCGCCATCATGCCCACCATCGTCATCATGCTCATCCTCTCCTTCGGCTTCGTGATGAGCGTGGGCTTCGAGAAGGTCTACCTCATGCAGAACGACATGAATCTCTCGAGCTCGGAGATCATCTCCACCTACGTCTACAAGGTGGGCCTGGTGAACGCCGACTTCGGCTTCGCCACGGCGATCGGCCTGTTCAACTCCCTCGTGAACCTGGCCCTCCTCGTCTGCGCCAACGCCGCCGCGAGGCGGGCCGGCCAGGGGGGGCTCTGGTGAGGCCCGGCATGCGATCGCGCAACCTGTACGTCACCCGCTCCGACCGGGCCCTCACCCTCTTCCTCGACGGCTTCCTCTGGTTCTGGACCCTCGTCGTCGCCTATCCCCTGGTCTACGTCCTGTCGGCCTCCCTCTCCTCGCCCCAGGCGGTGATCGGCGGCAAGGTCTGGCTCCTCCCCGTGGAGCCGACCCTCAGGGCCTACCAGGCCGTCTTCCGCAACAAGATGATCCTCGCCGGCTTCGCCAACTCGACCCTGTACATGGTCCTCGGCACCGCGATCAGCCTCGCGCTCACCGTCTTCGCGGCCTTCCCCCTCTCGCGCCGGGAGCTCGCCGGCCGCAAGGCCCTCAACGCCCTTTTCCTCTTCACCATGATCTTCTCCGGCGGCATGATCCCGACCTACCTCGTGGTCAAGGACCTCGGCCTGCGCAATACCGTCTGGGCCGTCGTCCTGCCCTCGGCCTTCTCGGTCTGGAACATGATCATCACCCGCACCTACTTCCAGACCAACATCCCCGACGAGCTCTACGAGGCGGCCCAGCTCGACGGCTGCTCGGACTTCCGTTTCCTTCGGCGCGTTGTCCTCCCCCTCTCCGGCCCTATCCTCGCGGTCATCGGCCTGTACTACGCCGTGGGCCTGTGGAACGGCTACTTCAACGCCCTCCTGTACATCGACTCGCAGCGCCTCTACCCCCTGCAGCTCGTGCTCAGGGACATCCTGGTCCTGTCCAACATGGACATGTCGATGATGCAGGACTTCAGCGAGATGCTCCGCAAGCAGGGCCTGGCGAGCCTCCTGAAGTACGCGGTCATCGTGGTGGCGAGCCTGCCGGTCATGCTCGCCTATCCCTTCGTCCAGCGATTCTTCGTCAAGGGCGTCATGGTCGGCGCCATGAAGGGCTAACGCGTAACCGGCCGGATCATCGCGGCCGACGTTTATATCGCGCAACCTGTGATTCATCGCGCCCGCGACGCGGGCGCGCATCGGATAAGGAGGCATCGAATGACGAAACGGATCCTCGCCCTCGTCCTCGCCCTGGCCGCCGCGGCCTCGGGGGCCTTCGCCCAGAAGGCCGAATGGCTCTCCAAGCAGCCCATGCCGGTCAGCAAGGAGAAGGTCGCCTTCAAGATCTTCGTGCCCCAGCGGCCCGAGATCGAGGACATCACCAGGAACTGGTTCACGTCCTGGTACGAGGCCAAGACCAACGTGCACGTCGACTGGCAGCTCGCGCCCAACGAGACCTCGGCCCTCCGCCAGAAGCTCAACCTCGTCATCGCCGCCGGCGACCTGCCCGACGCCTTCCTCATGGCCAACATCGACGCCAACCTCGAGACCCGCTACGGCGTCGACGAGGGGCTCTTCCTCCCCCTGAACGAGCTCATCGACAAGCACATGCCCAACCTCAAGGCCTACCTGGCCAAGAACCCCGGCGTGCGGGGCATGATGACGGCCATCGACGGCAAGATCTACGGCCTGCCCAACGTCAACGAGTGCTACCACTGCGGCCTGTCGCAGAAGATGTGGATCAACAAGGCCTGGCTCGACAAGCTCGGCCTCAAGGCCCCGACCACCACCGAGGAGTTCTACCAGGTCCTCAAGGCCTTCAAGGAGAAGGACCCGAACGGCAACGGCAAGCGGGACGAGATCGCCCTCATGGGCTGCACCGACTCCTGGCAGAGCTACGTCGACTCCTTCCTCATGTGCTCCTTCGTCCTGGACACCGGCATGCAGTACTCCTTCGGCAACACCGAGGTCCGGATGTACTACGACGCGAAGACCGGCAAGGTCATGTCGATCTACGACCGGCCCGAGTACAAGGAGGGCCTGAAGTACCTGAGGCGCCTCTACGCCGAGGGCCTGATCTACTCGGGCTCCTTCACCCAGAAGCAGGACCAGTTCAAGCAGATCATCGCCGCCGAGCCGGGCGTGGTCGGCGCCTTCCCCAACGGGGCCAGCGTCGTCGTCCTCGACCCCGTCGCCCAGTCCGCCCTCTACCGCCAGTACGTGGCCCTCGCCCCCCTCAAGGGCCCCGCGGGCCTCCGGCAGAGCCCCTACTACTACGACGGCGTGGCCGGCATCAACCGCCTCGTCATCTCGAAGTCCTGCAAGGACCCCGTCGCCCTCGTGAAGTGGGCCGACGCGATGTACAGCCACGAGATCCAGCAGTACCGCGCCTGGGGCGAGCTCGGCAAGAGCTGGCGCTGGGCCGCCGCGGGCGAGAAGGGCCTGGACGGCAAGGACGCCATCTGGGCCAACCTCGTGCCCTACTCGGCCGATCCCCAGAGCCTCAACTGGCAGCAGCTCGGCATCGAGTTCCAGTCCGCCGAGAACCGCTTCGGCCAGGCCACCAAGCAGGGCGTGGACCTCTACTCCGCCGAGGGCCTGGAGACCATGCTCATGAAGGCGACCAAGGAGCTCTACGAGCCCTACGCCGGCAAGTCCCAGCTGATCGTCCCCAAGGCCCTGCGCTTCAGCACCGCGGAGGCCGACGAGATCCAGACCCTCCTCGTGGAGCTCAACCGCTACGCCGTCGACCGCAAGATGGCCTACGTCATGGGCGGCGCGGACATCGACAAGGAGTGGGCCTCCTACGTCAAGAAGCTGAACGACCTCGGCCTGCAGAAATTCCTCGCCATCCAGCAGAAGGCCTACGATAGGCAGTTCGGGAAGAAGTAGGAGAAGATTGAAGATAAGCCACAGAGGCACAGAGACACAGAGGGAAGAAAGAAGAGAATACAAACGGGATGAGGATGGGGCGCCTGCTCTTTTCCTTTCTTCCTCTCCCTCTTCTCTGTGCCTCTGTTGTGTTTATTACTTCTTGCGGGTTAGTCGAAATAATCAAAGCGGGGAGGGGAACCTTCCGGAAGGTTCCCTCTCCCCGCGCCCCACCCTTCCAAGCGCCCTTCCGCGCGCGGGCCGAGGGAGTCCCTAGGCCAGCTCGATCTCTATGACCGTGTCGTCCTCGTCGGGCAGGGGATGGGTCAGCTCGGCCGGCTCCCCGAAGTTCACGAAGGCGCAGTCCTTGAAGAGCTTGGTGTTCCATGCCTCGTTCTCCCTGAGCTCGGAGCCGTCGGCCAGGAGGCGCATGCGCGCGATCTTGCCGCCCCCGAGGCCCGGGAGGCAGAGGGAGCCGATCGGCGTCTCGAAGACGTGGGCGTAGAGCTTGCCGCCCTTCGCGGTGAAGTAGCCCCACTCGGGCTTGGGCCTGCGCGCGTTGCCGCAGCCGTAGATCGACGGCGAGTTGCGCGACATCCATCGGCCGATGGCTTCGAGCGCCCGCGCCGAGCCCTCGGGAATCCTCCCCCGGGCGTCGGGGCCGACGTTGAGGATGAGGTTCCCGCCCTTCGCGACGCACTCGACGAGCTTGCGGACGAGCTGCCGGGGGCTCTTCCACTGCCGGTCGGCCGCCGAGTAGCCCCAGTGGTTGTTCATGGTCACGCAGGCCTCCCAGGGCAGGGGCTTCCCGTGGACGTCGGTGACGCCCTCGGGGGGCACGATCTGCTCGGGCGAGGCGAAGTCCCCGGCGTACTCGGTCGGGTGCCCCGAGTACATCGACCCCAGGCTCTCGCCCGAGGCCTCGAGGCGGTTGTCGATGACCGCGTCGGGCTGGAGGGAGCGGACCATGCGGATGAGCTCCGAGGCGCCCCATCTCTCGCCGGACATCTCGCCGTAGGAGAAGTCGAACCAGAGGATGGGGAGCTTGCCGTAGTTCGCGCACAGCTCGCGGACCTGGCCGTGCAGGTACGCGAGGTAGCGCTCCCAGCGATGCTCGCGGCCCTTCCAGGCCTCGTCGTCGCGCTGGGGGTGGTGGCGGTCGCCGTAGTGGGGGTAGTCGGGGTGCTCCCAGTCGATGAGCGAGAAATAGAGCCCGGCCTCGATGCCCTCGGCGCGGAAGGCCTCGAGGTACTCGGCCACGAGGTCGCGCCCGGCCCTCGTGTTCGTCGCCTTGAAGTCGGTGAGCTTCGAATCGAAGAGGCAGAAGCCGTCGTGGTGCTTGGCCGTGAGGACCGCGTACTTCATGCCCGCGCGCTTGGCCAGCCGGGCCCATTCCCGCGGCTCGAAACCGGCCGGGTCGAAGCTGTCGAAGTACTCCCGGTAGGCCTCCGGCCCCATGCGCTCGACCGAGCGGACCCACTCCATCTTGGCGGGGATCGAGTACAGGCCCCAGTGGATGAACATGCCGAAGCGGGCCTCCTGGAACCACTGCACGCGGCGCTCCCTCTCGGCGAGGAGATCGGTCATAGGCCCTCCCTGGATACGGCTATCGTATGCATATTCAATACCAGCGCCAGGTCGATAGCTATATATATATTGATCAAAACCTAGGTATAATCGGCTCATGAGAGAGGCCTTTCCCCTGCCCGCGCTCAAGATCGTCCTCGTCGATTTCGCCGCGGGCCTGTCCATCTGGGACTATCCCGACTGCGCCGCCCCATTCTGGCGCCTGTACTGGAACGCGGCGGGGCGGGGGAGGCTGGGCCTCGGCGGGAAGCGCTACGCGCTCGAGGGGCCGAGGGTCCTCCTCATCCCGCCCGAGACCCATTTCTCGGCCCGCGCCGAATCGCCCATGGACCACCTCTACGTCCATTTCCTCGCGGGGCCCCCCTTCGACCGGGCCGAGCCCTGCGTGCTCGCCGCGAGCGCCTCGCGGGCCGAGCTGGCAGCCCTGCGCGCGCTGGCCGACGCGGCGGAGGGCCTCGCGGGCGGCCCGGATCGGGCCCGGCTCGGCGCGGCGGGCGACGGCGCGCCGAGGGCCAAGGCCTCCCTCCTGGCCGCAGGCCTGATCTACGGCCGACTCGCCGCCTTCCCTTCCTCGCGCCTGCCCGGCTCGGCGGAGGGCGGGGAGCTCGCGGCCCGGGTGGCCGCCGCGGTGCGGGCCTCGCTCGCGAGCCCGCCTTCGAACGCTGAGCTCGCCCGCGAGCTGGGCATGAGCGTGCCCAGCCTCGAGCGCGCCATGCGCGCCCAGGTCGGGCTCTCGCTCCATGCCTACTCGCTCAGGATCAGGATCGACGAGGCCTGCATCATGCTCCGGCACACGGACTCGACCATCGAGGAGATTGCCGAGGAGCTGGGCTTCTCCGACCGTCCGCACTTCAGCCGGACCTTCGCGCGGCTCAGGGGCGAGAGCCCCGCCGCCTACCGCGCCTCCTCGGCCTGATCGTAGCCCCGACCGCTCGTAGATAACCGCAGCGGCGCAGAGGGGGCTAGGGCGTTTGCTGCTTCTCTCGCCTCAGCGTCTCTGCGGCTGTATAAGAGAGAGACGCAGAGGCGCAGGGTGAGAGAAGGCTCTTTTTAACACCCTCTTCCATCCACCTCTCAGCCTCTCAGCTATCTATTCGTTTTCTCTCTGCCGCCGACGAGCCGGCCCCCGGTCCTACTGCGCCTCTCCGAGGTATGCCTTGCGCACCCGGTCGTCGGCGAGGAGCTCGGCCCCGCTGCCCTGGAGGGTGATTCGGCCGGTCTCCAGGACGTAGCCCCGGTCCGCGATCTCGAGGGCGGCCTTGGCGTTCTGCTCGATGAGGAGGACGGTGACCCCGGTCCTGTTGATCTCGCGCACGATGCCGAAGATCATCTTGACCACGATGGGCGCGAGCCCGAGGGAGGGCTCGTCCATCATGAGGAGCTTCGGGCGGGACATGAGGGCCCGCCCCACGGCGAGCATCTGCTGCTCCCCGCCGGAGAGGGTGCCGGCTTTCTGCCTCTTGCGCTCGTCGAGCCTGGGGAAGAGCTCGAAGACCCGCTTCCTGTCCGCGGCTATCCCATCCTTGTCCTTGCGCGCGTAGGCGCCGAGGGTCAGGTTCTCGTCCACCGTCAGGTTCGCGAAGACGCGCCGGCCCTCGGGCACGAGGACCACGCCGCGCTCGACGATGTCCTTGGTCGGCAGGCCCGTGAGGGCCTCGCCGTTCCAGCTCGCCGTTCCCGAGCTCGGCTTGACCAGGCCGACGATGGACTTGAGGGTCGTGCTCTTGCCCGCGCCGTTCGCGCCGATGAGCGAGACGATCTTGCCGTCGGGCACCTCGAAGCCGATGCCCTGGAGGGCATGGATGCCGCCGTAGTGCACCGAGAGCTTCTCTATCGCGAGCATCACTCCACCCCCAGGTAGGCTTCGATGACCTTCTGGTCGCGCTTGATGGCCTCGGGCTCGCCCTGGGCGATCGTGAGGCCGTAGTCGAGGACGTACATCCGCTCGCATACCCCCATCACCACCTGCATGTGGTGCTCGATCAGGAGGATGGTCAGGGAGAACTCGTCGCGCACCTTGCGGATGAAGTCCATGAGCTCCAGGGACTCCTGCGGGTTCATGCCCGCCGCGGGCTCGTCCAGGAGGAGCATCGAGGGCCGCGTGGCGAGGGCCCGCGCGATCTCGAGCCTGCGCTGGACGCCGTAGGGCAGCCCCGTCGCGCCCTCGTCGGCGAGGGCCGCGAGGCCGGTCTGCCCGAGGAGCTCGAGCGCGAAAGCGCGCGACTCGCGCTCGCGGCGCCGGTACCCGGGCAGCCTGAGGGTCGAGCCGACGAAGGTCGGGCGCTCGCGCAGCGCGCAGCCGACGAGGACGTTCTCGAGGGCGCTCATCGTGCCGAAGAGGCGGATGTTCTGGAAGGTGCGGGCTATGCCCGCCTCGGTGATGCGGTGCGGGCTCCAGCCGGTGATGTCGCGGCCGTCGAGGAGCACCCGCCCCTCGGTCGGCGCGTAGACGCCGGTGATCATGTTGAAGGCTGTGGTCTTGCCCGCCCCGTTCGGGCCGATGAGCCCGACGATCTCGCCCGGCTCGATGGCCATGTCGAGGCCGGAGACGGCGGTCAGGCCCCCGAAGCGCATGGTGATCGACTTGGTCTCGAGCTTCATGCCGCGCCTCCCTTCCGGCGGCGGGGCAGGAGCCCGGAATCGGCCAACGCGTCCCAGGTAAGCTCCCGATCCCCCATGAGGCCCCGCTGGCGGAAGATGACGACGGCCATGAGCATGGCGGAGAAGACGACCATGCGGAGGCCGGGCAATCCCTCGGTCTTGACGAGGCCTAGGTTCAAGGGTCCGTCGAGGAAGCGCATCGCCTCCATGAGCACCGTCACCGCGATCGACGCGATGACCGATCCGGTGATCGAGCCGTTGCCGCCGAGCACGACGATGAGGAGGATGTTGAAGGTCAGCATGAAGGTGAACATCTTCGGGTCGATGGTGGTGATCATGTGGCCGAGGAGGGCGCCGCCCACGCCGGCCATGAAGCTCGAGATGGTGAAGCTCGCCACCTTCACGCGGAAGACGTTGACTCCCATCGCCTCGGCGGCCACCTCGTCGTCGCGCACCGCCTTGAGCATGCGGCCGTAGCTCGATCGGGTCAGGAGGGCCATGAAGGCGACGGCCAGCGCGGCCGTGCCCCAGACCGTCCAGGTCGTGGCGCTCTTGGGGATGTTCTTGAGGCCCTGGGCCCCGTTCGTGAGGCTCTGCGCGTTCGTGATCAGGACGCGGATGATCTCCGAGAAGCCGAGCGTGGCGATCGCGAGGTAGTCGTCGCGGAGGCGCAGGACGGGCAGGGCGATGACCAGGCCCGCGAGGGCCGCGCAGAGTCCCGCCGCGGCCAGGGCGGGGATGAAGGGCAGCCGCAGGCCGGCCAGGGCCGGCGCGAGGGGCTCGAGGAAGAAGTTCATCTCCTTGACCTCGGGGCTCATGGTGAGCAGGGCACTCACGTAGGCGCCTACGGCCATGAAGCCCGAGGAGCCGAGCGAGAAGAGCCCGGTGAAGCCGTTCAGGAGGTTGAGCGAGAGGGCGAGGACGACGTAGATCGCGGAGAGGTTCAGGATCCGCATCGCGTAGCCGCCCAGGTAGCGGCTGCCGAGGGCGAGGAGGCCCGCGAGGAGCGCGGCGGCCGCGAGGGTAAGGATGGCGTTTCTCTTCTTCATGGCTTCACACCTTCACCGCTTGGCGCTTGCCCAGGAGGCCCGAGGGCTTGGCCATGAGCACGACGATGAGGAGGACGAAGGCGAGGGCGTCGCGGTAGCCCGTGAGCTGGGGAAGGAAGGCCACCACCATGATCTCGATGAAGCCCAGGAGGAGCCCCCCGAGAACGGCGCCCGCGATGTTGCCGATGCCCCCGATGACGGCGGCGATGAAGCACTTGAGGCCCGGCATGACGCCCATGAGGGGGTTGAGCTGGGGGTACTTCATGGTCCACATGATGCCGCCCAGGGCCGCGAGGAGGGAGCCGACCCCGAAGGTGAAGGAGATGACGCGGTTCACGTCGATCGCCATGAGGCGGGCCGCGTCGACGTCCGTCGACACGGCGCGCATCGCCATGCCCGTCTTCGTCCGGCCGACGATCCACAGGAGGACCGCGAGTATGAGCCCCGTGAACACCGGGATGAACAGGCTCACGGAGAGGACGGAGACCGAGCCGAAGTGCACGACCGTGTCGAACAGGGGGATGCTGGCGAAGCTCTTGGGCCGGCCGCCGAAGACGACGACGCCGAGGTTCTCGATGAGGAAGGAGGCGCCGATGGCGCTGATCATGATCGAGATCTTCGGCGAGTCGCGCAGGGGGCGGTAGGCCACGCGCTCGAGCCCGATCCCGAAGAGGCCGGTGAGCCCGATGGCGACGGCGAAGGCGGCCCACCAGGGCATCGCCGCGGCCGAGACGGCGTAGAACGCGATGTAGGCCCCGAGCATGAAGACGTCGCCGTGGGCGAAGTTGATGAGCCTCAGGATGCCGTAGACCATCGTGTAGCCGATGGCGATGAGGGCGTAGAGGCTCCCGAGGCTCAGGGCGTTCGCTAGCTGCTGGAAGAGGAGGGAGCGGTCCATGGGCTGTTCCTCGGCTCGCCGCGCGCGCGGGCCCCGGCGGGCTTAAGGGGATACGGCCCCCTCCCCTCGGGATGGGGGAGGGGGCCGCTGGGAAGTTGCGAGAACCTAGGGATTGACGGTGGTCTTGAAGACGAACTTGCCGCCCTTGACTTCCTTGATGACGGCGCTCTTGATCGGGTCGCCGTTCTCGTCGAGGGTGACGACGCCGGAGGCGCCCTCGAAGCCCTTGGTCTTGGCCAGGGCGTCGCGGATCTTGACCGGGTCCACGCTGTTCGCGCGCTTGATCGCGTCGATGGCGAGGAGGTAGCCGTCGAAGCCGAGGACCGCGGTGCCCGAGGGGAGCTTGCCGTACTTCTTCTGGTACTCGGTCACGAAGACCTTGGAGAGCTTGGTGAGGGGGGCGTCGTTGTCGAAGAAGGTCGACATGACCGCGCCCTCGACCGCCGCCTTGCCGACGTTGATGAACTCCGCGATCTCCCAGGTGTCGCCGCCGAGGAAGGGCGTCTTGATCCCGAGCTCGCGGGCCTGCTTGACGATGAGGGCGCTCTCGGTGTAGTTGCCCGGCGCGAAGATGACGTCCGGCTTCAGGCCCTTGACCTGGGTGAGCTGGGCGGAGAAGTCCTGGTCGCCGGTGTTGTAGTTGAGGGTCGCGAGCACGGCGCCCTTGTCGCCGGTGAGCTTGACGAAGTTGTCGGCGAAGAACTTGGCCAGGCCGACGGAGTAGTCGTTGGAGACCTCGCGGATGAGGACGGCCTTCTTGGCCTTGAGGTTGTTGAAGGCGTAGGTCGACATGACCGTGCCCTGGAAGGGATCGAGGAAGCAGACGCGGAAGTAGTAGTCGTTGTCCTTGGTGACCAGGGGGTTCGTGCAGGACAGGCCGATGGCCGGGACCTTGGCGTCGCGGAAGATCGGGCCCGCGGCCATGGAGAGGCCGGAGCCCCAGGAGCCGAGGACGACCTGGACCTTCTCGCGGTCGACGAGGTTCTGGCCGGCGTTGGCGGCCTCGACCTTGTCCGACTTGTTGTCGGCGATGGCGAGCTCGATCTTGTACTCGACCCCGCCGGCCTTCACGGTCGGATAGAGGGACTGCGCGAGGCGGATGCCGTCTAGCTCCTCGGCGCCGCCGGCGGCGTTGGCGCCCGTCAGGGGCTCGAATACGCCGAATTTCACCGTCTTCTGGGCGAAGGCGGCCCCGGGCAGGGCCGCGAGAAGCAGGAGCAGGGCGAGGAGCGCAGCGAATTTCCTCATCGAATACCTCCTTGGTGAGTCGCTCCCTCCCCCTCGGGGGCCGGAGCGCCCCCTATGGTAGGGCCTGAAAAAAGGCTTTGTCAATTTTAAAATGCCGCGTCCGCCCCCTCGGGCGCGCCGGTATTCCAAAATAACCTTCCGCGGCGCGGATTTCGGAACGCCGATGCCCCCATGGCCGCTCCGGCCCCCTCGCGCCGCGGCCGCGGCGGCGGTATCATGCTAAGCCGTATGCGGACGAAGACGCGGATGAACGGCCGGCCCCATATCGGCTTCGTGCTCGCCAGCCTCCACACGGGGGCGAGCGCCGACGTCTGGCCGAGCGTGGCCGACGAGGCGGAGCGCGCCGACGTCAACCTCTTCTGCTTTCCCGGCGGCCGGGTCGGCCTGCGCGAGGGGCACGAGGCCTCGCGGAACTTCGTCTTCGAGCTCGCGGCCTCGGGCCCCCTCGACGGCCTGCTGCTCTGGGCCTCCTCGCTCAGCGGCGGCGGGAGCCTCGAGCTCCTGGAAGGCTTCATGCGGGGCTTCCGCGACCTGCCCGCCGTCGCCCTCTCGGCGGGCGCGGGCGGCATGCCCGCGGTCACCATCGACTACTACGACGGCATGGCCCAGATCCTCGCCCACGCGATCGAGGCCCACGGCTACCGCGAGCTCGCCTTCCTCCGCGGGCCGGCCGCCCACCACGGCGCCCAGGAGCGCTACCGCGCCTACCTCGACGGCCTCGCCGCGAGGGGCATGGCCCTCGACGAGCGCCTGGTCGCCTCGCCGGCGGGCTGGGACGCCGGGGACGCCGCCATGCTCGAGCTCCTCGACGGCCGGGGCCTGGTCCCCGGGCGCGACTTCCGCGCCGTCGTGGCCGCGAGCGACCTCATGGCCCTCCGCGCGCAGCGGACCCTCCAGGCCCGGGGCTACCGCGTGCCCGAGGACGCGGCGGTGTTCGGCATGAACGACTCCGTCGAGAGCCGCCTCGCCGCCCCGCCCCTCACGACGGTCCACGGGCCCTTCGACCGCCTCGGCGCCGAGGGCCTGCGCAGCCTCCTCGCCGCGATAGGCGGAACCGAGCTCCCGCCGCTCAGGCGCCTCCCCGCCGCCCTCGTGCTCAGGCGCTCCTGCGGCTGCCCCTCGGCCTCCTTCCTCCTCGCCGGCGAGCAGCCGGCGGGCGAGGCCGCGCCCCCGGGGGAGGGCCTCGCCGCGGCCATCCGCTCGGTCGTGGGCGGGCCGAGCCGCGTCGAGGACGAGTGGATCCGGCCCCTCCTCGAGGCCTGGGAGGCCGCCCTCGGCCCGGGCGCGGCGGAGGCCGAGGGGCGCTTCTTCGACCTCCTCGGCCGCCTCGTCGACCGGCTCATCCGGGCCGGGGCCGAGGTCGGGCCCTGGCAGGGGGCCGTGTCCCTCCTCAGGCGCTCGAGCCTCGCCTCCGCCGGCGCGGCGAGGCGGGCCCGGATCGAGGACCTCGCCGGCCGCGCCCGCGTCCTGGTCGCCGAGGGCGCGGAGCGGGCCATGGCCATGCGGGCCTGGGAGGAGGACCGCCGCGCCGACGAGCTGCGCGCCCTCGACCACGAGCTGCTCATGGCCATGGACATGGGCCGCCTGTCCCGCACCCTGAGCGAGGCCCTGCCCCGGCTGGGCATCATGAACGCCTGCCTCTGCCTCTACGACGAGGGCGAGGAGGGCATGGCCCGCCTCGCCTTCTGCCTCCGGGACGGCAAGGAGATCGAGGGCTTCCCCGGGACCTTCCCCGCGGAGGAGCTCGCCCCGCCCGGGGCCCTCCCCGAGCGGCGCTTCTCCTTCGTCGTGGAGCCCCTCTTCTTCCACGACAGCCGCATCGGCCACGCCCTCCTCGAGCTCGGCCCGCGCAAGGGCTCGTTGTACGAGGAGCTGCGCGGCTCGATCAGCGGGGCCCTGCGGAGCGTCATCCTCTTCGGCAAGGTCGAGGAGGCGCGGGCCCGCGCGGAGCGCGCCGACGAGATCAAGACACACCTCCTGTCGAACGTCTCGCACGAGCTGCGCGCGCCGGTGAACATCGTCCTCGGCTGCCTCGACCGGATCGGCTCGGCCTCCCCCGGCCTCCCCGCCGAGGCCGCGGCCGACCTCGAGCGGGCGAGGTCGAACGTCGAGCACGAGCTCTCCCTGGTCAACGACCTCCTCGACCTCTCGCGCGCGGAGATGGACGAGCTCGACGTGAGCCGCGAGCCCGTCGACCTCGGGCCCATCCTCTCGGGCGCGCTCTCCGACTTCGCCGCGGGGGCCGCGGGCCGGGGCGAGGTGGAGTGGCGCTCCCGCCTCCCCGAGCGCCTGCCCCTGGTCATGGCGGACAAGCTGCGGATCAAGCAGGTGGTCTACAACCTCCTGGGGAACGCGCGCAAGTTCACCGAGCGCGGCTCGATAACCCTCTCCGCCGAGGTGGTGGCGCCTAACCTGGTCATCGAGGTCTCCGACACGGGGCGGGGCATAGCGGCCGACCGCCTGCCCCACATCTTCGAGCCCTTCCTCTCGGCCCAGGGCGGCTCGGGCCGCTCCGGCGCCGGCCTGGGGCTCAGCATCACGCGGCACCTCGTCGCCCTCCACTTCGGCTCCATCGAGGCGCGGAGCGAGGAGGGCAAGGGCAGCTCCTTCCGCGTCATGCTGCCCCTCCCGAGCCTCGAGGGCCGCCTCCTGCCCGCCGAGGGACGGCTCGCCGGCGAGGCGGCGCCGGGAGGGGACTGCCTCCTCGTCGTCTCCTCGCGCGCCGAGCTCGATCCCGAGCTCGAGGCCCTCGCCGCGCGCTGCGGCCTCGCGCCGCGGCGCGTGGGGCTCGAGGAGGTCGAGGCCGGCGGCCTCGACGCGGCCCATCCCCGCGCCATCGCCTGGGACCTCGCCGCCGCGGGCAGGGCCGAGTGGAGCGTGTTCCGCAAGATCCGCCAGAAGCCGGCCCTCAACGGCCTGCCCTTCATCGTCCTCGGCGCCGAGGGGGGGCAGGCCGCCTTCGCCGCGAAGGGGGCGGCCAGCCTCCTCGAGGCTATCATGCTCAGCTGCCCGCAGGGAGGGGACGCGCCGATCCTCGTCGCCGACGACGACCCCGAGGCCCGCGCCGCCCTGCGGAAAGCCATCGGCGCGGCCCTGCCCGGGCTCGAGGTGGTCGAGGCCCCGGACGGGGCCGCGGCCTGGGAGCTCCTGGCCGCCCGCCGCCCGCGGCTCGCCGTCCTCGACCTCGTCATGCCCTCGCTCACGGGCATCGACCTCGTGGAGCGCATGCGGGCGGACGAGCGCTTCCTCTCCACCCCGGTGCTCCTCCTGACGAACAAGGTCGTGACCATGGAGGACGTCAGGCGGCTCGAGGGAAGATCGCGCGTGGTCCTGCAGAACAAGGGCATCTGGGACGCCTCCGAGGCCGGGGCGGGCATCTCGCGCCTGCTTCACGGCGAGGAGCCCGTGCCCGAGCCGACGAGCGCCATAGCCAAGCGGACGGTCGCCTACCTGAACGCGAACTACGCGGCCAACGTCACGCGCTGGAAGCTCGCCGAGGCGGTCAACGCCTCGGAGGACTACGTCTCGCGGGTCTTCCACCGCGAGCTCGGCCTGACGCCCTGGGAGTACCTGACCAGGCTGCGCGTCCAGCATGCGAAGGAGCTCCTGCGCGCCAGCTCGCGGAGCGTGGCCTCCGTGGCGGAGGCCGTGGGCTTCTCGGACCAGGCCTACTTCAGCAGGGTCTTCAAGAAGGCCGCGGGCACGACGCCCCAGGCCTACCGCGAGTCGTCCCGTCCTTAGGGACGGGGCGTCCCTAGGGACGGGGCGTCCCTAGGCGGGATCCTCGGGGGAGCAGTGGGCGGCGGACAGGCCGCTCGAGCCCGAGATCTCGAAGGCGGGACCCCGGTGCCCGGAGATCCGGACCCCGAGGAGCATCATGTTCGAAACGTTGCGCGCCACCAAGCCGGAGCGCGAGCGCGGCTCCACGAAGTCGGCCATCTCGGGGGGGGCGGGCTCGTCCTCGCCGCCCATCTCGATCGAGACGTCGGAGAGCGATAGGCCCTCCACGGGGGACTCCGGGAGCCCGTCGATCCAGGCCGCGGCGACCCGCGCGCCCCAGGCCGTGATCGAGGAGAGGGCCAGGCCGCGGATCGACGGCGTGCCCGGGCCCCGCTCGCGGCGCCCGAGGTCGGAGACCTCCGGGTCTCCCCAGGCCCCGCAGCCGTAGCGCATGTTGATCGCCAGGGGGCAGAGCACGTCGGTCATGACGAGGTTGGATGCGCGGACCCGCTCCACCGAGCCGCCGCGGCCGCGCCTGGTCTTGACGCGGATGCCCCGGTCGGTGCCGCGGAGCACGCAGTTGGAGATCGCGACGTTGCGCACCCCGCCGGACATCTCGCTGCCGATGACGACGCCGCCGTGGCCCCGCTCGAGCACGCAGTCCGCGATCACGATGTCCTCGCAGGGCCGCACGAGGTGGCCGCGCTCGTCCTCGGTGCCGGCCTTGATGGTGATGCAGTCGTCGCCGACGCTTACGTAGCAGCCGAGGATGCGCACCTGGGAGCAGGAGTCGGGGTTGATGCCGTCGGTGTTCGGGGAGTCGGGGGGATTGCGGATCGTGAGGCCCTCGATGAGGACGTCGCGCGAGCGCTGGGGATTGACGGTCCAGCTCGGCGAGTCGAGGGCGGAGAAGTCCCGGAGGAGGATCCCCTCGCAGTCCTCGAGGGCGATGAGCCGCGGCCGCGGGCGCTCGAGCCGCTTCTCGCGGAAGGCCTGCCACCAAGCCTCGCCCCTCCCGTCGATCTCGCCCCGGCCGGTGACGGCGATCCGGCGCGAGCCCGAGGCGTGGATGAGCGAGGCGTGGACGAGCTGGGTGCTGCCCTCCCAGCGCGACTCGACGAGGGGGTAGTCCCGCGGGTCGCGGCTGCCCAGGAGGCGGGCCCCGCCCTCGAGGCGGAGCTCGACCCGGTCGCGGAGGAAGAGGCTGCCGGACTCGTAGCCCCCCGGGGGGAGGAGGACGGTCCCGCCGCCCGCGGCCGCGACCGCGTCGATCGCGGCCTGTATGGCCGGCCCGTCCTTCGAGCGGCCGTCGCCCCGGGCGCCGCGGGCCTTGACCGAGAGGGCGCCGGAGGGCTCGAAGCCGAGCTCGCCGCTCATCCGCGGCCCCGCGCGCGCTCGTACTCGATCGAGGCGAGGACGAAGGGGCCGACGCCCTTGTAGTCGTCGTCCTTGCGCGGCTCGCGCACGTAGTACTCGTAGCTCCCGTCGCGGTAGGGCACGCCCCCGAGCCCGGCGACCGAGCAGGTGCCCGTAAGGCGGGCCCGGCCCGGGCCCGCGGGGAGGAGGAAGGTCGCGGTCGCCGCCTCGAGGGCCCGGGAGGCCAGGCTCCCGTACTCGGCCGGGGGGAGGAGGCCGAGGCGGAGGGCCTTGGCCAGGGAGTAGGCGAACATGGAGGAGGCCGAGGCCTCGAGGTAGTTGCCCTCGCGGCCGCCCTGGTCGAGGACCTGGTACCACAGGCCGCTGCCCGGGTCGCGGACGGCGGCTATCGCGGCCGCGAGCCTGCGGAGGATGGCGCCCAGGACGCCTGAGCCGGGATGGCCCGCGGGGAAGAGCTCGAGGCAGTCGACCAGGGCCATCGAGAACCAGCCCATGGCCCGGCCCCAGAAGTGGGGCGAGCAGCCGGTCTCGGGATTGGCCCAGAGCTGGCGGCGGCTTTCGTCCCAGGCGTGGTACAAAAGGCCCGTCCTCGGGTCGCGGGCCTTCGATTCGACGAGGGCGAACTGCGCAGCGACGTCGTCCAGGTACTCGGGCCGGCCGTATTCGATCGCATAACGCGTGCGGAAGGGCTGGGCCATGTACAGGCCGTCGAGCCACATCTGGTCGGGGTAGATCCTCTTGTGCCAGAAGCCGCCCGAGGCGGTGCGCGGCTGGGAGGCGAGCTGGGCGTCGAGGCGGGAGAGGGCCGCGCGGAAGCGGCCGTCGGGATCGGGGAGGTCGAAGAGGTTCTTGCCGGGATTCACCTGGTCGAGGTTGTGCTCGTCCTCGCGGTAGCCCTCGATGGAGCCGTCCGCGCGGATCAGGGAGCCGGCGAGGCGGGAAGCCTCGGCGGCCATCGCCCCGTCTCCCCACTCCTCGCCCGCGGCCCGGAGGGCCATGAACAGGAGGCCGTGCTCGTAGTGCCAGCTCGCCTTGCCCGGAGCGTAGGCGCCCAGGACCGAGCGCCCGAGCGCGAGGCCGGCCTCCCGGCCCGGACGCAGGGCCGACGCCGGCCCGGTCTCGCCTGTATCTGCCATCTTCGTAAACCCCTGAGGATAAAGCGGCGCGCCTGAGCCTGGATGCCCCGGCGGGCCTACGCTATTCGGCCCATATTATGGCGAGGTATCGGGAGTAATTTTCCGGACTACTTTTGGACAATACCGCCGCGGGGCCCCGGGCGGGGCCCCTCCCCGGGCCGAGCGGCCCGGGGTCTCGGGGGGAGCCGAGGGCCCCTGCCGGGCCTTAATCCATTATGCCCGGCAGTCCTGCCGGGCCCTAATCCATTATGCCCGGCAGTCCTGCCGGGCCCTAATCCATTATGCCCGGCAGGGCGAAGTAGTCCCGGGCGTTGCGGTAGGAGATGTCCTGGACCATGGACCCGAGGAGCTCGAAGTCGGCGGGGGCCTCGCCACCCTCGACCCAGCCCCCGACGAGGCCGCAGAGGATGCGGCGGAAGTACTCGTGCCGGGGGAAGGAGAGGAAGGAGCGCGAGTCGGTGAGCATGCCGACGAAGCGGGAGAGGAGGCCGAGGTTGGCCAGGCTCGTCAGCTGCCGCGTCATGCCCTCGATGTGGTCGCAGAACCACCAGGCCGAGCCGAGCTGGATCTTGCCGGGGACGGAGCCGTCCTGGAAGGCCCCCATGACCGTCAGGAGGGAGTCGTAGTCGCCGGGGTTGAGGGAGTAGAGGATGGTCTTGGGCAGCCTTCCCTCGGCCTGGAGGGCGTCGAGGAAGGAGGCGAGGCCCCGGGCCAGGGGGAGGTCGTCGGAGGCGTCGTAGCCCGTATCCGGCCCGAGGCTGGCGAACTGGGCCGAGTTGAGGTCGCGCAGGGAGCCCATATGGAGCTGCATGGCCCAGCCGCGCCGCGCGTCCATGCGGCCGACCTCGGCGAGGAGGGCCGCCTTGAGGGCCTCTGCCTCGGGGCGGGGGAGGGCCTTCCCGGCGAGGGCCGCGGCGAAGGAGGCCTCGGCGGCCGCGGCGCCGGCCGGCCGGGCCAGGGGGGCGAGGACGGCGTGGTCCGAGGAGCGGCAGCCCAGGGCGTGGAAGGCCTCGTGGCGCTTCTCGAGGGCCTCGACCAGGCCGCGGCAGCTCGAGATCGCGGATCCCGCCGCGGCGCCGAGGCGCTCGAGGTAGGCCTTCCACTTCGCCGAATCCTCGAAGGCGAGGGCCTTGTCGGGCCTGAAGGTAGGGACCATGACGGGCTCGCCGGGCTTGCGTCCGGCCGCGTAGGAGCGGTGCCAGGCGAGATCGTCCGCGGGGTCGTCGGTCGTGGCTATGGCCCGGACCTTCATTTTCATGAGGAGGGACCGGGCCCCGAAGCCGGGCCCGGCGAGCTGGGCGTTGCAGGCCTCCCAGATCGCGGGGGCGCTCCGCTCGGAGAGGAGCTCGTCGACGCCGAAGTAGCGGCGCAGCTCGAGGTGGGCCCAGTGGTACAGGGGATTGCCGACGAGCTTCGGCACGGTGCGTGCCCAGGCGAGGAAGGTCGCGTAGTCGGGCTTGCGGCCGGTGATGTCGGCCTCGGCCACGCCGTTGGCCCGCATGGCCCGCCACTTGTAGTGGTCGCCGCCGAGCCAGGCCTCGGCGATCGTCCCCAAGGGGGCGTCGGAGGCTATGGCCGCGGGCGGGAGGTGGCAGTGGTAGTCGATGATCGGCATGGCCTCGGCGTAGCCGTGGTAGAGCCGCCGCGAGCTCTCGTCGCGGAGGAGGAAGTCCCGGTCCATGAACGCGCTCATAGGGTCACCCCGTCCTTGAATATGGCTATCTCTC
>Ga0209310_1000640_pt1 | contig 35681 bp, 36 predicted proteins | sample AD_UKC030_MetaG_FD_184415 | JGI IMG/M metagenome (GOLD analysis project Ga0209310, IMG submission 184415) | Active sludge microbial communities of municipal wastewater-treating anaerobic digesters from USA - AD_UKC030_MetaG (SPAdes) (version 2) | ecosystem: Engineered > Bioreactor > Anaerobic >...
CCACCGTGAGCATCCCTTTCTGCCTCCTTCTCCCGTATTTATTACAGAATAGAAGGCTTCCAGGACTGGGTCAATTTTGAATGCCGATTTTGCCTACTGGTGGGTCATTATTGCATGCCGATTCACATTCTTCTTCACTGGCCGTTGCCGATATGATGATAATAGGAATATCGATATCTTCTTTCTTTAACAGGGTGATTGCTGAGACAGCGCTAAAATTGGGCATATTATAATCGCAAAGAATAATGTCCCATTCCTTGTCAAGGAGAGCTTTTTTCATTGCATCAGCGTTTTCTATTCTTTCATAAAAAGGATCGTACTTGCCTCTTCTAAGCTCACGGACTGTAAGCTGTACATCATCTTCCGAATCATCAATCATCAGGACGCGAAGTGACTGAGCTTTCATATTCATCATCATAACCTTTTAACAAACTATGTGACAATTGAAACAAGAAGTAATAAGAACGGCAGAGCCACGTTTGAATCTGTCGTTCTTGACTTTAAAATTAATTATTAGCAATTTATATACCTATTATATATCTAGCAATCATTACAGGTTTCATTATCAGCTAAATATTAAATATTATTAATAATAATTTATATCATATTGATGTTATAGTAAATGTTGTTTTTAAATGCAGGCACAAGCAGTAAGACTATCCGACTCCAATAAGTGCCATATTCAAACCTTGTTTTTCTATATAGTTGAATTATATCACACTTTGAAGATATTCATTCGTCTGAAAATTGTAAAAAAAATCGACAATGAAGGGGTATTTTGTGACATTGTCAAAATGATTTTAGGAAAAACATCAACATTATCAAATACATAAAAATACAGCATAAATTTTGCATTAAAAACTCATACCACATTCAATTTTATTGAAAGGAGGTAATGAATGATTCAGAAAAAAGTAGTAGCTCACTATCAGAACGGGCAACTGTTTAAAGGCACCACAAAAGATTTTTTTCCATCTAGAGACTTTTTTCATCTGACTCCAATGGATGCCCCGAAAGAAACCAGCCCGTTGAAATTAAGCATTTACGGTATGAAAGGATTGTTTTTTGTAAAGGATTATTTTGGAAACAAAGATTACTATGAAAAAAAGGATTTCGATCCTGTCAGGCCGATAGTCGGTCACAAGGTTCGTGTCATCTTCAAAGATGGGGAACTAATGGTCGGGACAACCAATGGATATCAAGATGATCTTTCGGGATTAATTGTTGTTCCCGCTGATACCAACTCAAATAATGAACGTTGTTTTGTCTTTACATCGGCGATCGGGAAACTTGCGGCAATCTGAGTCTGACGATGTTGGCGTGAAAGCTTGTACATTTTTTAGCACGACATTCTTTTTTCTTCAGTCGAAAAATACTATGAGCAAGAGGAGTTGTGTATGTTAAAAAAAATTGTTTTAGCCGTTATCGGAATTACCGTTCTTTTAATCATCATATCGACCATCATTTTATTCAGGCGGGAATCCCCCATAGACCCTGTCGCCTATACTGCTCCTAAAAAACCGGAAATGACCGGGGTGTTGGAGCCTAATGATCTTCTGCAAAACGCGGAACTATTGGCACAAGGCAAAGTCAAGGGTCCCGGAGAAATCGCAGTCGATGAACAGGGGCGCATCTATTTCGGAACTCCGGCTGGAACAATATCACGGCTCCTTTCCAACGGTGTCATCGAGACTTTCACCGAAACCGGCGGTCGTCCTCTGGGTATGAAATTTGACCAGAAAGGTAATCTTATAGTGGCTGACGCCAATAAGGGACTACTATCGGTTAACCCCCAGGGATCGATCATGATTCTGGCGACATCGGCTGACAGCATACCGTTCAAGCTGACGAATGGGCTGGACATCGCCAAGAATGGAACCATTTATTTCACAGATTCATCGGACAAATATTCACTCAAAGATTATCTGCTGGATATGTTCGAGGCAAGGCCGCACGGCAGATTCATGCGCTACGATCCTAACACCTCGACGGTAACAGTGCTGATGCGCGAACTTAATTTCGCCAATGGTGTAGCCTTATCCGGGAATGAAGATTTTGTGCTGGTGAGTGAAACATATCAATACAGAATACACCGTTACTGGCTCGCCGGTCCGCAGGCAGGAAAAAGCGAAATATTCATCGATAATCTTCCCGGCTTCCCGGACAACATCTCATACAATGGAAAAGACAAATTTTGGCTTGCTCTTTTCACAATCAGGAGCGGTGTGCTCGATACGTTACATAAATATCCAATCTTGAAATCACTTTTGACCAGGTTGCCCGCATCAATGTGGCCCGAACACAAACGTTACGGATTCGTGGCTTCCATCGATGAGCGCGGGAACATTATAGAAACGCTTCAGGATCCGGACGGAAATCATCTGTACGATGTGACATCCGCGCAGGAGTATGCGGGGTATTTATACCTTGGCAGTCCTGAATCTGATCGCATAGGCAGACTTAAAGTCGGGCAATGACCGGAGGGAATGCGTCATAAAAGTATCCGGCATTCTCTGAAGATCAGGAATGAAAGGTCATCAGTATGAAAGAAAATCATTACGAATTCCCGATTGATTCTATTCTGACATCTGATGAGTGGAATCACTTCCGGTATTTAATAGAAGAAGAACTAAAAGGTTTGGAAATCAATAAGGAAATCAAGACAGAATACCTGCCTTTTATTGGCTATTTTGAAGAGAAGACGAAAGAGTGGTTGATGAACGCGGGATTAAAAAAAGAGATTATTGAAAATCCGGAAGAATTAAAATTACTCATAAACCTGTTAAATAAACAGGGAATAAAAAATACATTTCATCGATATGATTTACATCCGCCAGATGCCCTGCCGCCGGGCACTTATAAAGTGAGTGAAGATCATCATACGATATGGATTAATGTTTACATAGAGGCGGCGCTGCGCGCGTTGGAGTCCACAAAAATATTACAGGGATTGCTCATCAAAAACGACTATATCAATAAAGACGCTGTCCGGGTTTATCTCCGATCTCTAGAGATGATCATCAATTTGGCGCGAACCGGAAACCTCGCTGAATTCTCAAAGGCGAAAGAAGAAACCGAATCAGAGAGCGAAAAAACACGCGAGGTAAAAATGAGAATCATGCGGAGAGCTATCAGCCATATATTCGATGTAAAACCGGAAACACAAAAAACGCTGGGCGATGTGTGGAAAGAATTTGATGTAGTCAATAAAGACGTGAAATTCAAGCTGCGGGAATCCGATATATATCGATTAGGGAAGGGTACCTATACAACAGAAAAAGGGAAAGATAAAAACGGGGATGATGTCATCCATATATTTAAAGATGACGAATTTTTTTCTGATTACGCAAAAAAATCCCTTCAGCAATTCATTGATGAGTTAAAAGGTTGAAGAAGGTCATACTGACGACGTGGGAATGACAAGCCCTTGTTTCGACAATATGTAATTCCAAAGTTTCGTGAATGCATCGATGGGTGTGTTGATAAATTCCACCCCAAATTCGTAATACTCGTTCTCGATGATGCTTCTGATCCATTTTACCTTGCCCAGGACAATGATCATTTCCTGCAGGTTATTTAAGGTCAATTCCACGTTGAGATAGGTGCCGACGGGTAAAATATTTTTAGCGCGTATTCTGGCGCCCTGCAAAGAAATATCCCTGGTGTATGTATACAGGATTTCTTCTTCAGGAGAATTTTCTCTATCGGAGATTACAGTGATGGTCGCCGCATTTTTCTCCTTCAGTCGTTCTTCTTTTCTTTTATCTAACATAACGATTCATTCCTACTTGATGATGATAGAATCGCCCGGAACGAAAAGAATTTGACGAGGGCGGCAGCAGCGCCCGGCATCAGCCGCTCTAACTTGTATGATTTGATGCGGATATTGCACATCCCCGGATAAACATGCAAAAGAGCACGATCGCCAACAGCTTTGCTAATGCCATCCTTGCCGAATGACTTTAACGCAGGAATCGACAACAGTATCGTCATAGAGAGTCCCCTTATGAGATTCTATTTCCCGGAGGGCCTCATCAAATCCCAGTGCCGGACGATAGGAGCGGCGTGAAGTCATCGATTCAACAACATCGGAAACACCAAGAATACGGGATTCGAGCAGAATCTCATCTCCCTTGAGATGCCTCGGGTAACCTGAACCGTCCATTCTTTCGTGATGCTGGTAAACAATTTCGGCCAGCGGCCAGGGTGAATCGACATTCTTCAATATTTCATATCCGGTCCGGGGGTGTTCTTTAACCAGCGCATTTTCAACACTGGATAATTTTGAAGGTTTGGACAAAATCTCAGCCGGCACGGATAATTTTCCAATTTCATAGACAGCCCCCGCCATTCTGACGCCATCCTTTTTATTCTTATCCAATCCCATATCTTTGGCTATGGCATAGGCCAGATTCGTTGATCGAAGTTGATGACCGTGCGTGAAGGGATCTCTATCTTCCACAACAGCAACCATCACCTGCATACTCGCGTCAATAGCCTTTCTGAGCTTTTCAATAGTTTGTTTCAAATCGTCCTCACGCTGTTTCAGTTCATCAAGATGTTTCGACCATTCTTTAAACTCATTTTCCCTCTGTGCCTGAGCCTGCCTCTGATAGAGGCGGACTTCCGCATCTTTTATTTCTTTTGTGGCCACAGGGCAAAGGCGGGACAGATTATTCTTCGCCAAACAGTCCCGGGCGCCCATACGTATGCAATTCGCGGCGCCATGTTCGTCAAGAGAAGCGGATAGGACGATGAGCGGAATGTCCAGACCTGATTCTCTGAGTAGATTAAGCGTGGAAGCAAGATTATTTTCCGGCATTTCAAAATCGTAAAAAATTAAATCCCACGGCTTTCCCCGCAAAGCTTCTCTGAAAGATACAGCACTGTCCGTCCTTTCAAAGACAGGGCTGTATCCATCTTTTTTCAGCTCGTTGATGATCAGTGTTGCATCCTCATCCGAGTTATCAACGATCAGTACCCTGAGATATTGATTCCGCATATCCAGTCCAGTCATTTAAAATTGAATTGGCGTTTCTTCTTAATATTAAGCAATTTACATACCTTAAATTATTTTATGTGACGTTTCACTATATTCTTAATGATTTAAATTACTTACTAAGAAATGGTATCAGTCAGGGGAAAATATTTCTTTTCAATGATGACATTCAAAGTAAAATTATACGACACTTATCAACAATTACATTCAGGAATTATCTTTTATGTATTTGAATTGTAAAACTTTTTATTAATATTCATTCTCTCGTCAATTGTAAAGAAAACCGACGCTGGAGGAATCCCACCCCGCTATGGAAAAAATCAAAGAAACAAAGATCCATTATACGTGAACATATTTTTAATTTCCTTTGTCCCCTTTGTTATTGACCGGCGGAATATTCATGTGTAAATTATAGCCAAATTGTCGCGTTGGAATGATTATGGGCGGGGAAAAAGTTCAAACAGGCGAAAATGTAGCCGAAAAAGAGAAGCAGGAGACGAAAGAACCATCGCTATACAGAGTGATTCTTCTTAATGATGATTACACAACGATGGAATTTGTCGTTTACGTTCTGGAAACGGTGTTCCACAAGACGACTCCCGAGGCAACCCGGATTATGCTGAATATCCATAAAAAGGGCGCCGGAATGTGCGGCGTCTATACACGGGAAATCGCTGAAACAAAAGTAGCAACAGTGCACGATCTGGCGGCCGAAAACAAATTTCCGCTGAAGTGCACGATGGAGAAAGAATGATCAAAAAAGAACTGGGGCTGGCGCTGGACGCGATCATCCGCGAGGCAAAGAAAAGACGGCACGAATATCTGACCGCCGAACATATTCTTTTCGCACTTGTGCATGATGAAGAAGGAATGGATATCCTCACAGGCTGTGGCGGTGATGTCGGCAGGATTAAAGAAGCCATCGAATCATTCTTCGCGAAGAACATCCCCATACTGTCACCCGGCAAAAGCATAGATCCCGTGCATGCCCTAGGCTTTCAAAGAGTTATTCAGCGAGCTGTCAATCATGTCATCTCGGCTGAAAAGGCGGAGGTTCAGGCGGGTGACCTGCTGGCGGCGCTTTACGGCGAGCGCGACTCTTTTGCCGTGCATTTTCTCGAGCAGGAAGGCATCTCCCGCCTTGATGTTCTCAATTATATATCCCACGGCGGCGCCGGTTTTTTCGATGATGAACACAACGAGCCGCACGCCGCGGAGCCTGTCGGCGAAACGGAAGAGGAACAGACTCAGCCGCAGCGCCCCGTGTCCAATGACCCGCTGAAACTGTATGCCGTCAACCTGATTGAAAAGGCGGCGGCGGGAGAGATTGATCAACTGGTCGGCCGCGAAGAAGAACTGAAACGAACCATCCAGGTGCTCTGCCGGCGGCGGAAAAACAATGTTGTTTTTGTCGGTGAGCCGGGCGTCGGCAAGACTGCACTTGTAGAAGGTCTGGCGCTGAACATCCATAAAGGAGCTGTACCGGACCATCTCAAGGATACGGTGATTTATCTCCTCGATATGGGCGCGCTCCTCGCGGGCACCAAATACAGGGGCGATTTCGAGGCGCGCCTGAAAGCCACCATCAAGGAACTTGTAAAAATTCCCGGCTGCATCCTCTTCATCGATGAGATTCATACCATTGTCGGGGCGGGAGCCACCAGCGGTGGTTCCATGGACGCGTCAAACATCCTGAAGCCCGTCCTGAATTCGGGCCGTCTGCGCTGCATCGGCGCCAGCACGTATGAGGAATACAAAAATTATTTCGAGAAAGACCGCGCCCTATCTAGGCGCTTCCAGAAAATAGAGGTTTACGAGCCGACCATCGAGGAGACGATCGATATTCTGAAGGGACTGCGATCCTATTACGAAGATTTCCATGGTGTCCGCTACACCGACGCCGCGATCAAGGCGGCCGCGGAACTTTCCGCAAAATACATCAACGACAAATTCATGCCGGACAAGGCCATTGACGTGATCGACGAGTCCGGCGCGACACAGAAGCTGCTGGCCGGCGACAAAAAGAAGCCGGTGGTCGGGGCGAGGGAGATCGAAAGCATCGTCGCCCACATCGCCAAGGTTCCTTCCGTGAACGTCTCCGCGTCGGATACGGAAAAACTCGGGGATCTGGAGGCGGAACTCAAAAATACGGTTTTTGGACAGGACAGCGCCATCCATTCGCTTGTCTCCGCCATCAAGCGGTCGCGCGCGGGCTTGGGCATTCCCGAAAGGCCGATCGGTTCCTTCCTTTTTACAGGGCCTACGGGCGTCGGCAAGACCGAGATATCGAAGCAGATGGCCAAGGTGCTCGGCGTGCAGTTCACCCGTTTTGATATGAGCGAATACATGGAAAAGCACACCGTCGCCAGACTGATCGGCGCGCCTCCGGGCTATGTCGGCTTTGACCAGGGCGGCCTGCTGACCGACGCGATCCGGAAGCATCCGTATTCCGTGCTGCTGATGGATGAGATCGAAAAAGCGCATCCGGATATTTTCAGCATCCTGCTGCAGGTGATGGACTACTCCACGCTGACCGATAACAACGGCAAGAAGGCCGACTTTCGGAATGTGATCCTGATTATGACCTCCAACGCCGGCGCGAAGGAGATGGATCGGGAGACCATCGGATTTGGCGACCGGAAAGACGATGCGGGATCCAAGGGCGACGAGGCGATTAAAAAACTCTTCAACCCCGAATTCAGAAACCGGCTGGACGCGATTATTCACTTTAACCCGCTTAATCCCGAGGTCATGAAAAAAGTAGTCGAAAAATTCATCCATGACCTGGCAAAACAGCTTGCGGGGAAAAAGGTCAAAATCGCGGTGACGGATGCCGCCAGAGACTGGCTGGCCGAAAAGGGGTATGATCAAAAATTCGGCGCGAGGCCGCTAGCCAGGCTCATTCAGACAGAAATCAAGGACGCGCTTTCCGAAGAAATGCTCTTCGGCAGGTTGAAAAAGGGCGGCAGCGTCACGGTTGATCTTCAAGAAGGCAAGCTGAAGTTCGATTACGTTCAACCGTTAAAATAATTCAATGCCTGTTTACCGATTGATCAAGAAGCTTGTTTTCCCGCCGCCAGAACTGGCCGAGGAAAGCGGACTGCTGGCGGTGGGCGGCGATCTGAGTGTGGAGAGGCTGGTGCTGGCCTATTCGATGGGCATTTTCCCTTGGTATTCCGATGGAGAGCCCATCCTCTGGTGGTCGCCGGATCCCCGTCCCGTCATCTTTCCGCAGAAATTGAAGATTCCACACACCTTAAAACAGACTATGAAAAAAGGCATTTTTCGCGTGACGACCAATGCCGCCTTTGAAGATGTTATCCGAAACTGCGCCACCATCCGCCGGAAGGGACAGGACGGTACATGGATAACCGATTCGATGATCGAGGCCTATATCAGACTGCATCAGGCCGGTTACGCGCAATCCGTTGAGGCATGGGACGGCGACGAACTGGCCGGCGGTTGCTACGGGATTATTCTGGGCAGGGCTTTTTTCGGCGAATCGATGTTCGCCAGAAAGAGCGACGCGTCCAAAGTCGCTTTTGCTACCTATGCTCAAGAGCTTGCTGAAAATGGGTTTGAGCTTATTGACTGCCAGACCCCAACACCGCACATGCAAAGATTTGGTGCCGTCGAAATCCCTCGTGCCGAGTTTCTGCAACTTCTCCAAAAAGCACTGCGGTAAATAAGTCTTGTGACTTTATTTGATACAATAGATGCGGTGGCTTTATTTATATGCTTCTTAAGAAGAAAATGCAAAGGAGGTCTCCAGTGATAAAAGGTGGCGGTCCAGAAGATCAGTTATTTGATGAAAATGGGAAGATGGCTTTGATTAATCGAGGAGAAGAATTTTACAATGAAGCCGGTTTTCGAAAGGGAACAGCCCGGATACCGGGTCGAAAACCTACGCCGGATGGCATGTCAGTAGATCGCACCAGAAAGACAAAAACATATTATGAAGACAAGAGACCTTCAGAGTGGGAAAATAATAGTTGGCGATCTCACCCGAAGGATAAAATGGGAGTAATAAAGGATCCCATACAAAAAGAACGCGCTGCCGCAATAAAAGATTTAAATGAAGGCAATATTACAAAAGCAGAAGCAGATGCTCGAATCGTTATAGCAGAGCACGATGATCACTTCCTGAAGAGGGGAACTCGTTGGAAAGATCCTGACGGAGTGCCAGCAGAAGGTTTTAAGGATAAACTTGGCATTCGTATGCCTGATTCTTCTCCGCCACCGGCACTGACTTCTGAAAGAGTAGAAGCTTTTATTAAATATTTAAAGGAAACCGGTCGCAATCCCGAAGTTTTTCGTGAAAACGGCATTGTGTTCATTAGATACGATATTAAGAAGTAGGTTACGAAAATAGGGAAATTCAAGAATGAAACAGGTTACAAAAAGCATTCAGTAAATTTGATGAATTTAGAAGATCTTCTGCAAAAATATCTTTCTCTGGCGGCTGAAAATGAATCTCTGAGAAAAGAAAACGAACGGCTCAGAGAAAAGTTACGCGACATTCTTTCATCTCATGATTCAGAATTCGCAGCACATCCCCAAACGGCAGAAATTGCTGTACAATCAGAAGTCTATATTCCGGCATCAACACCGATACTTGAAATTCAGCCGCAGGAAAAAATCAAATTGTTCACATCGCTCTTCGCGGGCAGGGACGACGTATATGCCAAAAGATGGCAAAACAAAAAAGGGGAATCGGGGTATACACCTGTTTGCCGTAATGAATGGAGAACAAGCATTTGTCATAAACCACGAATCAAATGTTCCAAATGTACACATCGCGAGTATGATATATTGACGGATCAGGTCATCGAGGACCACCTGCGCGGAAAAGTTGTTTTGGGCATATACGCACTACTCCCTGATGAAACCTGCCGCTTTCTGGCCATCGACTTTGATAAAGAAGGGTGGCGACGTGACATCGCCACCCTTCGATCGATTTGTTCATCCTTCGAGATCCCTGTTGCCGTGGAACGTTCCCGTTCAGGCAACGGAGCGCATGTCTGGTTCTTTTTTGAAAGTCCGATTGCTGCTTCCGCGGCTCGAAAATTCGGATCTGCATTGATCACCCACGCCATGAACAAAAATCATGGAATTCCCTTCACGTCCTATGACCGGTTATTTCCAAATCAGGATACTCTGCCCAAAGGCGGGCTGGGTAATTTGATTGCGCTACCGCTTCAGAAACAAGCGCGTGATAACTGTAACAGCGTCTTCATTGATGAGAATTTCGAGCCATACAACCATCAGTGGGAATATTTATCCGCGATTTCAAGCATATCCGAAGAAACCGTTGTGTCTCTTACGATGCGGTTGTGTGGACCGGATGAACTTGGCGATTTAAGAAGAGATGATGAAGAAATCGAAAAGCCATGGGAGCAAAAGCGTCAAGTGCGTCTCACAGCGCAGGATTTTCCAAGTGCATTAACATTGGTCAGAGCCAACATGATCTTTATTCCTAAAGCAGGCATTTCGCCAAAAGGCTTGAACGCATTGAAAAGGTTGGCGGCGTTTAAAAATCCGGATTTCTATAAAACTCAGGCCATGAGATTGTCAACTTATGGGAAGCCAAGAATTATTTCCTGTTGTGATGAAACAGATGATTATTTGTGCCTGCCCCGGGGATGCGAACCTGAAATGCTGTCTCTGTTGGCGGATACGGGTGTTAAAGCAGTCTGTCTTGATAAAACCCAAAAAGGAAGAATGATTGAAGTGGAGTTCAAGGGAAGGCTTCTGAATGAACAACAGGAAGCCATTGAAGAAATGTTAAAGCATGATTCAGGCGTTCTTTCAGCAACCACGGCGTTCGGGAAAACGGTTATAGCGGCAAAGATTATAGCGGAACGCAAGGTCAATACACTGATTCTTGTTCACAGGCAGCAACTTCTGGAACAATGGAACGACCGGTTGGAAGATTTTCTCAATATCAACGAAGTCCTGCCGCCGCTGGAAAAAAAACGTGGACGCAAAAAAGTTCAACACGTGGTTGGCCTGATTGGCGCAGGCAAAAACAAACCCGGCGGTATTGTGGATATAGCGATTATGCAGTCTTTAAACCGAAACGGTGATGTGAAGCAGATTGTGAAAGATTACGGTATGGTCATTGTGGATGAATGTCATCATGTGCCCGCTTTCAGTTTTGAAGAAATCCTCAAGTCTGTTTCGGCAAAGTATGTTTATGGACTGACGGCGACGCCGTCCAGACAAGACGGCCATCATCCCATCATCTTTATGTATTGCGGCCCTGTCCGGTATCGTGTGGACGCCAAAAAGCAGGCCGGCTTGCGTCCTTTCGAACATTACGTTATTCCGCGATTTACCGGTTTCCGGTCAGCGTTGGAAACAGAGCAAAAAGATGCAGCCATTCAGGAATTGTATTCCGAAATTGCATCGAATGATTGGAGAAATCGCTTGATCGCCGATGACGTCGTTAAAAGTCATGCGCAAGGCAGAAATGTTCTTTTGCTGACTGAAAGAACCGCGCATGTTGAGGCGCTGGCAGAAATACTGCAAGGAAGCATTCCCGATTTGATTTCGCTGACCGGCGGCGCCAGTGGTAAAGAGAAGAAAACAGCGTTTTTGAAAATAAAAGAAATGCCTTCAGAGAAGCCGTTGACTTTGCTGGCAACGGGGAAATATATTGGCGAAGGCTTTGACGAACCCAGGCTTGATACACTGTTTCTGGTTATGCCGATTTCCTGGAAGGGAACCGTTCAACAGTATGCGGGACGTCTGCACCGTCTTTTTGACGGTAAAGAAAACGTTCAAATCTATGATTATGTGGACAGTCAGGTTCGGGTGTTTTCAAAAATGTATCATAAAAGGCTGGCGGGTTATGCGTCGCTGGGTTGCAAAGTGAAAGCAGATGACGTTCCGGACCGTTCCATAAATATTATTTTTGATCATGGGAATTTCCTGCCGGTTTATGAAAATGATTTGGCCTGCGCTGAAAGAGAAATAGTCATCGTCAGTCCCTTTGCGACTAAAAGAAGAATTCAGCAGGCAATACAGCATGTCAGCGCCGCTTTGCAGAAGCAGGTCCACATTACAATCATCACACGTCCTGCTACGGATTACAAAAACGGGATAACGTTTCATGACCAATTTTCTGCAATGGCATCCATGGGTGCGCAAATCATTTTCAAATCCGGCATCCATCAGAAGTTCGCGATTATTGACCGGCGAATTGTCTGGTACGGCAGCATTAATCTACTGGGATACGGCCGTTCCGAAGAAACTCTGATGCGCCTGGAAAGCGCAGGAATTGCCGGCGAGTTGATGAAAAGCATTAAAAGCTGAAAGGTGCAAAACCGCTCTGCCGCCGTTCATGGTGCTGGGATTAACGCCGTTGGGTATACGTTGAACAAACCTTATTTCAACACCCGCGTTCACTTCTGTGCTCTTCCCGATATTCGAATTAATTGCATTCTTCGCTAAATGCAGAAACTGCCTGGCTTATGTTTTGCTTAATATTGTCCCAGTTGACATCGCGAAGCATCACGGGCGGAGGTTCTCCGTCGGCATCGTCAAAATAAATTAAGCTTTTTAGAATATGCAGCATATTATACTTGATGCCAGTATATTTCTTTTCAAAGAAATCAATGAGCTCGGTCAGTGTGTATTTTTTTAACAATTCATAAATATCAATGAAATCTTTTCTACTACCGCGCGAAGATATGGCGTCCAGTTTCATCGCGGCGATATCTCTTTCGTCCGCCAGCATCAGGCCATCGAATTTTACCGGCGGAAAAAGCAGATCATAATTGTAATAGAAAAAACTTACCATGACATGATCAATAGTCGCATGCAGCGTGCCGTCCGCCTCACCCAATAAAACAATCTCACCGATTTGGGAGAGTTGTCTTTTTAAATCTGCTGTTGAAAAGTCTTCGGGAGAAAAGAAATCAAGATCAATGGACTTTCTGTGTCCGAATTGTACGGCAAGAGCTGTTCCTCCGGCCAGATAAAAATGGCCGACAATACCCGTCTTTGCTATCTTGTCCCAAACGCGTTTTGTTTGTTCGTCAATCGCTTCTTGATGCATTCTTCACCTTCATGAATTCGAAAGAAAAAACGCCAGAAATTCCGTGATTTATTATCCAATTGGTCAGCATTGAAAAGAAAAATATTCCGAACGCTATCATACCCGTAAGAGGATAATGCCCAGCGCAGATCATCCAAATCGCCGAATTGCAGGATTCGCTTCACGATAAATTGCTTGTGAGCTTTTTTATCCATTCGGGCGAGGTTAACATCCCAGAATAATTCCTGTTTTTCTAATGTTTCCATAAAGTTAAACTATCATATCCCGATGTAAATGGCAACGTTTTACTGCATTGATTTTTTATTACGACTGAACAGTCCGCAAGAACCTGGAAAAGTTCTTCATTAACAAAACTGCCATCTTTGATTCAGTGATACATCAAAGATGGCAGTTCGTTTGCGCGTGAGGATGTAGGATGGATATCGCTTTCGTGGATCAAGTTATATCGATATCAATCCTTACCGGTGTCCGTGGTGAGGACCCCGCTGGCCTCCGTAGCTGTCATAGTGTCCGCCCCTGTCGTAACCGCCGTGTCCACCATGTCCGCCGTGACCTCCGTGCCCGTGAGGGCCATAGGGAGCGTACCACCAGGGCCAGCACCCGCCGATCATTACCAGCATCATGATCACGGTTATTGTCAGTATTATATTTTTTTTCATTTCTCACTCCTTAATGTCAGCCAGTTTTAAGTTTCTTTAAATGTTTCACCGGTTATGAGCGGGGCCCGGGACCGGTCCCACACCCGGAACGTAATGACTCCCACCCTGTTGTGGCCCGGGTCTGTGATCGGGACGCGGCTTTGCTTTTCTCCGGTCATCTCTGTAGGGCTGGGCCTGTCGTTTGTGCAATCCCTGAACACCCCAGTCCTGTTTTTCCCAACGCCGGTCTCTTTTCCAGCCGTCCCAGTTCCTTTGAAGGTCGCGCTGCGGTATCGGTCTGGGTTCCCAGCGATATCCTTTCCAATGACGATTCCGGTAATCATTTCTCCACTGTGGAGGAATGCTTCTGTGAAAATATGGTGTCTGGGGATAAAAAGCCCAGCCCCGGTCATAATGGCGTGAACGGTACCAGCGGCCATCCCAGGGACGCCACCACCATCCGCCATAGAAGAATATTTCTTCCTGTAAATCCGGAACCGCGTAAACATCTGTTTCCGGTATGACAACCAGTTCGGGCGGCGCCGGAAAGATCAACGGCGGCGGCAGCGGGATATTGATATGAACGCTCACCCCGGCCATAGCCGAAGCCGGCACAAAAACCACCAGTGTTAAGAATAACATTTTATAGACTAACTTTTTCATCGTGTGACCTCCTTGTTTGGTTTAATAATTTATACATTAATTTTTCCCGCGCGTCCGTTTATCTCGCTCTTAAAAATACCGACATCATCCGGCATCGTTCAATGCTTGATTGCTCCCCCATGGAATCTGATAGCCGTTAATCCAGATCTCTGTTATGGCCTCCTGCGGAACGTCAATCCAGCCAAAGAATTTATCTCCCGGTCTGAAATCAATGGTTGTAACCGCTGCAGGAAATGCGGCATCGCTTGTCACAACAATGACTTCCGGAATGGCCGTTATGCCGAACACAGCGAATTTGATCACCGGTCCCTTCGGTCCCGATACCGCTTGCGGGAACACCAATATTTTCCCTTCAGCCCCGCGGACTTCGATCATTTGATTTGCTTTCATTTCAGGATCGTCCTGGGCCTGGGCAATCAGCGGCAATGCCGCTGCGAAGCCAATGATTAATGTAAGCAAAAAGCGTTTCATGTTTAACCTCCTGATGTTTTTGTGTGTTGCGTTATCCTAATCACAAACGGGCTCAAATCTGTTGGTATGTGTTTCGCAGCCCCTGATGTTGTCCCCCCACGTAAACGTTTCAGCAAACCCGTCGCAATAATACCAGTACGTGCGGGTGTGATAGTCGTAGGAATCATACCGGTTGATTTCGTCCGGATCGCCGCTGATGTCTTGACGGTCCTGCATTTCTCTGCCGCATTCGCTGTAATAATCGTCGTCATCATCGTGATGATGGTGATAATAGTCATCACGGCAGCCGGTCATGCTCAACGAGAGCATGGCGATTAATCCCAGGATCGTCATGATTATGCTTTTTCTCATTATTTTACCCTCCATTTTTTAATTTTGACGCCCGCCGGAGGAGGATGAACCGCCTCCGGCTTTGGGGAATGTCACGTCAAATCAGCTATAAGTTAAATCTGAATCCGCAGTACACATTATGGCTGTCCAAGTCCGCCTCTATGCCGTCGAAATCTGGTTCTTCCGTAGCAAAATACCGGTACTTTAAATCAATCGTGAAATGCGGATTGATCTGAAACGCCAGACCGGCGCCCACCTGATACGCCATAACGGTATCATCATAATCTTCATAAAAGACATCGTTGAGTTCAACAGTCGCCATGCCCATGCCGGCGGTCAGATACGGCGTCACCGGTGAAGGATTGACAAAATCCAGATAGACGTTGCCCAGGAAAGAATAGGCTGACATATCGCCGGACGAAACTTTATCCGAGTAGTATTCATCATAATCGTAATCATAGCCTTTGATTTTATCGACATCGTTCATCTGGTAGCCCAGTTCGCCTTCGATTCTGAACATGCCGAAGTTGAATCCGGCGGCAAAACCGGACGCGAAGCCGGGATCAAATTCCAGCGTTGCCGTGTCTGACCAGTCCTTGAGATCGCTGTCCTGCAATGCAGACATTCCCAGTTGACCGCTGAAATACGGTCCGGGGGCATGAACATAACTGAAGGCAGCGCCCGGAAGGGTTAGCAGCATCAACAGCCCGACAATCACCGAAAAAGTTTTTTTCATTTTTAATCCTCCTTCTTTTAAATGGTTTAAGTTAAGCATCTTGGCTATCAATCCGCCAGCCAGCAGTTGTAATCTACCAGCCCGAATTGCTTTAAGACCTCCATTATATAATTTCCCAGCATCGTTTCCTTTAATTTATAATCCTTAACCCGCGAGGTAATCACAATCGCCAGATCTCCGGGAATGGACTCATGAATGTAAAAATCCGTTTCCGATAAACCGCGCTCCCTGGCCATTTCGCAAAATTTATTCATACAACTCACGGCATCCGCTTTAAGAGGATTGGATGTCCTCAATGTGATCATCTCCAGCCGCTTCATATTTTCCTTCTCCCAGCCCGTTTATTTATTTCCTATTGCCGGAAGTATGCCAAAATATAAAATCAAATAAATACAGCAACTTAGAATATATTAATCCTAAAAGTGTTTTATTGCGCATAAAATAAGTATCTTATTGCGCACTTTATATGGTAAAGTATTCAATAAGACATATTTGTGCGTTCATGCGTGGGGGGCAAGATGATTGACGAGAAAGAATTTTTTCGTGAGGCGACATTAAGAATTTGCGGCAGCCTGGAAATTGAAAGGGCGCTTTTTGATTGTCTGACTTACATCCGCAATTACATTCCGGCCGATTACATTTTGATGAGCACGTATGATCCGCAAACGGGCGTGGGTGAGGTGATCGCGAGCGCGAATATCAACGGCGAGAAGATCATGTCCCAGAAACTGGCGCCTCCACAGGATACACGCAATGCCATTATGAAAATTATTGAAGGCGTTCACACGTCGCCCGTGATCATTGTGGCCGATCGCATTGCGGGACATCAGATGATGAGGTCCTTGTCCGAGTTCGGAATCAAACCGGAAGCGTCGGTCATGGCCATGGGCCCCAAACCGGAGTGGAACTTGTTCGGGGGCATTTCTGTCGTCAGCCAGTCGGGAGAGAAATATACGGAAGAGCATCAACGTCTTTTTTCTTTGCTCAACGAACCCTTCGCGATTGCCTTTATCAATTACATCCGTTACCGGGAAGTGCTGCGGCTTAAAGACATTCTGGCCGATGACAACCGGTATCTTCAGGACGAACTGCGCCAGCACATCGGCGAGGAAATTGTCGGCGCGAACTTCGGTCTGAAACAGGTGATGGAAATGGTGCGCCAGGTGGCGCCGCTGACCAGTCCGGTTCTACTGCTGGGGGAAACCGGCTCCGGCAAAGAAGTGATCGCGAACGCGATTCACAATCTGTCGCCGCGGCATAATTGCCCGTTCATCAAGGTCAACTGCGGGGCGATTCCGGAATCGCTGATGGACAGTGAGCTTTTCGGTCATGAAAAAGGCGCTTTTACCGGCGCGCTGTTTCAGAAGCGAGGGCGTTTCGAGCGGGCGAATGGCGGCACGATTTTTCTGGATGAAATCGCCGAGCTGACGCCCGGAGCGCAAATCAGGCTTTTGCGCGTCCTTCAGGAAAAAGAAATTGAGCGGGTCGGAGGAAAAGAGACCCAGTATGTTGACATCCGCGTCATTGCAGCGACGCATCGCAGTCTGGAAGATATGATGGCCGGTGGAAGATTTCGCGAGGATCTTTATTTCCGCCTGAATGTTTTTCCCGTGTTGATTCCACCCCTGCGGGAGCGGCGCGCTGATATACCCGCCCTGATCCAGCATTTTATGACAAAAAAGGCGCGGGAGATAGGTTTGACGGACATTCCCAGTCTCGCGCCGGGAGCCATCGACCGGCTGATCAATTATTCCTGGCCGGGGAATGTCCGTGAACTGCAGAATGCCGTGGAACGCATGCTGATTCTCAGCCAGGGAAAGCCACTTACTTTCGACGGCATCGGAGAACCGGCGCAAAAGATGGAGCCGGGCAGCCTTCCCATCCATCACGATGAAGGAGGAGGGCTGAATCAGGCGATCACTGGGCACATCAAGCGGGCGCTGGAAATAACGGGTGGACGCGTTGGAGGCGAAAAGGGAGCGGCAAAGCTTCTGCGGATGAACCCTTCCACACTGCGGACAAAAATGCGAAAGCTGGGCATTCCCTTCGGACGGAAAGTAAGAAGCAAAAAGAAGTAGAAAATAAAATCATTATTTATCAACATCTTGTAACTTATTATTCATGTATTTTATGAATAGTAGTTTTGGCTGATGTGAATTATTTATATATTGAAATAAATATATAAAATATAGTCACAATGAATCCGGAAATTCAATATCTAATCCTGTGAAATAATGTCCGGGCTCTGCACCAAAATCTTTTTCAGTTTGCAGGAAGAATCTTTCGTGCCGCTTATTCGCCGATGATTTTTACCAGAACCTTTTTCCTGCGCCGGCCGTCAAACTCACCGTAGAAAATCTGTTCCCACGGTCCGAAATCGAGGCGGCCTCCGGTGACGGCCACAACAACTTCCCGACCCATAATTTGGCGCTTCAGATGGGCGTCGCCGTTGTCTTCCCCCGTCCAGTTATGGCGGTAACGGGAAACGGGTTCATGCGGGGCCAGACTTTCCAGCCATTCTTCATAATCCTGATGCAAGCCGGATTCATCGTCGTTGATGAATACCGAGGCTGTGATGTGCATGGCATTGACCAGGATTAGACCCTCCGTAATGCCGCTCTCTTTCAGACAATTTTCGACCTGCGGCGTGATATTAATCAAAGCCATCCTTTTCGGTATATTGAACAGCAGTTCCTTGCGGTATGATTTCATGGAGTCCTCCCGGCAGTATTTTTGTCCTTTTTATCACGAAATGGGGAAGACGATAAACAGGTATTTGAAAGTCAGCTGGTTTTCTCACTACCGGCCATCATCGAACGACAGTTTTTTTCTCTTTTTTTTATATTTTAAATTGATGTATGATAATAAAAATTTGGAGCACAAATAGCGACAATATTAATGACAGGAGGTAACAAGAGTGACCCAGCGGATTATCGGACCCAAGTTTCAGGAAGCGATGCTGTACGCCGTCGAGATTCATGGCGGCGATTTGCGCAAAAGCACCACGATCCCTTACGTTTCGCATCTTTTCAGTGTTTGCGCCCTGGTGCTGGAGGACGGAGGTGACGAGGAAGAAGCCATCGCGGCTTTGCTTCACGACACGCTGGAAGACCATCCTAAAGAGGTGACCAGACAGGAGCTCGAGCGCCGCTTCGGCTCCCGGGTGGCGGATATTGTCGCGATGTGCACGGACACGCCGCCAAACTTCAAGGGCGGCCCCAAACCGCCCTGGCGCAAGCGCAAGGCGGCCTATATCGAGAGGCTGCGGGAAGCAACCTATCCGCGGTGCCGGGTGGCGCTGGCCGACAAGCTGCATAACGTCCGCACAATTGTCAACGACTATCGCCGGATCGGCAATGATATCTGGCCGCGCTTCAAGGCCACCCGAAAGGAGCAGCTCGGTTACCACCGGTCTCTTGTGGAGGCGTTTCGAGAGGCGAACGCCCCGGCCTATCTCGTTGATGAGCTGGACAGGCTGGTGACCGAGCTGGAGACAGACGGCAAAAAGTCATAACGTATTGAGCGGAGAACAGTAATGAATAATCAAATTAAATGCCCCAACTGCGGCTACAGCTTTGATGTCGAAGAAGCGATTTCCGGTAAGCTGGAAGCCCACTTTAAAACCGAATATGAGAAAAAGATTGCCGAGCAGTTCGAGAAATTCAATCAGGAAAAGAAGAAATTAGAAACGGAAAAGAAAAGCGTTCAGGAGCAAAAAGAAAAACAGGACGAAATGATCAAGGCTGAGCTGGCCCGTCTGTTGACTCAGGAAAAGGAAAAAATTGAGAAGACGGCCCTTGAATCCTATGAAGGGAGAATAAAAGCGCTTCAGGAAGAGAATGAAAAGAGAAAAACCGAAAATAAAAATCTGAAGGAAAAGGAAATCATCCTTCTAAAACAGGAAAACGCGCTGAAAGAACAGCAGGAAGAACTCAATCTCCAGGTGGAAAAACAGATTCTGGAGCGGCAGAAAGAGATAGAAGATAAAGCCCGCGCCCGGGAGCGGGAAAGTTTCGAACTGGAGAGGGTCAAGCTGCTCAAACAAATCGATGACAACAAAAAACTCGCCGAAGAAATGAAGCGGAAAGCGGAACAGGGGTCTATGCAGCTTCAGGGCGAAGTGCAGGAGCTGGCCCTCGAGGAGCTTTTATCCAAGACGTATCCCTTTGACAGAATCCAGGAAGTGCCGAAAGGTGTGCGCGGCGCGGATTCCATTCAGATTGTTGTAAACGCCGATCAGCAGGAATGCGGAGCCATTGTTTATGAAAGCAAGCGGACGAAGAATTTTGCCGGCGACTGGATCGACAAATTAAAACAGGATCAGATCACCTGTAAAGCCGATATCGCCGTCCTGGTCACGGAAACCTATCCGGCGGACATGGACAGATTCGGCGAACGAAACGGCGTCTGGATCTGCGGTTTTCATGAAGTCAAAAGCCTGTCGTTTATTCTTCGCGAGATGCTGATGAAGACGCACTCGGTAAAATTATCCCAGGAGAATAAAGGCGATAAGATGGAGCTGCTCTACAACTATCTGACCGGCCCCGAGTTTGTTCAAAATGTTAAGCGTATTGTTGAGAATTATGACGCCATGATCACGCAGCTCAATGCCGAGAAAAAGGCGATGACGAAAATATGGGCAACACGGGAGAAACAAATCTGGGCGGTTCAGGAAAACATCTCGGCTTTATTCGGTTCGATTAAGGGAATCGCGGGCAAAGAACTGGACACGTCCGGCGTTCTGCAGCTTCCGGACACGGAAATTGAAGACTCGTAAGAGCATTCATTAGATGTTTCTTATAGATTAAAAACAAAACTAAAATCTGTCTTGACATGAAATCACCCGAGTAGTATTTAAACTTTCAATTAGCTACCTATTAACGCATCAACCTTACCATCAACTTTCTGGAGTCGATCATGAAAATGATTTATCCGAAGTTTCCGGTTGGCAGCCTCCAAAGTATTAATACGCGTACTGGAGGCTTTTTTTAATTTCATAACAAGTCTGAAAGGCAGAGTCCGTGATCAGGATTCTGAAATAAATTATGTTCAAAAGCGGGTGTCCTTTTTTTACAGGAAATAATGAACAAACCAGGAGGAAAGGAGGAAACAATGAAATCAAAGTATGTCGTATTCTTGTTTGCATTGATGCTTTTGGCGATGTCCGCCTGCAGTGGCGGAGGCGGCGATGGCGGAGGTCACGATAGCGCACCCCCGGGCGCAACGTACAGTGTCACCTATAATGGAAACGGCAACACGGGGGGCAGTGCGCCGGTTGATTCCGGTGATTATGAAAATGCTCAGACCGTCACTGTGTTGGGCAATACCGGCGCCCTGGTTAAGGATGGTTTTGTCTTTGGAGGCTGGAACACGCAGGCCAACGGTTCTGGAACTGCCTATACCGGCGGACAGACTTTCGCGATGGGGACAGCGGATGTCACTCTGTATGCGGTGTGGGCTGCCGAGGCTCCCACAACAGGGAAATGGGATGAATCAGACTGGGATGACTCCCTGTGGGGACCGTGACCTTGAGAGATGACTGATTGTTTTTTTTAAATATGAAAAACAGTTTACGTAAGAATTTTAGAAGGTAAAAAATATTACATTCAATAAAGGAGAAGATTATGAAAAATTTCAGCAAGAAAAGATTTTCATTAAGAATAACAGTACTTGCCGTTGCATTTGTCCTGTTCATTGCCATTCCATTTGCGATAGGTAAATTACCGATTGATCCCATCAAGGATACTCCGTTCTACCCGGGAGGGCCAACCATCGCAGAGATTATTCATTTGCCGAAGGTAAATGTATCCGTTCCCAATGCATTCACATCCGGTACAACGATCAGCTCAACCCAGATGAACGACAATTTTAAGGCGATTGGCAATCAAATGCCTGGCATCGATTGGGCAACTATTTCCGAATCAGGTATTGATGTTCAAACATCAGCCGTCACGCTTGCAACTGTTTCGATTACCGCCCCGACTGCGGGGTATGTTGTTGTTAGATTTGACGGAAGGGCAAATGCTGACACGGGAGATAGATTATTGCTGGCAGCAAGTGACACAACATCTTATAGTTTTAGTGTCGATAAATGTGTGGTTTTTGAAGGAGACGGCAATGATCATCCTTTTTCGCATACAAGAGTATATACAGTGGATGCAGGCATTCACAGCTTTTACGCAGGTGCAAAAAATTCCGTGAACATAGCCGGAGATGGTAAAGCGTATATTTATGGAATGCTGATAGCAACCTTCTATCCCAATAAGTATTAAAAAGATTATCTTTTGAAAATAAACTCGTTGTCTATTGCGGACAGAAAAAGCCCGGTATGGCCGGGCTTTTTATTTCAAGATTGCTGATTCAATTATTGCATGCGTTCAATAATTTATCTCAGGGTTGATCAACATGCGACCTGTTGTCTGCTACCGGTAACTGCGATCTTCAATATCCGGAACGGCTCAGTTTAAAGCCGGCAACCATACTGCGCATTTCTTCAGCCTGGGAGGACATTTCCTCGGCGGCACTGGCGGATTCCTCAGCACCGGCCGCGTTCTGCTGGGTCAACTGGTTGAGCTGTTCCACCGCTTTGCTCACCTGGCTGATGCCCTGGTCCTGCTGGTCCGAAGCTTCCGCGATCTCTGCCACGACCTGACTGACCTTATTGACCTTTTCGGTTATCTCCTGAAAGTTCAGCAACACTTCGCTGTTGATGGAAACGCCATTTTCCGAATTATGGACTGCTTCTTCTATCAACGTTGCGGTATTCTTGGCCGCCTCCGCGCTGCGCATCGCCAGATTTCTCACTTCTTCCGCGACCACCGCAAATCCCTTGCCGGCGTCACCGGCTCTGGCCGCTTCAACCGCCGCGTTGAGAGCCAGCAGATTGGTCTGGAAAGCGATCTCATCGATGGTCTTCACGATTCTGGATGTGGAATCGGACGACGTCTTGATCTTCTCAATTGCCGAGGACATACGGGCCATGCATTCCACGCCCTGATCCGCGCTATTCCATGCCTCATCGGCAATCACTTTGGCTTCCTTGGCGTTGAGAACATTTTGCCTCGTCATCGAAGCCATTTCCTGCAGGCTACTGGACACTTCTTCCAGCGAAGAGGCCTGCTCGCTCGAGCCCTGGGAAAGCGTTTGTCCGCCCTGGCTGACCTGCACGCTGGCGCCTGCCACCTCGTCCGCGGCAATCAGAACCTGATGCAGGGCCTTGTCCAGATTTTCCATCGCGACATTGAGCGATTCCTTGATTCTGGCATGGTCTCCCTTATAGTCACCCTGCATTCGCGCTGTCATATCCTTGCCGGCAATCCTTTCCAAAACGTCAGCGGCTTCGTTGATTGGCCCCACGACACCATCTAAGGTATTATTCACTCCCTGAGCAATTTGCCGGTAAGCGCCGTGAAAAGCTTCTTCATTGCCTCGGATGTTAAGCTGGCCTTCCATGGCGGACACGGTCAGCAGATTCATTTCATTAACCAGGTTATTGATGGTCTCCACTATTTTTTTCATAGCGGGACCAATTTCATCCCTGTCATCGATCACGACCTGATCAATATTGATATTGCCCTCCGATATCTGCTGCATATTGAATACAACATTTTGTTGAAGATGGTCGGCAAACTTATCCATGGCCCGCGCCAGACCGCCTATCTCATCCTTTCTCAGCATGTTTAAACGATTGGAAAGATGCCCCTTCTCCAACTCTTCCATCATCTTCACCCCTTTTTTCAGAGGTTGGGTGATGGACTTGCTCAATAAGAAGACTAAAACAGCTACGAGCGCTATCGCGATGCCTGACAGAAGCAGCATTCCACCGGATAAACCTCCGATTTTTTCCATGGTTGTCTTGATGTTTTGCTCATTAAAAGTTACGAGCTGGTCGCTCAAGCTGTTCACGGAGGAAAGAGTTTTTGTTTGCGCTGAAGAAAACTGACTTCCGCCATCCAGCAGACGGGTCACCTCGTCGGCTTGTCCCTGATCGACTGCACTCATGACGCCCTTATAACCGCGCTGCAACTCAGGCCAGGCAGCATCAAAGGCAAGAATTATATTTTTAGCGTCGTCGCTCAAATTCTTATCTTGATAACCCTTCATCGCTTCGGTGACAGCGCTTAGATTATCATTGATATTTTGATTAAGCTTCTGACGGTCTGCCGGCACGGCAATATACCGGTGGACATCTCCCCGTAGGGTTTCCAGACGTGTTTTTACTTCTTCTATTCCCTTGATATCCGCTTCATATTGGCGATGCATCGAATCGACCTGCGGCAGCAGGTTCATTCTGATTTTTGCTCCATACAAAATCATTCCCGTTGCCATTAAGCAGACCAGCACAATACTTCCCACTAGTTTAATACCCACTTTGATATTGTTGATATGCATATCAACGTCCCCCTTCAAATTAATATGATGCCTGAACAACCCCTATATTCCATGACGTATAAAAAAATCACTTCTTTTTCTTGGACTTTATGTTCAATCTTTTTACAGGCGATAGGTTTTTGGCGCGCCCGACATTTTTGTCAGCCTGTTTATGAATTTTATGAGAGTCGCTTTCATAGGTGTCCGTGACTTCTTCATCTGTTTTCTTCAAATCGACGGACAGCCAGTTTTGCTGATTTAAAAATGGATTAATCATCTTCTCGTAATGCTCCTGGGCGAAGACGGTGTTGTTTTCTAAAAATGATTCGAGCCTGACGTAGCCTTCATCCACGGTTTTCTTTAAATCCTGCATCGTTTTGTTATAGGAATCGCCCCAGTGATCTAAAGATTTTTTACCTTCCTCACTGATGCCGGGGGTATGGTCCACAATCATCTGGAAAAATTTTGCCGCCCGGTTCCGAAACATTTCCATTGTTGAAAAACTGTGTTCAAAGGACGTCTTGTGGAAATCAAGCATTTGTTTGGCTAGTTTTTTATTTTCCATGGCTGCCTCCTTGCTGGAAAGGGAATTAAATTGTTTTACATTATACAATAAAACCTTTGACAATCGTAGCGGATAATTCGTCAGTGGAAGAAATATTCAAAATGTTCAAGGCCGTTGTCTCAGGGTCGATGGAATCACCGGGAGCGATATCGATTCCCGATGACGGCTCATTCTTTCAAGAATATTTATTGACAGTCTGACAATCAATGCTATATCTATTTCGCATAAAATACAACTCATAAACTTGGCACAGGATCTTATCATCTGATGTTCAAAATTGTAAGAATACCGCAACAAAGCCTGGTGATTGAACAGGGCGAAAATGAACTGATGGAGATAGAAAGAAGCTGTTTCTTTCCGGAAGTTCAGGAGGCATGGGAGTCCAAGAAGAAACTTCTGCAATCGGCAATTTCCTGTTTTTTCGCTTATGTGGACGGTAAAATCGTCGGGGAAGCTTATACAATCACTAAAAACGCCATACGTGAGGGCAACGCCTATCAGAAAGATCAGGAAAACTTTAATCATCTAATCTCCATGATGACGGATCGCGACGTTTATTTATGCTCCTTCGGCGTTTTGCCTCACTATAACGGAAAGGGAATCGGAAGAGCGCTCATTTCCAATATTATCGTTGACACGTTCGATAAAGGCTATGTCATGGGCTACGCGTACGCTCATGAAGCGGTTGCCGAGCATATCTGCAAAAAATTTCACGGTAAAATCATCTCAGAACACACGAACTGGTTCGGCGCGGAAAAAACGCGCGTCCTGTACAAAATTGGATGACTTTAAACTCGAAAACCTAGGAACGTGGTGCCAATGTCTTCTTGCCGGTGGGAGTCGTGAAAGCCTGAAGTAACAATGCAATAGATCAGGCGCAAAGGAGATTTGCTATGAAAAGATTATTGTCCATTATCAGCATCGCGCTGTCAGCGATTGCTGTCTAAAGGTATTATGCTGAAGAAGATCAAGGTTGATCAAAAGACACAGAAGATTATTGTTTATACAATATTGTTGATCGTTACCCTTGCCGTTTACTGGCAGGTTACGCAATATGGTTTTGTGAATCTTGATGATGACGATTATGTCCGAAAGAATCGTTTCATCCGAATGGGTATGGAAGGAATCCGTTGGGCTTTTTTCTCAAGCTATGCCCAGTTCTGGCATCCCCTGACCTGGCTTTCCCTGATGTTCGATTACCGGCTTTATGGCCCGAACGCGGGAGGGTATCATCTTACAAATATTATTTTCCATATCTCCAGTGCTCTGTTGCTTTTCTGGCTGTTTCACCGCATGACCGGATCGATCTGGAAAAGCGCTTTTGTGGCAGGTTTTTTTGCGCTTCATCCCCTTCGTGTGGAATCCGTTGTATGGATTTCCGAGCGTAAAGATGTCTTGAGTGTTTTCTTCTGGATGCTGACGCTTTGTCTTTATGTTTATTATACAGAGAAGCCGGTCATGAAAAGATACATCCTGGTTTTGTGTTCGTATATTCTGGCGCTTATGAGCAAACCCATGGTGGTTACTTTGCCGGTCATCTTAATATTGCTTGATTACTGGCCGCTGCGCCGATTGCAGACCGGCAGCGCGTCCCGCAAAGACAATCTGCTTCTATGGCAGTTGAAGGAAAAAATTCCCCTTTTCGTCTTGTCGGCAGTTATTTCTCTGATTACGATTCGTAATCAGTATGGACCATCAGGTGAAAGCTTTCCTCTGATTTCCAGAATCTCAAACGCACTGATTTCATTTATAACTTATCCGGTCACTTTATTATGGCCCTATGAGCTCACGATCAGCTATCCTTTTCGATTTCAAATACCGCTCTGGCAAGTAGGGGGAGCCATAGTCCTGATTCTAATGATCAGTGCGATAGTCCTCGTCATGTTCAAACGTTTTCCCTATCTGTTTGTCGGATGGTTCTGGTATGTCATCACAATCCTGCCGGTGATAGGCATTATTCAAAATGGAGACTACGGGATGGCCGACCGCTATACCTATCTGCCGTCCATCGGCATTTCCATAATGCTCGCCTGGGGAATACCGTCCGTTCTGGCAAATCAGGAAATAAACAAGAGGATTCTATTTCCCGCCGGCATCATGCTGCTTGTTATTCTGGCATTTTTATCATGGAAACAATGCGGCTACTGGAAAAGCAGCATTGAACTCTTCAATCACGCTTTAAGCATGACAAAGAATAATTTTCTGGCGCACAATGATTTGGGCCTTGCCTTGTATGAGAAAGGCAAAACGGAAGATGCTATCCGTCATTATGATCAGGCGATTCTGATCGCGCCGCGTTATGCATATGCCTATAACAACCGGGGAGTGGCTTATGCAAAGCTTGGTCAGCAACAAGAGGCTTTGAATGATTTTGATGCGGCCATCCGTCTCAAACCAGATTATGCGATGGCATATAACAACAGAGCTTTTGCCTATTTCCTGCAGCGTGATGACAAACGCGGTTGTGATGACGCCCGAAAGGCATGCTCAATGGGCGTTTGTGTGACCTTCAATAAGTATCAGAGCAAAGGATTTTGCCGATGATTTGAGTTCATTGAATCGAGAAAAAATACGATCATCAAATATTAACAGGGAGGTGTTTTATGTCGGAAAAAACAGTTATTAAATTAGGGAAGGTAGTGAAAGATTTTACATTGCATGATCAGTTCGGGCAGGAGTTTAGTCTGTCCAAAATGAAGGGCCGGCGCGTCCTGTTGTCTTTTCATCCGCTGGCGTGGACGCCCGTCTGCGCAAAGCAGATGCAGTCCCTGGAGAATAACAAAAAGAAATTTGACAAACTCAACACTATTGCTGTGGGATTGAGCGTGGACAGCGTTCCCTCCAAGGCGGCCTGGGCGAAGGCCATCAAAATTAAAAACACGAAGCTGCTGGCGGATTTCTGGCCTCACGGCGGCGTTGCCAAAAGTCTTGGATTGTTCCGTGAGCAGAATGGTTTTTCACAACGCGCCAATGTTATTCTCGACGAGGCGGGAAAGGTTTGTTTTGTGAAGGTTTATCCCATCGCGGAGTTACCTGATATTGAAGAGATCATCGCTTTTCTGAAAAATGAATGAATCTAAGAGTCGTGCTTGCACAACGTAAAAGAGCGATAGGATAACGGGTGTTTTTCATTGACAGTGCCCGACTTATCCTGATATTCAACCCTCATAATCAAAGGTATTAAAAGGAGATCAAAAAATGATTACACTGATTGCGACTTTAAAAGTCAAAGACGGTAACATGGAAGAGGCGATTCAAATTCTGAAAGAGATCGTACCGAAAGTCAAAGCCAGCGAACCGGGATGTATGGAATATATACCGCACACCGTGCGCGGCGATGAAAAGACGATTATTTTTTACGAAAAGTACAGCGACAAGGACGCTTTGAAACTTCATTCCGCCAATCTGATGAAAAATATGGAAAAACTCTTTCCCCTGCTGGAGCCGGGGATGGATATTAAAACCTGTTACGAGATCATCAGTTAATCCATTTTCGCTTCACGATTGACATTAAATTATCGTAAACATACGGAAGGCACTCCGGGGTTTCAATGGATGTAAAACGAACGATCAACGCGCTCAAAGACGTAAATATTGCCAAAACGTTTAAGACCTTAGCCAGGCTTCTGTATTTCCGCGCAACGTGGACCAGACGCGATCTGGATTATCTGCCGCCCGGGCCGGGACGGAAGTTTATCAGCGCCCGGCAGGCGGCCACCTTAATTCCCGATGGAGCGACGTTGACGATTGGCGGATTCGCGGCCACTGCCCGTGCCTCCATCTTTTACTGGGCCTTGCGCGACGCGTTTAAACGCACAGGCCATCCCCGCAATCTGACCGTGATCGGCGCCTGCCCGCAAGGCGGCCGCGGCAAGACGCCCGGCATGATCGAGGAACTTGATGCGCCGGGAATTATTACCCGTTACATTGTGGGACATGGTGAAACGGCCAAGGCGCTCCTGCAGCTTGCGGATGATGGTCATCTGGAGCTGCACACAATGTCGCAGGGGACTCTGGCGTTATTGATTGAGGCTCAGGCCAAAGGTCTCCAATCCATTGAAACGCACATCGGGTTGGGTACCTTTCTCGACCCTGCCGTGGGGGGAGGCTCTGCCGTATCTCCCGGCGCGAAAGACCAGTTTATTAACGCCAAGGACGGAAAGCTGAAATACCATATCCCCCTGATCGATCGGGCGATGTTTCTGGCGCCCTATGCCGACCGGGAGGGCAATATCTATTTTAAGGATGCAGCCCTGATTCTCGATTATAAAGACGCGGCGGCAGCCGCGCGCCAAAACGGCGGTAAGGTGATTGTTGCCGTCTCCGGCATTATTCCGAAGGACAGCTCACAGATTACCCTGCCGGCAAATCAGGTAGATGCCATCGTGGTCAACCCCCGCAATGAACAGGTCGGCGGAATTTTCCAAAAGGATTTCATGCCGTATTTCACCGCCGGCGCCGCTGAAGTTGATCACGAAGCGGTCAGTCTCATGAGATTAATCAATACCTTTCTTGAGATTACACCCTATCGCGGCAAGATAGTCGATATTATTGCACGCCTGTGCGCCGATACGTTTGTGAAGACCACCCGGCCCGGAGCCATCGTGAATATCGGCATCGGAATTGGTGAGGAAGTTGCCCGCATGCTTTATGAATTCGGTCTGTACAAGGACATTACATTTACTTCGGAAGGCGGGGCCTATGGCGGTCTCCCGGCGTCCGGCGTTTATTTCGGCGCGGCCATCAGTCCACAGCGCATTTTGAGTACGGCGGAAATATTTCATGTCTATGAAAAAAGGCTTGATACCTGTGTGCTCGGTTTTCTGCAGGTGGATTCGACGGGAAATGTGAACGTCTCCCATCGTGGATCGAAGATCATTAATTTTGTCGGGCCGGGCGGCTTCACGGATATTGTCGAATATGCAAAGACGATTATTTTTGTGGGAAACTGGATGGATGGCGCCCGTTATGGCTTCAAGAATGGCCAAGTAAGCGTGAAACAGCCGGGCACACCAAAATTTGTTGATAAAGTCGATAAGATCACATTTAATGCCCGAGAAGCTCTTAAAGCCGGTAAACTGGTTTTGTACGTTACGACTGTGGGCATCTTTAAATTAACGGAAGCGGGTCTTGAACTTGTCCGGATCATGCCCGGCATTGATATTGAAAAGGATATTTTGCAAACCAGCAGCGCGCGTCTTGTTATCCCCGAAAAATCCATACCCGAAGTGGCGCCGGAAATCGTCAGTGGGAAAGGATTCGAACTGAAATTTAAATAAGCGGCTGCAGCGCTATTTGATGGTCAGCCAGGCCTTTGCCTTATCAATATCGGTGAAATATTTAAATCGCAGACCGGCGTTGATGGCGGTTGTCTCGTGGAATCTCTGGTATTCCTCATTTTCCGGAAGATCCACAAGGGCTAAATGGAATTTACGAATATCCGGATCGTAGGTTCTGACACGCTGATAAGTATCAATAACACTTAAGCGGCCTTTCAGGGCACGAACATCAACAATTACATTCTTGATGTTTTCTTTTAAAATGATACCGTCTATGTCGCTTTTCATTTGTTCGGAACCGCCGGCGGTTTCTTCACCGGTCAGGACGATTTCCAGAATGTCCTGGTGAATGGAAGATGAGATTTGATATTCCGCTTTCTTTTCCATATTTCATTCCTGTTATTATCTTGGTCGTATTCATATTTTCGGCTCGGAGTCAACGTACAGGATTTAGCAGAAAATCAACTTTTGTTGACATACATTGCTCAACAAAAACAAATTTTGTCAAGACAATAATATCCCTCTGCAGAGGGGGGGAGCTGAGATGCGGTGCCGAAAGGCGATGCGTGAGCAGCAAGGAAACATACAGCAGGAAAGAGAAAAGTAAAAGCGCTTGAACTTAATGCTGCTTTATGGATACTAACTGAGCTGAAATAATTTAGTACGTTCCCCGAACGCGCCGCAAGATAGTGGTTCAATCGGAAGTACAATTGAATCAACAGAAAACGATAAATATTTCTAAATAATGGATGATTATGATAGATCTTCATTGTCATACAACAGCTTCCGACGGTGTGTTGACGCCTGAAAATCTGGTCATCCGGGCCGGGAATGAAGGGGTTACCGTTCTGGCCGTTGCCGATCACGATACCGTTGGCGGAATTGATGAGGCGATGACCGCCGCCAGACAAAGAAACATTTGCCTGATACCGGCCATCGAATTATCACTGGATTGCCCCACTGGAGATTTGCATTTGCTGGCTTACAACATCGATCATCACAATCAGCAATTTATCAACACCATACAGAAACTCAAATCCGCCCGTGAAGAGCGCATCATCAAAATGGTTCAAAAGCTCAACGCCATCAATATCCACCTGACGTTGGAAGATATCATGAAAGAATGCGACGGAGCGGCGGCGGGCAAACCGCATATGGCCAGGGCGCTCATCAAAAAAGGCTATGCCTCCGATGTGGATTCCGCCATCAGGAAATACCTTATCAAAGGCAAGCCCGCCTATGTGCCCAAGGAAAAACTGGATATCGCCACGGCGTTTAAACTTCTGCGTCACGTCGGCGGCGTGCCGGTGCTGGCGCACCCCAAATCCATGAACTGCGCCGATGAAAATGAATTTAACAAGACCATAGAATTCTTTATCCAATGCGGTCTTGCCGGTATGGAAGTTTACGCCTCCATGCATGACCATGATGATGTCTTACGTTACAAAGAGATCGCGCGACGCCACAATCTCATTATCACCGGCGGAAGTGACTTTCACGGTGATAAAAATGAACGTCCCGGCTATTACGGACAAAACCGGCCCATCCCGACACGCTGCGCGGATGCGATTCTTGAAGTAATCGGCAGAAATTAATCACCGTCAAGAGGCAGATCGGAAGAAAAGCATCAGGTCATAAAGATCCGGAATCCGGTTTCAATCTTTGCCCGCACATTATTTTTTCTTGACAAAAATTTCATAAAAAAATATGTTTAACCAAACTCAAACGGTACGTTTCTCGACTCGCCTGCACGTTATCTGCCCAATAGGAGACACATAGAAAAACAGCAGCGCTATACGTGTTGCTGCATGCGTCTCACTTCACCCTGTTAACCAGAAAAATTAAATAGGAGGAGTTTATGAAGCGTATAAGTTCGTGTAAGCATTTGTTTATATTGTTTTTAATTGTCCTTGCCGTCGCGTTTTTTACATCTGCCCCAACTTTTGCCGCTCCGACAGCGGGGCCTGCAGGGATGGCTTTTTATGAAAAACCGTCTGCTATTCCCGGCACGCATGGGACTTTAATCCGGTACCGCACCTCAACCTCCGTTCCGCCGGGCGGACCATCATGCTATTCGTGGACCATCATGTATTCTTCACAGGACGCGTTGGGAGATCCCAATATCGTGACGGGTACCGTACTGGTGCCCAAAGCTTTATGGCTGAAATTAACGCCCCGTCCGATCGTCAGCTACGCGGTCGGCACCCACGGCCTTGCCCAGAGCTGGGCGCCGTCGATTCAGCTCGAAGCCGGCACCGATTACGAAAACTCCAATATTAACGCCGCGCTCAACATGGGGTACGCGGTCCTCATCACCGATAATCCCGGTTACACAAACGGTGATGTGCCCAGCTACATGGTAGGCGTTGCCCAGGGAAAAGCTGTGCTTGATATCGTAACAGCAGCGCTGCAGATCCCCTACATTTCTCTCAGTAAATACGCGAAGGTCGGAATCTGGGGATATTCCCAGGGCGGTCAGTCGGCGGCGTGGGCCGGGCAGTTGCAGCCGGCATACGCGTCAGGCATTAAACTGGCCGGTGTCGCGGCCGGCGGTGTTCCGGCCGAGTTGTTTGCCGTCGGAAGATACCTGGACGGCAATAACGGTTCTTCCTTCCTACTCGAGACTTGCATTGGACTCAACGAACAGTATCCCGAAGACATCGATCTTTATCACCGGATTAATACTGTCGGAGTGGGAGCCATCAACAGTGGCCTGAATATGGGTGTCTTCGAGGCGCTGCTTGCTTTTATGAATACGCCGCTTTCGACTTTTACCGCGGGCCACGAGACATCGGATCAGATCTTTGCCATTCCCGAAATCGCCAATGTGGTTAACGCGCAGGCACTTGGAAAAACCAAAATCAATGTTCCCGTTTTCCTCTATCACGGCACGGCGGACGAGTTTATTCCTCTGAATCAGTCTCTGGATCTCAAGACCAAATACTGCGGCCTTTCCACCAACACCTCCTATATGGTTTTCCCCGGCGAGCACATCACCACGCAGTTCCAGGCCGCGCCCTACGTGCTGGACTGGCTTTCAGACCGTTTCAATGGAAGAACCGCAGTCAGCACATGTGGCAACACCGATCCGAGACCGGTCTCCACGGCCAATCCTGTGAACGGCGATTTCTTGTTCTCTCTTAAAAACTGGACGCTTGACGGCAAGATCAAGTTAAAAACACTGATGACGAAAGTGGAGCTGCCGGAAGGATCAACCTTCTCGGCTGAAACCAACATGACGAATAATACGATTAGCGGCGGCATGGATATTCCGGAATTCAGTTACTACATCAATGCGTTCGGTATGCTGCCTCTGCAGGTGAAACTGAAGATTGTCCCTGCCGGTCCGATGACAGGCACGGCTTCGCTGGATAATAACGGAAACCTGCATATCAACGGCCATGTGTACGCGGACATCTACCTCAGAAAGGTCGGTGAATTAGGTGTGGGTATTCCTTTCTCACTGAAAACCGAGAAGCCGGTCGATTTTCCCATCGTTTTCGACGGACCCGTATCGTCACTGGGAGATGGCAGCCTGACCTTCACGGGCACCACGACATTCCCGGACATGGTGGAAAACGGGATCATTATCAATGCCCTGTTTTCGGCGTTGATGTCCGGTCCCGGCCAGGAATTCACCTTTACGGTAACGCCTCCGGAACCGTATAAGTGGTAATGTTTTTCATTTAGTGTTATTTACCATTCCGGTCCGGCCGCCTTGCAGGGCGGTTGGGCCGGAATATTTAATGACAGTGTGTTTTCAGATTATTGAGCATTAAAGCGATACAAGGAGTTCTCAGAAATGTCTCAACCCGATACGAGCAACAGCCCCCTCAAGACAAAAATGATCATCGTCCTGCTCATCGCGGGGACAGTTTTGATCGCCGGCCTCTTGTATTGTAATACCGGAAAGAATGGAAACAGTGATGAACCCGCCGCGGAAACGCCAGCGGTTCAAATTGACATGAATAAAACAAAAATCATGGATGAACAGAAAGCATCGGACCAGGCCGCCATTTCAGGCAAAACGGTTTCAGGACCGGTAACGAAACGTCCGGATTACGTATCGGACATTGAGTGGCGGACGCTTAAAGGCGTCACCGAAACACAGCCGGATCATGAAAAGAAATTAACCAGTCTTGTCAACAAAATGTTGTTTATCAAGAAAAAGCAGGCCTGGCTTTCGTCCGCGGAGAATACAGATCAGCGCAGGCAACTTGCCAAAGAATTGCTGGCGATGATTCCCGGACAACTGGAAACCGAAGCCATCGACGAGCAGACGGCCAAAGAATTGGAAAACAAACTCGACGCGGACCTGAGAGCCGGGGCAGGGGAGAAAGCAAGCGCAGATCATGCGGCCGAAGGAACAAACCGCTAATCCTAGCATTTGATCATTTGTTTGAAGCGACTTCTGAATTTCAAAAACTTCAGCAAGTAACTTGGTTAAATCGCCGCTGTGTTGGCTTTCTTCTACCTCGGCACGCCAGATTATAGCCGCCATATGCCCTACGAACCGAGCTTACCAAACCAATCCCACACAAAAGAATAATAATCAGACTCAAATATTTCTCGGAAATATTTTCTCCTCTGGCAATATCTTTAAGAAAAACGGGTTCTTTGCCGTAATTTCGGGCCAATGCCGTGTCTGGCGTTGACAATTTCAATGCTTCTGTGTACAAAATTAAAGAAAAAGGAGGTGGAAAATGCAGGAAGTGACTTTTATTACCCATAAGGGCGTAAAAATCTTATATGAAGATCTGGAAAATGCTCAGATCGAAGAAGTGATTCCTTGGATCGAAAGAGCCAAACTGGTTATTCGCAAGCAGCCTGAAAAATCCGTCCTTGCTCTTCTGAATGTCAAAAATGCAAAATTTGACTCGGCGGTTACTTCCGCCCTGAAGGACTTCGCGAAGGGAAACGAACCCTACATCAAGTTCGCTGCTGTTTACGGTATAGAAGGCTTGAAGGAAATAATCTTCAAAGCCGTCCTGGGCTTCACCGGCAGGAAAAACCTTGTTCTTTGTAAAACCCTTGAAGAAGCAAAAGACATTCTAGCGAGACAGGCTTAAAACAAAGTGATGTTTGAAGCGTAAGGCGGACTTAGCCGCAAATTCCAAAAGCAGCGAGGGATGGTGAATCCCTCTTCATTGGCATACCGGCGCTGGCCGGTATGCATAGACGTTGTTTACCGATGCAGGCGGAAATTCAAAAGTAACTGTCAGGATTGAATCGTTTCAACAATATTTACCCGTCGCCGTTTATTGCATAGTGAAATGTAAAGAGTAAAGATGCGACCCCGACACGCCAGATCCCTTTCGTGTCCTGTTGCCTCATTAATAAATGTTACCGAAAGAAGAGCGAGAGGAGAGAACGTTGCCTCATAAAAGATGTTACCGAAGCCGGGTAATCTTTTTGAGCTTCATTTGTATAATAGTGTTTAGCTCAAAAGGGTTCAGGATTTCAAGTTGTTTTGTGAGAGCAAGTTTGACCGATTGATCGATGTATTTTGATTCCATGATTCTTTGATAAGGTGTTTTGGGTTGATCATGTTTTTTGATCGTTTTAGAG
>Ga0209310_1000642_pt1 | contig 35607 bp, 33 predicted proteins | sample AD_UKC030_MetaG_FD_184415 | JGI IMG/M metagenome (GOLD analysis project Ga0209310, IMG submission 184415) | Active sludge microbial communities of municipal wastewater-treating anaerobic digesters from USA - AD_UKC030_MetaG (SPAdes) (version 2) | ecosystem: Engineered > Bioreactor > Anaerobic >...
TTTATCGGTCACGGTATGCCGGGACTTTGCGGGATGTCACGCCCACTGATTTCGCAGGGGTGTCCGTGTAGTGAAAAGTGCTGACGTCTGCGGTCGACCGTCGAAAACAGGCAAAAATGGAGAAGGCCGGCAGCGATCCTGGTCTTTTTTCGTGCTGCCAGATAGCTTCACGTATGCCAAATGGCATGTTCTGCTAAGCTTTCGCGAATGTTTGACCGGAGGTTTGAACACATGAAACTCAAACGCTTTATCCCTGCGCTGACACTGATCCCGGCCTTGCTCTTGCTCGGTGCGTGCACCACGCAAGCCTGGTACGAGGGCGTCCGTCAGACTGGCGAACAGGAATGCCGAAAGCAACCGCCGGGCGCCGTCGACGACTGCCTGTCGCGCATCAACAAGCAAGGCTACGATGACTACAGCAAGGCGCGCTCGGCGAATTAGTGTGCGGGTCACGGCTTCGGGCCGCAAACCGGTGCCGCATGCCGGCAGGGAATCAGCTAGCGGTCAGCTGAAAAACGGCTGGAAAAAGGGCTGATTTTTCCGGTCGACCGCAACAGCCGCCAATGCGGCATAAATCCGTTCGCTACGGAACGTGAACCGGTTGGTTCAACAAGGCCTATCTCAAACGCCCGTTAAGTTCATCGATGACCGCCGCCCAGTCGGCGTCTTCAATGATTTCTTCCTTGAGGAAAGCTCTTTGCGAGTCGCTCCAGAAGGGAGCGCGGTAGAGGGCGGTTCCGTTTTCCAGCGGGCGGTGGGTGGCAATGAAGTTTTCGACGGCAGCTTCGTCGGCGGGTAATCCAAGTTGGGAAAACAGGTTGCTCAAGGAGTGTATTTGGGCTTGCATGGCGGATTCCTTTTTCTGGTGACGTACGTGTTATTCGATAGGGCCAGGACGGAACAGTTCAGTCGAAGAGAATGCAAAAACGACTGCCGTTCGGTGACGGCGGGTGAGCGCTGCGGTCGACCGTTGAAAACATGGATCAGCCCTAAGCGCGTATCCTTTCCGGCTAACTCCAAAGTCCAGCTTCCCCGCCCATGTCCACCGCGCTTTCTCCCCGTGCCGAACGTTTTTTCCTGCTGACGCTGGCCGGCATTCAGTTCAGCCATATTCTGGATTTCATGATCATGATGCCGCTCGGCCCAATCCTGATGGGGGCCTTGGGCATCGGTACGCACGAGTTCGGCTTGCTGGTGGCGTCATACAGTTTCAGTGCGGCGGTATCCGGGATACTGGCGGCGACCTTTGTCGATCTGTTCGAGCGCAAGCGCCTGTTGCTGATCAGCTTTGCCCTGTTTGCGCTGGCGACGCTGGCCTGCGGCCTGGCGCCAAGTTATTCGACACTGATGCTGGCGCGCGGCCTGGCGGGCATCTTCGGCGGCATCATGGGGGCGCTGATTCACACCATGATCGGTGATGCCATTCCGTTTTCGCGGCGTGCGCGGGCGAGCGGCATCGTTTCCAGCGCGTTTTCGGTTTCGACGATTGCCGGCGTGCCTTTGTCGCTGTGGCTGGCCAATCATCTCGGCTGGCGTGCGCCGTTCATTTTCATCGCGGCGCTGAGCGTGGTTTTTCTGGCTATCGGCCTGCGCTTTTTGCCGGAGTTGCGCCACCACCTTAGCGAAGAGAAGCGCGCCCACCTGTTGTCGGCCACCTTCAGCGTGCTGGGTGACGGCAACCACCTGCGCGCCTTGCTGTTTTCGGCGCTGATCATTTTTTCCGGTTTTACGGTGATTCCCTACATCACCGTCTATGCGGTGAATAACGTCGCCATTCCCATGAGCGACATTCCCATCGTCTATCTGGTGGGCGGTTTCGCTACCTTCATCAGCGCCCGCCTGATCGGACACTGGGCCGACAAGCACGGCAAGGTCGAGGTTTATCGCCGGGTGGCGCTGCTGGCGATGTTGCCGCTGTTGGCGCTGACGCATGTCGGGATGTTGCCGCTATGGGGCTGGCTGATCTGCTCCACCAGTTTTTTCGTGCTGATCTCGGGGCGCATGATCCCGGCCATGGCGATCATTGCCTCAGCCGCCCAGCCCAAGCTGCGCGGCACCTTCATGTCGCTGAACGGTACCGTGCAGTCGCTGGCGATGGGCTTGGCGACGACGCTCGCCGGTTTTCTGGTCACGCTCGACGACAGCGGCAGGATCGTCGGTTACCCACTGGTCGGTTATGTCGCCGTCGCGGCGAACCTGCTGGCGGTCTGGTTCGTCTCCCGCATCGTGATGCACGGGCGCCATCTCTAGGCCGGATCTACAGCAACGCTTCGACCGCCTGCGTAAGGTCTTCCGGCTTGGTGGCCGGTGCGTAGCGTTCGACCACCTGGCCCTCGCGATCCACCAGGAACTTGGTGAAATTCCACTTGATCGCCTCGGTACCCAGCAGGCCGGCCGCTTCGTGCTTCAGGTAGGCGTAGAGCGGGTGGGTGTTTTCGCCATTGACTTCGATCTTGGCGAACATCGGGAAAGTGACCCCGAAATTGACCTGGCAGAACTGCCCGATGGCCGCGGCGTCACCGGGTTCCTGGGCGCCGAACTGGTTGCACGGAAAGCCGAGGACGACGAAGCCCTTGCTCTTCAGATTCTGGTAGAGGGTTTCGAGGCCGGCGTACTGGGGCGTGAAGCCGCATTCGCTGGCTGTGTTCACGATCAGCAGCACTTTTCCCCGGTAGGTGTCGAGATCAACCTCTTCACCGTTCAGGAGAGTGGCCTTGAAGTCATAAATCGAGTCGCTCATCGGATTTCCCTTTGTGTCAGTTAGGCATGATTCTTTAGTCGAACGTGTAGCAGCATCATTGTAGGCAGGCGCTTATATTTTTCTCGTCTACAAGCGACAAGCCGGCGCCGATGCAACGGTAACACGCCGGGCAGCAGGATGGCCGGCCGGTGCATGTCGCCAGCGTTGCCTAGTAGCCGTACCCCGTTGCCTTGGGCTTGTTGGGTGGCGTCAGTTGCCCGCGGAGCTCGCCAGGCTTGTATTCCGCACTATGCACATTCACATAGAGTTCGCCGGCCTTGTAGGCCTGATACTGGGTCTCGCTCAGCTTGCTGCCATCCGGCACCATCCACCCATTGTCACCGGATTTGGTAAGAGTGATAACGACCGGACCGTTGGTGCCGGCCTTGCCAATGTGGATATGCGCCATCGTCGCAGCGATCCCCGAGGTTGTGACGTTGCCACTGACGCTCATGTCCGGCTTGACGGTGATGGCGGCGGTGCCGGACGCGGTCGTGGTGACCGGCGGCACTTCCGCGTCACCGGAGAGCTTGAACTTCACTTCATCGGCGATCGCAGACATCGAAAAAGCAGCTAGCGCGAGCGTGGTGGCCGCGAGGATGCCCGGCATGGCAAGGCGGAAGGTCGGAACAGGGTTCATGGCAGGCCTCTCATGTTTTGGTTGGCGATGTAGCCAGGATACATACGGGGTGTTACAGAATCGGACTAGGCTGAGCTGGCTACAACCGATTTGATTGCCAGATGCGCGCTTTGGTTCGATTGCTGCGGTCGACCTGCGAAAACAGGCAAAAATGAAAAAGGCCGGGGTGACCCGGCCCTGGCATTACTGCGGGGTGCTTGCGTTTCAGACCCGCAGCAGCGCCTTGACCAGGCGCTCGGAGAGCTGCTCTTCGGTGAATTGCGGTTCATTGGGCGGGTAGAGCGAGTTTTCCTCGATCATGAAGCCGTGTTCCTGGGCCAGGGCGCGCAGTTCCTTGATCTTCTGGCAGGCCTTGAGGCTTTTTTTGAGTGCCGCGTCGGCTTTTGCTTTTTCCGAGAAGGCCTTGATGGGGACGATGGACATGGTTTCTCCTGATGAATGTCGTTGGGGGAAACGGGAAAATCGGCGGTGGGTTCAGGCGGGGTGGTCGATGATGGTCGGCTCGCCGCTGCCGTCGTCGATTGCGGCCTGGGCGAGCTTGCCGTCGGGGTGGTAGCGGTAGTCGTGGCGCAGTTCGGTTTCGCCATAGACGATCTTTTCGCAGACGAGCAACTGCCCGGCGTCGTCGAAGCTGCCGCGGTAATAGGTGTTGCGGTTGCGCATGTCGTCCGGCATCAGTTCCCCGACCAGTTTGAGGGGGGGCTTGATGCCGCTGTAGCTGGTGAAATAGCGGGGGTTGGCTGCGGTTGCCGTCATCGATTGTCGTACTCAAGACAAAAATCCCGAAAAATTCGGGGGTTTTCGCTTGATAAGCAATATGAGTGCCAAGTTTCCGGCGGCGGTGACGGCCGATTCAGGTCACAAAAAACTAAAGCGGAAAAACCCAGGGAACCATGAGGACGGCGACGACCATGACGATCAGGGTCAGCGGTAGCCCGATGCGGATGAAATCGGCGAAGCTGTAGTTGCCCGCCGTCGCCACCAGGGTGTTGATCGGCGAGATTGGCGTCATGAAGGCGCTCGATGCCGCCAGGGCGACGATCATCGCGAAGGGGTAGGGCGACGCCTGCAACTCCTTGGCGATGGCCAGTGCCACCGGGATCATCAGCACCGCGTTGGCGGTATTGACGATGAACAGCCCGAGGATCACCGTGATGGCGAAGAGCAGGGCGAGAATGGAGTAGGTGCCGGTATTGGCGGTCAGGGTGACGACGGCGTGCGCCGCGATATCCACGCCGCCGGTGCGGTCGAGCGCCATGGCGAAGGGCATCATGCCGACGATCATGATCAGGCTTTTCAGCTGGATCGAACGGTAGGCCTGGTCCAGGTTGATGCACCCGAAGAAGCCCATCATCAGGCAGCCGATCAGGGCCGCCTGCACGTTCGGCACGATGCCGGTCGCCATCAGGGCGACGACGACGGCCAGCGTCAGCACCGCGTAGGGGGCCTTGCTGGCGGCCGGCAGCACCTCCGCGAATTCACGCGGCAGGTTGAGCACCACCAGATCGTGGCTGTCCTTCTGCAACTGGCGGATGGTTCGCCAGGGACCGGCGAGCAGCAGCGTATCGCCGATCTTCAGGACCACCTGGCGCAGGTTGTACGGCTTGCGCGCGGTCTTGCCACGACGCAGGCCGACCACCGTCAGCTCGGCTTGGCCCATCTGTTCGGCTTCGGCCACTGTCTTGCGCACAAAGCGGGATTCTTCCGGGAGGACGACTTCCACCATGCCCACATCCCGCGAGCGGTCGATGAAATAGCGTCCGGAACTCGGCAACAGATCGACCTTGAACTGCTCGCACAGCGCCGCCACGTCGTTCGTCGGCAAATCCAGGTCGAGCAGCAGCACATCCGCCGCTTGCAGGATGATGTCGGGGTTACGTGCCAGCAGCTGCCGCGCGCGACCGACGCCGCGTTCGATCAGGATGACCCGGACGCCGATCCGGTTCGTCAGATCAAGCTCGCCGATGGATCGTTGCAACAGCGGTGAATCGGGTCGTACCCGGACCCGGTATTCACGGTCAGCGAGCTGGTAGCGCTTGACCCATTTTTTTAGTTTCGGCCGGCTCTGCGGCAGATCCTCATCGGACGCATCCGCACGCAGCCAGCCCCGCGCAAAATGCATGTAGACGATGCTCAGCAGCAAAATCGGCACCCCGAACGGTGTGAAGGAGAAGAAACTGAAGCCTTCCGCGTCGTGGCGGATGAGTTCGTAGTTGATCACCAGATTGGGCGAGGTGGCGACCAGCGTCATCATGCCGCTGATCAGGGCGGCGTAGGCCATCGGCATCATCAGCTGGCTCGGGGCGATGCGGGTCCGGCTGGCGATGCGCATCACCACCGGGATGAACATCGCGACGACGCCGGTGGAACTCATGACCGAACCGAGGAGGCCGACGGTCAGCATCAGGATGCTCAGCTGGCGCCAGGGTTGCTCGCTGCCTCGCGTCACCAGCCAGTCACCGATGCGCCGCGCGACGCCGGTGCGCGCCAGGGCTTCGCCGATCACGAACATCGCCCCGATCAGGACGATGTTCGGATTGGCGAAGCCGGCGATGGCCTCGTTGACGGTGATGACGCCGGTAAAGGGCAGCGCCACCATGGCGATCAGCGCCACGGCGTCGACGCGCGGCCGGTTCACCGCGAACATCAGGATGGCGGCACCGAGCAGCAGCAGGACGATCAGCAGGTCAGCGTTCATGCGGGATTCGTTGGATCAATCATCCTGTTTACGGACTATCTGCCAAGCATACATCACACTCGATTCTGTGAATTCGCGCCCGGATTCGACATCTCGCCACCAGATTTGCGCGCGTGCGTCCGGACCGAGATAGCGCCAGCGATGCTGTTCGCCTCTGCACAACTCAATGATGTACGTCCCGCCGGCTAACGGTTCGGTCATCGGCAAAGCACTCCTTCAACATTGGCATTGTTGCTGTTGCTGTTGCGGTCGACCCCGGAAAACAGGCAAAAATGAAGCATAACCGGGAACGCCGATCTGCCTGTTCGTAGATCGTAAAAAGCAGGCGTTACCAGGCGCTTCGATCCGTCTTGGTATCGGCCCGGTAATCGGCGAAGCGCTCCACCAGAAAATCGAGAAAGACGCGGACCGTGGCGGAAAGGTGGTGGCGCTGCGGGTAGATGGCGTGAATGTCGGCCGAACTGCCGACCCAGGGTTCGAGCACGCGCACCAGCTGACCGGCGCGCAGATAGCCGGCGACGTCCCATTCCGAGCGCAGCACGATGCCGTGGCCGGCCAGCGCCCAGTCGACGGCGATTTCGCCGTGGTTGGTGCTGAGCGGGCCGCGCACCTTGACCATGGTCTGCTGCTTGCCGTCGGCAAGTTGCCAGTTGTTGAAGGCAGCGTTGTTTTCGCGGATGACGATGCAGGAATGGTTCTGCAGGTCGCGCGGCCGGGCGGGGCTGCCGCGTTCGGCGAGATAGGCCGGGGCGGCACATAGCAGACGGCGGTTGACGGCGATCTTGCGCGCCAGGATGCGTGCATCGGGTGGCGCGCCGAAGCGGATGCCGATGTCCATCGCGTGTTCGGTCAGGTCGAGCGGGCGGTCGGTGAGTTGCAGCAAGATTTCGACGTCGGGCCAGGTCTTGGCGAATTCCGAGATCAGCGGCGCCAGATGGCGGCGGCCGAAGCCGAAGGTGGCGTTGATGCGTAGCAGTCCGCGCGGCGTTTCGCGGCTGGCCGCGAGCGAGCGTTCCAGGCTTTCGATGTCGCGCAGGATATGTTCGCCGTCTTCGAGATAACGTTCGCCCTCGGGGGTCAGGCTCAGGCGGCGCGTCGTGCGGTTGAGCAGGCGGACGCCGAGGCGTTTTTCCAGCGCGGCCAGTCGCCGGCTGACGGCCGGCGGCGTCACCCCCAAAGCCTGCGCTGCAGCGGCCAGGCTGGGCTGGCGGGCGAGCAGGGTGAAGAACCCGAGATCGGAAGCGTCGGCCATTATTGCGTTCAGGTTAATAATGAATTGATGGTTTGCCCATTGTAGCTTTCCGTGGTGTGAATATGATGTGTTTTCCTCAGTCGACCGCAGCAGCATGCACTTTCTTTCGATCAACGAACTCGTTCTGGCCCTTTCACTGGGCGCCGGCCTTGGCTTCTTCGGCGGCCTCTTCGGCATCGGCGGCGGCATCATTGCCATTCCGCTGCTGGTGCTGGGTTTCGGGATGGAGCAGGCGCTGGCGCAAGGCACGGCGCTGGTGCTGATGGTGCCTAACCTGCTGGTTGGCTGGTGGCGCTACAGCCAGCGCCATCCGCTGGCGTTGCGCCATGCGCTGCTGATCGGGCTATCCGCCGCCCTGACCACCTGGCTGGTGGCGCATTTCGCGGCCCGCCTCGATCCCAAGCTATTGCGCGGACTGTTCAGCGTTTTCATCGGTGTGCTGGCGATACGCATGTTGCTCAGGCGCCACGGTCGTGGCGGCGCCGCCGAACTGTCCCTGAATGTACGCGCCTTGCCGCTGGTCGGCATGGCGGGTGGCAGCAGCATGGGGCTGCTCGGCATTGGCGGCGGCTTGGTGGCAACGCCCTTGCTCTCCGGATGGCTGGGGCAGCGCCAGACGGTGGCGCAGAGCCTGTCGCTGGCCTTGGTGGCGCCGAGTTCGGTCGTCGCGCTGGCGACTTACGCCGGCGCGCAGCGGGTGGATTGGTCGCTCGGCCTGCCGATGGCGCTCGGCGGCCTGTTCACCGTGTCGGCCGGCGTCGCGCTGGCGCATCGCCTGCCGGAAAAACGCATGCGTGCCGCGTTTGCCTGGATGCTGCTGACGACCGCGCTATGGCTGTTTGTCGGTAGCCTTATGCGAGGCCAATGACCGCCATTTTGCGCCGCAGGTAGGCGATCTGGGTCTGCAACGGCAACTGCTTGGGGCAGACGTCGTGGCAGCCGAGCAGCGACATGCAGCCGAAGACGCCGTCGTCGTCGCCGATCAGTTCGTAGAAGTCGTCGTTGCTGCGGTCGTCGCGCGGGTCAAGGCGGAAACGGGCGATCTTGTTGAGGCCAACGGCGCCGACGAACTTCTCCCGCATCTGGGCGGTGCCGCAGCCGGCGATGCAGCAGCCGCATTCGATGCAGCGATCGAGTTCGTAGATGGCCTCGGCCAGTTCCGGTTCCATCGGCGCTTCGAGCGCATCGAGGTCGGTCTGGGCCGAGCTGTGGATCCAGGTCTGCAGCCGTTCGCTGGTGCCGCGCATCCACTTGCCGGTATTCACCGAAAGGTCGCCGATCAACTCGAAGAAGGGCAACGGGGCGAGGGTGATGGTGGTGCCGAGGTCGCGCGTCAGGGTGCGGCAGGCGAGGCCGGGGCGACCGTCGATGAGCATGGCGCAACTGCCGCAGATGCCGGCACGGCAGACGAAATCGAATTGCAGCGACGGATCCTGCGTGGCGCGGATTTCGTTGAGGGCGATGAACAGCGTCATGCCCTCAGCTTCGGCGATCTCGAAGGCCTGCAGGTGTGGCACGCTGGCCGCGTCGGCCGGGTTGTGGCGCAATACCTGGATGCATAGTCGGCGGGTCGGCTGGGTGTCGTTCTTGCGGCGGAGGATGCTGATCATGCGGTTTCTTCCAGGCGGGCGTTGGGTCCGCGCAGATGGGTCGGCAACAGGTGGCGGAAAGGCATCAGCGACTGCTGCACGGCGTGGCGGTCGGCCTCGGCAAGGCGGGCGCGGATCTGCTCGACTTCGGCTTGGCGGCGCGCGGTGTCCGGATGTTCGATGGCGTCGCGGGCACCGTAGCCGCGCCAGCCGGGCGGCAGTTCCATGTGCCGGACGTCGAGGTTTTCGTATTCCAGTGTCGGCACGCGCTGTTCCGGGTCGCGCCAGAAAGCCAGCGTGCGCTTTAGCCACTGGGCGTCGTCGCGGCGCGGGTAGTCCTCGCGGAAATGGGCGCCGCGGCTTTCGCTGCGCTGCAGGGCACCGTAGGCGACGCAGAGCGCCAGTTTGAGCATCTTCTGCACCCGCCAGGCGGTGGTCAGTTCGGGATTGGCACCGGGCGCCGAACTGCGCAGGCCGATCTGGCGGCTGCGCAAAAGCAGGCTTTTCAGCTCGTCGACCGCAACTGTCAGGTCGACGCCGTTGCGGACGATGCCGACCTTCTCGCTCATGATCGCCTGCATGCGCTGCATCAATACGCTGGCGCTTTCCTGGCCGCGGCTGGTGGCAATGTCCGCAAAGCGGGCGTTCTCCTGCTCCCGGCAATCGCGGACCAGTGCCGTCGAGACATGCATGTCGCCTTCCGGCGTCGCGCAGAAATCGGCGATGGCCTCGCCGACGATCATGCCGGCAACGACGGTTTCCGCAACCGAGTTGCCGCCAAGCCGGTTGAAGCCGTGCAGATCCCAGCAGGCCGCCTCGCCGCAGGCGAACAGCCCGCTCAGCCCGCGCGCGGCGCCATGGGCATCGGTGCGGATGCCGCCCATCGAGTAGTGCTGGGCCGGGCGCACCGGAATCCACTGTTTGGCGGGGTCGATGCCGAGGAAGTGCTGGCAGATTTCCTTCACTTCGCGCAGCTTGCCGTTGATGTGCGCTTCGCCAAGCAGGGTGATGTCGAGCCAGAGGTGCTCGCCGAAACGGTTGCTGGCGCCCTTGCCGCTGCGGATGTGGGCTTCCATGCGCCGGGAAACGACGTCGCGCGAGGCGAGTTCCTTCTTCTCCGGCTCGTAGTCGGGCATGAAGCGGTGGCCGTCGACATCGCGCAACAGGCCGCCGTCGCCGCGACAGCCTTCGGTGACCAGGATGCCGGCCGGGAAGATGGCGGTCGGGTGGAACTGCACGGCCTCCATGTTGGCGAGCGGGACGACGCCGGTATCCAGTGCGATGGCGGCGCCGATGCCTTCGTTGATCACGGCATTGGTCGTCGACTGGTAGATGCGCCCGAAACCGCCGGTGGCGATGCAGGTGGCGCGGGCAACGTAGGCGAGCAGCTTGCCGCTGATCAGGTTGCGGACGATGGCGCCATAGCAGCGTTCGCCATCGTGGATCAGCGAAACGGCTTCCATGCGTTCATGGACCGGGATGCCTTCGGCGATGGTCCGGTCGCTGACCGCGTAGAGCATGGCGTGGCCGGTGCCGTCGGAAACATAGCAGGTGCGCCATTTCTTGGTGCCGCCGAAATCGCGGGCGGTGATCAGGCCGTGGGCGGCTTCCGGCTCGGTCAGCGTGACGCGCTGGCTGTCGATGATGACGTCGCGCGGCCCGGCCTGCACGCGGTTCCACGGCACGCCCCAGGCGGCCAGTTCGCGGACGGCCTTGGGCGCGGTGTGCACGAACATGCGGGCGACTTCCTGATCGGCGCCCCAGTCGCTGCCGCGCACGGTGTCCTCGAAATGGATGTCTTCGTTGTCGCCGGCGCCCTTGGCGGTGTTGCCCAGGCTGGCCTGCATGCCGCCCTGGGCGGCGGCCGAGTGCGAGCGCTTGGGCGGCACCAGGCTGAGGATGATGACCTTCTGCCCGCGCTTCCTGGCGCCAAGTGCGGCGCGCAAGCCGGCCAGCCCGCCGCCGATGACGAGGACGTCGGTGTGGATGACGTCCATGTCAGTGCTTTCCGGCGGTATGCGGCGCGTTCAGGTAAGTCGGCACATAGCGTTCGCCGGCGCGTTCGGCGTGGGCGCGGCCGAGGTCGACATAGGCCGCCAGCGTAACCAGGCCGAGGGTGATGAAAAAGGCACTGATGCCATGCTTGGCCCAGCGCATACGTCGGCGGCTGCGGTTCGGCGTGGCGGCGGTGAACCAGCCCCACTTGATGGCCAGACGGTAGAGGCCGACGCTGGCGTGCAGTTCGGCGGCGAACAGCAGCATCAGGTAGAGCGGCCACATGTTGCCGGTCCATACCCGGTCGGCCGACTCGTAGGGGCCGATCAGCGCCGGCTGGGTCAGCATGTCGTAGAGGTGGATCGTCGCCATGAAGAACAGCGCGAAGCCAGTCCAGATCTGCAGCCACCACAGCGAGGTGTCGCCGTGGCGCAGGCTGTTCTTGTGCGTGACGAAAGCGCGGTACTGGCGGTAGCCGGCGGGAAACTTGCGCATGGCCAGCCAGGCATGGCCGATGAAGACGGCCAGGATGATGCTGACGACACCGGAAACCAGGATCGGATAGGGCTTGCCGAGGAAGTAGGCGCCCTCGAAAAAGCGGGCGACGGTGTAAAAGGCGTCGTGGCTGATCAGGATGGACGACACGAAGAACATGTGGGCCATCAGGAACAGCGCCAAAAAGAGACCGGAAGCGCTTTGCAGCATGTCGAGCCGGGCCGGCCAGCGGCTCTTGCAGCGTGGTTGACTTAGCGGTGCCGTGGTTGGCGCGTGGATGACCAGTTGCCCGGAGGCATCTGCGCCGAGCAGTTCGTGACTGCCGTTGTTATCGATCAGGGCCATGATGTTGCGTCCTTGCCTGCGTGCCCCCGATGTTGCGTGGGCGGGTACCGGATACCTGGCAACGACGCAGCGGCGGGAACCGTGCTCGAACGCAAGCGTCCAGCATGATTGTCTGCCCCACCTTGTTGTTATGAAATGACTTTAGCACAGGCATGGCCGCCATCACCGTGAAATATGTTGCGGCGCAATAGATGTTCGTGTTGCCCGCAACACCGGGCTGCCCGGCCCGCCTGTTTCGGGGCGTCGTACGGCGGTTCAGCCCCGGTAGCTGGTCAGGTGGATGCTGGTTTCGCTGGTCTGGATGCTGCGGATCAGGCGTATGCGTTCGAGGACTTCCGACAGCTCGGTCAGGTTGGCGGCGCGCAATTCGGCCAGCAGGTCCCAGCGGCCGTTGGTGCCGTGCAGGGTGGCGACGCCGGGCTCGCCGAGCAGGCTGGCGATCACCGAGCGGGTATCGTTGCCTTCGACAGCAATGCTCATCCAGGCCCGGATATCGTTCTGGCGCACATCCGGGCGCAGTTGCACGGTGTAGCCGACGATGATGCCGTCTTTCTCCAGCCTGGCGACGCGGTTGGTGACGGTGCCACGCGACACCTTCAGGCGGTGGGCGAGCGCGGCGACGCTGAGGCGGGAATTTCCCCGCAAAAGGCCGATGAGCTGCTGGTCTAGGCTATCCATGCTGTCATTCCGTCAGAAAAATCTGTCGAATTGTTCGATAGACTGCCAAAGCGATGCATTAGTTGCTATTTTGTTTGACAGTGAAATTCAGGATCATGGACTCATCAGCAGGGGAAGTGCAGAAGGAGCATTGCCATGAAACCGAACCTGATCGCCACCCGTTTTCTCGGCGCCGAAACGGTCGCCGCGATGATCGCCCGCAAGGGCATCGCCGCCTGCATCGCTGGCCTGGCCGACTACATTCGCGACGATTTCCGGCGCTGGGCGTCGTTCGACAAATCGGCCCGCGTCGCCACCCACTCGCCGCACGGGGTGATCGAACTGATGCCGGTGTCGGACCGGGCGCTCTATGCCTTCAAGTACGTCAATGGGCATCCAGGCAACCATCGCTTCGGGCTGTCCACGGTGATGGCCTTCGGCGTCCTGGCCAAGGTCGAAACCGGCCTGCCGCTGCTGGTCAGCGAATTGACCCTGACTACGGCCCTGCGTACCGCCGCGATGTCGGCCGTTGCCGCCGCTGCGCTGGCACGCCCGGATAGCCGGCGCATGGCCCTGATCGGGAACGGCGCACAGAGCGAGTTCCAGGCGCTGGCCTTCCATCATCTGCTGGGGATCGTGCAATTCCATCTCTACGACACGGATGCCGTGGCGACCGCCAAACTGCTCGCCAACCTTGGGCGCCTCGGCCTCTCCGCACGGGCCTTCGGCAGCACAAGGGAAGCCGTGCGCGGCTGCGATATTGTCACCACACTGACCGCCGACAAGACCAGGGCCGCCTTCCTGACGCCCGACATGATCGAGCCCGGCATGCACATCAATGGCGTCGGCGGCGACTGCCCGGGCAAGACCGAACTGCATCCCGAGGTACTGCGCAGGGCGCGGGTTTTCGTCGAGTATGAACCGCAGACCCGGGTCGAGGGCGACATCCAGCAGATGCCGGCCGATTTCCCGGTCACCGAGCTGTGGCGCGTCCTGGCCGGCGAGGCGGCCGGTCGTCGTGCTGCCGACGAGGTGACGGTCTTCGATTCGGTCGGTTTCGCCCTCGAGGATTTCTCGGCGCTGCGCTACATGCGCGATCTGGCGCAGGAACTCGGCATCGATGCCAGTATTCCGCTGATTCCCGAATTGCCCGACCCGAAGAACCTGTTCGCCTACATCCCGGTGTTGCCCGGCCTGGCCCGGGCTGCCTGAATCAAGAAAGGCAGAGAAATGAAACATCTCGACTTGCGCCCGGTCAGCATCATCGGTGTGCCCAGCGATATCGGCGCCAGCGTCATCGGCGCGCGCATGGGGCCGGAAGCCATGCGCGTCGCCGGCATCGCCCAGGCGATCGCCCGCTACGGCTGTGCCGTCCGCGATTGCGGCGACGTCCGCGGGCCGGTCAATCCGGATGCCCCGGCCGTCGCCGGCTACCGCCATCTGGATGAGGTCGTCACCTGGAACCGGGCGGTTTTCGCGGCGGTATACGACGAACTGACGGCTGGCCGGCTGCCGCTGATGATGGGTGGCGACCATAGCCTGGCGATCGGTTCGATCAGCGCCGTCGCCCGCTACTGCAGGGAGCGCGGCCGCAAGCTGCGCATCCTGTGGTTCGACGCCCATGCCGATTTCAACACCTCGGCGATCACTCCGAGCGGCAACCTGCACGGCATGCCGGCCGCCTGCCTGTGCGGCTTCGGTCCGCCGGCCCTGGTCGAACTGAGCGGCACGGTGCCCGCCATCGACGCCGGCAACATCCGCCAGATCGGCATCCGCAGCGTAGATGAAGGCGAGAAACGCTTTCTCGGGGAGCAGGGGGTCGAGGTCTTCGACATGCGCTACATCGACGAAATCGGCATGCGGCGAACGCTGGAACTGGCGCTGGCCGATGTCGACGAGGCAACGCACCTGCACGTCAGCCTCGATGTCGATTTCCTCGATCCGGAAATCGCGCCGGGGGTGGCGACGACGGTGCGTGGCGGGCCGACCTATCGCGAGGCCCAACTGTGCATGGAAATGATCGCAGATACCGGGCGGCTGGCCTCGCTCGACATCGTCGAACTGAATCCCGCCCTCGATCATTGCAATATGACGGCCCGCCTGGCGGTCGATCTGGTCGAGAGCCTGTTTGGCAAGAGCACGCTGCTGCGCATGCGCGCTTCCTGAACGCCAGTCCGGGGCGTCTGCTAAAATCCTGCCTCGTTTTTCAGGTTCCCCCTACTTGTCTTCCCTCCCGGAAATTTTCTCTCCCGATGGCCCGCTGGCGCAGGCGATCAGCGGTTACCGCGTGCGCGACCAGCAGCTCTACATGGCCGAGCGCATCGCCACCGCCATCGACGGCTGTTCGGTGTTCATCGCCGAGGCGGGGACCGCCATCTTCTGCATCTTCTCCATGCCATAGAGGAAAAGCGCGAGCCCGCCGAGCAGCTCGATAGTCATCGTCAGGGGGTTGAGTTCGGTCATGACCGGCCTCGCTGTGACTGGGACAGATACGTTTGCGAGGGGGCTGGCTGTTCACAGGCTCTTGATTTGTGTAGTTTTCTGTCTTTTTGGGGTAACTCATGGAGACAGGAAGATCGTGATCGCAAGCGTCGAAAAACTTTACAGCATGGCAAGGTAAGGCAAGGTAAGGCAAGGAAAATATAATTCCAACGCATTGATATTTATAACAAAAAATAAATAAATACAAGTTTTGGCACAGGCTTTGCTTTGTGAAACACATCCTGCCCAAACAGCTTCGACATCAACCAAACTTGCGTAAGGGGTTATCCATGAAAACAAAACAAATTTCCCGCGCCCTGCTGACTTCCATCGCGCTGCTGGTTTTTGCCTCGGGTGCGGGGGCAAGCGTAGTACAGACATTCGGATCGGGTTCTGCGGTTTCGACGATAACCAACTCGGCGGATTTTGAGTTGAATACAACCCTTTCCACTCCCTATTCGGAAGGCGGAATGGTTTTTGCGTATAACGGGAGCACCAACAACAATAGTTGCGGGTATGCCGGCTGCACCTACCATTCTGGCTTTTTCCCAGGATTTTCCGGCAACTACATGTACTCGGTTGGTTCGGACACATTCATCAGCATTAGGATGGGTAACGGGTCGGATTTTTCCGCTATCGAGTTTGCCGCTGGTTCCGGTTACCCGGCTCCAATCTACGGTTACTGGGAGACCTACAACAACAGCGTGTTGACCGGTTCCGGGAATTTCACCACGACAGGTGTCGATGTGCTCGGCTTGGCAGATTCCGCGGGCTTTGACGAAGTTCGTTACTTCGCCTTTTCCAGTTCGAACCAACAAACCGGGTACAGCGCTCCGGCCATCGATACGGTACGCGCTGGAAGTGGTGGAAATTCGGTGCCCGAACCCGCCTCGCTGGCGCTGCTCGGTATCGGGCTTGCCGGTCTGGGCGCCTTGCGCCGCCGCAAAGTCTGATCCGACAAAATCCACTGCTTGCATTCTTGCGGCGGCCCATGGCCGCCGTTTTTCATCGTGTAAGGCTCCGCATCCCGTTTGGCTGCCAACTGCCCTGCCGCCACCGATGGATTAGCGGGCAAGTGCTTTCCCTGCGAGATGGGATAGCGTTGTTCAACAGATTCGCAACGAATCGCGCCCCTCTTCATCCCGATTCGATTTTTGCCCTTTTTTCAGCCGATAAGGGGTCGGAGCAATTTCGAGAACACAAAACCCCAGTTCAACGCAAAGGCGCGGAGAAAAAACAAGAGGGCGCGGCGCTTGGAGAAAATATTGCCAAATGGGTATCCACTTCGCGCACGTAACAGATCGACTCACCAGAAAACCGCAAGACACCGTTCGGCCTGAGCTTGTCGAAGGCTAGTGCTGGCGCGGATCCAGCGGTTCGACAAGCTCACCGCGAACGGTCCTGGTTTGCTGAAACGAAATACTACGTGCGTCAAGGAGATCCCCATTTATTGCCATGCACCCCTCCGGTGAGCCGTATTTTTCTCTGCGTTCCTTTGCACGCTCTGCGCCTTGGCGTTGAAAGATTTTGCAATTGCGGTTTCCGGGTTCATTTTTGCCATTTTTCCAGGTCGACCGTAACAGGGCGGTGGGAATCCATGGTTCCCTGTTTGCCCGCCTATCGCAAACGCCCGTTGAGTTCGTCGATGACCGCCGCCCAGTCGGCGTCTTCAATGATTTCTTCCTTGAGGAAAGCTCTTTGCGAGTCGCTCCAGAAGGGAGCGCGGTAGAGGGCGGTTCCGTTTTCCAGCGGGCGGTGGGCGGCAATGAAGTTTTCGATGGCGGCTTGGTCGGCGGGTAATCGCAGTTGGGAAAACAGGTTGCTCATGAAGATTAAAGGGGGCAGGCTCACAGGCTTAGGAAATAGCGGGTGAGGCGGCTCTTTGCAAGCTACGCAGCAAATTGGGGGCGATTGTATGTCGAGTTGATTCGTCGTTTTGTCATTTTTAACGAACCAACGGCGATGGTAATGAGTCCGGGCAGCATTTTCCGGCGCCTGTTGCGGTCGACGGCCAAAAAAGTCCGAAAATCCGAATTGGCCGGTGCGTGTTGCACCTTGCAGGCACAGCTATTCAGAGTGCAGTGGATCGCTGCTTACCAGTTGGCTGCACAGCCAACAAGGCTGCAATCAATGCACAGGATTTTCCGCCAGCCCCAATTTCATGCCTGCCGCAAGCAGTCGTTTGTCGCGCGTCCACAGCATCGCCCCCGGCGCGAGGCGTGTTGCGGCCAGCAGATGGGCGTCGATGTAACCGATGCCCATGCCGTGGAGGCGATTTCCCGTAATGAAGCCCAGCACTTCGGCATCCGTGGCGACAGGTGCCTGCGGCAATTCCTGCAAGGCTCCGAGTATGGCATCGCGATTCTGCAGGTTGCCCAGGGCGAGTTCGCCAATCACGAAGGGATGCGCCAGCACCTGCCCCTGTTCGAGCAGGCCGCTCAGGCGTTCGTCGCGCTGGCGCAGATGGTCAATCCAGATCGACGTATCGACCAGGATCATGGCGCTTCGGTCTGGCGTCTCGGCGGGGCGACGAGTTGCGGCTCGGAGCCGCCGAGCAGCGCCAGCCGCTTGGCGCTTTCGCGCTGAATCAAGGCGCGCAGGGCTTCGCGGATCAACGCGGTTTTCTCCGAAACGCCGGTCAAGGCCTGCGCCTTGGCGAGTAGATCGTCATCGAGAGCAAGCGTAGTGCGCATGGGGCCTCCTATTGGGTTAGGCATCAAAAGTAGCATCAATTGGTGACTGATTCAATGACCAACGATGAGGCGTCGGGAATCGAGGAGCAGATGGCCACTTTGGCGTGCCGGGGCAGTCTTGCTCGGTTCGCATATGAACACTGCCATGTTCGCGCGCCGCACTCGGATCGTTAATCAACGCCCCATCTGCTAAGATTCGCCCCACTTTTTTAGGCGTTTCTTCTTGTCCTCCCTTTCGGAAATCTTCGCTCCCGATGGCCCGCTGGCGCAGGCGATCAGCGGTTACCGCGTGCGCGACCAGCAGCTCGACATGGCCGAGCGCATCGCCGCCGCCATCGACGGCTGTTCGGTCTTCATCGCCGAGGCGGGGACCGGCACCGGCAAGACCTTCGCCTACCTGGTGCCGGCGCTGCGTTCGGGTGGCAAGGTGATCGTCTCGACCGGCACCAAGACCCTGCAGGACCAGTTGTTCAACAAGGACCTGCCGATGGTCCGCGATGCGCTAAAGGCGCCGGTCAAGATCGCGCTGCTCAAGGGCAGGGCCAATTATGTCTGCCCCTACCACCTGGAGCGCGCGCTGGCCGACGGCCGCTTCCTGACCCGCGAGGATGCCGCCGACGCCCGCCGCATCGCGGTCTTCGCCAAGGTGACGAAAAGCGGTGACAAGGCAGAATGCCTGGAAGTCTCGGAAAACTCGCCGGTGTGGAACCACGCCACGTCGACCCGCGAAAACTGTCTCGGCCAGGATTGCCCGGACTACAAGGACTGCTTCGTCATGCAGGCGCGGCGCGAGGCGATGGCGGCCGACCTGGTCGTCGTCAATCACCATCTTTTCTTCGCCGACGTCATGCTGCGCGACGAAGGCATGGCCGAACTGCTGCCGGCCTGCAACACGGTGATCTTCGACGAGGCGCACCAGTTGCCGGAGGTGGCGACGCTGTTCTTCGGCGATACCGTGTCGACCGCGCAGATACTCGATCTGGCCCGCGATGCACGCTCGGAAGGCCTGACCAACGCCCGCGACTGCCTCGATTTGCAGAGCGGCAGCAAGGCGCTGGAAAAAGTCGCCAAGGATTTGCGCCTGGCCGTCGGCATCGATGCCGGGCGCTTCTCCTACGGTCAACTGCTGGAAAAGCCCGAATTTGCCCCGGCGCTGAAGCTGCTGGAAGACGAGGTCGTGAAGTTCGCCGCCATCCTCGAAACCCAGGCCGAGCGCGCCGAAGGGCTGGAAAAATGCTGGCAGCGGGCGCTGGAACTGGTCCAGCGCCTTGGCCAATGGCAAAAGGTGACGGACGACGGTTATGTGCGCTGGGCCGAGGCCTTCACTCAGTCGCTGCAACTTAATCTGACGCCGCTCGATGTCGCCGAGATTTTCAGGAAACAGATGGGTGGCCACCCGCGGGCCTGGATCTTCACTTCGGCGACGCTGGCCGTGCAGGGCAAGTTCCACCATTACTGCGCCGAACTTGGCCTCGGCGAGCCGGAATCGGCCTGTTGGGAAAGCCCCTTCGACTACGGCAAGCAGGCCGTGCTCTACGCGCCGCTCGGCATGCCGGAGCCGAATTCTTTCGGCTACACCGACGCTGTCGTCGATGCCGCCTGGCCGGCCGTGGTGGCGGCCAACGGTGGTGCCTTCTTCCTATGCACCAGTCTGCGTGCCATGCGTCGTACCCACGAACTGCTCAAGGCGCGCCTGGAAGATGAAGGTCTGGACATACCGCTGCTGGTTCAGGGCGAGGGCAGCAAGAACGACCTGCTGCAACGCTTCCGCCACCATGGCGCCTCCATCCTGGTCGGCAGCCAGAGCTTCTGGGAAGGTGTCGATGTGCGCGGCGAGGCGCTGTCGCTGGTCGTCATCGACAAGATTCCCTTCGCGCCGCCCGACGACCCGGTGCTCTCGGCGCGCATCGAGCAGATGCGCCAGCAGGGGCGCAACGCCTTCATCGAATACCAGTTGCCGCGCGCCGTCATCAACGTCAAGCAGGGCGCCGGTCGGCTGATCCGCGACGAAACCGACCGCGGCGTGCTGATGATTTGCGATCCACGACTTTTATCAAAGCCATACGGCCGCCGCGTCTGGCAAAGTCTGCCGCCAATGAAGCGGACCAAGGAGCTTTCCGAAGTGCTGAATTTTTTCGCCAGCCGATGAATATCACTTTCGACAGGCTGCGCCAGCAGCAGCCGCAACTTTTCTCGAACGCCGCACTCACGTTGCCTGCCGCCGCCGGGCAGGGCATGGTGGCGCTCATTGCCGCCATCGAGGCGGCCATTGCGCTGCCTGCCTACCGGGCCCACGCGCTGGCCCAGGCGCCGGCCATCGCCCGCGTGCCGGTGGCGGCGCACGGCGTGTTCATGGGCTACGACTTCCACCTGACCGCCAGCGGCCCGAAGCTGATCGAAATCAACACCAACGCCGGCGGCGGGCTGCTCAATGCCTACCTGCTAGCGGCGCACGGGGAGGGCGCGGCGGCGGCGACGGTGCGCGCGGCGTATGTGGAAATGTTCCGCGAGGAATGGCGTCTGGCGCGCGGCGCGGCGCCCTTGCGGCGCATCGCCATCGTCGATGAAAACCCGGCCGGGCAGTTCCTGGTGCCCGAGTTTGAGCTGTTCCGGCAATTATTCGAGGAACACGGCATCGCCGCCGTGATCGCCGATCCGCAGGAGCTGCGCTGGGATGGCCACGAGCTGCGCCATGCCGGCCAGCCGGTGGACATGATCTACAACCGCCTCACCGATTTTGCCCTCGATTTTCCGGTCGACCGCAACATACGCGCCGCCTACGAAGCCGGGGCCGTGGTGCTGACGCCGCACCCGCAGGCGCATGCGCTGTATGCTGACAAGCGCAACCTGATGCTGCTCTCCGATGACGCGGCACTGAGCGCGCTGGGCGTTGGTACGGTGACCCGCGCCGTGCTGTTGGCCGGCGTTCCGCGGACGGTTGTGGTCGACCCTGAAAAAGAGGCATTTTTCTGGGCCGGGCGCAAAAACTGGTTCTTCAAGCCGCCGGCCGGCTTCGGTAGCCGTGCCGCTTATCGCGGCGACAAATTGACCAAAAAGGTATTCGAGGAAATCCTGCACGGCGGCTATATCGCCCAGGAAATCGCGCCGCCGTCCGAGCATGTCGTACTCGTCGACGGCGTCGAACAGACCATGAAAGCCGACATCCGCTGCTACGTTTACGCGGGCGGGGTTCAGCTCGTCGTTGCCCGCCTGTACCAGGGTCAGACCACCAATTTCCGGACGCCAGGTGGCGGTTTCGCGCCGGTCTTCTTTTCCTGAGCGAGTAAAATTCCGCCATGAAGATCTTCGGCATTGCCGGCTGGTCCGGCTCCGGCAAGACGACGCTGCTGGAAAAGCTGATCCCGCAATTCACCGCGCGCGGGCTCAGGGTTTCGGTCATCAAGCACGCCCATCACGGCTTCGACATCGATCGCCCGGGCAAGGATTCGCATCGCCACCGCGAAGCCGGGGCGACCGAGGTCATGCTCTCGTGCAACGACCGCTGGGCGCTGATGCACGAGCGGCGCAGCGAAGCCGAACTGACGCTCGACGAATTGCTGGCCCGGCTGTCGCCCTGCGACCTGGTGCTGATCGAGGGCTTCAAGCAGGAACCGGTGCCGAAACTGGAAGTCTATCGACCGGAGAACGGCAAACCGCCATTGTTCCCCGAACGCAGCGACATCGTCGCCGTCGCCAGCGATGCCGATATTGCCACCGACTTGCCGCGGCTGCCGCTGAACGACGTCGGGGCCATCGCCACCTTTGTCTTGAACCATCTCCAATTTCAGGAACGCACATGCTGAGTTTCGAACAAGCCATGGAAAAACTGCTGGCCGCCGCACAGCCGGTCGAAGAAGTGCGCTCGCTGCCGCTGACCGCCGCCGCCGGCCGTATTTTGGCCCATTCGCAGCAGTCGACCGTAGCCGTGCCGCCGCTCGCCAATTCGGCGATGGACGGCTATGCCGTACGCACCGCCGACGTCACCGCCGCCGGCGTCTGCCTGCCGGTCAGCCAGCGCATCCCGGCCGGGACGGTGGGCACGACCCTGCAGCCGGGCACCGTGACCCGCATCTTTACCGGCGCCCCGATCCCGGCCGGTGCCGATGCCGTGGTGATGCAGGAACGCTGCGAGCATGGTGCCGACGGCGTCGTCATTAACCACGTGCCGCGCCCGGGCGAAAACGTTCGCCCGGCCGGCGAAGATATCGAGCTCGGCACCGATATCCTGAAGGCCGGCATCAAGTTGCGCCCGCAGGATGTCGCGCTGGCCGCCGCCGCCGGGCTGGCGGAACTACCGGTGCGTCGCCGCCTGCGCGTCGGCGTCTTCTTCACCGGTGACGAACTGGTACAACCGGGCGAGCCCTTGCCACCCGGCGCCATCTACAACTCCAACCGCTACGCCCTGCGCGCCCTGCTCGAAGGCATGGGCTGCGAAGTGCGCGATCTCGGCACCGTGCCGGACCAGCTCGACGCGACCCGCACGGCGCTGCGTCAGGCTGCCGCCGACAATGACCTGATCATCACCTGCGGCGGCGTCTCGGTCGGCGAGGAAGATCATGTACGGCCGGCGGTCGAGGCGGAGGGCCAGCTCGACATGTGGCAGGTGGCGACAAAACCCGGCAAGCCGCTGACTTTCGGCGAGGTCCGGCGCCCCGATGGCAAGGCATGGTTCATCGGCCTGCCGGGCAATCCGGTGTCGGCCATCGTCACTTTCATGATGACCGTCCGTCCCTTCGTGCTGCGCCTGCAAGGGGTGGAAAAGGTGATGCCGCAAGTGTTGATGCTGCCGGCGGAATTCGACTGGCCGCGTCCTGATGTGCGGCGCGAGTTCCTGCGCGCCCGGCTGAACGAGGCCGGCGGTGTCGAGCTGTTCCCCAACCAGGGCGCCGGCGTGCAGACCTCGCTGGTCTGGAGCAACGGCATCGTCGACAATCCGCCCGGCCAGCCGGTCAGGCGCGGCGATCCGGTGCGCTTCATTCCCTTTTTGGAACTCCTGTCATGAGCGTCAAGGTGCTCTATTTCGCCGGGCTGCGCGAGGCGCTCGGCATGGCCAGTGAAACGCTGGAACTGCCCGAAGGCATTGCCACGATGGGTGGCCTGCGCGATTGCTTGATCAGCGCCGGGCGGGAAAAGCTGGCGACGGCGAAAAACCTGCGCTGTGCGGTGAATCAACAGATGGTCGGGCCGGATGCAGCTGTCATGGATGGCGACGAAGTGGCCTTCTTTCCGCCGGTGACGGGAGGTTGACCGTGACAGTGCGCGTCCAGGAAGCAGATTTCGATGTCGGCGCCGAGTTGACCGCGCTCCGTGCCGGCGACCCCCGCATCGGCGCGCTCGCCAGCTTCGTCGGCCTGGTGCGCGACATCAACGACGGCGCCGGGGTTTCGGAAATGACGCTGGAGCACTATCCCGGCATGACCGAAAAGGCGCTGGAAGCCATCGTTGTCGAGGCGCAAGCACGCTGGGACATCTACGGCGCCCTGGTCATTCACCGTGTCGGGCCGCTCAGGCCCTGCGACCAGATCGTCATGGTCGCCGTGACCAGCGCCCACCGTGGCGAAGCCTTCGCCGCCTGCGAATTCATCATGGACTACCTGAAGACCCGCGCGCCGTTCTGGAAGCGCGAGGTGACGGCAGAGGGCGCGCGCTGGGTCGATGCCCGCGACAGCGACGATTCCGCCGCCACCCGCTGGCAGAAATAGTCAGCGAAAAGTCCGCTGGGCGAGGATGATCAGCGCCATCGGCAGCGTACACAGGGCCAGCAGGAAAAAAACGTCGCCACTGGCCAGCGTCAGCGGGCTGACCAGCCCGGCGCTGGCGCCGGAAAGCCCATGCAGGGCCTGCGCCCAGTCCGGGTGGAAGCCTTCCGGCAACACCGCCAGCCGGCGGGCGTAGAAAAACTGGAGTGCTACGGTCGACAGCGCGATACTCGACGAAATACCCAACTGGCGGACGATGTTCTTGACCTGGTAGCCATGCGAGAAAACCTTGGGCGGCAACTCGACGAAGGTGCCGAAGGCGACCGGCCCGATGAAACACGGAATGGCGATGCCGCAGATCAGTGCCGGCAACAGCAGCAGGTGCCAGTCGCTCAATCGACCGGCCTGGCTGAAGCTCAGGCAGGCGATGGCGTACAGGGCCAGCCCGGTCAGCATGAAGAGGCGCGGCCGTGGCCGCCGGCGGGCCGCGGCCGCATGCAGCAGGGCGGCGGCAATGCTGCCGGACAGGCTGAACGACAGGATCAGGGCGGTGGTCGACAGCGGGAGGCCGAGGCCTTCCTTGAACAGGATCGGCAGCAGGAAACCGCTGGTGCCGGCCATGAAGTAGCCGAAGAAATACAGGGCGATGCCCAGCAGGTAGCGCCACTGGAACAGGCCGCGGTAGTCGATCAGCGGCCTGTCCTTTTTCCATTGCCGCCAGGCGAAAACGCTGAGCGCGACGATCGAGGCGATGCCCACGCCAAGCACCAGCGAGCGCGAGGAAGCGGCTTCGGAAGGGATTTCCTGGATCGCGTATTGCAGCCCGAAAATCCCCGCCACCAGCCACAGCAGCCAGCCCCAGTGTTCCTCGCTGCGTTCGCCGACCGGCACCGTCTCGCGGGAAAGATGTGGGCCGGCGATCCAGGCAACCGCGATGGCCAGCGGCACCGCACACCAGAACAGCGCGGGCCAGCCCCAGACCCCGAGCAGCCCGGCGGCGGCGAGCGGGGCGATGGCCGACGCGCCGAGCAGGCTGCCTATAAAGCAAAGCAGGCCGTGAAAACGCGCTTCCGGCGGCAGGCGGTTGATTTCCATGCGCCCGGCGGTAAAGAAGGTGGCGCCGCCCGCGCCTTGCAGGATGCGGCCGAGGGTGAACTGGCCGACGCCGCCGGCCGTGGCGCAGAGGATGCCGCCGAGGGCGAAGACGACCAGCGAGGCGAGGATGAAATCGCGATAGCCCAGGCGCTCGACCATCCACTGGTGCTTGTAGAGCATGAAGATCGAGGCTACGCCGTAGAGCGTGTAGGCTAGCGCGAATTCTCCAGGGGTCAGGGCGAGGCCGGCCATGATCTGGCTCGCCGCGAACATCACCAGCCCGGTCTCGAAAAACTCGACGCAGGTGATGGCGGCGATGCTGGCGAGCAGGCGCGAGGCGGGCGGCTGGATGGCGGGGGCAGAGTGCATCGGGCAGGGCAATGGGAAAGGATGTACGGTTCCAAGGATGCCAGATTACGGTTCGCTGCGCGTAATTTGCCCATTTGGCGCATGCGAGCGGCAGTTGAAATTTGTCCCGGCGTCCTCATCTACCGGGTATCGAAAAAATTCCCCAAGGGAGACAGCCATGCGAATCGACAAGTTCACCACCAAGTTCCAGCAGGCGCTGGCCGATGCCCAGAGCCTGGCCATCGGCAACGACCAGCAGTTCATCGAGCCGCAGCACTTGCTGCTGGCGCTGATCAACCAGGACGACGGCGGCACGACCTCATTGCTGGCGCGCGCCGGCGTCAATGTCCCGGGCCTCAAGCGCGATCTCGAACAGGCCTTGACCCGCCTGCCCAAGGTCGAAGGCCACGGTGGCGACGTCTCCATCGGCCGCGACCTCGGCAACCTGCTTAACCTGACCGACAAGGAAGCCCAGAAGCGCGGCGACCAGTTCATCGCCAGCGAAATGTTCCTGCTGGCGCTCGGTGAGGACAAGGGCGAAGCCGGCCGTCTCGCCAAGCAGCACGGGCTGAGCCGCAAGGCGCTGGAGGCCGCGATCATGGCCGTGCGCGGCGGGCAGGGCGTCGATTCGCAGGAAGCCGAAGGCCAGCGCGAGACGCTGAAGAAATACTGTATCGACCTCACCGAGCGCGCTGCGCAGGGCAAGCTCGACCCGGTGATCGGCCGCGACGACGAAATCCGTCGCGCCATCCAGATCCTGCAGCGCCGCACCAAGAACAACCCGGTGCTGATCGGTGAGCCAGGCGTCGGCAAGACCGCCATCGTCGAGGGTCTCGCCCAGCGCATCATCAACGGCGAGGTGCCGGAAACCCTGAAAGGCAAGAAGGTACTGGTGCTCGACATGGCCGGGCTGCTCGCCGGCGCCAAGTATCGCGGCGAATTCGAGGAACGCCTGAAGTCGGTGCTCAAGGAAATCGCCCAGGACGAAGGCCAGATCATCCTCTTCATCGACGAACTGCATACCATGGTCGGCGCCGGCAAGGCCGAGGGCGCCATCGATGCCGGCAACATGCTCAAGCCGGCGTTGGCACGTGGCGAACTGCACTGTATCGGCGCCACGACGCTCGATGAATACCGCAAGTACATCGAGAAGGACGCCGCGCTTGAGCGCCGTTTTCAGAAGGTGCTGGTCGAAGAACCGAGCGTCGAATCGACCATCGCCATCCTGCGCGGGCTGCAGGAAAAATACGAACTGCACCATGGCGTCGACATCACCGACCCGGCTATCGTCGCTGCTGCCGAACTCTCGCACCGCTACATCACCGACCGCTTCCTGCCGGACAAGGCGATCGACCTGATCGACGAGGCGGCGGCCAAGATCAAGATGGAAATCGACTCCAAGCCGGAATCGATGGACAAGCTCGATCGCCGCATCATCCAGCTCAAGATTGAGCGCGAGGCGGTGAAGAAGGAGAAGGATGAGGCGTCGATCAAGCGTTTCGGGTTGATCGAGGAAGAAATTGCCAAGTTGTCCAAGGAGTATTCCGATCTGGAGGAAATCTGGAAGGCCGAGAAGGCGCACGTCCAGGGTTCCGTCCACATCAAGGAAGAAATCGACAAGATCAAGGCGCAGATGGCGGAACTGCAGCGCAAGGGGCAGTATGACAAGCTCGCCGAACTGCAGTATGGCAAGTTGCCGCAACTCGAAGCGCAGCTGAAGGCGGCTGACGCGGTCGACCCGGAAAAACAGGTCAAAAACAAGCTGCTGCGCACGCAGGTCGGCGCCGAGGAAATCGCCGAGGTGGTCAGCCGCGCGACCGGCATCCCGGTCAGCAAGATGATGCAGGGCGAGCGCGAGAAGCTGCTGAAGATGGAAGAGCGGCTGCACAAGCGCGTCGTCGGGCAGGACGAAGCGGTACGCCTGGTCGGCGACGCGATTCGTCGTTCGCGTGCCGGTCTGTCCGACCCCAACCGGCCGTATGGCTCCTTCCTCTTCCTCGGCCCGACTGGCGTTGGCAAGACCGAGCTGTGCAAGGCGCTGGCCGAATTCATGTTCGACAGCGAGGAACACCTGATCCGTATCGACATGAGCGAGTTCATGGAGAAGCACTCGGTCGCCCGCCTGATCGGCGCGCCGCCGGGCTACGTCGGCTACGAGGAGGGCGGCTACCTGACCGAAGCCGTGCGCCGCAAGCCGTACAGCGTGATCCTGCTCGACGAAGTCGAGAAGGCCCATCCGGACGTCTTCAACGTGCTGCTGCAGGTGCTCGACGACGGCCGGATGACCGATGGCCAGGGGCGCACGGTCGACTTCAAGAACACGGTCATCGTCATGACTTCCAACCTCGGCAGCCAGATGATCCAGCAGATGGCCGGCGACGACTACGGCGTGATCAAGATGGCGGTGATGGCCGAGGTGAAAACCTACTTCCGGCCGGAATTCATCAACCGGATCGACGAAGTCGTGGTCTTCCACGCGCTCGACGAGAAGCACATCGCCGGCATCGCCAAGATCCAGCTCGGTTACCTGGAAAAACGTCTGGCCCAGCTCGAAATGGGGCTGGTCGTCGAAGACAGCGCGTTGTCCGAACTGGCCCAGGCCGGTTTCGACCCGGTGTTCGGCGCCCGGCCGCTCAAGCGGGCGATCCAGCAGCAACTGGAAAACCCGTTGGCCAAGAGTATCCTCGAAGGCAAGTTCGGGCCGAAGGACACGATCCGCGTCGCTTGCGAAAACGGCATCATGCGCTTCGCCAAGGGCTGAACCAGCGGACGAAATGAAAACGGCGAGGCTGGCTGCCTCGCCGTTTTTTTGGAAAAGCCGGTTTTCAGATTCAGGCCGCTTTTCCCGGTTGACCGTAGGAGGCTGCTTGCAGAACCTCTGCGGCCTGATGATGCTTCCATTCGTGATGGCGGGTTGCTGATCCTGGGCCTGCCGCTCAGCAGAGTCAGCCATCCGGCGGCAATTCGGCCAATGCCGCCGTCGGAGAATGTGCCTTCTCGAACATCAATAAAGCGTGTAGGCCATTTAACAGATTGAAGGCCATATCTGCTTCAACTGTTCGAAAAAATGCTGCGAGCGAGTCTCGATCTTGTCCTCGTCCCACGTATCTACATCGGGGCCGTGGAAGTACTGCATCAGGTTCAGCTTGCCGTACTTGAGCAACTCAGGCCGCTTCGCTGCCCATGCCGAGTTGGAGAGGGCAGGATTAAGGCTTCCTGTCACCAGCGTTAGGTTTCCTATAGTGTTGAGCAACCGGTCTCGGCGTTGGCTCGCCTTCTGCTCTTTGACGGGATCAGCGCGGTCTGTCTCACTGAGCGGCCAATATGTCTGCCATGTTTGAGGCATTACATGCTCAATTGTCAGTCCCGCAGGCAACGCGAACACTGGGCTGAGGGCGGACTGCGCCTGCAATTCAAGCGCCTCAAGGATGGCACGAACGCGATATTGAGCCAGTCGTCCATACAGGGGCAGTTCCTTGATGGCAGTTTCGAACTTACTGTCGTCCGGGAAGAAGCTACTATCCGCCGTGCTCTTCAATAGGTAGTTGGCGACAAAGGCAACAGACACCTTGCCTTCCTTGTCGATGGCCCGGAGCAGATCGAGGAAGAAACGGTTGTAATTCTTGGTGGTCAATCCACAGATCATGCGCCGGAACAGGTAAGACTCAACCATCGCAATGATCTTATCGAACTCGTCTTCGCGTCCAGGCACCATCTCGGCATGGAGGTAAAGCAGCAGGGGAAAAACTGTAGTGGTGTCTATCGCCACGAGTCTATCCAGAAAGACTGCCAACCGCTGATGCTTTCCGGCATCGTAAAAGGTCTTGAAAACATCGGCGTAACGAGCGAGTTGGGCAATGTGTTCAGCCGATGTCTTTGGAATAACTAGCAGCGAACCGGTGATTTCATCAGTAGAGTCAGCGAATGCCTTGAAGGCATTAAACAGGTGGGACGACTTCACTTCGTCCATGGTCATCATGGCGAGGTAGTAATTGATGAAAACGTCGACACGGGGTCGGGTAATCCGGCCTTGCTTGACCAGATCGCGCCACCACTGAGTTTCGAACTGCTGCCAGTGGTCGGAGTAAAGTTTCTCAACGTTTTCTTTGTCCGCTGCTGCACGGCGGAACAGGTAGTTCTTGATCAGGTCAGCAGGCAGCAGGTCTTCGCCACGCGCATTGAGTGTTTCGAAGATCACCTGCGTCTCGTCATCCTTGTCGAGGTCAATCACCACCACCTGAAGACAATCTTTGACGACCTGCCACAGGGAGTCGTAGCGGTCATCGAGCGTTTTCGTGCTCAGTACATTCTGGTCATGGTCGTCATCGAGCTTGCCAGTGAGCCAATGACGCAACTGTGCATAAAAGAACTTATAGGCGTCGACTATGTTGTTCGATCCATCGGCAATGCTGGGACGCTGCTTGATTGCCTTATCGAGACCGGCAGGCGATCCCGCCTCATGCACGGCACGAAACGCAGCCCGGTTGCTGTTGGTCGGCCATACTTTGAAGACCTCATCATCGAAGTCGATCATGCTGCGGCGGTTCTCAACCAGCGACGTGAAGCGTTCGATGTATTTCCCCCTTTCGTCGGCTGCTGCATGATCCCGTGCGGCAATCAGGAAAAGTTGCAACGTAGTGAAGCGTTGCTGCCCGTCGATGACTTGACGGCTTTCTATCGAGCCAGTCGGGTTGGCCAGTTGTTCCAATACGACTGCGCCGAGAAAGTGCGGATGTGCTTTGCCAATGCGCAGGTGCTTGTCCAGCAGCGCCTGAATGTCTTCCCATAAAGGCTCCCAGTTGGCCTCCTGTGTCCAGACATAGGGGCGCTGAAACAGTGGCACCTGATAAGTGATGGTCTGATCGAAGATACGTTCGAGCTTGCGGGTATTGGCTTCCATAAATTCTCGTAATAGGTAAGCTGCTTTCAGAGCAGTATCAATCAAAGTAATGGCGAATCAATCTTGGCGGTTATGTTCCCATTTCGCGTCATCGTGACCGCTGGTGTGATGCTGCATGGATAGGAGTGCATGCTACCTCAATCGGTCACGCTATCCGTGAAACGGGGGATATGCATTGGCTAAATCGGATGTCGCGATGACGCGAAATACTCAGAGTACGGGACTCGCCAATGTTAGTCATGAGGCCGTCTCAGAGAGCCATCAGTTCATTGACGGGCCGAGGAACCGGAATCAACCCGTCTGGCAGATAACCGAGTTCTGCGGACGTTCAAGTGGCCGGTCCTCTGGAGCCTCTTATGGTAGGTTGTGGCCGACAGCAGGAGTTCGTCATGGTACCTGTAAGCAGTCGATGGCAAAATGCAGAAAAATGGCTGTCGCTGAGGGTTCAATGAAAAGAACGCTATTCCTTGTTCGTCATGCCAAGTCGAGTTGGGATGACACTGCCCTGCCTGACAAGGAGCGGTCATTGGCAGACCGAGGAAAGCGTGACGCGCCAATAATGGGAAAACGCTTGGCGAAGCGCCAAGTGAGACCTGACTTGATTTTGTCCAGCCCCGCGCGTCGCGCATTTTCGACGGCGGAAATCATCGCCAAAGAGCTCAATTACAGGGCTAAGGATATCGTTGTCGATGACCGGCTGTATGCCACCGATGCCGAGACACTGTTAGGCGTTATTGGTGAGCTCAGTGACAAGCTGAAGTGCGTGATGCTCTTTGGCCACAACCCTGAGTTCACCGAATTGGCGCAACGCTTGTCCAACGAGTCCGTTCTTATGACAACGTGTGTGGTCGCACAGCTTACGTTCGAGTCGACGTCATGGTCGTCCATCGGTTCGACGAAGCCAGTGGAAGTCCTCCTCGACTACCCGAAGAACACGTATTCGTGATGATGCCCAGATGGGGTACGGTGGGTCGGATTACATGGCTGATGCCTTGGGGGAAGCACTATTGAAACTGCCGACGCCCCAGATTGAAGCTCGTGTTCCGCAGATCGACGATTTCTAGCCGTGGCATTCAACGACCTCGACAGGAAGCGCAGTGAAAAGGCCATGGATGTGCAAGCTGTTGCCGGCGCCAGCACCCCGGAGCCTCGAACTGCTAAGAAGCCCGGTTTTCCCACTGGGAAACCCCGATAATGGCGGCCAATTCGTTTTGAACGCTGGGATTCCCGCATGGAAATTAAGGTCAACTTTCTCGACAAGCTTCGTCTTGAGGCCAAGTTCGACGACTTCACGGTCATTGCCGACCAGCCCATCCGCTACAAGGGCGATGGCTCGGCGCCGGGGCCGTTCGATTACTTTCTGGCTTCATCGGCCTTGTGCGCGGCTTACTTCGTGAAGCTGTACTGCGACACGCGCAACATTCCGACCGAGAACATCCGCCTGTCGCAGAACAACATCGTCGATCCGGAAAACCGCTACCAGCAGATTTTCAAGATCCAGGTCGAGTTGCCGGCGGATATCTCCGCCAAGGATCGGCAGGGAATTTTGCGCTCCATCGACCGGTGTACCGTGAAAAAAGTGGTGCAAACCGGGCCCGAGTTCGTCATCGAGGAAGTCGAAAATCTCGATGCCGATGCACAGGCCCTGCTGACGCTGAATCCGGATTCGCTAGCCAGCACCTATATCGCCGGCAAGGATCTGCCGCTAGAGCAAACCATCGCCAATATGTCGGGGATTCTGGCCGGCTTGGGCATGAAGATCGAAATCGCGTCGTGGCGCAATCTGGTTCCCCATGTGTGGTCACTGCATATCCGCGATGCGCACTCGCCGATGTGTTTTACCAATGGCAAGGGCGCGACCAAGGAAAGCGCCTTGGCGTCGGCCTTGGGCGAATTCATCGAGCGGATGAATTGCAATCACTTCTACAACGACCAGTTTTGGGGGGAAGACATCGGCAACGCAGCCTTCGTGCATTACCCGCAAGAACGTTGGTTCAAGCCCGGCCGCAAGGATGCGCTGCCGGCTGAAATACTCGATGAATACTGCCGGCAGATTTACAACCCCGATGGCGAATTGCGCGGCTCGCACCTGTACGACACCAACTCCGGTAATGTGCAGCGCGGCATTTGTGCGCTGCCCTATGTGCGCCAGTCGGACGGCGAGGTGGTGTATTTCCCCACCAACCTGATCGACAACCTGTTCCTCAGCAATGGCATGAGTGCTGGCAATACGCTACCTGAAGCACAGGTGCAATGCCTGTCGGAAATTTTCGAACGGGCGGTCAAACGCGAAATTCTCGAAGGTGAAATCGCGCTGCCCGATGTGCCACAGGAGGTGTTGGCAAAGTATCCCGGCATCCTGGCCGGCATCGAGGAACTGGAAAATCAGGGCTTCCCGGTACTGGTCAAGGATGCCTCGCTGGGCGGCGAATTCCCGGTGATGTGCGTCACCCTGATGAACCCGCGCACGGGCGGCGTGTTCGCTTCCTTCGGGGCGCACCCCAGCCTGGAGGTGGCGTTGGAACGCAGTCTGACCGAGTTGCTGCAGGGGCGCAGTTTTGAAGGCCTGAACGATCTGCCGCGGCCGACGTTTGAGAGCAACGCGGTCACCGAGCCGAACAACTTCGTCGAACACTTCATCGATTCCAGCGGCGTGGTGTCGTGGCGTTTTTTCAGCGCCAAGGCCGATTACGAGTTTGTCGAGTGGGACTTTTCCGGCCAGGGTGAGGAATCCAATGCTGACGAAGCCGCCACCTTGTTCGGCATTCTTGAAGGCATGGGCAAGGAAGTGTACATGGCGGTCTATGACCAGCTCGGCGCCACCGCCTGCCGCATCCTGGTGCCGGGTTATTCGGAAATCTATCCGGTCGAGGATCTGATCTGGGACAACACCAACAAGGCACTGGCCTTCCGTGAAGACATCCTGAACCTGCATCGACTCGACGACGCCGGCCTGGAAACACTTCTCGAACGTCTGGAAGACAGCGAACTCGATGACTACACCGACATCATCACCTTGATCGGCGTCGAATTTGACGAGAATACGGACTGGGGCCAGCTGACGATTCTGGAGTTGAAGCTGCTGATTCAGCTCGCCTTGCAGCAATTCGAAGCGGCGCACGAACTGGTGGGCACCTTCCTGCAATACAACGAGAACACGGTCGAACGCGGATTGTTCTATCAGGCCTTGCATGTGGTGCTGGAGGTGCTGCTGGATGACGACTTGGAACTGGCCGATTACGAGGTCAATTTCCGTCGCATGTTCGGAAATCCGCGGATGGATGCGGTGCTGGGGTCGGTGGACGGCAGTGTGCGCTTCTTCGGTTTGACGCCAACGAGCATGAAACTGGAAGGGCTCGATCGGCACCAGCGCCTGATCGATAGCTACAAAAAACTGCACATCGCACGGGCCAAGGTGGCGGCTTGATCCAGTTTGGGTTACGAGTCATGGCTGCATCAAGCACAAGCGTGACCGGGTGCCTTCCTACGAGCTTCGGCACCCGTTACGGGCAAGGCCAACTTCCGCTACCGCTTGGCCTGACCGTTCCGCAACGGGCCGGGAGTTCTAATTCGTAGGCTTGGAAAGCCGACGTTTGTACCAAATTGCTGTTGTAGGGCACGTAACCGATGCCTTGCCGACCGACAGGCGCCGGCAATCGAACAGCTGGAAAGGCCGACCAACTGCCTGATGTCCAAAACTGCGGAACGTCTTCTGTGGCAGATATTAGCGGACGTCCGTGCCCTCGTCATGGCGTCAGTGCAAACAGGCGGACGGCGTTGCCCCAGGCGATCTGCCGTGCCACGCCGGGCGGCAGCTGCTCGAGCCACGGCCGGTAGCCGCCCATGATCTGCCCGTAGTGGTCCCAGCGCTCGTCGATCCAGGTGTCGGAGCCGAGCAGGAAGCGCTCCGGGTGGCGCTCGAACAGTTGGCGCCACTCGGCGGAAATCTTTCCTGAGCCGTCGCTGATACCGCTGCGATAGGAGAGTTCGGCAACCAGGCCGGGGTAGGTGTGCAGCATGCGTTCGACTTCGGCGGCCGGCAATGAAAAACCGGTGTGCGCCCAGATGATGCGGGCATCCGGGTAAAGCGAAAAGAGTAAGTCCAGCGCCGCGACATCGCTGTGGGCATGCAGCATCAGCTTGTGTTCGCGGGCAAAGCGGACCATCTGCGCGACGACCGGGCTGCGCGCCTCCTCGCCATGCAGATGGAACTCGCCGATTCCAGCGAAATAGCCGTGGCGCCGGTATTCCTCTTCGATCAATATCATTGTCTGCGGGTCGTTGAACCAGGTTTGCACATCGGCGCGCACCCGGTAGGGGCGCAGGAAGGGCACGACCTGAAGCTTGTCCGAATGGGCGGCGTAGAGGGCGTGAGTCCCGGCGTTGGGCCGGCTGTTGGCCAGGATGCCGCGCACGCCGGCTGCCTCGAAGAGCTGGAGCGCCTCGCCGGTGGTCACCCGCGGGGTCGGTTCCCAGTTGTAGTGGAGATGTGCGTCGAAGAGCGGCATCGGCTCTGCGGCGTCGACCCTGATGCCGAGGCCGATACAGAGGAGCAGGGCAAGGATCTTGTATTTCATGGCGGGACTTCAACGAGTTCTTTTCGTTGCGACAGGGTATGCCGGTGTTCGTTCCTCGGCCACGGGCCGAGATAGCGGCACCATCCCTACTTGCCCCCTGAATTTGCCCTCTTTTTCGGGGGCGACCGCAGCAAGCCCGCTTTTGGCGGTTTTGCCCGCGGCTTTCTTTACATCAGGATTGCAAACAGGCTGCTGTAATCGTCCTTCCAGGGCCGGAAGTTTTTGCTATCCGCAATTGGCTGCGCATCCTGCAGGGAAGGATGCCGGAAAAATTCCAGATTGCCGCTGATCAGCGCCCAGCGCGAGCGGAACGCGCCGCTTGGCTGGTCGCCGTCGACATCGACGAGGCGCACTTCCTTGCCGAAATGGTCGACCGCAGTCTTGATGACCGGGCGCAGGTCGAGGAAGCGGTTGGTGATATGTACGGCCAGCACGCCGTCCGGCTTCAGATGCCGGAAATACAGGGCGAACGCCTCGCGGGTCAGCAGGTGGACGGGGACAGAATCCCCGGAAAAAGCATCGACGATGAGGACGTCGAATTGCTGCGGTGTTTCGATCTCGAGTTGGAGGCGGGCATCGCCGAGCACGATCTCGGTCTGTGCCGCCGTTTTGAACAGGAAGCTGAAGTGTTGCTTGGCGACATCGATGACCAGCGGATCGATTTCGTAGAGCCGGTAGTAGTCGCCGGGCCGCCCGTAGCTGGCCAAGGTGCCGATGCCGACACCGACCACGCCGACACGCAGCGGGCTGGCGCCGGCCTTGATCTGCAGCGCCTTGCCGGCACCGCCTTCGGCACTGTAATAGGTCGTCGGCTGCAGCGCCTTGTCCGGTGCCAGGAATTGCCGGCCGTGGATGATCTGCCCGTGCAGCATCGTGCGGTGGCCTTTCTCGGCATTGGCGAAGACCCGCAGGGTGCCGTAGAAGTTGCGCACGGTGATTTCCGCGCCGCTGTTTTCCTCGATGTGATCGGCGATGCGAACCCAGGACAGCGCGACCAGGAAAACGAGCGTGGCGGAAACCGCCGCCAGTCGCCACGCCGGGCGCGAAAAGTGGGTGCCGGGGATAACGGCGAGCGCCGTGACCAGGCCGGTGAGGACGATGCCGATCGACAGCTCGTAGTTGGCGTTGAAGAAATACGGCGCGATGACGCCGACGAAAAAGCCGCCGCAGGCGCCGCCAACGGCCAGCATCAGGTAATAGGTGGTCAGGTGCCCGATGTGGGGCTGGCGGCGCGCCAGTTCGCCGTGGCAGACCATGCAGGCGACGAAGAAGGCGCTCAGGTTGATCGCCATCGACAGGTAAATGGGCAGCGCCGTCAGGCCCAGGGTCGGCAGCCAGGCGAGGGCGGTCAGGCCGAGCACCAGCAAGGGCAGGAACACCCGGCGCCGATACCAGCCGTGGCG
>Ga0209310_1000645_pt1 | contig 35488 bp, 30 predicted proteins | sample AD_UKC030_MetaG_FD_184415 | JGI IMG/M metagenome (GOLD analysis project Ga0209310, IMG submission 184415) | Active sludge microbial communities of municipal wastewater-treating anaerobic digesters from USA - AD_UKC030_MetaG (SPAdes) (version 2) | ecosystem: Engineered > Bioreactor > Anaerobic >...
TGGCACGCATCAATGGGACTGGTATTGGCTGAACGTGGGGGCGGTCAACGGGGGGCGGATCGAGCTGGGATCGCTGCAGACGATCCTCGACGGTCAGATCCGGCTCTCGGCCGCCGGCAGCAACAGCATCGTCGACGTGAGCCATCTGGCCAACACCGCCGGTCTGAAGGCCATGCAGATCACAGTGGAGAACGGCAGCCAGGTGATCCGCGGGCCGCAATGGACGGCGCTGGAGGCGGTGACGATGGCGGTGGCGCCGGGCGGGGTGCTGGACTTGGCGGGGGTGACCAGCCTGAGGCGCAGCTCGCTGAGTCTGGCGGACACGGCGTGGGTGGACACCTCGAGCATGGTGGATGTGCGGGGGTCATCGATCACGCTGCAGAGGGGCGCATGGCTGGACTTGACCAATGTGGTCATGGCCGACGGCGCGTCGTTCACGGTGAGCGGGGGCTCGCAGCTGGTGCTGCCGGGGCTGACGAACTATGTGGCAGGGCCGGAGGCGGACCGGACCTTTCGGGCGGAGGGAGCGGGGAGCCTGCTGTCGTTGCCGAGCCTGACCAACGCGGTGGGTGGCACGCATCAATGGGACTGGTATTGGCTGAACGTGGGGGCGGTCAACGGGGGGCGGATCGAGCTGGGATCGCTGCAGACGATCCTCGACGGTCAGATCCGGCTCTCGGCCGCCGGCAGCAACAGCGTGGTGAATATGACGGGGTTCGAGACGCTGCATGTTGGAGGATCCGGCGTGCTATCGATCGCCGCTCAGCAAGGCGGGCTCATGGACTTGCACCGAGTCGAGAGCATCTCCGGCAGCAGCTGTCTGATTGCCGCCGACGGCGCCGGCAGTGTGATTGATCTGTCACGGTTGTCCGGTTTTTCAACGCCGCTGGGAGCGTCGGAACTCAAGGCGATCAATGGCGGCGCGGTTCTGCTGCCCGGAGAAGTCTTTCTGCTGGTCAACGTGGCGGTGAATATTGAAGGAAACACGGTGTTGCCGCCCGGCTCAACCGCCGGAGCGTCAATATCGCTCTATGCCGAGACGGGGAACAGCTATTGGGTGGAGTGGCGGGACACGCGCCAGGCGGACAGCCCCTGGCAGCTCTTCGCCCGGGTTGCCCAGACGAATGACTGGCAGGTCATCAGCGGCCCCCCGGAGTCGTGGCAGGCATTTCGCGTGAGTCCGTTCGTGGCGGAGCCGCCCGTGGTGGACCTGCTGCGGATCGGCCCGCAAACCGGGCAGGTCGTGCTCTATGCCAGGACGAACCAAGTCCTCCGCCTGGAAACCGCCGGCCGCCTCGACGCGCCGCCGGCGAGCTGGAGCGTGTGGCAGACGGTGCCGGACATGACGAATTCATTCCGCATCTTTGCGCCAGCGGCTCTGGACGATCCGGTGCGGTTCATCCGGGCAGCCGTCGAATGACGAAGCCGGCCAGCCAGCGGACGGGCCGCGAGCGGGAGCTCAGCCCTCGAAAAAGACTCCAGCCCGCGTGAGGGCTTGGCGCAGGGCTGGATATTTCAGGTCGCGCGAGCCGAGGTTCCGGGCGGCGCAGAGGGCGGCGGCGGTGCCGGCGCCCTGGCCCTGGCCCATGCAGCAGACCGTGTTGCGCGTGGACATGTGGGCGTCGTGGTTCGAGGTGATCATCATGCCGCAGGCATAGAGGTTCTCGATGCCCTGGACGCACAGGGCCCGGTAAGGGATCCCATAGGTGCCGCCGTTCTTGACTTGGTATCGAGGGGCGGAGTCATGGAACCCGTATACCATGACCTCGTCGTCAAAATGCCTGCCTTCGAGCACGTCCGGCAGCGTGATGTCGTAGTCGCACTCGATCCGCCGGCCTCGCCGGATGCAGAGCCGCGGGCTGGTTCGGGCCATGAATGCCTTCTCGCAGCCAGGGACGAACTTGCGGAACAGCTCGACCGCCTGCGCCATCCGCCGTCGGATCTCGAGCTCGGCTTTGGCAACCTCGTCCCGGTTCGTCGGGCTCACCGGCATCTTGAGATTGCACTTGATGAACATCAGATAGTTGTCGTGGACGGTCGTGGTGATCATGCCCATGCCGATGGCGCGGGCTGCTTCGGCCATGCCCGGCACATTCACTGACTCGGCGCCGGCGCGGACGATCTGATCGGGCTGGCCGCTGCGCATGCCTCGGGCCAGCTGGCCGGACGCCCGATTGGCCTCGAGAAACGCATGGTACTTGTCGATGTCCACATTGCCGATCCCCACGCTGTTGCAAACCGCATAGTCGTTCGGCTCCTGGTATTGGGCGCCGGCGCCAGCGGCCAGATCGCCGTAGGCCGTGCCATCCACAAACGATTTCCCCTCAAAGGCCTCGCGTCCGGACCGGCTCTCGACGATCACGCCTTGGATGCGCGCGCCGTCCATGATGACCCCCGCCAGCAGGGTGTTGACACAGACGAACACGCCCGCCTCGACCAGCATCTCGAACGTGACAAGCTTGTACAGCTCCGTGTCGATCGCCGTGCAGACGGAGTCGTAATTGAATCCCCGGACCATTTCCGCATGGCCGGAACAGCCTCCCACCCGCATGAGCCGATCGATGATTTCCTGCGGGATTCCTCGGACCACCTGGCGCCTGGCGACGCCGGGAAAGGCCTTCCACAGATTGTAAAAGCTGTGCAATGCGGTGCCGCCCTCCGTCACGGTCCCGCCCGGGTAGCCCTTGGCCTCGATCAGGACCGTGCTGGCTCCCTGCCGGGCCGCGGCGATGGCCGCCACAACACCCGCCGTACCCGCTCCGGCCACCACGACGTCGAATTTCCGGATCGGCAACCGCCGGGCGGGCTCCTCGTAATAATCTCGGCCACCCCCTGGTTCTGCGGAGCCGCCACGGGCCAGCCCGGCACCCATGCCTGCCGCGAAAATTCCTTTCGAGAACTGGCGTCGATTCATCCTGGATGGCTTATTCATATGCTCAAGACACGATTCGCTTTTCGACTGTTTCATGCGCTGCGTCGTCTGTCTTCCCGCGCAAAGGCGCGGCCTGCATCGCGAACGTCTGCTCCCCTGTGGGCCCGGTCAGTTGGCCCGGTGTTGTGGGTTAGCCCAGACACTGCCGCAGCGTCTGAAGGTATTGGCGGCAGATGTCCCTCATGTCCGGGTCGCCGGAGTGCCGGTCTTGTTCGAGGGAGAGGAAGCCCTGGAAATCGGTTTGCCTCAGGGCGCGAACGATGGCCTGGAAATCCATCACTCCCTGGCCGATCGGCGAAAAGCTGCGCATCAGGCCATCGATGTCGCGCAGATGGAGGTTCACGAGATGCCCCTTGAGCTTGTGGATGGCCACCGGCGGGTACTCGCGCCCCAACTGGATCCAGCCCGCATCGAGGTTGAAACCCAGGGCGGGATCGCGAATCGCGTCCCAGAGACGCAGCAGGGAGTCCGAGTCGGGCGTGAGCGTGTGGGTATGGTTTTCGATGGAGAACTTCAGGCCGTGGGCTTTGGCCCTGGACACGCACTCTTTGACCGTCTCCACAAAACCGGTCCAGATCCGATCCCAGTCGAACCCGTCGGCGATGTCGATATGGAACTTGGTCTGGGGGGCGCCGCGGGTGACTTCATAATACCGCGGCAGATAGGATGTCGGTCCCTTGAGTTCCCGAGCCCAGGGGGCCACGATGTTGACGATCGGCGCCTCGAACCGGGCGGCAAGCCGGCATCCGGACTCGAAATGGTCCAGCGCCTCCTCGCGCTCATCGCGCCGCGGGCTCGAGAGGTTTTCGACTGCCGGCTGGAACAGAGCGAATTGCGGAACACGCAGCTTGTGGCTCTCGAGCTTCCGCTTCAGCCGGCCCACTCGATCATCCGTCCAAAAGGTCTTGAAGTCCCCGCCCGACGTGGCGATCAGCTCGATCCCGTCAAACCCCAGTCCGCCGATGATGTCGATGGCCGCCTCCGGATCGGCCGCCGGGCCCAGATTATGGAAGCACCAGCTGACGCACCCGAGCTGGATTTTCCCTGGACGACCCGGGGCGGGCTCGGCCGCGCGGGCCAGGAACGGGGCCGAGGCCATGGCAGCCGCGGCGGATTCGAGGAACTGGCGCCGGCTCAACATGGATGGCTGTTTCATGCGATGCAGCCTATCATCCCGCCCGTCGGGAGGCCATGCCCATTTTTCAGAGTGTGCTGCAACAAACGGAGATGCGCCCGTGTTGCCCGCGAATCGGTTCGACAGATCGATCCGGTCATGGCTTGAATCTTCCATGGCTATACAGAGCGTCATAAGTCCACAACGCCGGGTCAGGGGACCCGGCCTACAGAATCGTGTTGCAGGTCGCGTGCCCTCACGCGGCGGGACTTATGACGCTGCGCATAACCGCTGCATCGACATGCTCGTTCTCGCAGTCATCGCCACGATGTGCTGGGCACAACCGCTGCCGGCACGGCAGCCCATCGTCTTGCCCAGCCCGCAGCCGTTCCCTTCCGTGGCGGCCACGCCCGAGGAATTGGCGCGGCTCCGCGCGGCCTGGCAAGGCGCGGGACCGGCGCATGCGGCCGTGGCGCGGCGGGTCTCCGAGGCCAACAGCGCGCTCCAGACGAAGGTGGTGTTCCCCCCCGAGGGCGGCCACCACAATCAGTGGTACCAGTGCGAGTCCTGCCAGCTCGCGCTGCACACTGTCGATGCCAAACACCATCGCTGCCCGAAGTGCAAGCGGATCTACACCGGGTTCCCCTACGACAACGTGGTTTACAGCAGAGTGCACCACCGTTTGACGCAGGATTTATGGTCCTGCGCCTGGGCCTATGCGCTGGCCGGGGACGAACGGCACGCCCGCCGGGCACGCGAGATTCTGACCGGATACGCGCGGCGTTATAGCGAATACCCTTATCACAGCGCGAACATGGGGAAGGCGACCGACCCGGCCAGCCGGTCGGGCGGCCATGTGTTCGAGCAAACGCTCAACGAGGCGAGCTGGATCCTGGATGTCTGCGAGGCGTATGACCTGGTCCGGGAATCGCGCGTGTTCTCCGCCGAGGATCACCGGGCGATCCGGGAGGATCTCCTCCTGAAGGTCGCCGAGAACATCGCCAAGCACAAAGCGGGCAAAAGCAACTGGCAGACATACCACAACGCGGCCTTCATGATGATCGGAGGGGTGCTCGATCGAGCGGATCTCGTCCGGCAAGCGATCGAAGATCCGAAAAACGGCTTCGACTACCAGATGCGGGCCTCGGTGTTGCCCGGGGGCATGTGGTACGAGAACTCATGGTCTTATCATTTCTACACGCTCGCGGCAGTCGATCGGATCGTCGAGACCGCTCGGAGGCTCGGGATCGAGCTGGATTCGGCGCCTCAGGTTCGAGAGATGTTCGCGGTGGCGCTGGATTATCGAATGGCGGACGGCGCCCTGCCGCGGTTCGGAGATGCCACCACACCCCGGATCCCCGGCGAGCGCTTCGAGGCGGCCTATCACCGATGGCGGGAGCCCGCATTCCTGGCTCTCTTGCCCGAAGGCCCCACCTGGGATTCCGTGCTTTACGGGCGCGCCGAAAGACCGGTCCAGGAACCGGGCCATCTCCGAAGCGCCCTCAAAACCGCCGCCGGCCATGCCATCCTGCGTTCCGGGACAGCCACCGCGGCCTTCACCTTCGGGCCATTCGGCGGGTTTCACGGCCATTTTGACAAGCTCTCTTTCGTCTATTTCAGCGACGGCATCGAGCTGGGCTGCGATCCCGGGCGCGCGCGCAGCCAGGCCTACCGGCTCCCGGTGCACAGGAACTGGTACCGGGCGACGATCAGCCACAACACGGTCGTCGTTGACCGGGCCTCGCAGGAAGGTGCCGAAGGCCAATCCGAGCTGTTCACGAGCGGGCCGGATCTCGCCGCGGCTGCCGCCCGCATCGATCGCGCTTACCCGGCAATCATCCACCGGCGGCTGCTCGTCTTGCGGCCGGGCTTTCTGGTCGTGGCTGACGTGCTGACCTCGACCGATGGCAAGCCGCACACCTTCGATTGGCTCTATCACAACCGCGGGGAAGCCATCGACTGTCCAGCCGCGACCCGGGAAGCCCCGGCGCCGGAAGGACAAGGATTCGAGTATGTCAGCGACATCCGGTGCGGAACGAGCGGCGAGCCGATTCGGGCGGCGGTGGCCATGGACGCTGGCCGGGTCCACATCCTGTTGAACGGCGAGGCTGGAACGGATGTGCTGGTCGGGACGGGGGTGGGCGAGTCAGTGCTCGACCGTGTGCCGATGCTTGCCGCCACGCGCCGAGGCCAGAGCGCATGCTTCGCCGCCGTCATCGACCCTGCAACGAAAGGCCAGGCTGATGAGGTCGACGAGATCGAAATCCAGCCCCATGAGACGAGCGGTTACGTCATTCGCGTGCGCCTGAGCAACGGCGCCCAGGAGCTCTTCGCCTGCGATCCAACGGGCAACAGGCGCACCGTCGAGGGCGTGGAGACGCAGTCCAAGCTCCTCTGCCTGCGCCAGGAATCCCAGAAGCCGGCTCGGATACTGTGGGAGGCGAAAGACTGACCAATTGGGCTTCCCTTGGGAAGGCGGGGACCTATTCTCTGCCCGATGAACCGCACACGCATCGCCGCCATCCTGGCCCTTGGATTGAGCGTTGTCAGGCCCGCCGGATTCGCGGGCGAGGCTTCACCCGCAGCGTCGAGCCCCCGGATGCTATGGGCCGATTCGAGCCGGAACGGCCGCCCGTTTTCGAAGGATCCGGCGGTGATCGAGTTGGGGGGGCGCTACCTGCTCTACTATTCGATGCCGCCATCGACGAACCAGGCGCTGCCCGCCGGCTGGGCCATCGGCATCGCCGAGAGCCCCGATCTGTTGAGCTGGACCAAGGCAGGGGAGCTGCTGCCGGCCCAGGAGTGCGATCGCCGCGGCTTGTGCGCGCCCGAGGCGATCGTGATCGAGGGGAAGGTCCATCTCTTCTATCAGACCTACGGCGGCGGCGCGCTGGACGCCATCTGCCACGCCGTGTCGGATGACGGGCTGCAATTCACTCGCGATGCGTCGAATCCGGTGTTTCGCCCGGCCGGCGATTGGACCAGCGGCCGCGCGATCGATGCGGAGGTGTTTCCGCTGGGGGGCGAGCTGCTGCTCTACTTCGCAACCCGCGATCCGGAGATGAAGACCCAGATGCTGGGAGTGGCCAGCGCGGAGCTGCGATCGGATTTCAGCCGCGCGGCCTGGAGACAGCGCTGCTCGGGTCCAATCCTGAAGCCGGAGCTGCCGTGGGAGAGGAGATGCGTTGAGGCGCCCTCGCTGATCCGGCGGGGCGGCATGCTCTACATGTTCTACGCCGGCGGCTACAACAACGAACCCCAGCAGATCGGCTGCGCTGTTAGCGAGGACGGCATCCGCTGGAGGCGGCTGTTTGCCGATCCGCTCATCCCGAACGGCGCGCCGGGCGACTGGAATGCGAGCGAGACCGGACACCCCGGCGTGTTCGAGACAAGGGACGGCCGGACGTTTCTGTTTGTGCAAGGCAACCGGGACCGGGGCCGCACCTGGTTCTTGTCCTGCTACGAGATCGGGTGGGACGCGGAACGCCCGTTTGTCCTGTGGGATTCGGACCAGTTCCCTATGAAACCTCTTCCGTCCGGATCGTAAAATCGCACCAGGGATCCTTCGCCGCGCTCAGAACGTAAAGGGCGTGCGCATCGCACGCGAGCGCAGCCGGTTGGCCTCGGGATCGCCAGCGAACTCGGCCCGGTGCAGGTCGAGCTTCAGGTTCCGCTTCAGTTGCCCGCAGATGTCGGCGGCCAGGCAGATGTTCATGGATTGGCACATGACATCGGGATTCGCCGCCGCCGGCCGGCGCGAGCGGACGCAGTCGAAGAAATCCCGCGCGTGGTTTAACTGCCGCTGGGTCCGGCCCGCGTATTCGGCCAGCACCTTATGATAATCAAGCAGCAGCGCCGGCGAGGAGACGTCGGTCCGCGAGTAGCCGTCCGCGGCTGCGGCCCATCCTTCCGTGCCATCGAACCGCTCGCCGCAGGCGCCATGCCAGAACTCGCACGGCTCCCAAACCGATCCGCCCACCCGGTAGAGAACCAGCTTCACCCCGTTGGACAAGCGCGTTACCATCGTCGCGTCCGGCCCTGCATATTCGAACTCGATCGAGGAGACGCTGGACATATCGAGCCCGGCCAGGGCCTGGGCGACCGTGTGCGCGCCCCACATGGCGACATCGGTAGCGAAATCGAAATAGTGATACCACCCTGCGCCATTGACGTAGCCGCTGCTGTAGGGCCGCCAGGGACACGGGCCGAGCCACGCATCCCAGTCCAGCTCGTCCTTGGGCGGCTCCGGCTCCTCGGGCAGCCAGTCCAGGCGCATCCCATCCCGCCACCGAATGTCGGCGTAGACCGTGTGGATCGGGCCCAATCGGCCGGATCGGGCCAGCTCGATTGCGAATACGTGATGCGGCTCGCTGAGCCGCTGCGCGCCGGTCTGATAGACCCGGCCATACCGGCGGGCGGTCTCGACGACCATCTGCCCCTGCGCCATCGTCAGACAGGCCGGCTTCTCGCAATAGACATCCTTGCCCGCCCGCATCGCCAGCACCGAAGCCAGCGCGTGCCAGCGGTCTCCCGTCGCGATCAGCACCGCATCCACATCCGCCCGCTCGGCCAGAAGCTGCCGCAGATCGCCGTAAGCGGCGCAATCCTTGTTGCCATACTTGCCATCCACGACATTCTTGGCCGCTTCGCGCTTGCTTTTGACGACATCGCAGACGGCAACCCACTGCACGTCCGGCTCGTTCAGCATCCAGGTCAAATCGTAGGAGCCGCGCCCGCCCATTCCGATGCCGCCCATGAGGATGCGCTCGCTGGGCGCCACGGTCCCGTCGCGCCCGAGGGCGGACGCGGGAACACAGCAAGGCAGAGCCAGGGCGCCGGCCGCCTGCATTGTTTGCGCGAGGAATTGGCGCCGCGTCAGTGGGATGCTCGTGCCGCTGCTCATGGGGTTGTTTTGATTTCTTTCCCATCATATGGCCGCCGCCACCCCGATCAAGCTCGAAGAGATAGGGCGGCTACAGGCGGAACTCCTCGGCGGTCTTGGCCTGGAGCCGCTCGGCGGCGGTGGGCAGCCCGGACGGGAACCACTGGCGGAGCTGCCGGCTGCGCTCGACCATTTTCGCCAGCGAGATCAGCGGCGGCAAGGAGCGGAATCCTTCGCCCTCGGGCAGGTCGAGATCGAGGTCTGGCGCCGCGGAGTCATGGACTCCGCAGGAGCCGGACAAAGGTTTCGTAGAGTTCTCGGGACCCATATTTCAGGAAGAGCTGCTCGTAACGCGGATCGCGCAAGTTCAAACCGTTGCGCCGGATCAGCAGTTCGACATCCTCGGCGTAACCGCCGATAATTAGAAACGGCAGAAGAGGCGGCCGCTGTCCCAATTGGATAAACTCGGCCAATTCCATGTGCAATCAGCTTAGGGTCTGTGCAGAAATTAATTCCGATTTTGCTGGGTGGGATTGGGCGGGCTGGCAAGGCGCGACGAGCGAGCATACTCAAGCGAGATGCGTTCAACGAACGAGGCGGATGGTGGCCTGCCGCACCGAGAAGCAATCGTCTCCCGAAAAGACGAGGTGCAGCGTCCGGCCATCGCTGCTCATCCATTTCGCGGGAAAATCGCCATGCTCCCCGGGACCAACGTCCCATCGATCGGTGAAGAACGCCGCCGTCCATGGGCCCCATGGCTCCGGCGCGTCGTAGATGCCGAAGCCGCCCGCGAAACGGGTGTCGCCGCGGTCTTGGGTGCCGGCCGGCTGCGGGATCTGCTGCCACCAGAGGTAGCGCTCGAGGGGCGCGCAGTGCGTCATCGCCGAGCGCAAGCACGCGCCGGCATGCTCGAACACGCCGCCGCGCCGGCGGATGTCTCGCGTCCACACCGGCTGGCCGGCGGCATCCAGCGTTTCAAAATACTCCCACGCCTGCCGCGATGTGAGCTCGTCCTTGGGGGCCCGCATCAGGATGAAGCGGTCGGCAGGCGTGTCGGCCCGAGGATCGTCAGGCGAGTAGGCATAGACGTAATCGTCGCGCGCGCCCATGTAGTCTTTGCCGAAGTTCACGAAGCCCATCAGGCCGAACTCGGCGAATGTCCATCCGGCAAAGGTCCACGTCCTGGCGTGATCGCGGGACCAGGCGAGCTGGGCGGTTGCGCCCTGGCGATTGGCGTGGCCAAGCCAGAGGTAGAGGACGCCCTCGACACAGAGAATTCCCCAGCCTTTCTTGCCTGCCCGGCCCTGGCCGAGCTGCTCGGCGTGCGAGCGGACATTGAAGCCCGCGAATGAGTCCGGCATTCCGGTCACGCGCGCAAAGCCCAGGCTCAGCTTCCGCTCCACCTTCGGCTCGAAGCCGGTCCCGTCGCCCCAGACCGTGTAGAGCGCATCGTCGTCAGCCCACGTCAGCGGCCAATTGTCGCCGTCGCGCGCCGCGCGGATGATTCGATCGGCGGGCGCCCATTCGAAGGCGGCGATCACAGGGCTGGGCGGGCAGGGTGGCGCAGCCTCCTGGGCCTGGCCCGCCCAGGCCAGCCAGCATATGAGCGCGAGACACAAGCGGATTTCTTTCATGATCTTGTCTGCCATCGGGCCCAAGGAGTATCATCCTACCCGATGAGACCTGAAGCTCCATATATCCCCGCCGCCGCCCTGCCCGTGCACGCGGAAAGCCGAATGGCAGGGCCGCCGCCCTGTGAGCGCCGACGGATGGCTGCACGCCTGCAATCCGACACGCAACGGACCTGGCTCATCCTGTTGGCTCTGACACTGATTTACGCCTTGTCGGTTGCGGCGGCGACGCAGTGGCCTCTGCAAATCAGTGCCGACGGGCGATCTCTCGAGGAGCGGGATGGCGCGCCGCATTTCCCCATCATCGATACGGTGTGGCAGCTCAGCTATCTCAACCAGCCGGACGTGGACCTGTATCTGAGCCGGCGGCCCGCGCAAGGCTTCAACGCCGTGTTCGTTTCCCTTCTCGGCGTCGAGAACCTGCCGCACGGACGCAACTCGACAAACGATAACGGCCACATGCCCTTCGCTGGCAGCGTGGGCGCGCCGGATACGCGGCGCCCCAATCCAGCCTTCTTCGACGATTTCAAAGCAACGCTGCGCAAGCTGCGCGAGAAGAACATGACGGTATTTCTGGTTCTGGGCTGGGCGTCGGCCTGGCAGGAATCATTCTCTCGGGAATCCTACCGCCGCTACGTCGAGTTTGTGCTCGGTGCATATCCAGCAGACGAATTTGCGCACGTGGTTTTCTGTTTAGGCGGCGACAAGGGGATGCTCAGGCAAAAGAATCTCGACAAGCCGATGCAGATCGAGGCCGGCCGGCATCTGCGCCAGTTGATGAACGCGCGCGGCGACCGGCGGTTGCTCTCGGATCACCCCGGCCGCGGCTCGACCATCATCAATTACGCGCCGGAAGAACGCGCGGGATGGTCGGACATCCTGGTCGTTCAATCCGGGCATCGCGCTCCGACGCAGGACGTGCCCGACTGGGTGCGGCAGGCCTATGAGGCCAGCCCGGCCGCGCCGGTGTTTAACGGCGAGCCGCTCTACGAGGCCCACAACCCGGGCCTGGAAAACGCCGAGGTCCGCTGGGCGCATTGGGTCTCGGTGTTTTCAGGCGCGTGCGCAGTCGGCTACGGCGGCCACGGTTTCTGGGGCATCGGCGCCGATGTGCCCGCGCGTCCGACCCGGCCCGGCCACAGCCGCGACTGGTGGAAGGCGCATCTCGAGGATCAACCGGTCGCGAGCCAGGTGAGGCACTTCGCCGCTCTCAACCAGGCCTATCCGTTCCACCTGGCTGCGCCCGACTTCGCGTTGAACCAGCCGCTGGTGCAACATCGCGGGCAAGGCACCGCTTATACGGCGGCATTGGTTGCCAAGGACCGCTCCTGGGCACTGGCCTATTTGCCTCAACAGCCCGGGATCGCCGAGGTCGCCCTCCGCATGGATGCTTTGCGCGCCCCCGCGCGTCTTCGGTGGTTCGATCCGACTTCGGGGGCTTTCAAAGAATCCGCCGAACGGATCCCCAACCGCGGGATCCGCCTCTTCAAGGCGCCCGGGAACAACCGCGCCGGGCAGCGTGACTGGGTGCTGGCACTCGAGGCGGCGCCTTGGTGATCATCGGCGACGACGAGCGGCCCGATGGCGTCCCGTTGAAGGGAACGTTGTGGGCGGCCGAGACGTTTGCGGAACAGCGCCTGGGCGTGCGCGTTCTGTGGCCGGGCGAGCTGGTCCTCGCGGTTCCGAAAACGGCCGCGATCGAGCTCGACGCCATTGACGATCGGTTCACACCCGTTCTCCGGAAGCGCAGCATCCGCAACATCGGCTATAACGAACGCATCCAGACAGGATTGGACCGGCCGGGCTGGAACGCCGACGTGTTCAAACGCCACGCCAGCGAATCCGAGCTGTGGTTTCGCTTCCATCGCATCGGCGGCAGCTTCGTTGGCGGTTACGGCCATGCCTACGGAACATACTGGGACCGGTTCTCCGCGCAGCATCCCGAGTGGTTTGCCCTCCAGCCCGACGGGACGCGCGACCAACGCAAGGCGCAAAACGGCGCGCGCGCGCAGCTGTGCGTTTCAAACCGCGGATTGATCGAGCAAGTGTCGCGCGACGCCATCGAGTCGCTGCGGCGCAATCCCGCCGCCGACTGCGTCTCGCTCTCGCCCAACGACGGCGCGGCGGTGACGCACTGCCTCTGCCCGAATTGCGAGGCCTGGGACGCGCCCGGGGGCGAAACGATCGAGATGTGGGGGCCGAAGGAACCGACCCGGCATGTCTCCTTAGGGTCTGTGCAAAAATTACTTCCGATTTTGGCGCGAGCGCCGCCGGGCCCGATGCGAGGCGCAAGGGAGGGAGTGTATCCCCCTGCGATACTCGACCGACCGAGCCACGAAGCAGATGGCCCGGCGCCGCCCCGCCCCTGCGGGCTGGGGGTCTTGGGCGCGCTGGCTGTGTTGCTCCTCGCTCACAGACCGCGCGGGTATGCTCGCTCGTCGCGCCTTGCCAGCCCGCCCAATCCCCTCCAGCAAAATCGGAATTAATTTTTGCACAGACCCTTAAGCGACCGATACGTCCGATTCTATTCCGAGGTGGCCGCGATCGTGGCGCGCGAAGTCCCCGGGCGCAGCCTGGACGCCTACGCCTACAGCGTCTATCGCCTGCCGCCGCTGCGCGAAAAGCTCCATCCCAACGTGATCCTCGGATTCGTCGGGTTTTCCTACCTCAACGAGTCCTATCGGGAGCAGTCGCGCGAGGCTTGGCAGCGATGGTCCGAGATGGCCAGCCGGATGTTGCTGCGGCGGCCCGAAGACCCGCCGCCTGGAGGGCTTTCGCCGAAAGGGCCGTCTGGCTTCGTTGCTCCCCACCTTGAATCGCACTGGCCCGCGGCTCTCGCATTGCGGGAAGAGCCAGGCCAGGGCATTGCGGACTTGAAAGCGTCGGCGGAACCCAGCGGCACTTTCTGTTACACGTTCTTCAAGGCGGTGGCCGTCAAGAAGCGGTGATGGCCGCCCTTGTCCGTCCGCTGGCCACGGTGCTGGACTGGGTGTAGAGTGGGACCATGGTTCCGCTCCTGTCTTTCGGACGCCGATGCGCGGCGCCGGTCCTGTTCGTGGCGGCCATTGGAGTTCTGGTCGCCTTCACGGAGTATTGGATGTGGCGCCAGCTCCATCGGCCACCAGCCGCCCGCCGGCGCCCCGCCCCCGCGCCGAATGCGCGCCGCGCTCCCATCCCGGGCCGGGGCCGCCTCCGCACTCGAGCCGCGTGATGGACGAAGAGATGCGCTCGCGCAGTCCAGGAGGCTCAACATTCGGCTGGTTCGCCGGCGCGCCGCGCGAGGCGATGCAGAAAATGCTCCGCCGCCTCATGCTCGGCAAAGAGCCGCTCTTCGCTCCGAAAAGCCTGCGTGTGCGAGAAGCGCCGGCCGTTCAGGACCGAAAAGCCGTGTTTCTTGTGCAGCAGCTCGTGGTACAGGACGTAATCCACCACCCAGGCCGGCACCGCCGGCGCATCGAGCGAAACCGATAGCATGACCGTGTCCGTGCTCCGCTGGTAATGTCCGAACTTGCGCCCTGTCAGCGTTCGGTTCCAGACCAGCCTCGGCCGGGGCATGCTGCCTCCAAAATAACCGGCATTCACCCGGGCAAAGCTCGCCTCGAGGTTGTGCGCGCAACCTTGGGTCGAGGCGCCTGGAAGCTCCGCGAACGACTCGATCTCCGCCAGCACTTCGCTGAAATCGTCGGAGTCGGCAAACGCGCGGATCCGGCCCGACAAGGGGGATCGGCGGCCATCGACCATGCTTTGGATCAGCGCCCCCCATATTTCCGGCTCGGCGTTCAGAAAGCCCTCGCTCACCTGGAACAGAACAAGGTTGCTGTAGGGGCGCTTGCGCCAGAGCGCCCGCATGTTGACCAGGTGCAGGACGATGGGGGACGTGAAACGAGGGGGGCAATCCTCAAGCGCTGCGCGCGCGCGCTCCAGCGCCGCCAAATGGGCGGCCAGATTCTCCTCCTTCGACAGGAATTTCAGCCAGCAATACGCCTGGCGGGACGGCGTCTCCAGCGCGCCAGGCGAGGAGTGCTGGCGGGCGCAAATGGCCTCGATCGCTTCCGCCGAGCTCTGGATATCCATGAGCATTTGCGCTCGGGCGCCGGCGGAGCCGAGGAGAGGAGACAGGCGTTGCCAGAACCGATCGGCCAAGCTGTCCTCCATGGCGCACACATTGCGGACCGCCACGCGATGGACTCGTTCAGGTTGGGCTTGGCCGGCCTGCTGGACGGGAAGGTGTTCCAGGTCCAGCTCCTTCAGGAACCGATAGGCCATTCGAGATGGGCCTGGCAGGTGCTCGGGCGTCAGGCCGCCCCGGGCGCAAATCTCCTCGACTTGCCGGGTCAGCGACCGGACCCGAGCCGCGAACGAAGCGGCCTGATCGGGCTCCAAACCCGCTCGCAGTTGGGCTCGGAACCGGTTCAGTGCCTTCAATAATCCTTTGATGCGCATGGTTCCGTGATACACTGCCTTCTGTGACCGCCGTTCTCGCGGAACGGACACCTCGGACAAATGGCGCATTGGGCAATAAAACCGTTTCGGCCGCAATCCATTTTCACCATCGATCCCATGTCATCTCCATTCCTCGATCCACGCCGTCAAGCCCGCTTTCTTGGCTTCTTGCTTTGCGCTCTGTCGCTGGCAACGATCCGCGAGGCCGCCGCGCCGCGCGGCATGGCAGCCAGCCTGGTTTCTCCTCCGGCTGCCAATCCCGTGCCATCTCCAGCCCCTGCGGCTCCGCGCCCCTATCCCGAGCATCTCCGGTGGTGGGCGGAGGGTCGATTGGGCATGTTTATCCATTGGGGCCCCGTCAGTATCCAGGGGACGGAGATCAGTTGGTCGCGGGCCAATTCCAACACAAACTGCCCCAACAAGGGACCGATCCCCGTCGAGGTCTACGACAACCTTTACAGGGAGTTCAACCCGACGAACTTCAACGCGCTCGAATGGGTGCGGATTGCCAAGGCGGCGGGCGCGAAGTACATCGTGCTCACGGCCAAGCACTGCGATGGTTTTCTGCTCTGGCACTCGAAAGCCAGCGACTACAACATCTCCCAAACGCCCTTCCAGCGCGACGTCTGCGCCGAGCTGGCCCAAGCCGCGCGGGCGCAGGGCATCAAGATCGGCTGGTACTTCTCGCCGATGGACTGGCGCGATCCCGATTTCCGCACCGAGCGCAATGGGGCATTTCTGGGCCGAATGCAGGCGGAGCTCCGCGAGTTGCTGGGCAACTTCGGCCCCATTGACTTGCTCTGGTTCGACTGGGATGGGCGTGAGCCGTGCTATGATCAGGCGGGCACGTACGATCTGGTGAAATCGCTTCAACCCAGGATCATCCTGAATAATCGGCTCGACCTGGGCCCGGGCAACAGCAACCGCCAGTTCCTTTCGATCCACGCGGACTACTGCACGCCGGAGCAGGAGATCGGCGTGTATGACGACCAACACCCCTGGGAATCGTGCATGACCACCTCGCTCAAGAACCAGTGGGCATGGGGCGGTCCCAAGGATGGCGTGAAATCGCTCCCCACCTGCCTGGAGATGTTGATCCGCTGCGCCGGCGGCGACGGCAACATGCTGCTCAATGTCGGCCCGATGCCTTCCGGCGAAATCGCGCCGGAACAGGCGGCCCTGCTGAAGCAGATGGGGATGTGGCTGGAGAAGAACGGCGAAAGCATCTATGGCACCCGCGGAGGGCCGTTCAAGCCGGGCGACTACGGCGTCTCCACACGCAAAGGTAACACCGTCTACATCCACATCTTGAAATGGAACGAAGAAACGCTGAAGCTGCCGGCCATCCCTGCCAAGGTCGTCCGCAGCCGCCTTCTGAACGGCGGCAACGCCGGGGTTCGCCAGACAGTATCCGGCCTTGAAATCTCCTTTCCCAAAGCCGGCCGCCAGCCCATAGACACGATCGTGGCCCTTGAACTGGACCGTCCTGCGAACGATTTCCCGGCAGCTGCTGCTGTCAGCCAATGACCGCCCCCCATCATCCGGAGGGCTTGCGTTGCACGCATAATACGTTCAGCGGCAAACGACCATGTGCAAACATCGAAAACTGATTGTCTTAGGGTCTGTGCAAAAATTACTTCCGATTTTGGCGGGAGCGCCGCCGGGCCAGATGCGAGGCGCAAGGGAGGGAGTGTATCCCCTGCGATACTCGACCGACCGAGCAACGAAGCAGATGGCCCGGCGCCGCCCCGCCCCTGCGGGCTGGGGGCCTTGGGCGCGCTGGCTGTGTTGCTCCTCGCTCACAGACCGCGCGGGTATGCTCGCTCGTTGCGCCTTGCCAGCCCGCCCAATCCCCTCCAGCAAAATCGGAATTCATTTTTGCACAGACCCTTAGTCGCCGCACTGTATGGCTTCTGCCTGATCTGGGGGCAGGCGCGTCTTCCATTCGCGGCGATCAAGGGTTTGGCCGATTATCGATTGCTCGAGGCGGAGCCATCGGTATCTGCCCCGATCGACGCTTTGCATATGTGGAAGATCCAGGAATAGTACCTGAACCGTTCCATGAACATCGTGACCGGGACGCAGCCGCCTCGGATCTCCGCGAAGGTGCAGTGGAATTATGGTGTTGTGGCACGGGTGCAAACGGGCCACTATATTGCGCCGATGGCCGCGGAGGCAATGGACTGCGCCTATTCTATTTGCTATGAACGCGAACTTATTTTTCCTCACCGGAACACTCTTGTTGGGCGCGGCAACGCCGATCGAAGCGGGGATGGAATCCAGCAGCACATGGCCGGAGGCATATTCGGTCAGGCTCGACAAGGCCGCTGGCGCCCTGACCTTGACCAACCGGTTCTGCGCCTTCGAGCATGACCTGAAGAAGGGCGGCGCGATCTGGCGGATCACGCTCGCGCACGGAAGGTCCGCCAACCTGCTGGTGCGCCCCATCGGGGCCTATCTCCGAGATCAAAACGGCCAGGCATGGACCGATCTGAAGGACGCCGCCCCCCGCGTCACGCACCGGCGGGCGGGTTTGAACGAGGTGGTGACGGTGGAATCCGCTCTTTGCGATGAGCAAGGGCGATCTTCGGATCTGCGGGTTAAGACCACCTTCGAGTATCGCTGGGGCTGCGTGAAGATCCGCAAGGAGCTCCGCTCCGCGGCCGGCGGTTTTCGGGCGCGCGAGATCTGTCCCTTCTCGACGGTCCTTTCGCCCCGGCTCTCCGATTACGGCTACCGGGAAGGCATCGCCGAGGAGGACGGCGCGCCTGCGTTTTCGTTCGGAAGCAACCGCTGGGGGAAGCTGCGTCTGGGCCAGCCGGGGGATCCGTCGCTCCAGACGCGCTTTGTGCCCCGCTCCATGATCTTTGTCGATCCCGGCGTTGAGGGTTTAGAGTGGTTCGTCGGATCGGATCTGGCGCAGTGGGATCTGCAGCTATCGGGCCGCCGCGGCCAGGCCCGCTGCTCGCTCGAGCCCAGCCGGGAGCCGCCCGGCCTGGCTCTTTCGATTGCCCCCCTGCGGAGCCCGCAAGATCCGGTCACTGTGACCAATGGCGCCGCATGGGATTATTACCTCGCCGTTCCCCTGCTCGAAGGACGCGCCCAAAAACCGTGGCTGCACACAACCTTCAATCGCAACAAAGGCCTCTGGATCTCGGCCGACGAGATCCGGCGCTGGGCCGAGAAGGGCTATCAGACCGTTCACTGCCACAACGATGGCGATTATTACGACGATGGCTTGTTCTGGCGCGATGGCGCCTACCCGTCCTACCCGGATATGGACGGCTACAACCGAGTCTTGAAACAGTGCCGCGAAGCCGGGATTCGCACAGCGACCTACTTCTCGAACAAAGAGCTGCACCCCAGCACGCAGGAGTATCAAGAGCACGGCGCCGATTGGGGCCGGATGAACCGCAACGGCGATCTCCGCCACAATTTCTTTCGGGGGAAAAGCGAGTTCGGCGTGCAGATGTGCCTGCGGTCCGGCTGGGCCGAATTCCTGAAGCTGTCGATCGACCGGGTGCTCCAGAACCATCCGCTGGACGGCGTGTACTACGACTGGAACGTCGCCCTGCATTGCTGCAACCCGCTGCACGAGGGTAAGAGCGCCGCCGCCGCGGCCGATGGCCACTGGGACATGGATGAGCTGCTCGAGCTGATGGCGTGGACCCGGCAGCGGGTGGGGCCGAAAGGGCTGGTGATCGTTCATAACACCACGACGCCGATGTTCGCCCTCGAAAATCTCGCGAACTATGTCGTGGCCACCGAATGGGGCTATCGGAAATGGACCGGCCGCGCGCCGGATCTCGAGGATCTGCCGCTGGAATGGTCGCTGGCCGGCGCCCGCTCGCGCGGCGTGATCAGCTATGGCACGATCGACAGCTCGGCGCCGCGGAGGGTGCACCGGCTGTTCGCCCTGGAAGCCTTTCTGGGCGGCGTCACTCCATGGCCGGCCAGCGCGGAGACGTTCGAATTGGCGCCCCTGCTTGAGCCTCTGGGCGACATCGGCGAGTATCGGTTCGCCGATTGGCGGAACGAAGCGGTGACGCTATCCGACCGCCGCTGCGCCTCGGCCGTCTATAGCCGTCCGGGCGAGGCCTACGTGCTCCTCGCCAACCTCGATGAGGAATCCAAACGGATCACATGCGCGCTGCATCCCGAGAAACTTCCGCATCCATTGAGCCGTGTGACCGCCGCCACAAGGCTCGAACCAGCCGGCGAGCGCTCGATTCTGGACGTCCGCTCATTACTGGAAAAGGGGATGGAGATCACTCTCCCAGGCAGCGATGCCATCGTCGTTCATGTGCGGTGACATGTTGGATTCCCGAGTGAAGGCGGACGAGCCGGCGTCATGGGGCGCATGAGGCCGTCGGCGATGTCGAAAGAGATCTCGCCGTAGTGAAGCGCGCCGCAGAGGTGCAGCCAGAGCGCATTGAGGATGGCGCTGGCGGCGGCGAGGTTGGTGAAGAGGATTTGGGGGACGGATGCGATCAGCTCGGTGCAGCTCCGGTCGGTGGGGAGGCGGTCGGCCGGCGACTGGATCTCGGGATGATGGCGGGTGAGGGGCAGCGTGGCGTCCTGGCCGCTGCGGCGGAGGTAGATCTGCACGTTGCCAAAGGTGCCGCGCCGTGCGAGGCCGCTCCCGTCCTTTCCGACGCCGTCATTGCCGCCGGAAATCAGGCAGACGCTGCGCAGTTGAGCGCAGCGGTCGTTGGCGAGCTTGCGCGTGGCGTGATTGTCCACGGTCAGGAGCACCAGGTCGTCTTCCTGGATGAGTCGGCCGGCGTTGTCGGGGGTGAGGAATTCCTCGATGGCAATGATGGAAAGGCTCGTTTCGGCAAAGCGCGGAAGAAGATCCGCGCGCAGGACGGCGGCCTTGTTGCCGCCGGAGCCAAAGAACATCCGGCTGGCGTTCGATGGCTCGAACCGGTCGCCGTCGATGAGCACGAACCGGACTTCGCTTCCCAGCGAGGCAAGGAAGAGCGCGGCATAGCGGGCGACGATATGGCCCACACCGCCCAGCCCGATGAGTTTCACCGCGGCATCGTCGGGAAGCCGCGGCTCGAGGAGCCGGGCCCGGGGGACAGCAATGGGGCTCATGGCTGGGACGGGGAGGGCGCATCGTCGGGCATCGGGCCGCAGGAGCAGGGTGGCGGGGAAGACGCGCGCGTGCCATGGGCGCTCTCCTCGGGTTTGGGCGCGGCATCGGCGCGATCTTGGGCTTGGGGAGCCGGCCCCGATGAGCCGCTGCCCAGGCTGGGGGGCGAAGTTCTGGCGGCGCCGCTCGCGGGCCCGGCCTTGTCGGGGGAGTCGCACTGGTGCGTGCTGGACCACGGTTTGACGGCAACTTTGGCGACCCAGTCCGGCGGCACTTCGTCGATGCGGCGGCGATGGTAGCCTTCGAGGATCAAGCTCAGATCACGCACGCTGAACCGGTAGCCGTCCGCGGTGGCCTCGCAGTGGATTTGGGGCGGCTCGTCCAGGATGCGGCCGACGACGATGTGGAGGCCGGGGCGGTAGACCTCATCGCATCGATCCATCGAGGAGGCGTAGGCGGGTCCGTCCACATGGCTATGAATGTCGCCCAGGAGCGCCAGGTGGGGCGGCAGGGCCGGCACTTCGTATTCGAGCTCGATCGGGTAGGGCTTGCCGCTCCAGGTCTTGCCGACGAGACCGACCTGATCCGGCACCACGATTTCGATGGCGTTGGCCGCGCGGTTCCATGCGATCAGGACCGCGGCTTCGGAGGCGTGCCGGTCGCCGATGAGATCGAAGAAGCCGATCACCCGCTCCATGAGGCGACGGGGGATGCGGGGGTAGCTCAGCTTCATGAAAGGCGCCTGGCCGGCAAGCTCGCTCGGGAACTCCCCCATGGGCACGCAACTCCGGAAGAACGGCGTGTTGCGGCAGAGGAACAGCCCGTCGCGGCTCAGGACATAGAAGGCCCTTTCCTGCTCAGGCCAGGGCATGGCGTCGTCGAGCTTGAGGTAGATCGGGGTGAGGAGATGCGCGCCGGAGCATTTCATACATGGACGGATTGGTTGAAGACGATTCGAGCGAGAGCGGCAGCGGTGCGCGGAGCCTTGGCGCGGGCGTTCAGGTGATGGAAAATCCGCTCGGCAGCCTGGCGGACGGTGTGATGGGCCGGCAGCCAGGGGACGTCGAGCACGAACAGCGGGTTCTTCGATGATGCCTCTTCCCAGGCCTCGACGGTTCGGATGCGCGGATCGACTTGGGTGGAGGCGGTGTACCAGCTCGAGCACTCGTGGTGTTCCGAGCTGAGGTTGAATCCGGTCTCGAGCAGGCAATGGCGCAACGCCTCGAAGCTTGCAACCAGGCGCTTGCCCGTGTCCGGATCGCGCATGGCGGGCGTCGTCGGTAGATGCTCGGTGCAGATCCACGACAAGGGATGGCCGTCCGGCGGATCGAATCGGGAGCAGTTGAGCAGCCCGGGAAAGAGCAGCTCATCATCGAGAGTCTTGAGCGGCCGGATGCGGAAAAAACACTCGTTGGCGCCGGTGAGCTGCAGATTGCCGTCCGCGTCCGCGGCGAACACCGCCAGCACGACGAGGTACGGCAGCGCGATGCGAACCGGGCGGTACTGGGTGCCAGGGCCGAACGGGACGGGCGAGTCCGGCGCGATCCAGCAGAATCGCTGGATGCAGGGCGGACACTCGTAGATCCAGATGGTGATCCCGCCCTCGGTCATCACCGCCTTGACGCCGTCGGGGAGCACGACCCCGCCGGTGTCCATCCGGCGCGCAGCCACCTTCGCCAGGAAGGCGTCGATGGGCATGGATGCGGTCTTGCCTTCGGGCGACGTGGCGGTGACCTCCGCGCCGCGGATGGCAAGGCTGGCTTTTTCGACGCGCCGCTGTCGATCGCGCATCTCCGCCAGCATCTGGATCAACGGCGAATCGGCGGGCATGGCGGTCTATCCTTTCTCGCCGGCGCGGCGGCAGAACATCAGGCACTGGCCGGGGCGGACCCGGACATCGTCGCCGACATCGTTGCCGTCGAGCACGGCCTGGCTTTCAGGATCGAGGTCGAACCGGTCGCGATAGCGCTGCCGGATCTCGCCTACGGTCATGTTGCCCACGGGCAGCCGCTCGGCGTACGGCCCGCTGGAAACGGTGACCGGCAGCTGGCAGGCCGGCGATTCGTCAAACAGGCCGGCGGCGCCGCTGGGGCCGCCGGAGCGTTCGTGGTCAGGACGGATGAGCTCGTTCATAGGAGTCAGGATGGTTGGCGGTTGCACAGACCCTTAGCGGGATGAGCCATTCTGCAGGCCGGGCCCCCTGCCTGCATCGCCGCAGGCAGTCACGCCCGGCCCGGTGCTGCGGGCTGATTTCGCCGGATCTGCATTGCGGTGGTATTCGAAGGAGAGGTGCGCCGGCTGGGGGATGCGGCGGAGCATGGCCACCCGCGCCCCATCGGGCAGGTCGGTGAAGCTGCCCACGTTCTGCTCTTTCAACTGGCCGGCGATGCCCCGGAGTTGGGCGTCGAAAGCGCGCAGCATCTGCTCCAGCGTGATGCCCAACGGCTCGCCGCTTTCGAGCTCGGCTTGCGAGGCCTCGGCGGCGGCCTGCTGGACAGCCGCATCGACGAGCGCGCCCGTGAGGAAGTCCCGGCGGTACTTGATCACGGGCGTGGTCGAGCCCGCAAAGGTCAGCTCGACCAGGCCTGGGTCGGAGCCGTTCGGGCTGAAGAACCAGGCCGCCAGGTCTTGAATGTGGCCCTCCCAGAGCTCCTGCTGGGTGCATCCGTTGTTCGAGATGGCAGGCAGACCCCGAGTCAGCTTCTCGAGGACCGCCACGAACGAGCGGCGCCGCAGGCGGCTGAAGTGCTCGATGGCGCCCCCGACGCGGCGGAGCAGGGCCGGATCGACGAGCTGGGGCTCATTGGTGGTGGCCAGCACAACCACCAGGCGGTCGGCCAGCTCCAGCCGGCCGGGATCCAGGCTCTGGAGCACCGTTGTGAGAATCCGGTCATGGATGGCCTCGTGCCCCCGGACCCGGCCTATGCCGTCGACCTCTTCGAGCACGATCAGGACCGGCAGCTTGATCGTCCGGCCGTCGGCGGCGGTGAAAGTCTCGTCCGCAAGCTGCAGGGCCTCGTCCATCGCCCGCTGCCAGTTCTTCTCGCTCTCGCCCAGCCACATGCTGAGGATCTGGCTCGCCCGAATGCGGAACACGCGGGGCGGGAGCTGATCGATCGGCCGGCCGATCGCCTCGCTCATGATCTCGTAGAGCCGGCGGTGAATGGCCGCGATGGCAAGGCTCTTGCCGGTGCCGCTGGCGCCGCAGAGCAGCTTCGTGCAGCAGCGGCGCAGGCGATACCGGCGGCGCAGCTCGGGCTGCTCGAGCTCCATCCGCACATGCCGGGCCACCTCGTCAATGCAGCGCGGCGGCGCGCCGATGTCGCGATCGACCTGGACATCGGGGACGGGCCCGCGCTCGAGGAACCGGTAATGCGAAAGCTTGTCCTCGGCCGGGATGGCGGTCAGCGCCAGGGACCGGCGCGGGCTCACGATGAGAGCGGCGCCGGGGCTGACTTGGCCGGCCTTGATCTGATCGATCAGCACGGGCGCGGCCAGATAGACGGCGCGCTCGGCGCCGGCGCGCAGGCTCGCCTCGATGTGCCGGCCGTCGATGCGGCGCTCGAGGCGGGCGACCTCGCCGGTATGGAGCGCGCTGGCCGCGCGCCGGAGCAGGACTCGGCCCTTGCCGTCGAGCACGACGCGGTCGCCGAGACGGAACGCCGCCAGCATGTCTTCGTTGGGCACGATCGCATACGCCTCGGTCCCGTCGTCCAATATCACCAGGGCCACCGGTGCGGAGCCGCCCTGGGAGGGCAACATCTCGATGAAGACGGCGCCCCGCATAGGGCCTTCCTGCAATCCCTTCAGGATGGCATCCAGCTGCCTGGCTTTCTCCTCGCTGACTGCCTGTGCGGATTGCTTGCCCACGTCGTCGAGGATGGCCCTCACGATGGGCTCGGTCTCGGGATTGACGTGATTGAACAGCTCGCGCGCCATGTCGCTGCGGTGCTGCCATGGCAGGGACGGGTCGGCAATGGTCAGGTAGATCAGGTGTTGTTTGCTCATGGCCATGTGAGGGTTCTTCCCGTGGGCCTTTTTCTTCGAGGTGCTCATTCGTCGAAATCGAAGCCGGGCAGCAGGTGGAAGCCGCGGGCTTGGAGGCGGCCGTCCTTGAGCCCGAAAAGCTGGTGGACCGGCTCCCCGCGGGCTGTGAGACCGAAGACATGGCAGAGCGCCCACGGCTGGCGCGCAAACACCGCCTTGTGCCAGATCTGATCCTCGTGCGACGCCCACGCGCTGGTGACCGCGCATGTGGCCAGCTTCTCGCACTCCGCGCAGACCTTGCCTTCCTCCGGCCGGAACGGATGCCCGTGGGCTTGGCCGAGAAGCCGGTCGGCGCGAAGGGGGAATGCCTCCTGGCGGTCCCGCTGGATCTCCTGGAGGATCTGCCAGGACCGGCTCGTGTAGCTCAGGCTCAGCCGCTGGGCGTCAGTCTCCTCGACTTCGACCGCATCATGGACGATCGAAAAGAACTCGCCGGTTTCCGGACAGGAGACGAGCGAGCCGAACAGCGCCCCGCCCGACTCCAGGCCGGCCTCGGCGCCGCGCCGCGCGCACGCCTCGCACCTGGCCAGCGCGTCCCGGGTGTAGAAAACCACGGGCCCGCCCGCATCGATCGGCGCCACCGGGGTTGCGCGCTCGAGCAGCGGGCCCAGCGGCTTGCGCAGATACCTGAGCGCAGGGCTGCGCAGGGTGATGTCCATCGCTATGCCGCTCGATGGCGGGGGCTCGGCCGGCAATTCCGGCGGATCCGCCACCACATCGAACAGGCATTGCTCGTCTGCCTGAAGGACCCCGCCCGCGACCAGCGCCGCCATCATCCGATGGGCCGCAGGCCGCAGGCACGCCAGCGTGAACAGGCACTCAACAGGCGCGCCAGCAGGCGGTGCGACCTCGATCCGGAAGCCGGCGCAGCGCGAGCTCGCCTCTTCGGCAAAGATGGGCGACAGCTGCATGCGCGTTTCGGACAGCGGAGCGCCGGGGTGGCCGATCCGCAGGCAGCCGTCCCGCCAGGCCTCGCTCGCGGCGTCCATCCAATCCGCGCTCCGCACAGCTTCGCACGCGAGCATCGGCCCTCCTCGAGACCGGAACAGCCGCACGCCGAGCGGCTGGGCCAGCTCGAGACGAATCACGCCATGGGCCGCGGCCGCAGTCATCGCCATTCCCGACGGATGTGGCGCCAGTGCCAGAGGACATGCCGCGGGCAGCGCGCCATGCCGCAGAGATGCAGCAGCACGCGAAACCAGCGATGACGCAAGGCCATGTTGGCCTGCCAGTCCTGGACGCGTCCGCGGCAGGACAGGCGCGAGCTGCTGCGGGCGCGAAGGCGCATCAAGGCGAGGCGGCAGCGACTCGATGCCAGGGCTTGCTCGATGTGGATGGTCGGCATGGGACGGTGGATGGGTGGCGCCGGCGGGGCAGGGGGGCTGCTGGCTGCCGCCCCCCCCTCCCCACCCGGCGCACCGCGCTCAGCCCAGATGCGTCTTGGGCGTGAGGGTGACCCTGGCGTCGGCTTCGATCTGCTCGCCGATCTGCCGCTCGTCGTCCAGGAACGCCCCGCGGCTGTTCCGCAAGGCCCAGGGGACGTCGGCGGGCAGCTCCATGCGCTGCGCCAGCGTCTGCGCCACCGCGCCTGCCGGCACATCGGGCTGCAGATCAGCCTCGATCTCCAGCGTGCCGGTGACGTCCGCCGCCCGAAGCCGGAACGCGCGATCCCGCAGCGGAGGCGCCGCGGCCGTATCGATTGGGATGTTTCTCATAGGATCCTTTCTGTGAGGGTTGTGGGACTCGCGCCGCCGGGTGCCAGGCAGACGATCGCCAGCGAGGGATCGCCCAGGGCTTCGGCGGTTTCGGCCAGCCAGGCAAACAGATGCCTGAGAACATCGACACCGGCCAAAAAGAGCGGCTCCGAGTGCGGCGCCCCCGTCAGATCCACCTCGGCCTCCAGGGCTCCGCAGGGGCTGCCGGGCATCCGGGTCCGGACCATGCCCCAGCGGTGCTGCGCCTCGACGGACAGCTCCTCGAGCGCGCGCCGGCGCGGTTCCGAAAGGTCTTCCGCCAGCCGCGGAAGGATCGGGAGGCGCAACGCCCACCGGGCGGGCTCGAGAATGACCTCCGTCTGGCGCACATAGCCCCGGGCCCGCATCGTCAGCGCTCCCGGGGGAAGCCACGACCGCACAACATCGGCGGCGGGCGGCTGCCAGCCCGCCGGAACCGCGCCGCCCCGCACGGCCAGGGCCCAGCCAAGCAGCGTCGCCAGCGGCACCGGGCCGAGCTCGGCCTGACCGCCCTCCCCCGGCTGCCCGCCGAGCGCGGTCCAGGACGGGATCTCGAACACCCGGCGCGGCGGCGTGCCATTCGACAGCGTTTTCCACAGGCCAGGCCCAAACAACGGCGGGGCGCACTCCTGGATCGGCTCGCTCAGCACCAGCCACTGGCCCGACACGGCGAATGTCGCGCCGTCCCGGCGATACATGCGGCCATCACGAATAAATCCGCATTCGCGCAACGGGCCATCCAGATCCGCGGATGGCCGTGAGGGGCGGGCGATGGCAGGGTCAGGTTGCATGATTCGGCTCGCTTCGCAGGAAGGGCTCGCGGGTTAAGGGGATCCGGTGGACGTTCCGCTGCCACCAGTCGGCCGCCGCCGCATTCAGCACGCCCGCCGGATCGAGCCTATCGAGCTGGACCGTCTGCAGGGTCAGCGCGCCGTATGTCATGAGAACGATCTCCGACAGCGGAATGCCCGCAGGCAATTGCGCGCCCAGGCACAACGGCTGGTTGGGATCGACGCTGACAGTGCTGAGCCAGACCGGCCGGGGCGACAGGATCCGGATGAACGCGTAGCCCGGCTGCGGCATGAAGATGGCCTCCGGCGGATAGATCACCCCGAGCAGGGCGCGCGGGGCGACGCGCAGCGGGCCTGCCGGATCGGGCATGCATGGCACCGGCATCTCGATCTCGACCTTCGCCCGCAGCCCCGCCGAGAGATCCGCCCAATGCACGATCATCCGGCCGGAAATCTGGGCCAGCCCCAGCAGGTCATGCAGCTCGCCAGCGAAACGTTGGCGGCAGGCAGCCGGCCCGCCACACTCCTTTTGGGCCAGCTCCCACATGGTCATGTAAATGCCCGACAACTGGATCTGGCGCAGATCGTCCAAGGTGGGTGCGGGCGTGGAATGGGCCGGGATCATGGGCTGGAAGGGTTGGCAGGTTGTGGGCGGATGAGCGTGCCGGCATCCCCGGTGCGAAGCAGGATGCTGACCGCGCGGCGGACGCCGAGCCTGCGCAGCGGCCGGCCTATGGCGGCGCCGAGTATCGCGGCGCTGACGGCCCGGTAGGTGTGGAACTGAAGCGGGACGCGCATGGCGCCGCACCGGGGGCATTGCCCGAGATCCGCGCGCCCCCGCGCAATGAACCGGCGCACCGGCGCGGGCCGCTCGCAGCCGCAGCCTGCGAACTCGACCCAGTCGTGGCCGGCGATCTCGAACTGCGCATCCGGCGGGGCTGGCACTCCCGTTGCTTGCTGGACTGCCTCTGCCAGGGAGCGACCTGCCAGCGGCTCAGAGACTGCCGCCTGCCCCAGCCGCGTGTGGTCCGACGGGCACTTAGGATTGCGCTCAAGAGGCGAGATCACGGTGCGATGGGTGAAGCCGCAGTATTCGAGCATGGTGTCGGCGACCGGCTCGCCCAGGCCGAGCAGATGGCGCAGGATCTGCAGAACCCCCAGGCTCGCTGCCATCGAGCAGATCGCGCCGAGGCTATTCGTCGCGGGCGCTTCATGCGGCCGCGGGGCCGCGGCCGCGGGGCCCCCTTCGCAGCTGAACCGCGCCTGGCGCGCCAGCAGATCCAGCTCGGCGCGACCATACAAGCAGCGCGGGCATGCGCCGGCGCCGCCCGCATTCCCAAAGAGCCGGACCTGGACTGTGAGCGTTGGGCCGTGGACCGAGGCATGGATCAGCGGCTTGCTCAGCCAGAGGCTGCGCTGCCCTGCCTCGATTTCAACAGACAGCAGGTCGGGCGCCATCACCACCGCGCTCGCGTCCGCCATGGCCGCCAGGTCCAGCGCCTCGACCGGCCCGGGAAAGGCCGCCACGCGCGTCGCCGGGCTGACCGCCTTGCACCGCCGCGCCACCGCCTGGGCCTTGGACTTGCCGACATCCTCGGGGTCAATCTCGTGCGTCGGCAGGCTCGCCGGCTTGTACGACTTGGGATCCACCAGCAGCAGGCCGCCCAGGCCCATCCGCGCCAGCAGAACCGCGATGCGCCCGCCGATGCTGCCGCAACCGATCACCGCAATCAGGAGCGCCCGCAGTCCATCGAGCGCTCCGGCCGCGCAGCCCAGCAGCGCCATCGCCGGCGGAGGCGGATGCCCGGAGGCCCGCTGCTGCGCGCGGCGCGGCAGCGCGACCTCCTCGAGACGCGCAGGATTAGTCTTCATGCACGGGGGGATCGATATAGCCTTCCGCCAAAACGATCGGGCGCCTGCAGACGGGGCACTCGCGGCTCAACGGCGCGCACGAAAGCCCCGCTTCGGAGTCCCGTTCGCAATGCATCGCCACCCCGCAGATGCACGCGTAGCAGGTCGAGCCGGCGGCGAGTGGCATCCGGCAGACGGGGCAGGACTTGCCGATGACCGCGCCAGGCGTCAGGCCGACCGCCGGACGGACGTAGAGCGCCAGGCGAAAGCTTCCGCCCCCTGCCCAGCGGAATATGTCGCCCGGCGCCAGCACGGCCAGGCGCGGGGCCGGCTCGCCGTTCACCCGCGGCGCCGCTCCCGCCGGGAACCGCGCCAGCAGCCGAAGCTGCCTGGCCGGATTCACAAATGGCTCCACTCGCACCCCGGCCGCTTCCGCGGTCGGCGGTGCCTCGGCCAGGACAAGACGATCCTCCGCCCCCTTCGTCAGAATGGACGGCTCGAAGGGCAGGCGCAGCGCCGGCTCGGGCGCGCCCGCGCGCCAGGCGTCGACGCCCGGGCTCGCCGGCCCAACATGCAGCTCCTGGTTTCCGGTTTGCATCGATCTGTCCGGCCTGGCCGCGCGCGGGTTCCGCGGGGCGCTCCATACGCCCCGCCGGCCGCGCGCTTTTCCCTGCCAGGCACAATTTCATCTTCAAAAAACCGGCGTCCATTGTGCAGAGACGCGCCGCAAAAACCATGGGCCGAACATCCGCGCGGCGGGCCCATCGGCGCGCAAAGCCAAACGCTTGGGGGAAAGGGGCTGCAGCGCTCCGCAGGGCGCGCCCGCCTGCCCCGATCCTGCCCTCTTCCTGCGCTGCCAAGGGTCCGTGCCAAAATGAATTCCGATTTGGCTGGAGGGGATTGGGCGGGCATGCGGGCCTCCTCACGCAGCGCCCGGCAGGCGGGGCGGGATCAGCACAATCCGCTCCTGCAAATCGATCGACAGGTTCTCGGGCGGCGTGCTGAGCCGAAAGCCGCGCCGCGACGGCCCCGTCTCGAGCAGCATCGGATGGGAGCCAAGCCTCTTGAACAGCGTGCGCACCTCGCTCATCACGCTGGTGACCGCCTGATCGTCGATCTCGTCGAACATCCCCTGAAACACGGCGGGGTTCTGGCGCTTGAGGGCCAGGATGAGATCCGCGATGTCCTTGGCGCGGGGGAACGGGGGCAGGCCCGTCGGGAACGGAGGCGGCCGCCCGCTGAGATGAAGCCCGTGCGCCACGAGGATGGCGAGGACCAGGAAGCCGCGCCGCTCGAGCGTCGTGTGCGCGGCGCCATTGACGGCGATGGCGCGCGGGTTGGCGGGCTTAAAATCGCCCGCAAGCGCGACCCGGTCGTTGGTTTTAAAGGGCAGGATCCGGAGGGCAGGAGCGCTTGCGGTTTGCATGGCAGGGGGGATGGGAATTGGGCTGGTGGGAGGCGCCGCGGGCGCGCCCCGGGCGGGGCGCTGCCCGGGAGCCCGCCGCCGGGGCGGCACCGGCCGCTGCGCGCGGCCGACCTGCCGCCGGAGCCAGCCGCAGGGGTTGCATGTTGACCAGGATGCCGTGGTATGGAAGGAATAGCAAGCAAATAAATAATAATATTCTATCCATAGAGATTACGCGTTGTGGAACCGCTCGATACGAGTTGACATCGGCCCCGGCCGTGCGGTAGGCTGGGGGGACGTATGGCAAAGGAACGCGGCGAGGGCCAGACGGCGATCTCGGTCTCCCTGCCCGCCGAGCTTCTCGAGGAGATCGACCGGCGCGCGGACTCCCTGGGCCTGGCGCGCAGCCAGTACATCGCCCTCCTGGCGGACAAGGACCTGCGCGAGCTCGGCCCTCTCCTCATCCACGGTGACCAGGCGCGCATCACCCGGCAGGTCGAGCTCACGCCCGAGGCCTACCGGTTCCTCCTGGCGGCGATCCCCCAGATGGCCGATTTCGAGCTGCGGCTCTCGGGCATCCGGCTCCCCGACCCGCCGCGCGTCCCGAGCGCCGTGAAGAAGAGCGAGCTCTGGCAGCTCTTCCTCGATGAGCAGAGGGAGATCCTCAAATACAAATGGATCGAGTCCGAAAAGGCCGGCCGCGATATCGGCATCGAGAAGGCGATCCGCGACTGGCTCCAGAAGCATTACGAGAAATGGGTCGAGGCTAAGCATTGACCCGCCCCTGATTTGGGCGGATAAAGGACGGTGCTCGATAGCGAACGCATCATGCTCCTGCCGCGCGCGTACTACAGTGCGCCAGTCGCGATCTTCCTTGCTTCGACCTGCGACACTGTTCTGGGGAGATTGGCAGCCAATAGTGAGATGGCGGTTGAGCCTCCCCAGCGTGATGCCTGGCTTCAGGAGATCGCGATTCTCAAGGAGGCGCTACACGATCTACCAGGGACATTGTTCCTCGAGTTCAGCATCCCGCGCATGGGCAAGCGGATCGATGCCGTTGTGGTGTCTGGCGCCGTTGTGTTCGTCATCGAGTTCAAGGTTGGCGAGAACCGCTACACGCGCGCCGATCTGGACCAGGTTTGGGACTATGCCCTTGACCTGAAGAACTTTCACCAGGCGAGCCACAACGTCCCGATTCTGCCGATTTTGGTGGCTACCGAAGCACCGATGAGCGATCGACTTCTCCCGCCACCGCATGACGATCAAGTCTATCCGCCAGTTCAGGCGAACAGATCGGGGCTCCGCCGCCTGATCGACATAGGGCTGGGCGAGTATCAAGACGTTCCTTTGGATGGCGTGCGTTGGGGCACGGCGCCCTACCATCCGACACCAACGATCATTCAGGCTGCGCAGTCCCTCTACGCGCAGCATTCGGTTGACGCCATTGCTCGCCACGATGCGGGCGCGAGGAATCTGCGCGCGACCTCCGCGAGGATCGAAGAGTTGGTCGAGCAAGCGCGCAGCTCGGGAAGCAAGATGATCTGCTTGGTAACCGGGGTGCCGGGAGCGGGGAAGACGCTCGTCGGGCTGAATATCGCCACGAAACGCCGAGATACAAACGGTCCGACTCACGCGGTATTTCTCTCTGGCAATGGACCCTTGGTCGCGGTTCTTCGCGAAGCGCTGACCCGCGATGAGGTTGCCCGGCGGCGATCGAGTGGCGAGCGCGTCCGGAAAGGCAAGGTGGGCGAGAGCGTGAAGGCGTTTATCCAGAACGTCCATCATTTCCGGGATGAAGCCCTGCGGGAGACCGCGCCCCCGATCGACCATGTGGTAATATTTGACGAGGCGCAGAGGGCGTGGAATCGGGCGCAAACGTCAGCTTTCATGCGCACGAAAAAGAAGATGCCTGGCTTCAGCAAGTCGGAGCCGGAGTTCCTGATATCGTATCTCGACCGGCACAACGATTGGGCTGTCATTGTCTGTCTGGTTGGAGGCGGCCAGGAGATCAACAAGGGCGAGGCCGGCATTGGCGCATGGCTCGATGCCATCAATGCGGCTTTTCCGAAGTGGCACGTCTATATCTCACCGGAGCTGACGGACAGTGAGTATGCAGCCGGCCACGCCATCGATGCCGTCCGTTCCCGACCCGACACTCATTTCGACTCGAACCTCCATCTTGCGGTATCCATGCGCTCCTTCCGCGCCGAGAACGTGGCAGGGTTCGTCAAGGCGGTTCTGGACTGCGAGATCGACGCCGCACGCGACGCCTATTCCATGCTCAGCCGGCGCTACCCGATCGCCCTCACGCGCAATTTGGACCGGGCTCGGGAGTGGATCCGGCAGCACGCTCGCGGGACCGAGCGGTATGGGCTGGTTGCCTCATCGGAGGCACAGCGGCTGAAACCGCATGCAATTGACGTTCGTGTGAACATCGATCCCGTCCACTGGTTTCTCGATGACGGCTGCGATACCCGATCAAGCCTGTATCTTGAGGATGCCGCCTCGCAGTTCGACATCCAAGGCCTTGAACTCGACTGGATCTGTGTGAACTGGGACGCGGACCTGAGGTTTGCGGGATCCAGTTGGAGCTACCATATCTTCCGCGGGGACCGGTGGTGCGGGCTGCACAAAGAGGACCGTCGGAACTACCTCCGTAACGCCTACCGCGTTCTTCTTACCCGTGCGCGGCAAGGCATGGTAATTTTCGTCCCGCCAGGTGAGGCAAGCGATCCGACCCGATCCCCTGCGTTCTACGACAGCACATTCCAATATCTTACCGGTCTGGGGATCCCTGTGCTGATGAAGTAGCACCGGGTCACATCCCATCATGCAACCATTTACCGCTCACATGCTGCTTCAGGCCGCCCATGGCCTCCCGGCGAGCGACCTGTTATCAGGCGCTGGATCCTCTAACCCGCCGCAATCGCGCCGCGCCTTCATTTCACACCCTCGGGCTGAATTGTCATATATTGATGCGACCTTATTGATTGCCAAGGACGGCTGGCAGGTGGCCCGGCAACGCGGGAATCACTTGATCCTGCAGTTCTCGGTATCCCAGCGCGCGGTGTATCTCTTGATCAGGTCAACCACCGGGGCTGGATCGTCCAATCCGTGAGGATGATGCCCAACGGCCGGTTTGTGGAAGACATGGATCGTGCCGCCGAGCGCCTTGTAGCGCTGCTCGATGATGGCGGTGTTTTCCTCGACGGGCACCACGTCGTCGGCGTCGCCAACGACATGGATGAGCGGGATGCCGGCCTGGAACAGCGGTTCGAGCAGGTCGACGGGGTTTTCCCGGTACGCCAGCGCCTCGGCTTCATTCTGGAAACCGTAGTGGTTCCGCAAACCGATCCAGTCCTCCGGACTGCCTTTGCCCTTGCCCTTGCCGCCCGGCCAGCTCTTGAAGTCGCAGACCGGCGCGTCGCCGTAGATGCACACAACTTTGTCGGGATTGCGCGCGGCGAAGCGGTAGGCGTACAGGCCGCCTCGGCTCACGCCGATGAGCGTGCCCTTGGCGCTTAAACCTTTGGAGACAAGGTGGCGATGGAAAGCGTCGAGGTGCGCCTGCGCGGCCGGGCTGCCAAAGGTGTTGCCCACGTTCATGTAGACGTAGTGGTAACCGGCCTCGACCAGCCGCGCCACGCCGGTGCGGTCGTCGAAAGCAGTCGGGAACTCGAGGCACCACACCCATGGATTGCCGGGGCGCGGGTTTCTGGGGACGGCGACCCAACAAGGGCAGCCGTCCACGGTGAAATGATGGCGCGAGAAGGTTTTCCACGTATCGGTCCGGGTCGGCTGCCAATCGATCGACATCTGGAAGGCCCGGTCGGTGAAGGCGAGGTAGCACTGCCAGTCGTAGGGCGCGATCCCATGTTCGAAGGGGCGGCGGTGGTAAGCGAGGTGCGAGCCGATGGCAGGCTCCATTTCCGCGGGCCAATCCGTCGCCGGCAGGCCGGGACTTCCGAGAAACCGCCAGACCGGTTCGGCGGCTTTCATGCTCAGGAATTCGCCGTGCGGATCGAACCACTTGCCGGGGAAGCTGGACACGTAGAGCCGGCGGGGGGCGCAGGCCGCAAGCAGCATGTGCTGGTCGAACGGCATGGCGGCCTCGTTGTCGCTGTATTGCCGAAAGTTGCCGCAGAACCAGTGCGGGAACATCTCGTTTTGGGTGGAGACATTTTCGCCGTAGTCGCGCTTGGCGAGAGGCACGCCGCCGCCGCCGGTCTGGTTGGGGATCGTCACCGCAAATCGGTCGTCCTTGGCGCCGGCCAGGAGCGCGGCCTTGGCGAGCCGCGAGCAGCCGATCAGGGCCACGCGCTGGGCGTCGATGGCGGGCTCCTTCTCCAGCATGTCCATCCCGCGCATCAGCGCCCAGGCCCAGGCGGCGATCGCGGTGGTGTTGTTGCCAACACCGGGGACCGATGGCGGGAAAAGCGCATGCACGCCGTTGGTGTAGAGAGCTGGATCGTCCGGAGCGACGTCGCCATAGCAGGCGGTTGCCAGGGCGTAACCGCGCCGGATAAGCGTCTCGAATGGCCAGCTCTTGGCGCTCGAACCGCGGCTCTTTTCCGAGGCGCGGTGGCCGGCGACAAAATGCTTCTCGTTGTTGCGCAGCCAGCCTTCGCACATGCGGATCGCCGGATCGGCGTCGATCTCCTGGTTGCCGTAGTAGTTCAGGCCGATATAGGCGGGAGCAGCCGCGGCGGCCCCCTTGGGAATCCACAGAATCCAGTCGATCTTCGGGCCTGTGTCGTCGTTGCGGAACCACATGCGGATCTGCTTGCGCGTGGCGCGTCCGCCGAGGACGTCGCGGTGTTCGAGCGTCTCCAGACGCAGGACGGCTGGCGGCGGCGGGATCAGGCCGTACATCTGGTTTTCGAAGATGGACAGGATCTCCGCGCGGCGCTGCGGCCATTGGCTGGGGGAGACGAGCTTCGTGCCGTCGCTGAAGGCGAGCGGATCGGGCAAGGTATACGGAGCGATCTTGGTTTCGTCGTAATTCGGGGGGCGCGCAACCGCGTGGAGCGTCCAGACGCCGGCGGCCGCAAGAAGGAGCAAGCCCTTGTAGTTCATGCGCGGATGATCGAGTTTTCCGTGCCGCTGTCAACGCCCGGGTGGGACGTTGTCAGGATCGCGCTCCGCCCACGGCAGCCGTTCTTCGCCGTGGTCAATTCCGTCGAGATCCATGACCTCGCCGGTTCCCCCGCCCCCGAGCACTGCGAAGCCCTGCTGCGCCTGCGCGCTGCGCTCGATGCCTGGATCGCCGACACGGGCGACCGCGGTGCCATCCCGGAACCGCCCGAGGTTGTGGCGCCGTTCGCGCGGGAGATGCACGATTGGTTCAGCACGCCATCGTGGCATGGCGAATAGCTCGCCTGACTTCCTCGCCAGAAATCCAACGATCGTTGATCATGGCTTTGCCGCCCCCGCCAGCCTTCGCGACCCCTACGGGGCAGGGAGAGCGCAATGGGGTCGCATCTAAAATATTGACATTTGGGTTTTCATCTCCGTCGCGAGCCCTGGCCGCTCGCCGCAACAGGATCTGACGCCGAGCGGTC
>Ga0209310_1000648_pt1 | contig 35388 bp, 53 predicted proteins | sample AD_UKC030_MetaG_FD_184415 | JGI IMG/M metagenome (GOLD analysis project Ga0209310, IMG submission 184415) | Active sludge microbial communities of municipal wastewater-treating anaerobic digesters from USA - AD_UKC030_MetaG (SPAdes) (version 2) | ecosystem: Engineered > Bioreactor > Anaerobic >...
CCGGCTCCCAGCGTTGGCGGCGGAAGTAATCCCGGGGCAGAATTTGTCGGCGATGAAAAGCCGACCCATGCTTACGAACCATCGGTTCCGAGCGGTTCAAAACCGGGCGGAAAAGGTGATGTCGTAAGTCCGACTGACGACAATTAAAGGTTAAGAGGAGGCAATAACCATGCCGGGCAAAAAAGTAACAACAGACGACGAACTGGAGCAAGGCGGAGCAGAAGGCGCAGAAGATCTCTTAAACGAGGAAATCGACTCGCTGGGCAGCGACGCACCTCCGGAAGACGACAAGGGCGCAGGTAAGGACGAAGGACAGGACGATGGTGAAGGGGAAGACAAGGGCGGAGCAGCCGACGATGGAACCTCTGACGATCCACTCGATCAGAAGCACTCCATAAAATGGAACGGCGAAGACCGCGAATTTCCTCTGAGAGACATCCTCCGGTTCGCGCAGATGGGATTCGACTACAACCATAAGAACCAAGAGCTGAAACGGCAAAAGTTGGATCTCGATACACGGCAGCAAGAGTTTGTGCAGGGGACGCAGTTCCTGCAGTGGTGGAAAGAAAATCCGCAGGCAGGAATAAAGCTTAAGGAACTGATCGAAAGCGGTGATCTGACGGTCAAAGAAGCTGAGAAGATCATCGACAAAGACGATCCGGTCCTTCAAAAGCTGACATCCCTCGAACAGAGGATTGCCGCAAAAGAAGCCAAAGAGGATGATGCGGCGCTCGACGGAGAGCTGAAGGGCCTGCAGAAAGACCTCAAGGCCAAGGGCATAGAGCACAATTGGGACACGCCCGGGGACGACGGCCGAACATTCGAAGAAGTCCTTCTGGACTACGCGCTCGAGAACGGATTCGCTACACTGCGAGCCGCATATCGAGATCTGATGTTCGACAACGCTGTCGCAAATACCCGGGAGCGGACCGAGAAGGAAGTGCTGGCACGCCTTAAGAAAAACAAGGAAGTGCCGGACACTGACGCTCCAGCCAAAAAGCGAGCCGTGATAAGGCAGCAGGTCGACATTAAGGGTAAATCCTATGACGATCTGGGCCGAGAGGTCCTCGACGAAATAGCTCAAGGTGTCTATGGTTAATCTAACGAAAAGGAAGGGATAAATCATGGCACTAACGTACAATCAGTTGTCAGCGATAACTGAAAAAAAGTTTATCCCGAAAGCTGTAGATAATATCTTCAGCTCGAACGCTCTCCTGCAAAGGCAGCTCAAAAAGAACCTGCTTAAGCTCGACGGCGGCGACTCCATCATCCAGCCAGTGATCTACGCAAAGACATCGGCCGGCGGATGGTATTCGGGGTACGATACGCTTGACACTGACGACAACGAGCAGATAACTGCTGCGGAGTTGCAGTGGAAACAGGCGTACGCGAACATCTCCATTTCAAGACTTGAGGAGCTGAAAAACAGCGGAGATTCGGCAAAGATCAACCTCGTGAAAACGAAGGTTCAGATCGCCGAAAAGACCCTCAAGGACACGCTCGGGACAGGTCTGTATTCTGCAGGGACGACAGCGAAATCCATCAGCGGACTCCGCGTGATCGTCACCGGGACAGGCACAACGTACGCTGGTATCTCCAAGACCACGTACTCATGGTGGAGAGGTCAGGTCGACTCGACCACCACAACCTTGCTGATCACGGTCATGCAAGGAATCTGGGGTGACTGCTCGATCGATAGCGATAGGCCCACAGTCGTTGTTGGGACCCAAGACAACTACGACAGGTACTACGCGCTTCTGCAGCCGCAACAGAGGTTCATGGACTCCGAGACAGCCAAAGGCGGCTTCTCGAACCTTCTGTTCAACGGCGTGCCGTTCATCGTCGACTCTCACTGCCCGACCGGATACATCTACTTCCTGAACGAGAACTATCTTAACTTGACAGTTCATCAGGATGAGAACTTCCGGTTCGAGCCGTTTCAGAAACCCACAAGACAAAACGCGGCCACTGCAAAGATATATTGGGCAGGTAACTTTATGTGCTCAAACTGTCGCATGCAGGGTGTCTTGTCGGCAATCACCGCTTAAAGGAGGGAACTGACATGGGAACAAATGCAGTATTTAGTTTCGATCCGATGGTCGGAGAGTCGGTTTCCGCCGTAACAGCGACAAACTCGGTGGAGCTCGGAACTCTGCGGATGTACGATGGGGTCGTCTATCGCTACGTCTACAATATGGGAAATTCAGACATCCCCCCGACCTATGGGGTCACAATGAGTCTGACATCCGGATATTCGGTAACGATATCCTCTGTGACAGCGCTCGCAGATAAGTGCTTCGGTGTCGTCGTTAACGCGACGCTCACCACGGCCACTTACGGATGGGTCGCAGTCTATGGTCCGGCAAAGATCGAAGCTTCCACGACCGATTCGTTAACCACAGGAGTGGGCATAACGCTTGACGTTGATGGGACCTTTGGCAGCACGACTGCGTTAATCGGGGTAACCGCTCCGACTAACATCAAGGACATCTGCGGCAAAGTGATCGGTGCGGGTACAGCGACCGCAGGATCATGCTTGGCGTTCGTGAATCTGCTGTAGAATTAAAGGTGGCCGGAGCCGGGTTATGAGCTCGGCTTCGGTCACCAAATAAGAGGAGGCAAAAGGAATCATGGTACTAAAAACTATCGAAATGGATCTGCAGTATCAGGGGATCATCGCAGCGCCGCCGATCGCACAGGACCAGCTGTACAAACAGGCGTGCTCGAACGACGCGATCACGATAACCTCGTGGCGCGATATCTGGCTGAAGCAGATCAAGGCGAATCTCGAGACGTACGGAGACTTCAAGGCGAAGGGAATCGGCCAGCTTGCCGGCAAATGGGCCTACAAGCCCGGGATAGCGGTAGGATCCGGGCCCTCGCTCAAGAAGAACGCCCTGCTCTTAAAGGACAGAGGCGACATGCTGGCAGTCTCATGCACGCATAACTTCGCATTCCTCGAGGACATCGGAGTAGCCCCGGACTTCTATCTGACGCTCGACGCCGGACCGATCACCATATCGGAGCTGACGGAAGGCGGCAAAGAAAAGCCGGAGTGGTATTGGGAGCGGACGAAGAACCACAAACTGCTGGCATTCATCGGAACGGACCCGGAATTCCTGAAACGCTGGCAGGGAGAGATATTCTTCTACAACGCACCGGTACCTGACCAGAGCTACGTCGAAGAGCTTGAGAAGATCGTCACGTTCAACGAGTACATCTCCACCGGCGGCAACGCCCTCGGATCATGTGTCTACGCGGCGAAAGCGATACTCGGAGCTAACCCGATAGCATTTTTAGGCGCTGATTTCTCGTTCTCGTACACCAGCAAATTTCATTCTTGGGACAGCCAGTACGACAAGATGAACAAGGGCGTCATCTGGACGCTTGATGTGTACGGAAATAAGGTCCATACATGGCCCAGCTACCATAATTTCAAACTGTTCATGGACTACATCGCAGTGCGCGTCCCCGGCCAGTATTACAACTGCACCGAGGGCGGAACGCTCGGCGCGTATCTTGAAGGAAATATCGTGCAGATCCGCCCCATGGACTTCGCGGACTTCCTGAAAGGGTACAAGCTCCATGAGGAGTTTATCGGTAAGTGTCTAAACACGGATCAGCGAATGCTGGTCTATTAAAGGGAGGGAAAAGAAATGGCATACTCGATATCGGTTCTTGAAAAAACGGTGATCGGGAATCACAACATGGCGATCATATCGGCAGTCGCAGACGCGGCCTCCGGCATCGTCACGTTCGGAGCGAACGCTCTGTTCTCGGCCGTAGGGACAATCTTGTCGAGCACAACGGCATTGGTTAGAATAAGGCCCGGAATGGACGAGGCAAATTCTAATACGACCGCCGGTATTGGAATAAGCTGCGCGACAAGCGGCGATGTTTTCAGGTTCCACGTTCTATACAGATAGCAAAAGGGAGGTGAGGGCATGTACAGCGTAATTAACGCCAACGTTGCCACGGCAGCGTCTCAATCAAGCGAAGTTGATCTCGGCAGCGCAGATCAATGGAACGTCATATCCCTTGAAATACCGACATTTTCTGTCTATCTGTTAACGGCGGCCGCCAGCTTATCTTTGCTTGCAGCAGTGACAGCCAGCGCCGACGGAGGGACCTACAGGCCACTATACGATATCACGACATCAGGATCCACATTCATTCCTGTGCTCTGGAATGTTCCGGCCGGAAATGGCAACCAGATATTAAACATTCCGCCGGCACTCGGAGTGAGGTACCTGAAAGTTGATATCGGAGGCAACACGTCGACAGCGTCGTTCAATTTTAAGGTGATATGTCGATAAAAAGGAAAGAGGAGGCAAACAAAAATGAGTAGCGCGAACACGATGGTCGAAGTCTACAATCCGATGGACCATGAGCATAAGGAAATGTTCAAGGGCGAGCTGGTGACCATACCGGCCAAAAGTTCGATACAGATGCCGAGGAGAGACGCGATCCAGTTCATGGGGCAATTCACGGAAGTGAAGCTCGACGGACAGGATCTCCCGGACCCGGCGTATTTCAAGCAGCTTGAGATCAGGCCGCTTAAAGAAGCGCCGGCACCTGTCGATAAGGTGGAAGAGGTCGAAGCCCATCGCTGCATGAAGTGCGGCGAAGAATTTGAGAGCGCGTCACAGCTCAGGGCCCATCTAAAAAAACACAAAGATGAGGTGATAACCGATGCAGACGCAGAAGAACGACTTAAAAAAAGAACAGGATCAGGGAATAAAGCTAAAGGGTAAATGGTTCCTGCGGCTCTACGGCCCGGATAGCGAGCTGAAAGCCGAAAAGTGCGGCGATAACGTCGTCTGTACTAACGGCAAGGAATTCTTGGCCAGCTTCTTGAAATCGGCGTCGACCGCGGCCGCCACATTCAATATGCGGTACGTTGCGATCGGAACCGACAGCACCGGCGAGCTCGCGGCCCAGACAGCACTCGGAACGGAGATCAAGAGAGTGCAAGGGACCGGCAGCTACACCTCCGGTGGGATATACGAAGTGGTCGCGACATTCGGGACCGGGACGGCGACAGGAGCGATCGTAGAGTACGGCTTATTCGATGTGTCCACTGCCGCTTGTGGGACGATGTTCTCGAGAGACGTCGAGGATGTCATCAACAAGACCGGGAACGACACTTTGGTGGTAACGACTCAGATAACATTGAGCTAAGTAAGATGGTTAAAAAAAATGACAGACTTTACGAAGACCATCACGAACAGCGTCGGTGTGTTGGGGACGCCATCGAAATGGAGTAGCGATTCCCCGGCGCACGGAGACGCCTTAATATGGGGATCAGGCAAATGGGGAGACACGAATCTTATCGAATTGATAAGCAAACAAATTTCCGATTCGCAGGGATCTGCCACAGGGATCGATTTTGCATTAAATAAGCTCGTAGAGAACCAGCTCACCCTCTCCGACATCACGGATATGGTCTGGACGCTCGCAAAGCTCATAGAGAGTTCGCAGGCGTCAACCTCGACCGTATTCTCGAACATCGGCAAACTCATTGAAGACGTGCAGGGCAGTACGTCGCTGGTCTATTCCTTGGTTTCAAAGATGCTGGACGGATCCATAGCACTGGATTCGGCCGTACAAAGGGCGTTCAATCAAGTATTCGAGGATGTCAACGAGATCGTAACGCTCAACGACGTAGTGACCGTAGAGCTCTGGATCGATTCGCTCTACAAAGTGGTCTGGGGCGGCACGACAACGAACAAGGTCGCGCAACCGCACACGACTTATAACGAAGCCACGGCGGCCGCAGGGACCTATACGTCGGTAACTGCGACGACAACGTCATGGACGGAGGTTTAATATGGGATTAACGGCAAGCGATATCATAACGAGAGTAAGATCGCAGGTGGACGAGCCGGCGGCCGCATTCTGGACTGACGCAGAGATATTGAAGCACCTCTACGACGCGGAATGCCTGCTCGCGCAGATCGTCGGCATCGAGAAAATCTACCAGACGCTGTCAGTGGCCGCACAGCAGGCATACGCCATGCCTGAATACTGCATGGAGATCCAGAGGATCACCTATGCCGGCGAGAAGCTGAAAAAGATAGATCAAAGGGAATTCGACGCTCTGACGGACAGGGACCAGACGGATGACAACGCAGGAGACCCGATGTTCTACTGGCCGTACGAAAGAGAACTGACGATGTTCCCTACGCCCTCAGCCGACGGAGATGCGATCAAGGTCTACTGCAAGGCCCGGCCAGTGGTCTACGCAATAGCAACGCAGCCGATATTGATAGATCAGGAATACGCCCCGGACCTGAAAGCATACGTGCTCTGGATGATGTTTGACAAGGACTCAGACAAAAGAGCGACCGCATGGAAAGAGACATGGCAGGACCGCTTGAAAGAGATCAGGCAGCATTCGAGACTGAAAAAACGAGGGGACGCCATGGCGGTGCAGAAGGATGAGGACTTCTTCCCTGAAACGGAGATAGGACTTTACTGATGTTCAAAAAGGTAATAAAGCTCGATAAACACGACGGCGGACTGAACACAAAGTACAACGTCCGCACGATCGCGATAAACGAGTCCCCGGACCTGCTCAACGTCGTATTCGACGATGTGGGAGCGGTCGAGACACGGAAGGGATATACGCACCTGAACACAGCGGCCATAGCAACGGCCGTGGTGGATGGTCTATATTCCTACGTCCATAACGACACGGCGACAATGGTCGCTGCGTGCAATGGCAGTCTGTTCACGCTCGACGGAGCGGCCACGTTCGTAACGATCCCTTCGGCGCAGTCGATATACACGGCCGGTGCGAAAGTAGAGATGTACACCTATCTGAACGACCTCTACCTTTGCAACGGCGCAGATGGCATCATCCCCTATAAATACAACGGAACAGATTTTACGAGGATGGGATCATACGCGCCGGTGTCTGCCTGTGTTGCCTCCGCAGGATGCGCCGGCGCCCTTTCTGGGACATACGGATACAAGGTCGTCTACCTGAACTCGAATCTGGTAGAGTCAAATCCGTCGAGCTCCGTGACCGTAGTGCTCGCCGCCGAGAGAGGGAGTCTGACAGGGATCCCGGTGGCGCCGCAGAGCTGGGGCATAAACGCCCGGAACATTTATAGGACCGCGGCCGGAGGATCCCAATATCTTTACGCCTTCCAGATAGCGAACAATACAGCCACGGCCGCAACGGACAATGTGGCGGACGCAGACCTGCTGACAACGGCTCCGATCGACAATTACACGCCGCCAAAATGCACGAAGATGATCCAGCATAAAGACCGGATGTTCTTTATGACGGACGATCTTCTGTACTACTCGAACGTCGGGGACGCAGAGCTGGTAGGGAACCTCGACTTCATCAACGTATGCCGGGGATCCGGATACACGATGCGGAATATGGAGATCCTCGGAGACTCGCTTGTCCTCTACCTCTGGAATGACGCGACACAGCAGGGCCAGATATACGTGCTGTACATGACCGATGCGACGACAACGAACTGGTACCTGAAAAAGAGCGACTCGCCCTATGGCTGCGTAAGCTCCCGGGCCGTCGTTCCGTTCGGAGACGGATTGCACGGCTTTCTCGATAAGCAGGGCTTTCTGCAGTTCGGCGGAAAAGACGTGCTGCCTTCCGCCAGCTTCTTAACGATCGCATCGATCAGATCGGCTTTCATATCCGACAAGATCGAGCCGACCATCTTCTCGATGAACGCCGGCTACCTCAAGAATACGGCAGGGATCCTCTATAAAAACAAGATCTGGTGGGCGCTTCCGTATTCTTCCAGCACCTATAACAACAGGGTGCTGCAGTACGACTTTTTAAGACGAGACACATCAAAGCAGATGGGCGCATGGTCCCTATTCAGCGGCATGAATTTTAGTTGCTTCGCCATCCACAACGGAAGTCTGTATGCAGGATCCGCAACAGCGAACGGAACGGTCTATGTGCTCGAGACCGGATACAACGATGACGGAGCGGCGATCAATTCGTACTACAAGACCAAGTTCCTACCCGGAGAGACCGGAAAGCTCGAAGCATACGGAGTGCACAGGGTATTCCGGAAGCTCTTCCTGCTGCTGGGGCTCTCCGGCGATTGGGAGATCAAGGTAAGAACAAAAAACGACTTCGATGCCGGCACCGGAAACGAACAAATGATAGACGTGAACCCCGGAGGATCCTTGTGGGGCACGATGGTCTGGGGTGTCGATACATGGGGTGGCGGCAATACGATCAAGACCGAGAGGATCGATCTCCCCGGGAGCCGCGGAACTGATATCCAGATCGAATACACGAATAATAATACGAAGGACCAGTATTTCAAAATCCATACCGCCGAGGTCCATTATAACGAAGGCGAGTATGCAAGAGGGAGGTAGGAAAAATGGTAGTAGATGAATATGCCTTGATGGAGCAGCAGGCAAAGAGGGATGCGATGACCCGGCGCAAACAAAGGACGGATGCGCTCAAGAAAACGCTGACTCGGCAGGGACTTGCCACGAAGATGCCAGCCGCCGAAGAGAAGATCGCAGCGGAAGAGTCGGGAGTCGAATCGCAGGCGCTAAGCGACATCGCCATCCAGAGAGCTAAAACCGAGAGAGAAGACGCCCGGATAAAACAGCAGCAGAAATATCAGTCTGCCGAATCCGAAAAAGGCAGGACATTCACAGCCGAACAGACGAAATCCGGACAGGACTGGCAGAGCAAGTTCCGAGAAGAGGGACAAGCGCTCGAAGCCAAGACCTACGATGTCGGCGGATACCGATATAATTGGGCGCAGCAGCAGAACGCATGGCAGAAGGATCAGGTAACTTTTGAAAATAACCTCAAGATATCCAATGCTCTCATCGAAGCCCGGGCAAAATCGCTCATGGAGCGCGCCTCGGCCGGAGAGACCATTCCGGATAGCGAGATCGTGACTGACGCCGATCGTTATGCTATAAACGCCGGCAAAGCGGCTGCGACCAAGATATCTCAGGGCTGGGCCAGAGAAGATGCCGTCCGCGAAGCGCAAAACAAGATCACGAAAGAACAGCAAAAGAACGCCTCTGACCTACAAAAAGAACATGAAGGCGGAAGTTATGTCTGCGATGCCGTAAGGGACCAGCTTGGCTTTGACGATCCTGAAAGCGACAGAGCCGCTCTGAAACGATTCAAAGCATACTGCAGGGAAAGAGATCCCCGGGGATATTCGGAATACATGGCCAAAGCCCCATCATACATCCCGGGTCTTAGCACTCGCATATTGAGAGTGCTAAAGCTCTTGCTCGTGAATAAGGTCGTAAAGCTCACAAAACAGAACCGGCTCGAGACAGCTTACTGGATCTACAGGATCACCTGCAGAGTGATAGAGTTCTCGTTTCGTCCGGCAAGACTGATAGCAAGGGAGGTGGCGTAAAATGCTTCCATTTTTATTGCCGCTAATAACAGCTGGCGCCACTATCATGTCCGGAAGACAGCAGGCCAAAGCCGCAAAGTCGCAGGCGGCCGCCAACGCAATAGCAGGTGGTGGCTTCAAAGAAGCGAACCCATACGACCCATGGGGCATGACAGCCCAACTGGCCAGCGGTGCCGGAGATATTATGAAAATACAGGACGACATCGCCCTTAAAAAGAAAAAGCTGGAGGCAATAGAGAGGCGCAGGAACGGAGGTACATCATATGGTGACGAATGAAGCCCCTGCGGTCCCGGATTACCTGAAACCTAAAAAAGAGGCAGGAACGCCTCTCGACTTCCTAAGCAATTATGTGCTGCCGTTGGCAGCTGGATATGCGAACGTGAAGTCCGGCGGCCGGCCGAACTACATTACCGAGACCTACAAGATGAAGACGCAGATCGACAAGAACACGCTCGACAGGGAAAGCAAATCTCTTGACGCACAGATAGAGGTCGCAAAAGAGCAAAGAGACCTCGAAAAAGAGCAGCGCGATAAAAACAAATACCAGTTCGAGTATGGGGACGGAAAGCAACCGGGAACCAAGCTGATCGATGCGGCCCGGGACGCTGAAAAGTGGGCGCTGGACCAGAGAATTAAGAAAATGGAGATCACGCAAAAAGCGCTTCAAATTCAGGTAGCTCAAACAAACCTTGCCCGGGAACTGAAAGACCTTGAGAGAGTGAAAGCCGGGCGTCCGATGTCAAACGATCAGGTGGAAAAAGTGACGGATTACGATAACACGGTACAAGCGATGAGCGACTCGCTGGACATGCTCAAAAAATATAAGTTCCCGACAGGCGTCGTAGCCGGGAATATATCTCCGACGATCGCACAGTACATGCCGCAGTACGGACCGAAATTCGGGACATTCTTCACGAAGCTTGAGGATGCCTTCCAAAAATACAGGAAAGTAACGACCGGCGCGCAGGCCAGCGATCGAGAACTGCAAATGCTGCGCCCGATCATACCGAACAGGAACGATACCTACGACACATTCGTCGATAAGGCGGAAGCGTTCATCAAATGGAAAAAGCTCGAGCGCGATACCTATCTGCGCAATACCGGACTGGCCGGATTCGATGTGACAGGATTCCAAAAAGCAAAGGCAGCGCAGGACCAGAATAAACTGCCGAGCTTGAAGGACTTTATGAAATGATAATCTACAAAGACAAAGAAGGCGTCGAACATGATTTTGACGCGGTCGCAGAACTCGACCAGATGAACATGAAGCCGATCTCCTTTGATTCTAAAAACCTGATCATACACGCCGAGGATCCCGGCGGACAGAAAAGACAGATCGATATCGGCGGCTACATTAACGCGGTCAACAAGAGCACCGGCAACAGCTTCAAGATCGTAAAGGCGGACTCACTCAATAATCCGGAAGACGCGATCGCACAGCAGCCGGACGGCAACTTCTGGCGCAGGATAAAACTCGGATTCGGAGACGAGAAAGGCAAGATCAATTATCTCAAAAAAACATTCGCTGATGCGAAGGTGACCGAAGATGGGACGCTCGTAGTCAACGATCGCGGCCTCTGGAAGAGGATAGATCCTAAAGGAATAGATCCCGGGGACTTTGCGGATATGGCGGCCTATATCCCCAACGTTGCACTGACAACGATCGGAGAGATCGGAGGCGGATTTGCAGGTCTTGCGGCCGGACCCGGGGCTCCTGCGGCCGTTCCTGCAGGGATAATAGGCGGAGGCGCGGCCGGTGGCGCAGTAGGGGAAGCGGCCAGACAGGGAGTCGGAAAGCTGATTGGCGTACAAAGCGCCATGGACCCCAAGGAAATCGCGCTACAGGGGGCCATAAGCGGCGCTGGCGCAGGGATAGGCGTCGGAGCAGGGGTAGCGGCCAAAGCACTCAAGAAGCCGGCCCAAAAGGCCGTGGAGGGGCTTTCCAGCACGATTACAGGTAAAGTAGGCCCCAAGATGACATCTACCCTTACAGGGATCAATAAAGAACTTGCCGAAGAGGCATGGAAGAACCCTGCCAAGGTATTCACAAAGACAAATCTTGATGACAAGGCAATGCTCGAAGCCGGAAAGAAGGCCCAGAGGGCTCTGTCGATCATGAAAGCGGCCGGACAGCGAGAGTATAAAATGGCGACCAAAGATATCATGAAGCATGGCGACAAGATCGTAAACACTGCGCCGGCGGCCAAGGCGCTTAAAGAGGAACTGATCAGAGACGGCCTGCTGGCGGAACGAGTAAAAATCCCCGGGGCCAAGGTTTCATATCAAGAATTTGCTGATGTAATGACCGCTGCCGGCAAGAAGGCGGTAAAGGCCGGCGGAAAAGTATCCGGCAAAGCCACGGATATCAAAATAGCTCCAAAGATCGCGACAAAGACGCTTCCCCGGGATACACTGGCAACGGATGCGACAGGGCAGAGAGTCCTTATGGCGGTCTACAAGAAAATCAAAGGCGGAACGATGTCTGTCCGGGAATACGACAAACTGTCCCGGCAGATAAATCAGATACTGCCGGCATACAACGAAGTGCCGAAGATATCGAGCCCGAACATCGGCAAGCTCAAAATGATCAAAGGAAAACTCAACGAAGCGGTCGGCAAAGTCGTCCCGGGCTTTACAGAACGCAATAAATCCTACGCAGAGGCAATGGATTTATATAACAGGGCGAGAACAAAGCTCGGGGACGAGAAGCTCGAGGGTTTCTTCTCCCGGTTATTTACAACAAAAAACAAGGAGGCGGTAAAAGAGGTCTTTGATGAGCTCAATACGGCAGTCCCGAAAGGCGCAAAGTTCATGCCAAAAGTAAAACAGGTTCAGGCAGCCAAAGAATTTGCGAGGATCCTGCCAGCCGGGAACATGAAAGAACTGGCGGAGAGGTCGATCCCATCGGCAGCCGCATACGGCGCCAGCAGGTTCGGAATTGTGCCGCCATGGTTAAGCTTCGTGCTGGCGGCATCTCAAAGCCCTGTAGTACATAAGGGCGCGATCAAGACGGCATACGGCATGGGATCCGCGGCACTTAAATCAAGCGAAGTTGTCGGCAAAGCGCTCGGAGGTAAGGTCTCCGGAGGCGCGATCCGGCAAACAGCGGTAAGAGCGGCGATGCAACGCCGACTAAACAAAAAGGAAGGTGAATAAAAAATGGCAAATCCATCGGTAACGTATACATTCTCGAATTCGACGACGGCAGACGCGACACAGGTGAACTCAAACTTCACGGATATCATCAATGCGCTCACGGACGGCACGAAAGACATCACGATCGGAAGTCTGACGGTCGCCGGGACGACAAACCTCAACGGTACGATTGCTCTCGGAAATGCTTCCGGAGATGCGATCACGGTAACAGGGACGATGAGCTTTTCAACCACGCCTCAGACAGACGCGATAGCCGAAAAAACAGCGGCGGCAGGGGTGACGATTGATGGGGCATTAATCAAGGATGGGGCTTTTGAGGGTGCTGTCGAAGGCAAGTGCATTGACATTCAAATGATTGGCAATTTTGATATTGTTGACAGCGCAACAGATGTTTTTACATTTGATTTTGTGCCGTCAAAAATACTTATTGATTATTCGACAGGCGTTCAAGGTTCTGTCGATGACGCTGGTGCTCACACAAGGGGACAATGCTTGGTCACTATAACAGGAACAAATACCTTTACGAGCGTTCTGAATTATGAAAGTTATCGTTATGATAAAAGGGCAGGCGTTGATAATATGCAAAATAGCGGGGGGCTTGCCGATACGACAAATGTTATATACGGACTTGGCGGTATGTCAAGTGGCGGTGCAGTCGGAACGCTTATCGGGACTGGGGTCTGGAATACTTCGGCTAAAACATTAACGATCACTTGGCAAGAAACAGGGACGACAACAGCTCAAAACAGGGTGATAGCAACGGCAACGGCGTATAAATAATGCAAGCGCCATGGCCCTTGAAGGGCAAGATCATCGTAACATCGGAATACGGCCAGAGGACAAAGCCCCGGCCGGGATTCCATCACGGCATCGACCTTGTCAGCGATGACCACATCATCTACGCAAACCTGAACGGATTCGCTCACGTGGGCTGGGATCCCGACGGATTCGGGAGGTACGTCATGCTGGTGGGAGTGACGCCGCAGGGGACGATATTCCAAGCGATCTACGGCCACATGGTCGAAGACCTGCACGTACAGGCCAGCCAGCCGCCGGTCCAGAACGGACAATGCGTGACCCGAGGCCAGCCACTTGGTATAATGGACAGCACCGGAGACTCGACAGGACCACACCTGCACTTCGAATTCAGGACTTACCAGAACAGGGCATTCCAGTCGATCGATCCCCGGAAAATAATCATCCCGGAGATGAAGCTGTCATGAGCGAAAATAAGACATGGAATATCGAGAAGCCGATAACCGGCATGCGGATAGAACCGCAGCCGTGGGTCTACAGTTATTGGGGGGGGCCGGAACTGCTCATGGTCACGATCACGCTTCCGGTTCTGGCATTCGGCAAAGAGAGAGAGGACCCGATCACGGTGATACCACATTGGAACTGAGGAGGTGAGGCAAAATGGACTGGAAAAAATGGTTAATGTCAGGGATCAAGCAGATCGTGTATTTGCTGATCGGCGCACTGATCTATGTGATAATAGGATCACTGACGACCGCTTTGGGATTCAAGCCAGAGGCAGGACTGCAGACATGGATATGGGACAACGCAGTCTACCCGGCGATCGTTGCTATCATAGCGTGGGTGAAGAACTGGTGGCAGCACAGGAATCAGACGGCATAGAAGTTAAATCGATATTTTGCATTAAAGCTCCTGCGATCGACTGAATGATCGGGGAGCTTTTTATTTTGGCATAAGCCCGGTCCCGGACGTAGTGCATGTTGCGCTGTGTCATGGACATTGCAGAGGCGATATCGGACCACTCCTCCTTACACCAGAATCGCAGGTGCATGACCTTGCGCTCCAGATGATCCAGTTCGCGGTTAAAGACGATCTCGAAAAGGGCTTCCACAGTTTCAAAGCCCTTCGTGTCCCCTTCCTCCGGATCCCAGATGCGGTTATAGAGACTATCATAAAGCGGATCATAAGATACTTCTTTAGGCATGTTTGAATTCCTCCTTCAATAAAGCAATCGTGTAATAATTCACATGGCGCCCTGACTTGAAATAACCGGACCGGTGAAACCCCTCAATGCAAAAACCCAAAGACATGAACATCGGAATCGCAGGATTACCCTCAAAGCTCTCACCCCAGATACGATTGAGATTTGCCTGAAGGAATCCCCACTCCAGTAGCGTTTTGAGCGCATCCCGGCCGTACCCATGCCGCTGGAAATCGGGAGCGATATAAAGCGAGAATTCAGCGTCCTGACAAAGAGGGTCGATAGAGGTCAAACCACAAACCCCGATCAGATCCGACGCATAAATGCCCTTATCTGTAGCAGAGGAGCAGACCGCGAACATCTTAACGGACGGATCCGCATTAATTTTAGCAAACCACGCCTCCTGATTGGACATGTTGAGCTCCATAAACTCGCGACACCAGACACGAACCGAAGGATCATTGCGCCAGTCGCGCAGTTTTGGAAGATCCTCGCGTTCCAGCGCTCTCAGAAAAACACGATCGCCTTTTATCATCGTTTTATGGCCTCCTTCGGAATGGAACCTTCGAGCTGGACGCCGCCGGCCTCAATGCGGCGGATAACCTTGGTAGAGCAATCGATGAAAATGGTCAGTAGATCCTCGTCATGCTCCAGAGTAAGGAACCACGCCTTGCCCAGCAACCAACCCTCCTTGAGCATTTCCTGCCAGAACAGGGCCCGGAAGAGCTCCGTGTCGCCCTCGATCTGTCCCCGGGTATTATAGCCCCGGATCTTAATATGCTTCGAGATCCTGTTGAACTTGTGTAGCGCATCGCCTCCGCGCATCCAGAGAGCATTGAGCTCGGCCGGGGTCATAACCCTAAAGACCTCGAGGGCAGCAGCCATGGAGAGGACCTCGCCGCCGTATGTGCTGGACACGAAATAATCCGAGTCCATCAACTCGCGTTTGCCTCCGACGACAGCGATAGGCATTCCGTTCCCCATGGCTTTGCCAAAGCAAGAGAGGTCTGGTGTAATGTTGAACCAATTCGCGATCGAATATCCGGGCACGCGCATGCCGGTGATGATCTCATCAAAGATCAAGACGATTCCATTCTCATCGCAGTATTCCCGGAGCGCCTGCAGCCATTGCTTGGTCCCCTGATCGAGCATGACCGGCTCGACGATGATCGCGGCGATCGTGTTCGGCTCAAAAGGGATCTTCGTGCCTTCGATCGGATGAACAAGATCTATCATCCGGCGGATAGCCATGGGGACACCATTTGCTGGCGGCTTGTGCATTGCGCAGTCATGCCAGCCATGATATCCGGCGCAGGAAAGAACATTATCGCGGCCGGTATACGTCCGGGCAATGCGGATGGCGGCCGAAACGGCCTCGGAACCGGTCTTGAGGACCTTGAGCTTCTCGACATAAGGGAAATGGCGCTGGAACTCCTCGGCAAACTTGACCTCGAGGCGATGTGGCAGGGAAAAAAGAGATCCCGATTCCAGCTGCTTCTTGATGGCCCGATTCACCCCGGGGTGATTATACCCGAGGATGATGGTTCCCAGCCCGGACATGAAGTCGACAAAATGATTGCCATCGACATCGACGATGACGAATCCCTTGGCGGATTCGACATAGGCCGGGTAGACGCCGGCAACGAACTGATCCGCTCGCTTGGACATCGTCATGGTCTGGCCGGCGATGCAGTTATTTGCTTTGCTTAATAATTTCTTGGATTTTTCGAGTTTCATTCTGGTTCCTCGTGAATTCGGCGCGGACCTTTTCGAGATCCTCGGGTGTATCGACTGACACCTTAACGCCGGACAGATCCACCGGGCAGGCGACATTCATGAAAGAGAAGCCGGCCTTGTGGATTTTGTCAAGATTTTTGATGATGTAGGACGTGACGTGCTCCCGGTTTTCGGGGTCCTTCACGTTCTCATGAAGCCATTTGAGCAGGCGCCATGAAAGGACCTCGACATCCCATCCGTCGGGATAGGATCGGTAGATGACGTTCGAGACGTAATCGATACCGGAAGCGCCGGCGATCAGATTGAGATAAACGATCAGTTCGGTAGGGACCAGCGGACAATCGCCTGTAATACGGCAGATAGAGATCGGACGGAAGAGATCCTGCGGAGGCAGGAGCGGAAGGACCCTCTGCTGCACGCACATGTAGTACCGGCGCAGGACATCGTTTTCGTCGCCCTCAAACCAAGAGATCTTGCGCTCCGTGCACCACGGCCCGATCGGATCGCCTTTCGGGACCGCTACGAACACATGAGTAAAGACGGAAGCGAAAAAAGCGGAATCGATCACATGCTGCAGTACCGGAAACTGCGTAATCGGCGTGAGCGCCTTATTCGGAAAGCGAGTGGACGTCGACCGGGCCTGAATGATACAGATTTTATGCTGCGGACCCTGCTGCTGATTCATGAGATCCTCCTTAAAGTTTCGTTGGCCATTCCAATGGTGTTCGGGGAGGGGACAAGCCCCTTGCAGAACTTCACAAATTCGACCATTTCAAGGACATAAGAATTGTCGATGACGGACTGAGGCACAGAACGTCCGTTAACTTTATACACTCGACTGGAATTAAGAAATTGCGCATTATAAGAGACGTCCGGAAAGACATTTTTGAGATCCTCGAAATGGACCATATCTACGGCACTGGCGTTAGGGTAGGCGTGATCATAAACTACGACGTTCGGCTTGCCAAGTTCGATATATGGTGCGACGATCCAGCGAGTATTGCACCCGACAAACCCGGAAGCCCCGATGAAAGCAAAACTATCAGCAGACCGAGGCATGTGCAGTTCGGAATCGGAAAAAGGACGATCAAATACCGGTTTTTCAATGAAAAACGGAGCTTGTTCCCACAGATCCGAAATTGACATGTAGTGCTGACTTGGAGGCGTGCAAATCAATATGCCATCCGCAGAAAAGTAAGGACGGGGAGAAAACCCACGCTTAAGATCCCAGCCATTGACCTCGTGCCCCATCTGCTCAAGGATTTGTCTGCGTAACGATCCCATGTGCCCATCGATGCCTATAATAAAGAAATTCATCGGATTAACCTCCCTACATCCCCTGTCCGATATCGCAGAACCTTGACCATGTCCTCGAGAACTTTCGGGTGAAGCGCAAAGGCGTGATCCGGGCAGTCGATATCCGGATGATCGAGGGTGATATGCTTTTCGATGACCTGAGCTCCGGCCCGGACCGCGCCGATCGTCTGACCAAAGCCAAGAGTGTGATCGCTGAATCCATCAAAAGGGAAAAGGTGAAAAATCGAACTGAAATCTATATCATACAAGACCGGATATTCAGGAACACAGAAAAGTGTCGTCCAGTTGCTGCCCCCTGAATAGATGAGTTTCGCAACGTCCATCGGGCCGCAGGAAACGATAACAGGGATCTGCTTGGCCGCCTCCTGAACGTTCGGGCTCATTCGGCATGAATAAGAAAACTTGATCCACGGCGCACCTGAATCGATAAGCAGCCGTACGGCATCCCAGTCAAATGCGGATGCGGATATTTCAATTCCGAGCGATCGGGCTCGAGCACAGAGATCGGGCCACCACTCTCTGGGCAACTGAATGTTCCCTGCTCCCACGTTTTGCGCCTTGAAAAGTTGAAATTTGATAGCATCGCAGCCGGCATGCGCAGCAGTCTCAATAAGTTCGAAAGCATAATCTATCCTCCCCATGTGACAGGATCCCGGATCGGCAATGATTTTGACCATTACAAAAGGCCCTCCTCTTTAAGCATGGCGATAAAATCGGCTTCCGAGACCTCCGGGGCCTCGTTCGAAAATCGATCAACCTCGATTTCTTCGTGAAGCTTCTCTCCGCTTTCGGGATGAGTGAAACTGATCGGGACTTCGGACCCGAAATGATGGCCGATATAACAAACGGCCTTAAGCAAGGGAATCGCCCGAAGCCCCAGCGGCAATATCAACCGGTCGTCGCCTTCGATCGCTCGGCAGACGATTTTAACGGCATCCCTTCTGGTTAACAGGAATCGCGTCATGTCTTTGTGGGTGATCGTGATCGGCTTGCCGGCACGAATCTGCTGGATGAAGTAAGGAATGGCAGCGCCGGTGGACCCGATGACGTTGCCATAGCGACAGACGGCCAGCTTCGGCGTCCCGATGCCGTTGAAGCGCGCCGTCTGCAGCACTGCCTCCTCCATGATCGCTTTGGTCATGCCGTACAGGTTTGTCGGCCGAACGGCCTTATCGGACGAAATGAACACCGCCTTGGCCGGCTTAAACTCCATGCACGCCTTGAGGACGTTCAGAGATCCCTGCACGTTCGTCTTGATGGCCTCCTCCGGAGAGTAATTGCAGACCTCGAGACGTTTAAGAGCCGCGGCATGGATAACGAGATCGACATCCCTGACAGCGGACCGGATACGATCCTCATCCCGGACATCCCCTACAAGCGCCCTGAGTCGATCGTGGTCCATATCGCCATATCTGCGCAGCAGATCGACAAGCTTGGACTCGCTGCGGCCGAAAATACGCAGGGACCGTGGAGCATAGCGCTTGAGAAGCTCGGGGATCAGGGCATTGCCAAGATAACCGGTGGCGCCGGTGATAAGGATGGTGTCAATTTTCATGCTGTAAGAACCCTCCACATCCAGTCGGCAATGAAAGCCGCGGTCTCCTTGCGGTTTTGCCAAGTCGGTAGCGTGGCGGTTTTTAAGAGATCCTCGGGAACCAAGGCGAACCCCTTGAGATCGAGATCCTTTTTGGGGATATCGAAGTCCCCGGGCTTTTTAACGGACGCAACTTTAGGCGCCTTCTTTTTGGCTCCCCGGGCATCAGGAATGAAGGACATATCCAGCCCGAGCTTTTTGGCGTGCTGTTTTATCTGCAAGAACGGCCGCTTGAATTCCAGCTCATAAGAATCACGACGCTCTATCTGGTCTTCGCACAAATTGCGAAGGACCTGCTCCTCCTGCTCCGTCCATTTCCTGTAAGCCATGATGCCTCCTTGAAGCTACTGCTTCGTGATCCCCAAAATGCGCACGCCATAGAAGGCCATGCGATAGGCGATCTTCTGTTTTTCGGTCATTTGCGTATCCTTGGCAAGCCCTTCCTCCCAGCCCTCAACCGTGGACTGCATGAGCTTGAAGAAATCGGCCTCGTCGATGCCGTCGGCTTTGCAGGATTTGCACAGCCCGACATCCATGCGCGTATTATTCGACAATGCGACCTGAATCTGGTCGTACTGATCGGTCGGGTGGCCGTCGGCCATGATCGGCTGATGACAAACGCTACACTGCCCCTGCTTCCAGACGGTCTCCTTATGGACCACTCGCTCGCGAACACGTTCTGATTGGGTCTTCATTAAAATTCACCTGCCTTTTTTTGATTCCCACGATCGTGGGGACTTCGGACAAAAACGGACAATGGATCCACGCGCTGTACGGCCAGAAAACCGGTGCCGTAAGCCGAGGCATCCTCGAGAGCGGACAGAATCTGCTCGACATTCGGGTCCTTGCGCTTTTTCTTCTTTCCAAGAAGGCGAAGCGTCAAAAGAACCGACAGCAGGGCCGTCAGGATCACGGCCAAGCTAATTAACGATATGAGTAAAATCACGTTTTGCATTTTCCACGTCCTTCGTCAAGATTATCTTCGTCGCCGCGAGATCGACCTTTCCGCACGCGGTATGAGCCATGAGCTTGAGCCGGTCAAACCAGCTCTGCCCTTTTTTGGCGATCAGCCAGTCTCGGAACTCCTCCGGCCGCTGATGGGCCCAGAGATGATGGCCTTTGCAAAGCCGGATACCATTCCAAGGGTGAAACTTCATCGCACGGTTCGCCCGGGTAAAAATATGATGGGATTGCAGGATTTTGAGTGCGCCGCAGACTTCACAGCAGTGGCGCCGGCCGGAAGGCAGATGAACCGAAAGCCAGTGGATGAGCTCGCGCCAAAGATCCTCGCACTCACGCTCGAGGCGTTCTTTTACGCTCTTGAAAGTCCAGCCCTTGTATTTAAGCTGCTGTCTTTTTTGTCCTCGGCTTTTCGCCTTGAGGATCTGGCTCGGCTTCGGAAACATCGGTATCAATGTCCACCTCCGCAATGAAAATTTCTGATGGGCGCGTATTGTCGCCGTCGCCGATATAAGGGATCTCATGCTGAGAATAATAAGAGACAAAGAGCTTGCCTTCGTGATAGACAACGCTCGGATATCCGCAGTCCCCACCGGAGGGCAGCATAACAAACCTCTTTAGAGTAAGGGAATTGGGATTAAGCTTCCAAATGGCCGTGACCGGCTTATCGAAGCGGCCGCCGTAACTGCGACCAACGCAAAAGACCCCCCGGGGAGTTTCGATCAGGCGAGGACTATGGATGACATCGGCGTTTTGCGTAAGCGTCACGGAATGAGGCAATAAATGGCCGAGAGTCGTGAATTGATTATCCTCACTGCGAGCGATGTAAAGATCGGAAGACCCTTCCCTCGGGAGGACGCACGCCTCAGAGGTCCCTACGCTTGCCGGCAGGAACTGCTCGGTAGGATTGAAGCATCCGAGATCCCCGGCCGACCGGTAGATCGTCATTTCACGGAAAAAGAGAGGATCATAGGCCACAGCATGGGCAACGTCGTCTTTAATATAGAAGTGCCACGGCCACAAAGAAGTGGCGCCGGCAGGGACAAAAGAAAACGGATCCGTCTTGAAATAGCTTCGGCGATCGCCAAAAAGGACCTTCTCGGGACCCTTGGCAGACCAAACAAGCGGCCCGACCGACTTAATCCGCACCCGGAAGACATGCAGGTAATTGAGCTTCCACTTCCAGCACTGCTCCGGAAGCCGGGAAAAGAAGGGGCCCTTGTCGCAGGAAAAATTCGCACGGACGAAAAACAGATAAAGCTTGTCCTGATAAACCAGCAGTTGGGGATCCCGGACATCGACCTTCGGATCTGTCCCATATACCATATGCCATGGGGTCGTGCCGTCCTGACCCAAGAAGACCTGCTCCGGGGCTTCGAGATCCCGACACATGACCACGATCCGGGACAGGCCGGGCATGTGCTTTGCTGAAACGCGGAACGCACAGAAAAGCTTGCCCCCATATTTCACCAGAGACGTGAACGCGCAATGCTGGCCGGGACTTCTGAAAATTTTCTCAACGCTGATCTTCATTTGAGTACCTCCGCAGGATGAACCGGGCCGTCTCCGGGTCCACCGCCTTTAACGACGCGATCAATTCGCTGTTGAGCATTACGAGCTTAAAGTGATATTCGGAATTTGCAGCCCTCTGAGATAGAAGCTGATTTGATTGGGTATAAAGAAAGAGGGTAATCACCGAGCAGATCGCGATGATGAGCAGAGAAGCCGATGGTATAATTTCTCGCCAGTGCATCTTGGTAGACAGAATATCACGGGGCCCGGTTTTTTGTCAATAGGGAAAATTTACGGCCGACACACGGACGGCTTGCAAACGGAAAATACCGCTTGACAACATTTGCAAGGGGTAGTAGAATGTAAAAAGAAAAGGGAGGTGATAAAAATGATAAAGAGAATTCTACAATGGATGAGGATCGTGAAAGAGGATCGCTACTTCCTGATCGAGCTGCGCAAAGCCGGAGTGATGTAAGAGCCGAAAAAATACGAAGGGGAGGTGATAGCAGATGGCAGCAAAAACAAAAGAGATGACCGCACAGGAAATGGTCGAGAAGCTCGAGTTTATGGGGTGCCGCGTCGAAGAGATCGCCTTCCACACAGGGATCTCGGCCGGGACCGTCTACCGGTGGATGAAGGGTACAGAGCCGCACCGGACGTTCAAGAAAAAGCTGATCGAGCTTTACGAGACATACCTTAAAAGGTTTAATGTTCAAAAAAAGTAGTCAAAAAAGGGGGGCAAGATGCGCAACAGAAGAATGATAAGCCGGGCCATCTCGACATCAGAGAAGGTCCATCGCATTGACTGGAAAGCTCGCCTCCTCTACACTTGGATGATCCTGCATTGTGACGACGAAGGACGGATAGAAGGATCTCCAATAACCATTAAGGGCCTCGTATTTCCCATCGCTGACTGTACCATTCAAGACATTGAGAAGTGGCTCGCTGAAATGCAAAAAGTCGGCCTCATTGTCTGGTATAAAGCCAAAGGAAAGAGGTACATTCAGGTTAAGAAATGGGACGACTTCCAGACCTTCCATGGCATCAGAAAAACACCCTCAATAATGCCGAGTCCACCACGTCGGGTGTCCCGGTCAACCAAGTCCGGTGCAACACGGTGCCTAAGTAAAGTAAAACTAAACAAAGTAAATGAAGTAAAGGAAGTTAACGAAGTTAAACAAACGAAGCCCGGATATTTTTCAATATCTCAAATCCAGGAAGACTTCCCGAACATCGGGAAAAGAATGGCAAAGGAGGAGAACGATGGCTAAGCAATACCAAGAAGATCCCGGAACGATCAATTTCTCAAAGATCTCCACGTACCTGAGATGTCCGCTGCAATACTACTTCCGGTATGTGATGAAGATCAAAACACCGCCGACAGCGCCGCTGACATTCGGATCCGCGTTCCATAAAGCCGTAGAACATAACTACCGGCAGAAGATCGACTCAAAGAAGGACCTCAAGACAAAAGAGGTGCAGGACAAGTTCGCGGCGGACTTCGAAGTGGGAGCCCGGGACACGATATGGCAGCCGGACGAAGACAAAAGCAAGATGCTCGACCTCGGCGTGCTTTGTGTATCGGTATACCACGATGACGCCGTGGCGCAGCGATTCGACAGCCGGGCAATATCGCCACAAGTCCAGCCGTCAATGGTCGAAGAGGAGTTTGAGGTGAACTTCGAGAATATGGCAAAGCCGATGAAGGGCACGATCGATCTGGTGGACCAGAACATCGTGATCCGCGACACAAAGACGACGGCCCGGACTCCGGGGCCTGACGAAGCGTTCAAGAACTTCCAGCTGACCACATACACGCTCGGATACAAGATCAAGACCGGTAAGATGCCGAAAGGTATTGCACTTGACTATGTGGTGAAGACGAAAGCCCCAAAAGTGGTCACACTGAAAGACCAGAGATCGGAAGAGGATATTGACGCTCTGCTGAACACGATCGGAAAGGTCGAATTCGCGATCGAACATGAACTGTGGTACCCGAACCCTCATAACTTCATGTGCGGTCCGAAGGGATGCGGAAATTGGGAGGCGTGCCAAGCCGGAAGGAAAGTAAAATGAAGACCAAAAAGAAGGCCAAGGCCAAGAAGGTTCCAGAGCCGCCAAAACCCATGGAAATCTGCCATATCTTCATCAAGGACGTGAAGACCGACCGGCTGAAAGAGACGATAACCCATGTTGGGGTGATAACTGCCCGGGCAATCCAAGACGCCGTAGAAAAGGATAAGAACCTGTACTGTAGAATTCAGTATTATAAGGACGGACAGGCCCTTCCATTCCCAAAAAAAGAGGAGGTGAAAAGATGAAACTGACGATAACGCCGCAGACAAAGGCACTGATCGTAAGCGCAAAAGCGCTGGCCTCGCAGATCCCGGACAACCTCGTGATCACAAACGCGGAAGAGATGGTCTGGGCTGACAACGAGAGAAAAATGATCAAGGAACGCGCGGCCACGCTGAACGAAACGAGACTGACAGCGACCCGGCCCATGGACGAAGCCAAAAAGGTGATCATGGACTGGTTCAGGGAACCGATCGACATGCTGACGCGCAAAGAAGGCATCATTGTGACAGCGATGCGCAAATTTAGGGACGAACAGGACCGTAAGCGCAGAGCCGAAGAGGCACGACTGGCCGAAGAGGCACGAAAGCGTGCAGAGGACGAACGGAAAAAGCTCGAAGCGGCCGCTAAGAAGGCGGAGAAAAAAGGCGACGAAGAGAAGGCCGATGAGCTCCGTGAACAAAAGGCCGCAGTGGTCGAGCTGACGCCGGTGATACCGGACATGATGCCAAAGGTCGACGGCCGGGTGCTCAAGAAGACATGGAAAGCAAAGATCGTGAACTTCGCAAAGCTCCCGGACGAGTATAAGCTCCCGAACGAACGGCTGCTCGGAGAGGTGGCCCGGAATACCCGGGGGACCAAAGAGATCCCGGGCGTCGAATACTACGAAGAATAGGAGGCGTGAAATGATAGCAGCGAAAAAGAAGCCGACAAAGAAAATGGTGGTGATCCCTAAAGTGAAGGGACGCGTCGAGAAGCCGGCAGAACCCGAGACCAAAGCATTGGTCGTCTACAATGACGGCGAGGCAGCGCTCGCCATGGAAGCTCGGGACGAAGGACAGATCACGGCGTCGCTTAAAGGCGAGTACGTCGAAGACTACGTGTACTCAATGGAAGTGAACGACGGCCGCGGAGGCAAGCGAAAAGTGACGAGCTTGTCGTGGATGGGGATCCAAGAAGCGGCCAGAGCTTACGGTCACATCCGTACGGAGATCTACGATCGCAGGGAATCCGGAGCAGGAGAAATGGATCCGTGGATCGAATTTACGATCCGCGCCATAGACGATCAGACCGGAGCCGAGAGATTCGGGATTAAGCGCCAGCATAAAATGAAACAGGGAAAGAATGGCGCCTACCCGGATCCGTTCTACATCGAGGCGTGTTTGGCCAAGGCGCAGCGCAACGCGATCCGCCAGCTTATACCGCAGGGCATGATGAGAGATTGGGTGACTCAATTCCTAAAGACTCGCAAAGCCGGACAGGAATTCCAGCCGCCAGCAGTCCAGCCCGGGCAGTACACTCCGGCCGCAGCATTGCCGCCGGCAGCACAGCCGGCAAACGGACAGCCGGCAGAAGCCCGGCCGCTTGGCATGATCACGGAACCGCAGATGAAAAAGATATTCGTCTGCCAAAAAGATGCAGGGATATCAGACGGCCAGCTGAAAGACTGGATCTGCAAGAACGTGAAACAGGTCACATCTCGAAACCAGCTGACATCGAGACAGGCCAGCACGGTGATCGAGTATCTGCTCGGAGAGATCGAAAAGAAAAAGACGGAGCAGCCAGCACCGGCGGTAGAGGCCGAGATGACAGAGCTCGAGGACGAATTCCAAGTATAACTGCGGATGGCCCGGGTGAAATGCCCGGGCCTCCACATGGAGGCAAGACATGGAACGAACACAGGACGATGCACACAAAGACCGAGTGATCGCGATACTCAAAGCGAACTGCATGGGGCGCGTCAACGCAAAGTCTAATGTATCCCTCGCAGAAAAGATAGGCATTACCCGGGATAAGTTCCGCCAGCTCTGCGGAGACATCGTCCGGGAAAAGAAGCTGAACATAGGGTCCCACCCGGATCATGGCTTCTATGTGATCGTCGATCAGGAGGACTTCGACCTGTCGCAGCGCCAGCTGAAATCCCGAGTGACGGAGATCGCCAAGCGCTTCCATGCCGCGGAAGAAATGTTTGAAGAGACCAGCCAAGAAAGACGAGGCAATGCCCAGATGATGATTAAGGGCATGATCGAACAGCTAAATAAAAAAGTGAGGAGGGAAGACGATGAACGAATTCCAGCAGATGCTTGAAGACAAAGATCGAGCGATAAAGCATTGGAGAGGATCGATGATGTGCTGCCTTCTGGTTCTGGCGGCCGCACTATGGTCCCGGCAAATGCCCAGAGAAGGGCTGGCATACTTCGACTTCGGAACGAAGTATGTGACGAACTACCGAGCCGTGACCGCGGAGTGCGATAGCACGCCGGACATCGGGGCCGGCGGCCGAGTGGCGGTAGCCGGACATCCCACCGGAAGATGGTTTGCCAGCAACGAGCTTCCGTTCGGGACCAAGATCGTGATCCCTGAGATCACAGGCAACGCTGTCTGGACATGCCGCGACAGGATCAGCAAGAAGTATCCTCACCGGGTCGACCTGCTTATCCACAAAGGGGATAAAGCTGTGACTAAGTGGGCCAAGGTCTACATCGTCAAGAAGGTGCGGATATGAAAATAAACAACCAAGAGATCGAGCGATACCGACAAGCCGGACTGCACAGATTCGCCCCGACGGCCGGATCCGGGAATAACGGAGCGTTCCTGATAACGATCCCATCGACCGGAGCGATCGTCATGGTGGTATCCAGCGACGGAGGCGGCTGGGACCATGTATCTGTGAGTTGCCGGAACCGATGTCCGAGATGGGAAGAGATGTGCTACATCAAGGACCTGTTCTTCGAGCCGGAAGAGACCGTGATCCAATTCCATCCAAAGAAAAGCGCGTACGTGAACAATCATCCGTACTGCCTGCACCTCTGGAAAAAGCAGGGCGCTGAAATTGAACTTCCGCCGACGGAATTCGTGGGGGTGAAAAGCTAATGTACCTCTGCTGCTGCGATCAAGAGATCAACAAAAGACAAGCGGCCGTGAAGGCAATGAATGAGCGGCTGATCCGGGAGTATCAAGAGATCCCTTGGTGGAAGAGACTGTTCATGGACGAGCAGGACCTGCACAGCCGGATCCTCTGGAACTGGACGCACTTCCGGATATGGATGGGCCGTAGGATCTGTGAAATGGAGCGCGCTGATCTGCAACAAAGCATGAGTTTCGTGAGACAAAAACGAGAGGAGGTGAGACGAATGGCAGATTTGACGATGCAGGAGAAGATCGACGGAGCGCTTGGAGACCCGACGCTGACGGACGACAAAGAGTTTGAGGTGACAGCAAAGCTCGACCTCGAGGATTATCTGTTCTGGCAGTCGAGGATCATAGCCCTCAAGAACGGACTGGCCGAGGCAAAGAAGCTGGGCAAGAGCACAGAGGGATACTATACGCCGGAGACGCTTGCCGGCAAGTACCTTATCCAAGGACTCCGGGGTGAAATGGCAAAGAAGGATGACGCAGCAAGAAAGATGGCCGGAGGTTTGGGTGCGATCCTCGGGATGTAAAACAGGATCAAAAAGAACATGGCTCGGAAGCAATTCCGGGCCTTTTCTTTTCACATAACCTCCTAATCTATGGAGGCAACCAATGGACGGAGTAATCAACCTCATATTCCTCGCGATAGGTGCGGCGGCCGGATACGCTGCCGCTATTTTTATACCCAGACCCTTTATGCCGCGGCGTCCCCGGGTGATATCACGGACCGACAGCCAGCTGGCAGACCTCGAGCTGGTGAATGCCGGCAATGCCCGAATCAAAGGCAAGAAGCCCCGGGTGATCCACCAGACAGAGGAGCGCGAAGCGCAGCTGGAAGAGGCACGCCGGGATGAAGAGGTGAAGGGTAAAGTCTCGAAGCTCAAATGGGGAGAACCAGATGAAGAGTGAAATGGTCAAGATATCAGATATTCAGCTCGCGGAATACAACCCGAGGAAAATGTCCGAGGACGAGTTCATGCGGCTGGTGCGATCGATCGAAGAGTTCGGCTTCGTCTCGCCGGTCCTGATAAACAAAGACGGAACCTGCATCGGAGGTCACCAGCGGATCAGCGCAGCACAGTATCTCGGCATGTCCGAGGTCCCGGCCATGAAGATAGACCTGTCAAAGCCGAAAGAGAAGGCACTCAACCTCGCACTGAACAGGATCTCGGGTGAATGGGACTATGCCAAGCTGACCGATGTCCTCATGGACCTCGACACCGGAGAGATAGACCTTGACCTCACCGGCTTCGCCGAAAAAGAGATCGCACGCCTCATCGACTACGAACCGAGCCCGGAACGCAAAGACGAGCTCTTCAAGCAGCAGCTCCCCGAGGACCCGGACACGAAGTTCGGGGACATCTTCCAGCTGGGTCCTCACCGGCTCATGTGTGCAGACGCCACGGATCCGCTGCAGATTGAAAAGCTCATGGACGGCAAGAAGGCCAAGATGTGTTTCACGGATCCTCCCTACAACGTGAACTACAAGGCCACAAAGGAATACGCCGGCGAACGCGGAATCAAAGGCGACAACGTTTCACGTGAAACATTCGAAGCGTTCTGTCAGCCGGTGTTCAAGAACATCGAAGCGTTCTGTCAGCCGGGAGCAGCGATCTACGTATGCTCCGGCTTTACCAGCTTCCCTGTGTTCCTATCGGCGCTGGAACGGAATAACCTCAAGATAGCCGGCACGATCATCTGGGTGAAGTCCGGAGGAGCATCGCTGGGCTGGAACGACTATCGCCACAAGCATGAATGGGTCATAAAGGCCCAGAAGCGCGAGCGGCGCAAAGGCGTCTCCATCCTCTACGCGCACAAAGAGGGTCCGCAGTACTTCCGGGACACCCGGGACGAGTACGACGTCTGGGAGCTGCCCCGGAAGGCCAGCATAAACTATCTGCACCCGACCGAGAAGCCCCTCTGGCTTCCTCGCAAAGCTATCCAGAACAGCAGTAAGCCCGGAGAGCTCGTCCTCGAGCCGTTCGCCGGTTCAGGCGCAACGCTCATCGCAGCTCACATCAGCAAGAGGATATGCTATGCCACGGAGCTTGACCCGAGGTTCTGCGATGTCATAATCAAGAGATGGGAAAATCTATCAGGTGAAAAGGCGGTAAAGGTAAATGGCCAAGAAGACCCAAAAGGACCCGCTGGAAAGCGCAACAGAGCTCGACGAAGTAGATAAGAGGATGATTCAGGTCATCGTCGAAGAGCCGTCGATCACGGATGAAGCTCTGGGTAAAATCCCGGGAATAAATCTCCTGCGTAAAGCCGTGGGCAAGCGTAGAAGGAACCCGGAGTTTCAGCGCATCATCGCCAAGTACATGAAGCCGGCCAAGAAGGTGCTCGAAGATGCACAGTCAAAGGCCGCCCGGGTGATGAAAGACCTGCTCACACACGAAGATCCATACGTCAAAGTGCGCGCAGCTGCACAGATACTCAAGCCGGTGCTCAATGCGATCGGAGATCCCGAGGGTGAAGTGCTCACGATCAAGATGATCCGCAAAGACGGCACGATCATTGTGCTTGGGAATGGCAAAGATGACGAGGCAGTATGAAATCAAACTGCATGAATTCCAAGAAGCCGGGATATTCAGCGATCGCCGCTTCATCTTCCTGATCTCCGGCATCCAAGGCGGCAAGACAACCGCCGGGGCCCTCTGGTTCAAACAGGAGATCCACCGGCACCCGAAAGACAACTTCCTCATCGTCACCCCGACCTATAAGCTCATGGACCAAAGCACCCTCCCCAAATTCAGGCAGTTTATGGCCGGTGCTGGCCGCTACAACGAGCAGAAGGCCATTTATCGGCTCAAGGCAGGCGGAGTGGTCTATTGCCGCTCTGGCGAGGACCCTGACGCCATTGAGGGCATTCCCAACGTCCGTGCGGCTTGGATGGATGAATGCGGAAAGCTCAAGTACCGGGCATGGGTGAACACACAGGGCCGTCTGTCGATCCTACAGGGCCGTGCCATGGGGACCACAACGCCATACGCCATGAACTGGCTCTACAAGGACGTCTACACGCCGTTCAAAGAAGGTGACAAGGACACGCACGTCATCCAGTTCGAATCGATAGAGAACCCGGTCTTCCCACGTGAAGAGTACGAACGCATGCGCGGAAAGCTCGACCCGAGGATATTCGACATGCGCTACCGAGGCATCTTCGGACGCATGGCAGGACTGGTCTACCCGGACTTCGGTCCGAACAAGGTCATAGAACCGTTCAAGTTCGGTCCCGGGACGAAGTTCTGCGCCGGCGTCGATTGGGGCTTCTCGGATCCATGCGCGATCATCGTGATAGCAGTCGTCGGCCGAAGGGTCTACATCGTAGATGAATGGTACGAACAGTGGCGCACGATCAGTCAGGTGAAGGCGGCCGCAAAACAGCTGCGTGAAATCTGGCCGATAGAAATGTTCTACTGCGACAATGCGAACCCCGGGAACATTCAAGAGTTCAACGACGCGAAGCTCCCGGCGATCGGGGTAGACAAAGGACCCGGATCCGTCGAGTACGGAATAAACAAGGTCACCGAGCTGATACGTGAAGACAACCTCTACGTCTTCGCCGGCCGGTGTCCGAACACAGAGGACGAGTTCGACCTGTACCACTACCCGGAAGACACGCTCATCCTCATGCACGACCGGCCGCCACGCACGGATCCTGTCGACATGGACAATCACGCCATGGACGGAATCAGGTATGCGATCACGGCGACGCTGTTCCCGAAAACAAGAACGCCTCATGTGGCCATAGGTAAAGAAGAAAAGCAGCAGCCGGAGTTCATCCGGAGGCGACGCGAACAGATGCGCCGGCAGCAAAACGAATCGCAGGACTGGTATAGTTCCTGATAAGAAATTTCACTCAAACGCCTAATTATTGAAGGTAGCACGACAGACACCGGAGGTTTAGATGACAGCAGAAGATCACGCACTACGGCCAGCATGCGCAACGTTCCAAGGAAATATGGAGGCGCGCATGGAGGGGGCTGAAAAAAGAGTGACAACGATCGAAGACCACATGTGGGCAATAGGTATCGGAATCTTCATGGCAGTGATCGGGATAGGCGCACAGATATTTATATCCCTGTTCAGGATTCACTTATGATCTACCCATACAGATGCAGTAAATGCGGCAAGGAATTCGAGGTGGTCAAAGGCCACGAACATTCCGGGGATCCAGAATCATGTGAATGCGGCGCCTACGGTGTCCGGATATTCACCCCGCCGGTGATAAGCGAGAAGTGCAAGATCGGCGGCTTCAAGGAATACTTCAACCACGGCCTCGGCGTCCCGATCAGCAGCCCGGGTGAAGCCGAAGCGATAGCAAAGAGTAGGGACCTCATAGAGGTCGGCAACGAAAAGCCGGCGACGATACGCAAAGAGGTCGAGAAGATGAAAGAGACAAAGCCCGAGTACGACATGGCCGGTGCCATGCAGATGGCAGCAGCGATGCCGGACTTCGAACCATAAACAGGAGGGAAAAGGAATGAAAAAAAGTGATCTTGGCGAAACGTGGGGGGAAACTGGACCAATTGCAGTAAATTCCAAGGAAAGCAAAAAGGAAAAGCACTATCCCTCGCTCAACCTGAACACAAAGCAGCTCCCGGAGCTCAAGGGATACAAGGTCGGTGACAAATGCGTGCTTGAAGTCGAAGCCGTAGTGATTGGGATCCGTGTGAACAAGGACAAGAAGGGTGAAAAGGCGAACTACGACCTCGAACTTAAGTCGGCCAGTGTCGAAGATGCCGGCGAGGATGACGAAATCAAAGAGGCGCTCGACATGGCTGACAAGAACGAAGGCAAGAAGGCCCCGAAAACAAAGGGAGGATATCCTCTTACCTCTCAAAATAAAGAGGAGGACGATTAACATGGCAACGGCAACAGCGCCCGAGACCAGTAAAATGGTAGAGGCAATGCTTCGCAGGGCGAAGAAAATGTCGCCGAAGGGTGAAGAGATCAGCGCGGCAACCGATGAAGACCTCGCGATCGCAAAGGATATCTACCAAGGGCCAACGATCATGGAAGGCAAGTTTGGTCAGGGCCCGAAGTATAAATCCGCAGCACAGATGAGAGCGGCGCAGAACCCGGCGCTGTTCGGTGCGGACAAAAAGAAAAGATCAGAGGCCCAGATCATGGCAGTGGCCGGGATGGCCAGCCCCATGAAACTGACAAAGATGGGAACGATCGTTGAGGACATGATCAAAGCCGGCAATATAGAAAAGGCCAGAGAGTTCTATCAGTCGGTGCTGAACGTGTTCAGATACACCGGCAATCCCAAGACGCTTAAAGAAGTCGAAAGCATGGCCGGAGTGATGAATAGGGCAGATGAACTGATGCCGACAATGAAAGCGGCTGCGGCGAAAACAAACAAGACGGCCGAGGCGCTCAAGAAGGCCGCGGACGTGCTGGGTGAAAACGCTCCTAAAACCCCGGGAGGGTATCCGCTGACATCGGGAAAGACGCTTGTCGAATACGTGAACGAAGCAAAAAAGGCCGGAGCGACCAACGCCGACCTCAAAAAGATGCTCAAAAGGAAATAACGCATGGCAAACGAAGCGATACCGGTAATGATGGGCGATCAGCCAAAGCAGGGGATCGAGCCCGGGACAGATGAAACGATCGAGACGAATGAAAAGAACATCAACAGCCGGCTGCTCAAGATCATTCAGGACAGCGTGGATGACTCCAAGATCGCACGCCAGCCGATAGATCAGAACTTCCTCAAATACTACAAATTCTACCGCGGCAATCAATGGCTGAACAAGCGGCCGTCATACCGCGCCTCTATCGTCATGAACCTTATCTTCACGACGATACAGACGATCCTGCCGATCCTGACAGACAACCGGCCAAACGTGAGCGTGCTTCCGCAGGAACCCAGCGACTATATGTTCTCGCAGATCGTGCAGGAGATCGTCGACTGGAATTGGGAAGACAAGAACCTCGACATCCGCCTGCCATGGGCACTCCTCGAATCGCTCATCTACGGCAACGGATTTATGAAGGTAGGGTACGACCCGAACGCAAAAGACGGCGTGGGTGATATCCGCATAACGGTCCCGGATCCATTCTACGTCTACGTGAACAAAGAAGCGACAGACTTCGACGATGCAAAGGTCGTCCACTACATCGTGCCGACAGAACTGCCGGAGATCAAACGCCTCTACCCCGAGAAGGGCAAAGAGGTGAAGGGTGAAGACGGCATGCTCGATGTGGCATTCGACCGCAAATCGATCGGAGAGACGACATTCAAGTCCCCGGTGGACCAGCGTATCAATGTACAGTCTGACGTTGCGCCAAAGAGGTTCAGCCGGAAGACAGCGCTGCTCATCGAATCATGGTACTCGGCCGAAGGCGCAGCGGAATATGGACTCGACAAGATTGTGGATGAAAACGGAAAAGAGGTCAAAGGATCTCGCTTCATCGTCACAGCCGGACAGACAGTTCTTCGGAACATCAAGAACCCCTTCGATGACCAGCTGATACCCTTCGTCCGCTTCCCGGACTACGACCTTCCGCGTGAATTCTGGGCCATGGGTGAAGTAGAACAGCTCGAAAGCATGCAGAAGCTCGCAAACAAGGTGATCTCGCTGATAGTCGACTACATGAACATCAGCAGCAACCCGATATGGATTGTGGACACCAGCTCCGGCGTCGAGACAGACAACCTCACGAACCAAGCAGGGCTCATCATCGAAAAGAACCCGGGGACCGAAGTAAGGCGTGAATCGCCGCCTCCGCTCCCGGCATACATGATGAACGTGCTGCAGGAGGTGAAGACCACCTTCGACACGATATCCGGAGTGCACGATGTGACGCAGGGCAGACAGCCGACAGGAATAACATCAGGGATCTCCATAGAATCGCTGCAGGACGCAGCACAGACGCGCATACGACTGAAAGACAGAAATATGGGCGCCGCGCTACGCCGGGCCGGGACCCTCATGGTCTCAAGGATCCTGCAGTTCTACAACGTGCAAAGGACCTTCCGGCTGACGAACAAGACAGGATGGCCGCAATACGTTGAATTCTACACAAAAATCGTCCCTGTGAAAGACGGCGAAGGACAAGAGACCGAAGACACAAAACGAGTGGCCGGCTACAAGCGCACCACAGTGAACCCGGAGACGAACGAGGTGAAGACGCTGACCGTGGATCCCGAGACTACGCAGCCGATCACAAAGGAAATGGATGTCAAGGGAATGCTCGATGTGAAGGTGGGCGCCGGGTCCATGCTTCCATGGCAAAAAGCGCAGCGTAAAAACGAAGCGTTCAAGCTGTTCGAAGCGGAGGCGATCGATAAGCAAACACTGCTCGAAGCCGTCTGGCCGGAGCAGGCCGAAGAGATCGTCGCAAAGATGCAGGCGAACTCGACACAGCCGGAAGAGACGACGATACCGGCTGACCAGCCGCCAGTCGAAGACGCAGGAGGAGGAGTGTAATGGCAGTGAAAAGTAAAAAATGCAGCAAGAAGGATCGCATGATGGCAGCAATGCTCCGCAGGAGGGCCAAGAAATGAGAAAACTGATAGCCGCGATTTCACTTATCTGTCTAATTATTGGAAGCGCAATGGCAAGTGAGACAGGGATCCTGATCGAAAAGCAGGTGAACGGAGATTACAAATCGGCCTTCGTGGTGAACTTCGAGCTGGGGAACCTTCCGAAGGGATACATAAACACGCAGGCAGTCTTCGTAGCGCCGAGGTCAAACTTTAAGGCAATGAACCACGAATACTTTCAGATGACGATAGGATCAAAGACCGGACTGCTCGGCGGAGAGCTGGCCCTTGAGACCGGCTTCCAAAGATGGTGGGGAGGCAATTCTCAAGGGAATCCCGACGGACAGATCGATTCGACGAACGCGATGTCATGGATGAAGCAATTTTAATGGAGGTGGAAAAGATATGGTTATAAATCCAGCGGCCCCGGCGCAGCCCCAGAGTCAAGCGCCACAAAACCAAGGTGCAGCCCCTGCAGGTGCAGGACCAGCAGGAGGGCCGGTAAGAAGTGCCGCTCCGGCGCAAGGTCAGCCACAGGCGAAAGCGAGCATCCCCGGGATGCCTCCGATCGTCATGCAGCTCATCGAGGCGCTGAAAACCATCTACGCGGCCATGAAAGAAGGCGGCGCACCTCCCGAAGATGTGCAGCAGATGCGCACGATCATAGACCAGCTCGTCGCCCTGTTCCAAAAAGTTGGACAGAGGCGTCTTGCAAAACAAGGACAGCCGGGATCCCAAGGACCGGCGCAGAGGCCGGCACCGGGACAGCCGGCGCCAGCGGCTCAACAGGCCCCAGTCTCAAGACCGATTCCAGAAGGATCCAAGCCGGGCGCGATGCCGGTAGTATAAAACGGAGGTGAAAAAACATGGGTGACGTTCAATGGGCAGGTGACGGAGCGAGCGAAGTAACGCTGAACAAGGATAACCCGGCTCCCAGCGTTGGCGGCGGAAGTAATCCCGGGGCAGAATTTGTCGGCGATGAAAAGCCGACCCATGCTTACGAACCATCGGTTCCGAGCGGTTCAAAACCGGGCGGAAAAGGTGATGTCGTAA